>Ga0247609_10000204_pt1 | contig 86888 bp, 78 predicted proteins | sample 172DNAGHGlowgp2_FD_193487 | JGI IMG/M metagenome (GOLD analysis project Ga0247609, IMG submission 193487) | Sheep rumen microbial communities from Palmerston North, Manawatu-Wanganui, New Zealand - 1728 DNA GHGlow gp2 | ecosystem: Host-associated > Mammals > Digestive system > Stomach > Rumen ...
AAGATAATTTGTTGGATACCTGTAGGTTGTATTGATATTTTTTGTATTTTTGTACCAGTTCTTTGAGAGGTCATTATAACGGCAAAATCGGACAGATTCCCCTGTTTTTGTACCATTATTGTACCACGAAACGCTAACTCGCTGTTGGTCAGTACCGATTAGATAAGAGGAGGTGAAATAAGACACCCTCTTCCCTATACAAACCGAAAGGTGCTGACCACAAATCAGCACCTTTTTTTGTTGCCCGAACCCGCACGGAAGCAACAGAAAACCAAGCGGAAAAGCGGAATGTTGCGCACAATCGGCGGCGCACCTACCCCTTCTCGGAAGGTCGGGGATAGGGCGAAACCAACGGCGGTTTTTTGTACCAAATTACAGGTTCGCAATCTTGATTGCATTTGCCGCTTGCTCCTTTTTCTCATTCACAACCTTTGCGTAGATTTGCGTGGTCTTCACATTCGTATGACCAAGCATCTTGCTCACAGTGTATATGTCTGTGCCATTCGCCAACTGCAATGTGGCGTATGTATGACGGAAGCAATGGAAGGTGATATGTCTTGAGATACCAGCCGCACGAATCCATCGTTCCAATGGTTTGGAAATCCAAGCAGCATCCGTCAAATCTTCAAACACAAGGCGGTTGGGTTCTTGAGGAAGCCCACAAAGTTTGTATGCCTGCTCGCTAATGGGCATATATTCCACCTGTTGGGTCTTCTGCTGTGTGAAGTTGAGGCGATAGGTGTTGCCGTCCTTCTGAACTTCAGCCCAACGAAGTTTCTGAATGTCACAGTGGCGAAGCCCTGTGAGCGCAGAGAACAGGGCTGCACGCTTCAGCACAGGTGATTCACAGGGGGTGTCTGCCAACGCATTGAGTTCGTCTTCTGTGAGAAAGTTCCGTCTGACGCTATTGGTGGGAATGTTCTTCACTTTGGCAGCGAGGTCAATGGTAAGGTAGTCATCTACGAATGCCTGTTTCAATGCTGCTTTCAGAATACAAAAATAGGTGCTTGCTGTGGTTTGGGAAATCGTTCCCGACTTGCCACCGCCTTGCGGTGCTGACAGCAGAAAACGCTTGAAATCCTCCAACAGCCGCACATTGATATTTCCGAATGGCAAAGTGTTGCCGTCCGTGTAAAGTTTCAGCAGCGTGGACACCCGTTTCCAATTAACGATAATAGAAGCCGAAGCGTTGGTGTGGTTCAACACTGTAATCTTATCGAGGTAGGCTATGAAGTCCTGCTGTAAGCGTTCCAACTGTTGAACCTGTTCTGCCTCGCTGTCGGAGAAAAGCAAAGCATTGTCATACTGGTGTTGAAGTTCGTTCTTGCGTCTATCGGCAAACACGCAGGCTGCATTGTCCACATCCGACCTGCACATTATCACCCCGTTCACATCACGGCGTGGCTGGTAAGTCTTCACCTTGCCATTGGTGCGGGCAACCACACTCTTGTTGAATATGGGTGTGGTGATTGAACGGTTGAGGTACTCTCGGATACGCTTGGGATTCGGATTGCCATTGACGAACACAGGGTAAGCCTCAATGTAAAGATACCATTGGTTTTTCTCTTCGTGCTTGCGCAATTTGACGGTGCATTTGGTCGGATTCTGTTTCATTTTTTCGATTTTTTGGTACTGTATAATTTGTCTATTTCCTTCTTTGGAGCATAAACGAACCGTCCAATTTGTCGCGTTGGGATAGAGAACTGGCGAATGTGTTTGTAAACACTGCATTCCGTTATTTGAAATCGCTGTGATATTTCGCCAATAGTATAACAGTGGTCGGGGTGCATATCAAAGATATGCGATTGCTTTGCATTTGCTTTCACGAGGGATTCGGGGAGCAGTGGGAATAACGCTTCAAGGTCTTTCACGCAAACCAATATGCGTTTAGGGCTAATTATGGAACAGTGGATTCTTTTGGACTTGATAAGCCTGTGTATAGTGTTGCGTGAAGTAGTGAAGATTTCTAAAGCCTTCGTTATAGAAACATACTCCGTTCCTGTAGCCTTGATTGTGTCCAGAACCTTTTCTTTCCGTTCTCGCTTCCGCATTTCGTTCCTTGCTGTCCAGTTGCACTCTGCGCAACAATATATTGTCTTGACGGTTTTCGCCAAGAAGGTGCAGCCGCATTGCGGACATACTCGTGGTATTTGCAAAGTGCTTTTCCCCATAAGGTGATTTACGGTTCGTTACTATCGTTATATTTCACTTTGGGGTCATTTATATTGCGGTACAAATATGGTACAAAAAACCGCCGTTGGTTTCGCCCTATCCCCGACCTTCCGAGAAGGGGTAGGTGCGCCGCCGATTGTGCGCAACATTCCGCTTTTCCGCTTGGTTTTCTGTTGCTTCCGTGCGGGTTCGGGCAACAAAAAAAGGTGCTGATTTGTGGTCAGCACCTTTCGGTTTGTATAGGGAAGAGGGTGTCTTATTTCACCTCCTCGAAGTCCACATCTTGCACTTCTGAATCGTTTCCGCCGCCGTTGCCGCCCTGCGGGCCTTGCGGACCGGCCTGCTGGTTGAAGCCGCCGTTGAAGTCAGCACCGGGTTGCTGTTGTGCGCCGCCTTGAGCGTACATCTTTTGGGAAGCTTCGTTCCAAGCGCTCTGCAGCTCAGCCATCGCGGTGTCGATGCCATTGAAGTCCTTGTTGTCGTGCGCGGTCTTCAGTCTCGCGGCCGCTGCCTCGATCTTGGCTTTGTCATCAGCGGGAATCTTGTCACCGAACTCTTTGAGCTGCTTCTCGGTGTTGAACACCAAGGAGTCAGCGTTGTTCAACTTCTCGATCTCCTCCTTGGCCTTCTTGTCGGCGTCGGCGTTGGCCTCGGCCTCAGCCTTCATGCGCTTGATCTCGTCGTCGCTCAATCCGGAGGAAGCCTCGATTCTGATCTTCTGCTCCTTGCCGGAAGCCTTGTCGTGAGCTGTCACGTTCAGGATGCCGTTGGAGTCGATGTCGAAGGTGACCTCGATTTGCGGGACGCCACGCATGGCAGCCGGAATGCCGTCCAAGTGGAAACGACCAATGCTCTTGTTCTGAGCCGCCATGGGACGCTCGCCCTGCAGCACGTGGATCTCCACGGAGGTCTGGTTGTCGGCCGCGGTGGTGAACACCTGTGACTTCTTGGTCGGGATGGTGGTGTTGGCGTCGATGAGCTTGGTCATCACACCGCCGAGGGTCTCCAGACCGAGTGACAGCGGGGTCACATCCAGCAAGAGGATGTCTTTCACATCGCCGCTCAGCACGCCGCCTTGGATGGAGGCGCCGATGGCCACCACTTCGTCGGGGTTCACGCCCTTGGAGGGCACTTTGCCGAAGAAGTCTTCCACCACTTTCTGGATGGCGGGGATACGGGTGGAGCCGCCCACGAGGATCACCTCGTCAATGTCGGAGGTCTTGTAGCCGGCATCGGCCAAAGCCTTCTTACAAGGCTCGATGGTCTTGCGGATCAGGTCGTCGCAGAGCTGCTCGAACTGGGCACGGGTGAGCGTGCGCACCAGGTGTTGCGGAACACCGTCGATCGGCATGATGTACGGCAGGTTGATTTCCGTGGAGTTGGAGCTGGAAAGCTCGATTTTGGCCTTTTCCGCAGCCTCTTTCAGACGTTGCAGCGCCATGGCGTCTTTACGCAAATCCACGTTGTAGTCCTTCATGAACTCGTTGGCCAACCAGTCGATGATCTTGTGGTCGAAGTCGTCGCCGCCGAGGTGCGTGTCGCCGTTGGTGGATTTCACCTCGAAGACACCGTCGCCGAGTTCCAGGATGGAGATATCGAAGGTACCGCCGCCGAGGTCGAAGACGGCCACTTTAGAGTCGGCTTTCTTCTTGTCCAGACCGTATGCCAGAGCGGCAGCGGTAGGCTCGTTGATGATACGTTTCACGTTCAGACCCGCGATTTCGCCGGCCTCTTTGGTGGCCTGACGCTGGGAGTCGCTGAAGTAGGCGGGCACCGTGATGACGGCTTCCGTCACTTCTTGACCGAGGTAATCCTCAGCTGTCTTCTTCATCTTTTGCAGAATCATGGCGGAAATCTCCTGCGCGGTGTAAGAACGATCGTCGATTTTCACTTTCGGCATGTTGTTGGAGGAGCGTTCCACGATGTAAGGCACGCGGCTCACCTCGCTGGTCACGCGGTCGTAGGTCTCGCCCATGAATCTCTTGATGGAGAAGATGGTCTTGGTGGGGTTGGTGATAGCCTGACGCTTGGCGGGGTCGCCCACCTTGCGCTCGTTGTCGCCCACAAACGCCACGATGGACGGTGTGGTGCGGTGGCCTTCGCTGTTGGGGATGACGACGGGCTCGTTGCCCTCCATCACCGCTACGCATGAATTTGTTGTTCCTAAGTCAATTCCAATGATTTTTCCCATTTTCGTATGTTTTTTATTATTACTAAATTCTTTTGGCTTCGCAGTCCGTTTTTTCCGGACGCGGCAACAAATTAGCAACAACTGTGCCAAAAACAAATGTCAGTGATTCTCAAGGCGAAAACCACTGACATTTTGGCATTAAACATGACACGTACTATCTACCCCTCTGTTCGGTTTTTCAAGAACGCCGTGCAGTCTTCGAAGGTCTCGAAAGTGTGCTGCTCTGGCACGAGTTCGGGGATAACCTTCATAGTCTTAAGCATATACATCGGTTGTGGCTGGATGATGGTCATCAGCACGAGCACGCCGCGATCTTGCAGTTCCTTGATGGCAGTCTCCATGGCATAGAGGCCCGACTGGTCCATGAAACTGACGAGGCGCATACGGATAATGACGATCTTGGCATCCTCGGGCACGTCGGCCATAACCTGCTGGAACTTGGTGATGGTGCCGAAGAAAATCGGGCCGTTGAGTCGCTGGATGTAAATCTTGTGCTGCACCTTGTCGGGCATGCCGCCCTCGTCCTGCCACGGACTCTCCTTGTCGAAATTGGTCATCTCGGCGGAGCTGTAGCCGCCCTCCACGAGGTCGCTGGCGCGTTTCATGAAGAGGACGCAGGCAATCACCATGCCGATGCCGACCGCTGTGAGCAGATCCACGAAAACCGTGAGCAGGAAGACGATGATGAGCACCACCGCGTCGGCGCGCGGGATTTTGGGTAGATCCTTAAAGCCTTTGAAGTCGATGATTCCCCAGCCGACGGTGATCAAGATGCCGGCGAGGACGGACAGCGGGACGTAGCGCACGAGGCTGCCCAGACCGAGCAGCACGGCGAGCAAGAGCATCGAGTGAACCATGCCGCTGATTTGCGAGCGTCCGCCGCTCTTCACGTTCACGACGGTACGCATGGTCGCACCCGCACCGCTGATGCCGCAGAAAAGTCCGCTGATCATGTTGCCGATGCCCTGGCCCACCAGCTCGCGGTTGCTGTTGTGGTGGGTCTTGGTGATGTTGTCGGCCACCACGGAAGTGAGCAACGTGTCGATACTACCTAAACCTGCGAGCGTAAGTCCCGGAATCACAGAGGATTTCAACACCGCGCCCCAATCGAGGCCGGCCAGATCCAGTCCCTCTTTCGCAAAGACAGGCATCGGGAAACCGGAAGGAATCTGGCCGATGAGCAGCTTCTCGTCCATATTGAGGAAAAGGGAGATGACGGTCATCACCAGCAAGGCTACCAATGTGGAAGGTATCTTCTTGGTTATCAACGGGAAGAGGTAGATGATGGCGATAGTGCCCAAACCGAGTGCCAGTGCGGTGAACGAAACGCCGTTCGCCACGCGCTCGGGGAATTGCGTAATCATATCGATTACCAGAACCGGTGATTTGCAGCCGATTAACGGGTAAAGCTGCTGGATGATGATGATGACGCCGATGCCGCTCATGAAGCCCGACAAGACGGGATAGGGGATATAGCGCACGTATTTGCCGATCTTCATGACACCGAACAGGATTTGGAAGACACCGCAGAAGAGCCCGGCCAGCGACATGCTGATGAGCACCGCGCCCATGGAGTGCTGGGCCGCCCACACGCCGCTGAGCAACGATGCCGTGATGACGGTCATCGGACCGGTGGGACCGCTGATTTGGGAGTGGGTGCCGCCGAAGAGGGAGGCGAAGAAGCCGAGGAAGGTGGCCCCGACAAGGCCTGCGAGGGCACCCATGGAGCTGGCGGCAGGGTCGTCAATGCCCCCGAACGCCTGGATGCCGAATGCCAATGCGAGCGGCAGCGCCACGATGCCCGCGGTGATGCCGCCGAAAATGTCGCCTTTCAGATTGTCAGTTTTGATAAATGCCATGGATTTATTTGATTTATAATCAATGAATTAACAAAAATTGAAATTGGCGGCAAAAATACACATTTTGCGGATATATCGGCAAAGGAATGCTATAGATATGAATCCCCTACGGAAAAACTGTCAAGCGATTTCAGGAAAACACAGTCACAACACTGCTCCAACACTGCTCCAACACTGCTCCAACACTGCTCCTCCTCTGCTCCTCCTCTGCTCCAACTCTGCTCCAACTCTGTGTGATTCGCTGATTTTGGTTGTCACTTTTGTGTCTTGCGACTGATCCGAGTTGACGGGGTTAATAATCTGTGACTGCTTTAGGTTGTCGCTTGCGTCAACTTTTTTAGCGTAAGACAATGAGTGCTAATGGAGCAGAATTGTCTGATTGAATCTGTTGCGCGCCTTCCGCACGCATACACATGCGAGGTGCCCGCCGGCCCCGCACAGCAGCTGTCACTTTGTGTGGAGTTATTAAGAAGGCGCGCGTTCCGGCACGCGGGGCCAACGACATCCGCGAGGGAATGCGCCTACCGCTCCCGCCGTTCAATCACCTCCTTCAACTTATAGCGGTCGCCCGTGGCGGTGCCGATGGAATTGATGAACTGGAGGTCGTAGCCAGGCGTGTCGTAGCCCCAGCGCTGGAAGTTGCCGTTTTTGTCCACTTTCTTCACCACTTGGTCGTTATATCTGACAATCAGGTATTTGGCCAGCTCGTCCCAACGCTTCATCATCTTGTCGGCGTAGGCGATGCTCCTCTTGTTGAGATAGTCGCGGCGGTCGGCGGGGGTCATCTTCTCCACCGCCTTCAGCACGCTGTCCTGATCGGCGAAGTAGTAGTCCTCCAACTCGCTTTGCGCCTTCCGAAGGTCGCCGATCAGCATCGTATAGCGCGGATAGACCATGTTGGCGACCCAGTTGTTCATCCAGAAGGCCGACTCGAAGCTGAATTCCGTGCGGGGGTTGTTCTCGGGGCGGAAGCAGTCGGGCACCTGCGTGATGCAGCAGTAGAGCGGCACGTAGGCCACCATGTCGGCGTCGTCGCAGTTGAACCAGGTGACGCCGCCCACATCGTCGGGCAGCCACGAGCGCATCTGGCAAGTCATCGTGAAACCGCTCTGCTGCGTGGCGATGGGCCGCTCACGGAAGTAGCTGACGCCGGCTGTGTCACGGAAATGCATCGGCAGCGGACGAATGGGCATTCCCCACGGACCGGCGGTCATATCGGCGGTCATGTCCAACGGGGTGTTCTCGAAATGGTCGCGCATGTCTTCCTGCAAGTCCCGGAGCGACAGCGGCGCGTCGGGTTTGATCCACAACGGCAGATGGTCGCACTTGTCGAACTCGCCGTTGAGGTACGGCAGGTACTTGTCCATCTCAGCCTCGTCGTAGTGGTGGCGGAAGAAGCTCCAAACGCGGGCGTCGGCGTAGCGCACATTCTCGAAATCGATGGGACAGTAAGCGTCGCGGAAGGAGAAATCCGCATCCTTGCCACTGAAGTAGCCCTTCTCGCGGGCGAACTCGATCACATCGGCGGCATAGACGCACTCCACCTCGGGACGGGTAATGTATTGGAGATGTTTGCTGCTAATTGCTACCCCCCTGCCCCCCTCAAGGGGGGTATTACTACCCTTTTTGTTCCTGCCAAGGGATGTGTTTTCCTGCGGGAATTGGCGGATGCGGCTGAGGTTGGCGTGGGCGCAGATGCAGTCGTCTGGGATGCGCAGTGCAACCCACACGGCACCTTTTTGCCCCGGTCCCTTTCCGATAATCTCCATAATCCACGCCTCGTTGGGATCGCAGATGGTGATGCTCTCACCGCTGCTGTTATAGCCGTACTCCTCCACCAGCTCGGCCATGCACTTGATGGCCTCGCGGGCGTTGGCGGCGCGTTGCAGGGTGAGCCGCATCAGGGAGAAATAGTCGAGCAGCCCCTCACGGTTCTGGAGTTCCAAGCGTCCGTCGAAGGTGGTCTCCACGATGGTCAGCTGCTTTTCGTTCATCAAGCCGACGACGTTGTAGGTATATTCCACCTGCTTCACGAACTGTCCCTCGTGCTGTGGTCCCCACCCGTGGATGGCGATCTGCTCGCTGGGATCGTGCCGTCCGGCTGGACTGTGGAACAGCGACCCGGAGAAGCCGAAGCCGTCGCAGTTGTAGGTGCACATCACGCTGCCGTCAGCAGAAGCTTTCTTGCCGACGATGAGGTTGGTGCAGGCAAAAGCGGGCGCGATTGTCGTGAGGAGGAGGATTAGGGTTGTTAGTTTTTTCATGTTGAGGGGTATTTATGGGTTAGCAGTTAGCAGTTAGCAGTTAGCGGTTACGTTTCCGGCAATAGTAATCGCCGATTTTCATTAAAAGGACGGCGTTGTCGAAAGCATTGCGACCATAGAAGTCCTCTGTGAGACAGCTTTCTATGAAGCGGGAAAGGGCAATGCTATAACAATTAAAATGCTGGTCGTTATACTCAAAACGCCAGGGGAGGAACCAAGGATCTCCATCCTCATAATAGGAACTCCTTATCCTGCAGGTGTCGTTGTTTTGGTTGACAAATTCAACTTCAAACCAGTTGCTTGTGGTGCTTGTAAAACCTTCACCCATGTTGAGGATATCGTATAATGTAGCCTTGTCAATGCCGTCCAGCATAACAGGAACCGAATCATAGAGACCTTTGTCCTTATCCTGAATCTTTTCGAAGTCATACTTTCCCAGATTCAGCCGCTTTTGCAATCTGTCCATATAATGCTTTTTATCCGCTTCCGTAATTTTAAAATCCTGAATTTCAGGTGTTTCATCAGGATTGTCATTGATATGTTCCAGCAATCGTACCAATTGGGCGCCATTCACGGTGATGTCTATCAATGAATCCGTCCTGTCTTGATAACCTCCCACTTTTGACATCACAGCCGCATTGAAGAGCAAATTTTCTTCCGCATTAAACTCAATTTGATGCCTATTATAGTGAAAACAACCCCGACTGCCTGACGAAATGGTGAATTTCTTAATGGGGGCGGCGAGGAAATCGTGCAACGGTTCTCTGTACGAGTAATCCTTCACGGTGTGGTCTTGCAAAGAATAAAGATGGTTTCGGAGACCGTCCCAAAGAATGGCCACACTGTCGCTCAGCAACTTGATGCCACATGTCGGGAAATCCAGTACTGCCTCACGATACCAGCAGCTATCCTTTTTGTCCGCGATATAGAGCTGACCGTCTTCCTCACCCCAAATCAGATGCTCACCGCTTTCCTTAAACCAGGGTTCCTTTATCGGATGATCAGTGGTGTATGGACTTTGGCAAGTCAGACCCTCATGGTTAGCGCGACCCACCATCTTATTAGCCAGAATCATATACAGCGATCCGTTAACCGCTTTGATGTCAATTGGATAGGCAGGAAGACGCTCGTTTGAGGGCGATCCATATTCCGTGGGTGAAGCAAACCACAACACCCTGAGACTGTCGTCAACCGCACTCAGCAGGTTGCAACTTCGGTCTGGCGAAAAATCTATGATTCGGACGGGAAACGGTTGCCAGTCAATTTTATTCGTTGTCAGCGTATAGAAGAATTTTCCACATTGCTTTGCAATCAGGTAAGGACCCCAAATGAGCACTTTGTCAACGCGCGGTTGATCCTCGCGTTCGCTTGCTTCCACTTTTTTCTGATCCAATGGCGTGGGTATGTTTCGGGCTGTGTGCCAATTGTCTTCCGTGATGAGAATTTCGTTGGCATCCGAACCGACTATTCCGCGAAACGCATCTGCCATGTAGAGCGCGTAGATTCTGTCCGACTTCTTAAACGGAATCTTCAACGCTTTGAAATGCTCTCCGAAATCGTCAGAATAGTGAATGGTTTTGCCCGCAGTTCCAATCCAAGCATCTCCGCGACTGTTTACGCAGGCTTCGTAAATCCAGCCATCGCCGCCAAAGCTTCGAAGCTCCCAAGTGCGACCGCCGTCAGTAGTCCGATAGTATCCATCGTATGGACTTTTCCAATCGTCGGAAAAATGCATAAAGCCCGTCAGAATGGCAGTATCGGCATTGAAAAAAGAGATACGGTTGAGATCCGGTTTGCTTAAGCCTAAATAATCCTCCTCGTCATCTTCGGCTGAAGGGTCCAGGCGGCCATAATGCCAGTTGGAGTCGATGCTGTTTGTATAATAGATTCCCCCCATGTAAGTCGTCAGCCAAATCCGCTCGTCGGGTGCAACCGAAATTTCCGTGATTCGCCCGACGATATTGAGGGCGGCCCGATAATCGCGCGTATCACGCTCCCGTATCTGAGCTTGCGCAACCACGCTAAACCAAACGGATACTGTGACCAGCAACACACCCCGTATCCTATTAGCATTCATCATTCTACATTCATAATTCATAATTCTACATTCTACATTCTCAAAATACAGGCGAGGAAGCGGACATCCCTACCGCTGTGGTTCGCGATACTGTGACGGTCGCCGTTGCCGGTGAACATCACGTCGCCTGCGTGCATGATGGCGGTGCGGCCGTTGTCGGTAACCTCGGCCTCGCCCTCCAAGATGTAGTAAATCTCCGCATCGTCAATGTGCGGATGCTCCTTGATGCAGCTTCCGGACGGCAAGGTGATGATGTTGAACATCGAGGCGCGCTCCAGCATCTCCGCTGGCGTGAGGATAATGTTCTTGCTGATACGGCCTTCGATGTTGCCGCTGTTTTCCACGGTTTCAACTCGGATATCTTGGCTGTTTTTGATCATTATGGTGATATTTTGGTGATGTTCGAAATAGAGCGCAAAAATACACAAATTCAGGTATCGGAATCAGACTGCGATATTTTACATTTTTTCAGTGTGTCGAACTGCGATATTTTACATCTTTTTGATATGTCAAACTGCGATTTTATACCAGCTCCAAAAAGTAAAAAAGTGTATCTTCGCGGCACAAAACAAGAAAGCATCATCATGCGCAAAATCACCTTAATTTTAACGTTTTTGGCCATTGTGGCGTGCGGCGGGGCACAGGATTTCCTTACGCCAGAATCATACGGAATATATACTAGCAACAAGCACGGAGACGAGACCCTGTTCCAGCTAATGTTTCCGGACGATAAAAGCGGAAATGTGGTTTGGAATGTGGAATATAAGACCTTCTTTCTTTGTGCACCCTCCTTTTCAGCGGAATATGCACTGGAAATCGGCAAAAACCAATTGATTTTGACAAAAGCTGACCAGAACATTTATATGGCTCTGAGCAGACATCTACAGGATCGACAACCAAACCCGTTGAAAGTGGTTTCCGTGGATGTCAAGAAAATGTCTGTTTCTGAAGAGGTTTGCAAAAGATTGTCCGAGCTTTTCAATCTCGCCACGATGACGGCCACGCATATAGAGAGTAAACCTTCAGGTTTTGACGGCACCACATACTATTTCAATCACCAGAGAAAACTGGCCTCCGCCTGGGTACCGGAATATGGGCGCACCGCCCGATTGGTGCAGATGGCTGATAGCCTCTGTTACGCCGTAGAGCACAAAGACACGACCGTGCTGAACCAACAGATGAAGGAGTGTGGCACCTTGATCCAAGAGTTCAAAGAGGAGTGGCCCGCACGTTTTTTCAAACCGATTCAAGGTGTGACGCGACACTCGAACGGCTTATATTGTGAATTTCACTGCACCGATTGTATACGCCTTAAGGTTCCCTACGGCAACACGTCAAACAATGACACTTGTGCCGTAGTTGCCGCCCTATATTCGGACAGCCTCTCGGCTTGGTCGCGCGAGCTTTTCCTGATGTACGATTTACCAGAATTTCCGACCGTGGTCATCGATAACACCCGTGACACCGCTTTCTGCGAAGCAAGGACATACTACGACCGCGTAGTACGAACAATCACTTTATCCAGCCGATTCTGGCGTCGTGAGGTGATTCTCACTTCCGTGCAACTCCCGCCAGGACAATACTATTTTGCAGAAGGAGAATGGAGAAAACAGTAGCCCAAAGCCATGCCCACCACCAACCATACCCTACGAGTTGACCTTCACGGCATGTATGTGGAGGATGCCATGGATTTTCTATCTTTGCATCACCGTTATTCATCAAATTATTATGGTTATGACAAAGAGACTGAATTACATCATACTCGTCGCAGTGTTCGCACTTTCCATACAGTCGAATGCACAAACGACAACATCTGATAACACCTACAAGGGCTTCAACATTACCGCGAACGCCACGGGAGGTGCGTGCAGTTACCTGTTTTGGTCCGACACTTTCATACAAGCAGGCGGCGGAGTGGGCTTCCGATACGATTTCAGTCGATTTTGAGGAATCTATACCAGTCTGGATTATGAAAGCGTTTTCAAACCGGCAAACAACGAGCATTACCATTACCTGAGGATTCCGATTGAGATGGAATTCCACACACGGCACTTTTACGCCCGCGGCGGCCTTTCCTTCGGCATCGGGATAGAGGCTTGGACGGCAGCAAATGCCAAAGAGTGCTTTAACATAGGCGAGACAGTGTTCGAACTCGGAGGCCGTATTCCGTTGACCACCAGCGACATCCTTACAATCGGGGTCAACACAAACGTATCAGTGGGGTTCGATAAGGTCTATCACGATGGTGTTGTCTATCCAGGGCTAAGTCCCTCGCCCCCTCGCTTCGGTGCCTGCATAAAACTCGGCTACGAACACCGTTTCTAACATTGGGGCTTACGCTATGGGGTTAATTGCGCTACCGAGCTCTTGCCCCTGACGGGGCTGCTCTAGGAATTATGTTTTAAATATGATAGGAGGACTTACAACCTTTATTCTTCATTCTACATTCTCAGCGATTCCCTCATTGTCAATCTTCATCATCTTAATAAGGATGTCGTATTTCTCGATTGCCTTGTCGTGGTAGAAGATGCCGAAGATAGCCACCAACAGGGAACCGACAAGGTCGAGGATCAGGTCGGTCATCGTGTCGCGAAGGGCAGCATGACCGCACAACGGGATGTCCTCGGCGGTGAAGAGGGAACCCGTAGTCGAAGCCATAAATTGCTGGGTGTTCGTGCCGCTGATGCTGTCGTAAGTGTATTCGATGATCTCCCAACAGGCGCCCATACCCAAAGAAAACATCACTAAGAAAAGGGCCAAAAAGTACTTGTTGAAGTAGATGGCCTTGTCGTTGCCCGCCATGATGACGTGGATCAGCCACAACGCAATCATGGAGAGGAGAACGCCCGAGAAACCGTGCAAAACGGAGTCCCACCAGGGGAATTTGCCGTAGAAGTCGAGACCGTCGCCGAGCACCAAAGCACAGAAGCAGAAGAGGACGATGGCGATGGAGAGCAGGGCGGGAACTTCCACCTTGAAGCGCATCCGCAGGAAGCTCGGAAGCTTGAGTACCAGCAACATGGCCAGATACTGGCCACCGCGGAATGCGACTTCCGCCCAGGTGCTGTTGCCGCGAAAAATCAACATCCCCACATTGAACACGGCCAATGCGAGCGTCACCCAAAACGCCACATTGTTCAACGTGTGCAACCGTTTAATCCGTTGTCTGTACTTGGGTTCAATTTCCTCCCAACTTAATTGTAGCTTCTCTTTTCCCATGACTTCCGATATTTGAAAACAGACCGCAAAAATAGAAAATTAACGCAGACCGTCATAGTCTAAACCAACATTCCTTATAAAACAGTAGAGACGCAAAATTTTGCGTCTCTACCGATGGGAAAAACCGACAGATGTCGGGATTACTCCTTGTTGCAGGCGAGGCCTTTCCACACGAGGGCGGAGAGGGCCGCACCGATCATGGGAGCTACGATGAACACCCACACATCGGCGAGAGCCTGGCCGCCAGCGAAAATCGCAGGTCCGAAGGAACGGGCCGGGTTGACGGAGGTGCCGGTGAGGTTGATGCAGACGAGGTGGACGAGGATCAGGGTCAGACCGATGGCCAAACCGGCGAGGTTGCCCGCGCCGAGCTTGCTGTCGGTGGTGCCGAGAACCACGAGCACGAAAATGAAGGTGGCGATGATCTCCACGAGGCAAGCGCCCCAGACACCGCCGGCGTTGGCCACGCCGTTGCAACCGAGACCCATCATGCCTTCGGCGATGCCTTCAGCACTGGGAGTCACGATGTTGACGAGAGCCAACAAGCAAGCACCAGCGAGGATGCCGCCGATGAACTGGCCGATCCAGTAGATGCAGGCCTCTTTCCAGGTCATGCGGCCGGAAAGCGCCACCGCGAAGGTGATGGCCGGGTTGATGTGGCAACCGGTGATGCCGCCGATGGTGTAGGCCATGGCGACCACGGTGAGACCGAAAGCGATGGCCGTGCCCACCACGCCAGCGGGAGTGGCACAACCCAAGAACATAGCCGTTCCGCAGCCCAGGAGGGTGAGAACGAACGTTCCAATCAGTTCAGCGAATAATTTTTTTGTCATAATGCTTTTATTTTGATGAATAATTAAAAGGTTGTCGGTTTTAAAAAATTTCTTTGGGCAACCCCGCCGGGGGCAAGAACTTGGTAGATCAGATAATCAGTTTCATTTTTAGAATTGGCAAAAGTAGAATTTTTTTTGTTTGGGTGTAACAGTGGGGCGATTTTTTTGAGAAAAATTAGTATCTTTGCAGAAAATTTGAATAGAGTATAAGTCAGGTGTGGCAATCGCACTTGTTCTTGGGTATCAAACGGTTGTCCAAAAAAAAACGCAATATGATTTGTCGATTACAGTATATAAAGTTGATGTCTTTATGTAAAATAGTGAATAAATCCCACCGTTGTCTCATTGGGATTGCCCTTTTGGCGTGGTGTCTCCCATTGCGGGCGCAATGGTCAGGAAGTGTGGACCTGCTGGGTGGTTTTGGAGGCCTGCAGGGCAACATTGCCAACAATTACGCCCCTATGTATCATGGGTTGGCGCAAGGAGAGTTCCAACTGCACTACAAGACAGACTTTTTCAGCTGGAATACCTCGATAAACGGGAAATGGGAACCGAATACCACCGACAAAGTCCGTTTTGATTTCAATGACAATAAAATTAGCGCTCTCTATAAGTATAACATCACAAATCCTCTTACCAGCAATCTGAAATCGGATTTCCTTTGGACACCATCCAAGGACAGGAGATACTCGGCATGGATACTGTACCAATATGCCAATAACAGGGACAACTTGCATACCCTGCGAGGGAAAGGCGACCTTGAAACATGGGACCAATACACCTATTACAACGATATTCATACTATGGATGAACACAAAGTGGGGACCGGATTTAAAACCTACCGAAGTTTTAACGAGGGGCATAATGTATTGCAGAGCTCCCTCGCTGCCCAAATGATCCACAACAATACGAGGGACACATGGACGACATCTCAAAGCGGGGATCTCGAACACGTAGACAGCTCCTGGAGCTATTTGAGCACATCCGGCAGGAACACTTTCAATATAGATGGAGACATTTTTTTGAAAAATACGCTTATAGACAAAACGGCCAAGCTGTATCTCACTCCTGGTGTTCGACTTGCGGCAACGAACGTCCTTGAGGACGATAGAAGCACCACCCGATTCATAATAGGAGATGAGACTGCTATTTTGCAAGATTCCATCAACTTACAGGACAGATTCAATTTCTGGGGTGTGAGTGTCGAACCTTTTTTAGCTGCTGATTTCAGCTGGAAGAGTATCGAGATTCATGTTGACTATGGTGCTGATATTTATGCCCGCCGCATAAATGACGACACCTGTCACAAACCCATGAGCCTCAACGATGTGGCTCCGGTAGGCAGAGCCGTGGTGAAATGGACCATATCGTCCAAGCATTCCCTGAGCCTGACCAACCAGATGAGCGTCAACCACCCGGATTATGACAAACTCTGTTGGTACGACAGGACGGTTGACTACATCGACCAAATATACAAAGGCGATGACCAACTCTTATCGCCGCACACACGTCGCTACGCACTTGAATACGAATTCAAACAGTCTCGTTTCTTCGCCCAAACTTCCGTCGCCTACACCTGTGTGAACAACGCGATAGACAAGACTTGGGAATACGAGGATATTGATGGATACCGGTTTAAGGTTTTCCATTGGGTCAACTCGTCAGACAACCGTTCTGTCGGCTTTTTGCAGAAGTTTGGCTGGCGAGGAAAGATTATCGAGGCAAACGCCGGTGTCGTTTTTAATCTGTCGAAGCTCACACCCAAAAGTGTCGGTTCCCCCGTCAAAAAAGCCTTTGACTGGCGCTTCAACGCCGATATCGCAGCCCATTTGGGAAAGGGGTGGAGTGTTGCGGCGGACGCTTTCTACAAAAGCAAGACAATCACTTATTATTCCTCCCAGAAATCAAGGTTTGTACTCAATGTACGCGCCCAAAAAGACTTCAAGCAATTCTCTTTGTTCTTAGAAGGACGCGACCTGCTGGATCAGACTATTACAACCAACTACGAATCGGAAGACCAACAGAACTATTGGATTGAGGAAAACAGGGCCAACAGGCGTGCCTTTGTCTTGGGTTTCCAATGGAGATTCTGATTGCGCATTTCTACACGCAAACAGCCTGCAACTCCCGCCCTAAAGCATGCAACGCATTGACAATCTTGCCGCTCTGCGCCGGACGCGGCTTGCTCCTGCCGCAGATATAATGGCCCAGCTGCCGCTCGTTGATGCCTGTCAGGCGCGATAACGCCGCACGGGTCAGTATCTTATCATAGCAGTATAGGATGCTTTGGATATCCATCTTGAAGACCAAACTATACGATTGGTCGAATATGGCAGGATATTCTTCCTTGTCCTCTTTCGCGCAATCGATGAAAAAATCTATGCTTTCGCGCACATAATCAATAAAGCCCGAAAAATCACCCGAAAAGGCAACGACCCAGCCCGGCAACAGTTCGCAACTGCCGCTGTATCCTTTCTCCGTTCTTGATGTTGAAATGACTACTTCTTCCATAATATCTGCTTCTTCGGAATTAAAAAATCAACCCTGATTGTTTCTCAATGCTTCTCAGCTCTGCGCCCCAAGTGTCATCACTCGGTTTTCCATTCACCGTCACCTTGCCTTTTTTTTCCGGATGCCGAAATTGGCGATGACTCCCACGCTGATGCACTATGTACCATCCGTCTTCCGCCAACATCTTCAATATTCTACTCGTTTTTACTACTTTCACGGTTCAAAAACATTTTATTTTCAGCACCGCAAAAATAGTAAAAACACTACGATATTATATCGTGGCTCAAGAAAAATTATCAACAGAATTATGAACAGAACCGATGTGACACATCAGCACAATGATGACCAGCACAAATCAACATGATTGCCGATGAATTTACTTTATTTTTGGGCGAGCCGGCGCGGAGGTGGCGACGCTTCCAAGCGTCGCGACTTTAGCTGCTTAGCATACGCAACGTAGCGACCTAAATCCTTGCATCCTGAATACCCAGTGAACTTACGAAGAGTATCGACAATGACAAAATCGTCATAATAATCCAAAAGAGGATAATAGTACGTTTCCCCGTCAGTCAATTCCACGAACAAAAAAGACGGTTTCATCAAATCCCGGGTAAAACCCACACTCCGGATCTGTTCCCAGCCAAAATGAGAAACCTTGTTGTAGTCTTCCTGACTGAAATCACTTTTAATGCCATCTTTCACATTCAACGCGCCACCAAAGGTGAGTCCTTCCGGAGCAATGGTGATGAATCCGTTTTTCTTCCGATTGCCAAGCACCAAGGCAAACACGGGCAGGGACATCACAAATAAAAGAATGAAAAACGCCACCCAAATGCCCAAACCCAAAAGGAGGAGGAGGCTAATAATGCACAGACAAAAGATCCCGAAAACCACCGTGGCCGCAACAGAGGACCTGAAACGACCTTTCAACGCGTAGGTGTACGTTTTCTGAGGGGCGGATTTCACAGGATATTTGCTCGATTCAGTGGGCATTGCATTCGGTATTTAGCATAATTCCTTTCGTATTTTATCTGTTATCGTTTGCATCAAAGAAGATTTCTCTTTATACATGAAATTGTCCCGCAATGTTTCCTCACAGTCACGACAGCACGATTGATAATGGTTTAATAAATTCTCTATTTCCAACGGATTAATGCTATGAGCCTTGATTGTCTGCTTATGCTGATTCTTTAACTTAAGACATTCAGGTTTGATAAGTACATTCAAGATATATTCGAACAAATCATGTCCTCTGACATATAGAAACGACATGTTCGGAGTTAACCTAAAACTTTTCTGAAATTCAAAAATGAACTGATTGACAGTTTCTTGAGAATACGGATACTTTGCCTGAAAAGAGGTGATTTTTTCCTGAACAAGTTCTGCAACTTTGTGTAACAACTGCTGTTCGGTTTGTTTGTCCATTCCTTTGTCACAAGGAAGAACAGACTTCCACATTTCGGACAACAGAAGGTCACTTTCATGTCCCGAAGAAATCAAAAATAACGTCCATGACAGCAGCGGATAAAGACAATGTGATAATTTGTTACAAAAGCCGGCAAAATCGTATGTTGTCGAACAAGTAGTACATTTAAAGCATACTTCGGAAAGAGTCGATGGCTCACAGAGCAGGTTCTCACATGAGTATGCACACGTTTGATAAACAAAAGGCGACTGAAGTGCTTCTTTATAGGGAGAATACTCTGCCAAAATATAGTCGTAATCGCTATCAACACAGGCGATATAGTTTTTACCATAAACAGATGTATCATTCAATATATGCTGTTTCCCTTTGACAAGCTTGGAAACACCCGTCGTTGTTCTTTGATAAGGACTGACCTCAAACTGTTTTTCGGGTAAAACCGAATGGAGCAAATCATTCCAAAAACGAGCGTCATCTTCATCCTCCACTAAAACATGGACACAATTCGGTCTGTTGGTGAGAAGATTTTCGTTTGTTAGTTCCTCTGAGTTAATATTAGACAACAGTGAAGAATTCATTTCAGTCCTCCCCTCTCAAAGATGTTAGTTGACCTATTTCTTTCACACACCCCCGCCATCCTGTCACCATACTTGGGGCATGAGTGGAAACAAATAGTTGTATGTTAGGATTAATTCGATTGATTTCACTCAAAAGTTTCTTCTTCCAATCCACATGCATTCCCAAATCAGGCTCATCCATAAAAAATATGGCTGGCTTATTTTGTGTGTTTGTGACTTTTAGCAGCAACAACAACAATTGTTTCTCACCTGTGGACAACTGGGTATATAGAATCTTTTCTCTTTTTTTGTTTAAAAAAATCAATTGACCATTGAAAGGAGCTGAATATTCAAAAAAAACCTCACATGATCGCATTAATTTAAAATAGTCATCAATATCGGAATTTCTTTCAATTGTCACTTTTCCCTCTTTTCGTAGCAAATCCATTATGGTAGCATACGCCTCGTTATAAATCTCATTTCGACGGTTCCACTCCTCTTTAATATAAGCGTCCAACAGCGTGCTATCCTTGGTACGTGTTTCGTCAGGTCTTTTTGATATTTCTACAGCCTCAGCAATCTGTTGTTCAAAAGAATTGATGTAACTGACTTTCAGCAATTGAGATAAACGCGCAAATGTATAATCCGACACCCCATCAAACACTTGTGTGGAGGTCAAATAGTTCGTATTATTCCTGTTGTCCTCAAACTGTGCTTGCGCATACAAGCCAACAGGGCTAACTTTTAGTTCGTCAAAATCATCGACCTCAACTCTTTTCCAATGGATTCGCCATCCATTTGTGAATTCAATCAAAATGGATTCAATCAACTTAATACATTTGAGGTCTGTTACTTTTCCAGTTGTGAGAAGCTCGTAGCAGCTTTTTAGAATAATTGATTTTCCGCTACCGTTTGGACCACCAAGTATGTTGACATCCTGATGCAAATTGTTCCATCGGATATCCCGGTCTCCGAAAAGGCCATTAATCTCTATTGAGCTAATATACACTGGTTTCGAATCCATAATAATTCACATTTGCTTTTTACTTTCAAAATGAGTTTGCAAACATACATTTTTTTCTATTACAATTCCGTGGCTTTTTTTCGGCTCGCCGCGACCAACGCCCCGAACACCAACAACCCGTTGACGATCAGCAGCTCGTAGCCGAACTTGTAGCCGAAGAGCCACTGCTGGGAGTGCGTGGCGAGGATGTAGCAGAAGACCGGGATGCCGATGGCGATGACCGGCACGAGCCAGCGGCGCGACTGCGGAATCTCCCGCTTGGTGAACATGCCGAACGTGAACAAGCCCAAAATCGGGCCGTATGTGTAGGAGGCCACCATGAAGATAATGCGGATGAGCGCGTCGTTGTGGTGCTGCGAGACGATGAGAATCACCATCAGGAAGAGCATGGAAATGACGAGGTGAACGATTCTGCGGACGTTGATCTGCTGCTTTTCCGTGGGGAAGCGCTTCTCGATGTCGAGCAGGTCGTAGCAAACCGTGGTCGTGAGGGCCGTGAAGGTGCCGTCCGCGCTGGAGAAACCGGCGGAGATGAGTCCGAAGACGAAGACCAACGCGCCGACCTTACCGAGGTAGTTGAACGCGATCTCCGGATAGATGCGATCGGTGGGGAACTGACTGACATCCACGCCGTTGTGCTGCGCGAAGACCAGTAACATACCGCCCAGCAGCAGAAAGAGGATGTTGACGACCACCAGAATGCAGGTAAACGAGAACATGTTGCGCTGCGACTCCCGTAACGACTTGCAAGAGAGATTCTTCTGCATCATGTCCTGATCCAAGCCCGTCATGGAGATGGTGATGAACATGCCGCCGATGACCTGCTTCAGGAAGTAGCTGTTGTTGCGCCAGTCGGTGTTGAAGACCGTGCGGCAGTCGGTGCTGTCCTTGCCCACAGTGGCCATCTGCGCCCATATATCGCTGAACGACCCGCCCATGTTGCGCATAATCACCACAATCGTAATAATCAGTGCGCCAATCAGAAAGGTGGTCTGCAGCATGTCCGTCCACACCACGGTCTTGATGCCGCCTCGGAACGTGTAGAGCAGGATGATGGCTATCATCACGATGGCCGTGGCCCAGATCGGGATGTTCCAGCCATCGAAGACAAAGATTTGCAACACAAAGATTACCAAATACATACGCAACGCCGAACCCAGCAATCGCGACAGGAAGAAGAACAGCGCGCCCGTCTTGTGCGCCTCATTGCCGATGCGCTTGCCGAGGTACTCGTAGATGGAGGTCACGTTGAGACGGTAATAGAGCGGCAGCAGCAGCAACCCGATGACGATGTAGCCGAGGATGTAGCCGAAGACCACTCCCAAATAGGTGAACTGCGTGGTATAAACGTCGCCGGGCACCGACATGAACGTCACGCCCGACAACGAACTGCCAATCATGCCGTAAGCCACCACAAACCAGGGTGACTTACGGTTTCCTGTGAAATAACTCATTTTGTCCGTTTTGCGGGAAGTCAACCCCGTAATCACGAACAGCATCACCACATATAGGGCGAAGAAAGTGAAGATGAAGGTCTGCACTATTTCGTTGATTTGTAATACTTTGGTTTCAGGTTTCACGTTTCATGATTCATGATTCAAATACCTGAAACCTGAAACCTGAAACTTGAAACTACTTCACGCCGGGTTTTCCGAGCAGACGGAACATATTCTTCTTGTACGCTTCCACGCCGGGCTGGTCGAACGGGTTCACGCCGAGCATGTAACCGCTTACCGCACAGCTCATTTCGAAGAAGTAGATGAGTTCGCCGAGGTGGTACTCGTTGATTTCCGGCACGGTGATGCAGAGGTTCGGCACCTGACCGTCCACGTGCGCGAGACACGTGCCCTTGCGGGCGATCTGGTTGATTTCGTGGATGGTGCGGTGCTGCAGATAGTTCAGATTGTCGAGGTTTTCGGCATCCTCGGGGATGTTGACGCGGTGGTGGACCGCATCGATGGCGAGGACGGTCTCGAACATCTGGCGCGTGCCCTCCTGAATGTACTGACCGAGGGAGTGCAAGTCGGTGGAGAAGATGGCACCGGCGGGGAAGATGCCCTTGTGCTCCTTGCCTTCGCTCTCGCCGAAGAGCTGCTTGAACCATTCGATGAAGTAGAACAGCTGCGGCTCGAAAGAGGCGAGCAATTCCACCTTCAATCCGCTCTCGTAAAGCAAATTACGGATGAGCGCATATTGCAGAATCGGGTTCTGTTCGTATTTCGGGTTCTCGGCCACGAATTTCTGCATGTCGCGGGCACCTTGCAGCAGCTGGAGGATGTCGAAGCCGGCCAAGGCAATGGGCAGCAGACCCACGGGGGTGAGCACGGAATAGCGGCCGCCCACATCATCGGGAATCACGAAGGTGGGATAGCCCTCTTTGTCGGCGAGGGTCTTCAGGGCGCCGCGGGCCTTGTCGGTGATGGCCACGATGCGCTCCATGGCGGCCTGCACGCCGTATTTCTTCTCGCAGTGCTGTTTCAGTATGCGGAAGGCCAGGGCGGGTTCGGTGGTTGTGCCTGACTTGGAAATCACCACCACGGAGTAGTCGCGGGTGTCGAGAACGTCCAGCAGATCGTGGAGATAGTCCTCGTTGATGTTGTTGCCGGCATAGAGGATGTGCGGGTATTTGCCCTTCACGTAGGGGGCGAAGGAGTGCTGCAGCGCCTCGATGACAGCGCGGGCGCCGAGGTAGGAGCCGCCGATGCCGACCACCACGACCACCTCCGACTTTTCAACCAGATCGGCCGTAACCGTTTCAAGGTCTATGATTTCCTGCTCCGTCACATCGCTCGGAAGCGTGACCCAGCCGAGGAAGTCGTTGCCGCGACCGGTCTTGTTCAGCGCGGTCTGCAACGCGGCCTCCGCGTCTTTCTTTCTATTCTCAATTTGCTGATTGTCAAGTGCAAACATTGCATCTTGAAAGGTGAATCTGATATCCATAACGGTGTTTTTTTATATATAACTGCTTGGTTTTAGAGACGGCAAAGATACAATTTTTATTGGGTTAGTAGGTCGCGTGGTTATAGGATTCCCAGACTACAGATTGCCAGGAGAGAAAGTCGTTGGATGATTCTTTTTTTGGCGACATCCGCGGATTTGCACCTCGTCAAGCCATTTCATACAGTAACCCCCGCATCTCGTACATTTCCCCTGTTGGACCATAACTCGGTGTTTTGGCAATATATATTTTTGCAGCCGCTTTCATTGGGAAAGAGCCTTTTTTTTCAAAACAAACAGTTTAAATCATTACCACTATGGAAAAGACAGAGGAAATCAAAAAACAAATCAATGAGACCAACGCAGCGGAACCGCAACGGCAGGAAACTCAAAAGGACGGCGTGTCGGCAACGAATGCCGAACAACAGCCGCAGAAGAAAAACCATCTGGGACGGGTCATCATCTTTTTGATGGTTGCCGCAGTGGTGGGCATTTCGGCGTGGCACTTCTTCAAGTCGCGCCACCAGGAGGATGACTGCGAATACGGCTATGAATACGGGGACGAGCCCTCGTACGGCTATGTCTCCTACTCAAGCGGTGTCAGCAACATCGTCAACCCGGACAGCCGGGAGGTCATCGTCAAGGACATCGACTGGTGTCACTACTGCGGAGAAAGCGATGAGGATCCGATTGTCCTGTTCGCGAAGAACGGGAAACGGGGATACTGCAACATCGTGACGAACAGGATTATCGTGGAGCCCAACACCTACACGCGGGCGTGGATATTCTCGGAAGGCCTGGCCGCCGTGGAGAAGGACGGTTACATCGGTTTCGTGAACACGAACGGTGAAGTCGCCATTAGCTTCAGATACTCTTATCGTGGCAATCCGCTCTCCGACTTCGTTTTCCACAACGGGTACTGCGTGGTGGCGGATTCGTCGAACCGGATCGGTGTTATCGACAAAAAGGGACGTTGGGCCATCAAGCCGCGTTACGACCATATCGAACTGGCCAAAGACTATGCCATTGTCTATAATGACGGGGATTTCAAGAAGCAGGTTGACTTCGAAGGGAATGTTCTGCAAGAGGGGATCATTGACGATATCTATGACATCTACTACGACGTGAAGTACACCGATGCGCAGACTGGGGAACCCAAAGTGGGGAGCGCGAAGAACAACGATTATTACGAATATCGTGTCGGGTCCTACTCCGGCCTGATTGACAGCAAAGGCACCATCATCACCCCGCCTATCTACACCGATATCTCCAGCCTCACTCCCAACTTGTTCAAGGCACGGCTGCAGGACTGGACTTCCATCGTGATTATTGATCAGAAAGGAAGGGTGCTGTCCACGGTTTCTAAGTAATAGATTCAGGTTTCAGGTTTCAGGTTTCAGGTTTCAAGATTCAGTATTTAGGATTCGGGATTTGGGATTCGGGATTCAGGATTCAGGATTCAAGTTCATGAAACCTGAATCTTAAAAAAAGTGTATTTTCGCGTTGACAAAATAAGTCTGAAACAGTTACATAAAACATTAAAAAACAGAAAGATATGTCAAGAAACGTGAAATGCCTTATCATCGGTTCGGGTCCTGCGGGATACATGGCTGGCGTGTATACGGCGCGTGCCGACCTGAAACCCCTCCTCATCGAGGGCATGCAGCAGGGCGGACAGCTGACCATTACCAACGAAGTGGAGAATTTTCCCGGATTTCCCGGTGGGGCGGGCGGTCCGGTCATTATGGACAAGCTGCGCGAACAAGCGTTGAAGTTAGGGGTGGAGATGCAGCCCAAGATGGTGACGGAAGTCGATTTCAGCTCGCGGCCCTTCCACTGCCAATTAGATGATGGTGAAGAGATTATCGCCGAGACGGTCATCGTGGCCACGGGTGCGAGCGCGCGCTGGCTGCACTTGCCCGGCGAGGACGAGTTCCGCGGTTTCGGGGTTTCCACCTGCGCCACCTGCGATGGCAACTTCTTCCGCAACAAGACCACCGTGGTCATTGGCGGCGGCGACACCGCGTTGGAGGACGCCCTCTACCTGTCGCAGCTTTGCACGAAGGTTTATATCGTACATCGCCGCGACCAATTCCGGGGCACTGCGGCGTTGCAGAAGAGCGTGTTGGCTGCCCCGAACATCGAGGTTGTCTGGAGTCACGTGCCTGTGGAGATTACCGGCGAGCAGAAGGGTTTCATCAAGAAAGTCACAGGGCTGAAGGTGAGGCATGCGCTGACCGGCGAGGAGCGCATCTTGGAGGTAGATGGCGTGTTCGAGGCCATCGGCGTGGTACCGACCACCGAACTCTTTAAGGGACAGCTGGATATGAACGAGCAGGGATATCTCATTACTGCTCCCGACAGCACGAAAACCAATGTGGAGGGCGTGTTCGCCGCTGGCGACGTGCAGGATCCCGTTTTCCGCCAGGCTGTCATCGCCGCCGGCACCGGCAGTATGGCGGGTATTGAGGCGTCGAGGTTCCTGATGGAGAATTAGGAACCGATAGCGTCTCGCGGCAGGAAATGATGATTGCTGAACGGGGTCAGCCGTTCCCTAAAAAATCGTATCTTTGCCGCCCGAATAGAACGAATCTTAAGCCTTTAATGAGCAGCATTTTACTTATCGGAGATATTGTTGGATACGGCAATCTGGGCATGTCTGTGATGACTCCCATCCTGTCGCATCTTGGATATGAGATTTACCGCCTTCCGTCTTCCATGGTTTCCAACAACTTCAGCTATGGCAAGTTTGCCGTGTTGGATACTACGGACTACATGCGCCAGAGCATTGAGATTTGGGAGGAACAGGGTTTCACGGTGGACGCGGTCTGCACGGGTTATCTCGTTTCCAAGGAGCAGGCGCGAATTGTGTCAGACTATTGTCGGAAGCTGAAGTCACGGGGCACGTTCATCTTCGTTGATCCCATCATGGCCGACGACGGCAAGCTCTACAACGGTGCTACGGCGGAGACGGTAGCGTACATGCGGAGCGTCTGCAACGTGGCGGATGTGATGGTTCCCAATGTGACGGAAGCCAAGTTTTTGGCGGACAAGTACTTGGATAAGGAAGACCTGACTTCGGAAGAGGCCGATGATTTGCTCATGACCTTGCAACGTCTGAGCGGGAACTCTGTGATTATCTCCAGCATGCTGATGGAAGGGCAGACTTGCACAATGCTGTACGACAAAGGGGCGAATCGAAAGATCGTGCTCCCTTACCAGCAGGTGGAGGCGCAATTCTCCGGCACTGGCGATGTCTTCTCCGCCATGACCATCGGTAATTATCTGAAAGGAAACACCTTGGATGTCAGTGTGCTGAAGGCAATGGACTTCGTTTCGCACGTCATTGAGGCGAACAAATGCTCCCTCCTCGCCGACAATGGCATCCCTATCGAACGCCATCTTTACGAGCTGGGAATGTGAGGCGGGGTGGGTATGCCCCTTCGTGATTCCGTGCATTACAGACCAGACAGAGGATTCACCAATAGCCGTCTCGGACTTAGAAAGTCTTTCCTTCCAGCCAGTCAAGGGTGAAGTTGTAAAACACCATTTCGTAGCTGTCGCCACCATACGGATCCTCCTCCACGTACATCCCGACGGAGCCGTCGGGGAGGAGGCAGAGCGAGGAGTAGGCGGCGTTGTAGGGTACAATCACTTTCCCGAGAGGCCACGATTTCCCATCGTCAAAACTGATCATCACCGCCACATTCTTCCTTTTGTCACCTAACGGAAGCGAGTGAAGCAGTATGTCGGTGTTGTCCTCAAGATCGTAGCGGATGATGTCGCCGTTGCAGGCGGGTGCGTTCAAATACTCTCCGGCGAAGACTGTGTCGCGCCAAGTGATGCCGCCGTCTTCGGAGATGTTGAACCACCGTTCGCCGTCGTGGCGGATGCTCATCAGGAGGCTGCCGTCGCGGAGTTCCACGACCTTGGCCTCGTCGCCGCCTACGCAGGCGCGTTGCGAGCACTGCCAAGTCTCCCCGTTGTCGTCTGAGTAGAGCACGTAGTCGTTGGCAGACCACGCCTCGCCCTCACGCACGGCAGCTACGAACATGATGCGGCCCGTGGAGGTGAGCAGCCCGTTGCCGGAAGCACAGAAAGCCCCCCACCATTGCCGGCGGACAGAATCCGTACAGTCAGGACCGTAGAGGTAGTGCGTGATGTCTTCGGCCGGCGACCAAGTGCGACCGTTGTCGGTACTGCGGCGGCAATAGATGCGGAGCGGCTCGTCCGGGGTCGATTGCCAGAACCCGATACCGCCCGCATAGACGGCGATGAGTCCGCCTTCGTCACGGGTGTGTGCCAGTGCGCAGTCGCCGAAACCCTTCCCCACGCCTCTGCCAAAAGCCAAAAAGGCTGGTCCACCCCAGAATTGCCCGCCGCTGCTGCTGTAGTTGAGGATAATGTCAATGTCCTCGGGCAGGTCGTTGTTGTTGTATTTCCGTCGGTCGGTGGCGGTCACAAGGGTGCCGTCCTTGGCGGTGATGATAGCGGGAATGCGGAAAAATTGCGAGTCGAAGTCGCCTGGCTGGTAAAGCACCTTCCGGCGCAGCAGAATCTCTCTCTCGGACGTTATGTCAATCGGGTAGATCTCTTTGTTGGTTTGTAAATCTTTTAATGTCAAGACTATACGATTGCCTTCTTGGGCGGTGTCGGTGATATCGGCGGTGATCCAGAGGTAGGAGGTGTCCGTGGTAAGACGATAGTGCAGCGGGATGTGGACATCCTCGGCAAGGGTAGCATCCAAGTCGCGGACGAGCACTGTCTGGAGGGAGCGGGAACGGGGAGCTGGTGCAGGGTCGTAGGTCGTGCGTTCCTGATAGAGACTTCGCGGCCCGATATCTTTGGCCTTCGGGGAATCTCCAGTTGAAAGGACTTCCAAGATGCGGACATCTCCCGCCTTGGTGCCTTGAAGGCTTACGGTCAAAGAGTTAAGTTCCGCTTCCGTTGTCTCGGCTCCGCGCACCACCTGTATGCGCATCAGCACCTCGCGGTGGTTCGACCGGCCGGTCATGCGCGTGTCGGGCGTGACGGAGATCTGCAGTCCGCCGCCGGGTTGCGCCATACCAGTCCGGCAGGACAAGATGAGCAGCAACGCGAGCATGAAAGGGTATTTCCGATTAGACATTGACATGATATTTGAAAATGCAAAGATAAAGTTTTTCCGATAGCGGATGTGACGCGGAAAATCTTTGCAAATAAAGAGTTTGTAAACGCAATTATTGTGTTAAAATCGGTTAAAAGTGCGGTTTGGGACGGTTTTTGACGAGTCCTCAAGATTGTTGTGGCGAATGATTTACTATTTTTGCCACGGATTTACCTGTTGAAAACAATTAGGTTTCAATCCGTGGATAGTATATTCGGGTTGGTAAAAGAAAAGATATAATAGATTTTTTCTATTTTTGCAGTGTGGAAACGATAATATGACATTTATTATAACTTTATGAAAATAAAAGAATTAGAGAGGAAGTTGAGAGAAAACGGCTGTTGGTTTCTGGGGCATGGAAAACGTCATGATCATTGGTTCAGCCCGATAACAAATCGGTCGTTTCCGATTCCGCGTCACGGAGCAAGAGAGATGCCTTTGGGTACGTTGAAAGAAATACAAAAGCAATCAGGGGTGGTGTTTTAGTCGTAAATTATGGAAGTATGGACAAAATAAATGCATTTATTGAAGTTGGGAAGGACGGTTTGGTCGCCGTTTGCACGAAAAGCAACAAGTACAATTACATGATTCTCGGCTGTGGAGATTCCGTTGATGAGGCTATGGAGGATTTTTACGAGTGCAGAGATGAATTAAAGCAAATGGAAGAGGAGGCTGGTAGAACTTTCCCAGATTTGGAGTATGAATTTGCATACGATACCGAAAGCTTTCTGCGGTACTATGGGAATATATTGACGCCGACTGGGTTGCAAAAAATCACTGGTGTCCATTACAAGCAATTGAGTCATTATGCCACAGGGCAGAGCCGTCCCACTGCGAAAACGGTTCGGCGCATCCAGGAAGGAATCAGCCGCTTTGCGGACACGTTGAAGCAGGTGCGCTTGGTGTGAAAAGATTTCCGCAAAAAAAATGTATCTTCGCCCTCTCAAATATCCCGAAACGATGCCCCGAGGAAAATCCACATGCAAGGTCCTGAAGGAGGTGCGGCGGAAGGTCGCCGACGCCAACGGCATCCCGCTGCAGGAGCGCGAGTGCACGCACACGGGCGACTGCGCGGGCACGTGCCCCTACTGCGAGTCGGAGGTGCGCTACCTCGAACGCGAACTGTCGAAACGCCGCGCCCTCGGCAAGGCCGTCGCGGTGGCGGGCATCGCCCTCTCGGCGGTGTCGATGGCCGGCTGCGCCACTTCCGAACCCGTAACGTCCGATATAGGAAAAGGGTGCCGTCGCACACCAGAACAGCTGGAGACGGACGATCCGAACATGATGGGCGAGATTGTTGTTGAGAGGTCTTGGAAGCAGAAAAAACAATCCAGAATTGATAGACGTAACGCGAAGAAGTGCGACACGTTGCAGTTGCGGGGAATTGTACTCGACATAGAGGCATCAAGGCAAGATACAACCCAAAAGGAGATTACCTTCGATGAAAGTCTTCTGCTCGAAACGGGTGAGGATAAGCATAAAGCGGAAAATGACGAAGTCATTATTGGCTTGGTGGATGATCTGGGGGTTCAAAATTGGATATTCAACGAAGAACAACAAACTGCTCCCGAGTCAATTCCGGGTTTTACACAGGCCGTCTTCGCGGAGGGAAAGTTTGAAGATTGGTTAGGCGAACGTCTGAAACAGTTCAAGAAGTATATGCAGGATTCAAGGCTCGACTCCGTGGAAATCCGTTTCTTTGTGGAAGAAAATGGCTCCGTGTCGCTAATCAACATCTGGAATATGCCCGATGTCTACCAGCAGGAAGACGACGCTTTCCGCGCAAAAGTCACTGCGGTGATCAGCGGTTCCGAATGGACGCCCGCCACCGTCTCCGATGGCAAGCCTGTGTCCTCTATCGTCACCGTCCGCCTTCGTGATTTGCGCTGATCAGCGAAAGTTGTCGGCGAATTTTACGAATTAGGCAAATTATTATCTCATCCCTTAACCCTTAACCCATTAACCTTCTAACTCGCAAATCCTCTCATTCTCAAAATCAATTCGAAACAGCTTCCTTTCCACCCCGTTCGTCACGCACAACAGAGGTGCTTTCAGGATGCTATTATAACGGCCGGCTTGCCCCACCACCTGCTGCGTGAGCTTCACGTGTGGCGCTTTGCACTCGACCACCATATACGGCTGCAGCTCGTCGTCGAAGACCACCAAATCGTAACGCTGCGTCATCCCGTTGACCGTCACAGCGTGCTCGACCGAGAGGTGCGACAACGGAAACCCCTTGACATTCAACAGGTAAAGGATGAAAACCTGCCGCACGCGCTCCTCAGGGGTCATGACAACCCATTTTTGCCGAACAGGGTCGAAAACCTCCTGCTGCTGTCCATTTTCCCGTATTTTAAGGGTATATGCCATATTTATTAATCGTTGATGTATTGTATCGCCCCTGTCGGGGCTTGGGGAAAAACGAATGACTTCCTTCTACCGAGCTTTTGTCCCTGCCGGAACCTGTTGCCTATTACCTTAACCCAACTTTGCCTTGTACGAGGCATAATCGCCGGGTTGCGCCAACATTTCGAAATTGCCGTCCGTATGGATGACCCCGATGGCGGGGTGCGCCACCCCGTTGAAAAAGGTGGTCTTCACCATCGTGTAGTGGATCATGTCGTCGAAGACGATGCGGTCGCCGATCTCCAACGGCTCGGGGAAGGCGAAGTCGCCCATGCCGATGAAGTCGCCGGCCAGGCAGGAACAGCCGCCCAAGCGATAGACGTGCTTGCTGTTCTCGTCGGGCTCCGTGGCACCGAGAACTGTCGGTTTGTAGGGCATCTCGAGACAATCCGGCGTATGGCAGGCGAAGGAGACGTTGAGCATCGCGATTTTGATGCCCTTGTTCTCCACGATGTCCTCCACGGTGGAGGTGAGCACGCCGGTCTGCCAGCCCACGGCCTCGCCTGGCTCGAGGATGACCTCCTCCAAGTTCGGATAACGGCTGCGGAAGTCCTGCAGCAGCCCGATGAGGTGCGGGATGTCGTAGTCGGCGCGGGTGATATGGTGGCCGCCGCCCATGTTGAACCATCTGCACTGCTTGATGAGGTCGGAGAACTTCTCCTCCGTGGCCTTCAGACAACGCTCAAGGGCGTAGCTGTCGTTCTCGCAGAGCACGTGGAAGTGCAGGCCCTCAATGCCTTCGGGCAGGGTGTCGGGCATGGTGTCGCGCAGGATACCCAGACGGGAACCCGGCACAGCAGGGTTGTAGAGGTCGGTTTCGATTTCCGAATATTCGGGGTTGATGCGCAGTCCGAGGGAGACCTTCTTGGGGAAGGCGGCGGCCTGTTCGCGGAACCGGTTGTATTGCCCTAACGAATTGAACGTCAGGTGACTGCTGTACATGAGCAGCTGTTCGAAGTCGTTGTCGGTATAGACGGGCGCGTAGGTGTGGGCCTCGCAGCCCATCTCCTCGGCGATGAGCCGTGCCTCGTTCACGGAGCTGGCAGTGGCGCCGCTGAGGTACTCAGCGATGAGCGGAAACGACGGCCAAAAGGCGTAGCCTTTCAGGGCGCAGATGATCTTCACGCCGGCCTCTTTTTGCACGAGGTCCAGCAGTTGCAGGTTAGCCAACAAAGCCTCCTCCGAGAGGATGTAGCAGGGGGAGGGGAGAGAGTCGTATTGGTTCATAGTTTCAGGTTTCAAGTTTCAGGTTTCAGGTTTCAGGTTTCAAGTTTCAGGATTCAAGTTTCAAGTTTCAGGATTCTTCATTGAGCGGCCCCGCAGGGGCAAGAGCTCGGTAGCCAGGGGTAAGGTGCGAGGAACGAACGTCGCAACCATCTGGGGCCGAACGAATTATCAATTACGAATTATTGTCAACGATTATTCCGATGATGAAGAACACCATCCAAACGATGAGGGTGCCTCCGCCGGTCATGGTCATCACGTTGCCGCCAGGCAATTTACATACCAAAAAGACAATGCCTAACCCGAAGAGAATCAATGCATAAATCAGCAGTTTTTTCATAAACGCCTTATACGTGGCGGTATTGATCAACTCTTTAAAACTGGACATAATGATGCTTATTTTGAAAGCGCAAAAGTACAAAAATATTTTTGTATCTTCGCGGCATCATTGTTGAATAAACCACATGTTATGAAAAAGTTCCTACTTCTCCTTTGGGCGCTTACGACACTTGCCCTTCAGGGACAGACCCTCACCGAAAGGCTTTTGTGGGTGGACACGATGGGCACGTACAAAATAGAACCGTATAGTTATACCATATCGTTTGACCGTGACGGAAATTACTGCTTCTGCGTGAAGAAGGACGGAAATCAAACGGCGGTCGCGAGCAATGCACCGATAGATGGCCTTTGCTATGCCGGAGGAGGCTATTCCAAGTATGGGAGCAGCCGCTTTTTGCGCTTATGTGATTCCCCAAACGCCGATCCACTCTATGTTATGAATGGAGATGGAACGAATATCTACGGTCCGGTAGCCGGAACGGTGGTGGGGTATCGTTCGGGAGAAACCCGTCAGCATTTCGCCAACACTTCGCTCCGCAACGACACCGCCTTTTTCTATCTTGACGGCCGTTTGGCCTATTCTGCTCCCCAGGAAACCATCAAAAAGTTCAAGCTGAAAGACGAGAATTGGGTGGATTTCAGCAACAACGGTAACGCGATCTATTATCTGGAGCAGGATGAGCGTTTCGTGCTGTATGTCAACGACCACCCCGTTGATACTTCCGAACTTCATTTTGACGCATTGGCTATTAACGACAAAGGCGATTATCTTTATGCTAAACTCGTCAAGTTTGACAAACCGATTGGAAAATACGATTATGCGTACTTTATTCATACCAAAGACACGGTGTTTGACTATGTCAGAACCACTTGGAAATATGCCATGAAGGGAGACGGCGCCTACTATTGTACTGGCGATGATTGCGGACCGGACTATCTTGTGTTGAACGGACGAATGTGCAAGGGCATCGAGGATTTCAGCAACATCACACTGCTTGACAGTAAAAACGCATTTTATACTTTTGAAAAAGACAATCATCTTTATCTGAATGTGAATGGAAATGATTATTTGGTCGGTTTTGAAGAACTTTTCAAACCTTCAATGGATTCAAATGGTCATTTTGCCTATTACGGGTTGAAAGATTATTACCTGTACAAGGTGGTAGACAATGTTAAAGTTGAAGAGCCGCTCTCGAAATACGGTGTCAGGGCCATGCCCCTCTATATTTCGCCTCAAGGTAGTTCTGTGCATTATTTCAAGACGGATGATTCTGTTTATGTATATAAAGACGAAGAGTTGTTATTCAATCCGATACGTAGAACAGAGAAGTTCATGATATATCCTTGGGACGAGGTGTTGCCGAAGATGTGGGAGTATGGAAAGCCTTCGTATGGTCATTCCCTTTTCTGTATGAATTACGAAGACAAGGGCTATTTTGTTTATGACGGTCAATTCTCCGAAGCATTGTTGCCTCTGTTTAAGCAATACGGGGATAATCCGAAACCGGGCGGTGTCGTGGACGGGCTTTTCAATGATTATGGTTATTTCGCAATCCTCAACACGGGTGAAAAGGAATATCAGGTTGTTGTCAATGGCAGGATTTGTGCTGAACTGTTTAATGTGGACAGCATCTTTTCTGAAAAAAGCTACTTTGACGGTCGGCAAGTGACCTTTTATGGGATGAAAAACAATGCTGTTTGTCAATTTGTTGTAACATTATGAAAACGATACTAACACTGTTATTGCTGCTCTCGTTTAGCGTTGTCGCTTTTGGGCAGAAGATGCCTTCCGACTATTTCCAGGAGGCGCACGATTATTTTGAGGAAAACCAATTGGACAAGGCGTTGGCCTGCTATCTCTACATCGTGGAGAATCATCCCCGCAACGAATTGTATCCGAGGGCGTTGAACAATGCCGGATATATCTGTTTGCTACAGAAAAAATACAAGAAGGCAATAAAAGTGTTCACGTTAATCTTGAATGGAGACCAAGACGAGCGGGAACCGTTGGGCGGGGACATTATGGCATCCCCATACGCCAATTATTGCCACTGGGCTGCCTGCCAAATCAGTGACTGCTATTACGAGTTGCGACGATACGATTCCGCTTTGCATTACCTGGCCCTTTCCGACACGGTGTATCCCTTTCTGAGCGATTGTGGCAACGCCTACGCCGAGAACGACATCCGCACCGCCTTGCGCTACGCCGAGATATATCAGAAGCTCGGCCAGCCCGACAAAGCCATTGAGAAACTTCTCCCCGAAGTCTTCAATACCGGTTTGGCTGACAACTCGAAAATCATCGACGAATTGAAGAAGTTGCTGAACGGCAAGCGCGAATTACTTGAAAAACTGGACAAGGCCATTGATAATGTCTATTTGAAGACCTTTACCTCAAGTTATGGCGATTACGAACGTTACTGTATCCAGTGGCTTGGCGTTGAAATCCGTTATCCTTTTCGACCATTCAACAGCACAGACTACAACAAAAAGAATGTCATGAAATGGATGCGCGACAGTGAATTCTACAAGATGGTCGCGAACATGAAACGATAACAAAACGGGGAACTCTTCCGAGTCCCCCGTGACTAATCACTGTTCCCAGCTCACTCCTCGATGGCGTATTTCGTCATGAAGAACTCACTCTTGCCGACGCCGGATGCGTAAAAGGATGCGCCGTCGGTGAACTCCACGGCGCGCAGCAGTTGGTTGGGGTCGGGGAGCACGCGCTGGGTGAGCTTCTGGTCAGGAGTGAGCTTCATCAACACGCTCTCCCATTTCTTCTTGAAAGACAAGCCGCCGGGACAGTAGACGATTCCTTTGCCGGGGTAAGGGATGTTTCTGGGGTCGTCGTTGAAGAGGAAGTACAGGTCGTCGCCTTGCGCGAAGGCGGAATAGGAGACGCTCGCCGGGGTCCAGTCGTCGCCGGGGTTCAAGTACGAAGCGTAGGACTGCTGTTTCTCAATCATGGTGAAATGGGAGGTGCCGTTGGGCAGCAGTGTGGACACTAAGATGTTTTTGGTGAGCAACTGGTAGGTGGTGCTGTTCATCTGTGCGTTGTAGATCTCCTTGACGAAGCGGTGTTCGCCGCATAGCACGAGGCTGCCGTTAGCCAGCTCGTAGATGTCGTCGGCGCTGATGGCGTACTGCTGGTTGCCGAGTTCGGAGGCGAAGCGTGTCCACACTTCCGCTTCCACATAGCCGTTGCTGAACTTGAAGCTCTGAACATCGGTGATGTCTTCCGACCGGGTGTCGAACTTGTAGAAGAAATAGCCGCTCGACTGCGTGGAGGTGTTAATCTTGGAATCCGTGTAATAGCCTCCCACGACCACTTTGCCGTCCGAGAGTATCTTGGCGGTGAAATTCTGAGGCGTGCCGAATCTGACTGCCTTGTCGTAGGAATCGGTGCCGTCGCTGTTCGTTTTGATAATCATGAAGTGGTCGTCGGAGATGTTCTTCCCGCTCATCTGGCAGGTGTAGGCCGGAATGTAGAGGGTTCCCTCGTTGTCGACAGTGAGGTTGCCCAAGGAGAACGTCTTGCCGCCGAAATCGGGGGTGACTTGGCCGCTCCAAACGAATTCACCTTCGTCATTCACCACCACGGCGAAGAGGTTCTCCAACTGTCTGTCCTTCCCGGTGACCATCACCATTGCGGCGAGCAATTTGCCGTCCGGAGAGGTGGCGCATTTGTAGGAGGGCCAGAATCTCGAGTTGGCGGTGGTGCTGATGGAGTTCCCGTCGTCTAAGGTCATTCCATTGGACGATTTGTCAACGTTGGCGATGGTGAAGGTTACCTGATCCCCCTTTTTGCTCAGGCTGTAATAGAGCCCGATGACGCTGTTGTCGGCGGTGATGCCGCCCAAGAATATATACTTTGTGGCAACGGTGATGGGGATGTCGGTCCGTTGCATGGTGCTCCTGTCAATAATGAAGAGATGGTCGGTCCATGTTTTGGGCTTGAAAGAGTCGTTGGTGCGCGGGCTGAGGAAGAAATAGAGGTTCTCCTCATCCTGCCCGACGGGTGTGCCGTAAACCATAGGCCTACGCACCCAGGTGTTGGAGAAAGGCTCGCAAAGAGCCACGCTTTGCGCCATCATGCAGACGGCAAATGCCATGGAAATGACGGATAACAGTACTTTTTTCATACTTTATGTGGACTTCTGTTTTTTCACTTTTTACGGCTGCCCCTTTTCATGATGCGAAGTCCGTTAAACACCATGATAGGAAAACAATGCTGCAAAATTACAACTAATTCTTATATATACGACGCAAAACTTCCAGAAGGTTGCAGTATGTCGTCATATTTTTATCATACTTTCTTTGGCTTGTTGGTGTAAATGTCTGATTTATATGTGATTCGTTTAAGCTTCGCATTCTTGATTTACAATCGTATTTCAGAAAACAGCTTTTTGCTGCCAATTCGCGTTCTTAGCATTTTTCACGATACGGTTTGTTTAATATCTGCGTCGCTCTTCCCAAGTGTTTGGCAAGGGTCAACCAAGTGTCAGAATCCTTATTTCTTCGATATTTCTTCGATATTTCTTCGTTAGTTCTTCGATAGTTCTTCGATAAAAAATCGAACAAATGTCGAACAAGTATCGAAAAACTATCGAAGAAATAACGGTGCATCCCCCTGCCAAATCCTTGCCTAACCCTTGGCATCTACTTGGTTGCGGCCTTGTTGCTTCTTCTCAATGTGATAGCACGAACTTTCGGATATGCAGACATTGTGAGTACGATTTTTTTTCACCATATTCGGGCCGTTCATAAAAAATGCTATATTTGCGGCGTTTTTGATTGCATAGTATGAAGACGATTACACTGGAAACCCAGATGCGCGTGTATGAAGGTCGCGAGGAACTGCCCGACGACCTGCGCGAGCTGTTGTGCCACGCCGAGGTGGCGGCCACCCGTGCCTACGCGAAGTATTCCCATTTTCAGGTCGGCGCGGCCATCCTGATGAACAACGGGCAGGTGGTTACAGGTAGCAACCAGGAGAATGCGGTCTATCCCTGCGGTCTCTGTGCCGAGCGCGCCGCCGCTTTCGCCGCCTCCTCCATGTATCCCGAGGTGCCGTTCAACAAAATTGCCATCACCGCCGTCAACCCCGACGAACCCCTGAAGGAGCCTGTCTCCCCCTGCGGAAGCTGCCGGCAGGTCCTCTTCGAATACGAGCAGAAGTTCGGACATCCGATGGAGGTCCTCCTTGCTGGTCAGGAAGGCCCTGTCTATCACTTCCAGAGTGTCGCCCATCTGCTGCCGTACACCTTCCATGCCGGATTCCTCCCGAAAGGTTAGAAGTCGATAGCAACATAATAAACCCCATATAGTATTCATTAAATTAGTAAGTTATGAAAAAGTTAATCGTTATCCTTTGTGCTGTCGTTGCCGTTTTCGGTATGACCTCTTGCAAGTCCTCCTCCCCGTCCGACACGGTCAAGGCTTATTTCAAAGCGCTTCAGGCTGGTGACTATGAGAAAGCGCTCTCCTACACGGATATTACCGACCAGGAAGCTATCCAAAAGCAGATTGAGAAATACAAGGGCTTTGACATTAAAGTCGTTGATTTCGAGATTCTTTCGGAAAAGATTTCCGATGACGGCAACAGTGCCACGGTGGAGGTGAAAAGCACTGTGACTTCTTCCTTTAATGAGGAGCCGGAAGAGAGTACTAAAGAAATGAAATTGATGAAAGTGGACGGCAAGTGGAAACTCCATGCCTAACAGACGCCTTTTTGCGAATAAAGGTGGAGGGAGCCTTCGGGTTGTCTCTGCCTTTTTCTTTTGCCTTTCGCTGATGTTCGCCGCTTGTCGTCGGGATGTTCCGGTTGAGGATTACGTGCTGCCTGACACTGTGCGTCTGCAGAGCGGCGACCTCGCCTTCCGCACAGGTATCAGCAAGGAGAGCCGTACTGTCAGCACACTCGACCGCAGCAGTCTCTATACGCACGTGGGTATGGTGGTCTGGAACGGCGATGGCTGGTACGTCTTGCATGCCGTGCCCAACGAGAGGGCCGCGAAGCAGGAGGAAGACAGCGTGAAGCTTGAACCTATCGGCACCTTTTTTCGCAGCGACCGGGCCGTGAATGGGGGCGTGTACCGCTATCCTGTCTCTCCGACCGATACTTTGTCGCTGCGCCATCGCGGGCTTGCGCTCTATCACGAACGTCATCCCCTTTTCGACAACCTCTTCGATGCGGACGACAGCACCGCGTTCTATTGTACCGAGTTGGTTTACTTTCTGTATCAACAGGTTACGGGAAACGACCTCTCCGAAGGTCGCCGCCACAACCTACCGCTTTACCCGAATCTCATCTTCTGTTCCGATGTCTTCCAGAATAGCCGGTTAGAGGAAGTTTTTGCCTTTGAGAGATGATAGTCCTCAGAAAGACTGTTAAAAAAAGCCGCATGCATCCTCCGATACACGCGGCTTTTTTTACGTCTCAAGTCGCAAGTCCTACCTTTTCACGAACTTCGTAGTGACGCTGTTTCTGCCGTCGCTCAGGCGCAGGAAATAGCTGCCGGTGGCGAGGCGGGCGGCGTTCACGCTGATTTGGTTGTCCTCGACAGGCTGTGTCATCACAAGCTTGCCGTTGAGGTCGTAGATGGCCATTTCGCTCACACGGAAGGCATCAGTGCGGAGGGTGACGGTCAGCTGGTCGGCGACGGGGTTCGGGTAGACCATTACGTCGTTCTCCGTGAGATATTGCGCCAGGCCGGTGCCGATGTCAGAGCCGGTACGCGGAATCAGATAGTATTGGCTGTAGGAGATTTTGTTCACGCCGGTGATGTCGGTCGGGCCGACGGGGATGGCTTCGCCGGTGATACCCGGCACGTTGTAGAAATGAATCCACACGCCTGTGCCGCTTACGCCGTTCTGTGTCAGCGTGTATTTCGTGCCGTTCGTGAAGGAACCCGTCTCGTTGAACGAAACCCCCTCCATGCGGATGAGCTCGCACTGGTGGGCGTTCATGTAGTTGATGTCCTGCATGTCAGATACGGTGACGGTGAGCGGGGTGACATCGTTGTAGATGGAGATGGCGGGGGCATTGAACTCCTCCGTGACGGCGAACTGCAGCAGACCGTAATAGTCTGTGAGGGTGCCGTAAAGGCCTGTGATTTCGTCGCCAGTCTCCAACGCGCTGACTATCTTTTCGTTGGGGTCGTCAATCACGATGGCGCCGGTGGCATCTTGGATGAAGATTTGGTGGCGGTAGCTGTCGTTGATGCCGGTGACAATCACGTGGCCGGTGAGTTTGTAGACATCGTGGCCGAAGTGGGTGTTGTCAGGGTCAAGGGCATCGGTCCATTTGGCGCGGAGAGCAGCGATGTTTGCCACTTGGAACTCCGGGTCAACGCCGTATGTGAAGGTGACCGTGTCGGGGGTCATCACGTTGCCTTCCGCATCAGCCACATTGTTGACGATCAGTGTGTAGGTGCTGCCTTCGGAAAGGGCAGGGGAGACCGCCAATGTGACCACGCTTCCGTTCAGGGTGGCGGAAGTGATGGAAATGTTGTTGTTCAACGCGTAGTTGCCTGCATTCTGAGCCGTGGCGGGGTCGAGGACTTCGTTGAAGGAGACGGCCAGGGTGCTGTTGTCTGGAGTCACACCGGTGACAACGGGACCGATGGTGTCGGGGCCGGCAGGCTGAGAGGTGATGACGATGTTGTCAAGGAAGAAACGGGCTTTGGAGGCCTGGTAACTTTTGAATTTCACGGTGGTAGCCGTGGTGCCGCCGGTGAAAGTCAAGGTGTAGGTGTTGAATTGGGTGGTACTCAGACCTTCCACGAGATGGTCCACCCCGTTGACCTCCACGTACATTCTGGTTTGGTCGTTATTCCAAGCCTTGAGGTCAAAAGTGACGGAGAATCCGCCGTTGTTGCCAGAAAGGTCGAGGGCGGGGGTCATGATGAAACCGCCTTCCGCACTTTTGCCGACTCTCACTTTTTGAGTGCTGGAATACACCCAGTTGCCGGTCCATCCCGAAACCTGGGTGTAGTTATCCAGATGGAGAGCGATGGAGGTGTTGGTGTCGGCAACACCGGAGAAATCCTCGCTTAAAACCACAGTTTGCGCGTTCAGTCCGCAAAAAGCGAACAAAACCGCGAATAAAAGTAAACTTAATCGCTTCATATTGGTACGTTTTAATTTTAAGAATTGACTGTTAAAATTTATAGCCTGCAAAAATACATTTTTTTGGTTACGGTGGAGGTTGATTTGTGAAGGGTGAAAAAGAAAAAGGGGCGAAAACGTTCACCCCCCCCCAAGGCTGATTGTTAACTGCTAACTGCTAACTGCATATTATGTCTGTTTATAGGAGAGTCGTCATTCTTGGCGACTTGCAGGAGAGTCGTCATTCTTGGCGACTTGCAGGAGAGTCGTCATTCTTGGCGACTTGCAGGAGAGTCGTCATTCTTGGCGACTTGTAGGAGAGCCGTCATTCTTGGCGACTTGTAGGAGAGCCGTCATTCTTGGCGACATTAAAGCGGCAGGAATGCCGCTTCTCCTATTTGATGTTCTCTTCCACCATCTCCTTGATGTACGTCATCACTTCGGGCTCCTGCATGGACACGCCGTCGAGGGCTTCGTAGAGTTCGTCGGTGTCGAGTACGTAGTCGGTTTCCTCTTTGCCGTCCTTGATTCGCTGGAAATGAAGGATGAAGTGGATTTCGGGATGCGCGGCGATGGTGAGCACCATGGTCCCGGCCAGGTCGCCCAAAGGTGGGCGGTCGAGGTGAGTGAGCCCGAACACGGCGGTGACAGTGGTGCCAACGCCGACTTCGCTGTCTATTGTCATTGATCCGCCGGTCATCTCGGTGTTTTGCTTCAAGAGCGGCAGCCCGAGGCCCACCTTGCGTGTGGTGCGCGTCGTGAAGAACGGGTTAGTGACTTTCTCCACGGTCTCCGCACTCATGCCGCAGCCGTCGTCCTTGAAGATGAGCGTCAGCGTGTCCGCGTCGTGGTTCTCCAAGACTTCAAGGGTGATGTTGTTCGCTTTTGCACGGGTGGAATTCTGGAGAATGTCCATGATGTGCATCGACAAGTCTTTCATGCTTAAGCGTTTAAGTACTTGTAGATTTGTCCGGCTACCTCAAAGGTCTGCTCGTCGGTGCCTAACACGGGGATGTCCTCCTCCTTGGCCTGCTCCAGCATGTCGTCGTCGGGTTTGTTGCCTTTCACGAGGATGACGCACGCCAGTTCTTTCAGCGAGGCGATGGCGATGACGTTCTTATGGGTCTGCAAGGTTACCCACACGTGGCCCTCTTGCGCGAAGCCCATCACATCACTCAGCAAGTCAGAGACGTAGCCGCCTTTGATTTCGGTGTCCATGTTATCCTCGCCGCAGAAGACGGTGAGGTTCATTTTTTCTACTAATTCTTTTACTGTCATTTCTTTATAGTTTACGGTTTACTGTTTACTGTTTACTGTTTACTGTTTACTGTTTATTGTTTATTGTTTATTGTTTATTGTTTATTGTTTACGGTTCCACACTGCGCTTCGCTTGTGTGGGGTTAATGGCACTGCGTGCGTTTTGTCCCTTTGGGAACTGCTTAAAGAGGTATGTTCATCATTCTACATTGTACATTGTACATTCTACATTGAAAGCAGTACCTCCCGGCCGTCCTCGCCGTGGAGGGCTTTGCGGATTTCCTCGAAACTGCGGGTCTCCATCTTCAGGTAGCAGGGGGCAGTACCGATGATGTCGGGTTGGTGGGCATCGGAGCTTCTGGTGAACATCTTGTTTTTCAGATATTTGTGGACTTTCAGAATCTCCTCCTTGTTGCCGTGCTTGGAGAGTTCCACCGCGTCGTAGTCAAGGTCGAAGGGAATGAAGCCCAACTGCGCGATGAGGCTGTTTTTCATCTTGTCGATGTGCGCAGGCACGAACAATCCGCCCAATTCGTGCACCTTGTCTGCAATTTGGTTGACGTTCTGGTCGATGGCGGAGGTCAGCAGGCGTGGCTCCTCGTAGACGATGTTCATTTCCTCGTCGATCTGCACTTGGTCGCCGAAAATGTCCGGGTCGTTGGGAATGTTGGGCAGGTGCTCGTCGAGGTAGGCCTGGAACTTGTCCAACGACTCGTGGTCGCCGAAATAGGCCAGGCAGTGGGCCTCCTCCTTGGTGGTCACCTCCGCGCCGCACAGCACGAAGATGTCGCGGTTGTGGGAGTAGTGCTCCGCCAACCGGCAGTGTCGCGTGGCGTTGTGGTCGGTGATGGCGATGACATCGAGACCCCGCTCCAAAGCGAGGGTGATGATGTTCTCCGGCGTCATGTCGAGGTCACCGCACGGAGAAAACAGCGTATGCGTGTGTAAATCAGCCTTATAGATGTTCATCCAGTATCAATTTTGGCGGGCAAAGATACAATTTTTCCAAACGGCAATAATGGTTTCCGAAATTTAGTATTTTCGCGGCTTGGAAAATGTTGAATTTCAACAAGAGATAGTATAAACAAAAAAAGAAACAATGATGAAAAGGTTTATTAAAATTTCAGCGGTGGCTCTGTTGGTCGTGTTGGCCATGACGGGCTGTAAGAAAAGTTACACCATCACGGTGAAGTCCAATAATGCAGAGTGGGGTACTGTCACTGGCAGCGGCAGCTACAAGGACGGCGAGACTGCCACCATTTCCGCCATTCCTACGCAGGGTTATTATTTCAATTGTTGGAACGACGGCAATGCCGACAATCCGCGCACAATCGTAGTGGACGGCAACGCCACCTTCACGGCTATCTTCAGTGATACGCCCGGTGGCGGTGGCGGCGGTGCCGAGGGTGCTGAGGAACTTTCCGGCAGCATCAGCGCCAATACTACCTTGCCAGATCGTGGTCTGCCTGTTGACTATGTCATCGACGGCCGTTTCTATGTGGAAGGGAATGCCCTGCTGACTATCGAGCCCGGCGTGACCATCATGTTCACGGGCGTGTATGGTGGTATCACGGTGGAAGAAAACGCCGGTCTGCGTATGGTGGGCACGGCTGACAAGCCGATCACCCTCACTGGCCCGACCAACAACCAGAATGTCGGCGCATGGGACAATGTGCAGGTCAATTCCAACCGCAGTGACAACCAGTTCGAATATGTCAACTTCATCAATGGCGGCAGCTACGAGGAAGTGGTGCTGATTTACGGCAAACTTTCCATGAAGCATTGTACGGTCAATGGTGCAACAAATTATGGCGTTTTTGTCGGTCAGGATGGCAATCTTTCCGCTTTTGAGAACAATATCGTCAAAAACACCAAATGTCCTCTTATTCTGTCCAATCATAAGCAGGTCAACAATCTCGGTACCGGTAATGCCTATTCTAACAACACGAAAAATATGATTGAGGTTGACAATTATTGGCTTGATGAGGATAATTTGACGGTCACCTACAACAATCAGGGCGTGCCGTATTATTTGACAGCTGGCGTGCATGTGGACGGTACTGCCGCCATGAACGTGAATGCAGGTGTGGAGTTTGTTCTCGCGTATGATCAGAATGTGTCGGTTACCAACAATGCGCTGCTGCAGGTCAATGGTTCCTCTTCCCAACCCGTCGTTTTCCGCGGTCTTAGTAACGAGCCTGGTTACTGGAACGGTATGGAGATCAGCTCCACCCGTCAGACCAACGGCGGCTGCAACCTGACCTACTGCAATATCCAGAACGCTGGCGATGAAGCGGCTCTGTATACGTGGGAGGATACCCGCCTTACATTGAGCAATGTGAGCATCAGCGGCAGTGAGGGCTACGGTATGAGCATCGCCATCCCGATTGACTGGGATACCGACCAGTACGACTTCTCCAACTACCATGTGACGGCTTCCGGCCTCACCTTCTCTAACTGCGCTTTGGGCAATATCTACGAGCGCAACAGGGAGCAGGTCTATTCCTCTATGCCGGGTAACAAGAAGTTGGCCCGGAAATAGTCCGTGAGTCTGCTTTATTTGGAAATCGAAGCCCTTTGCCAGTATGGTGAAGGGCTTTTTTTAAGGCAATAGGCAATAGGCAAAAGTCTTAAGTCTCAAGTCTTACGTCTCAAAAAAAAGAGCGGATATTTCGGTAATTTTACGTATCTTTGCCGCCAGTTTTGGATAAGCACATAGTCAAATGTAATCGATTGTTACTGAAATGAATAGAACAGAAATAGAAGAAAAAGTGAACGCTTTTCTGGTCGACGAGCTTGAGATTGATGCGGATAAGCTGAAACCCGAGGCCCGTCTCAAGGAGGATTTGGGCGTTGACAGCCTCGATCTGGTTGACATCGTGGTCATTGTCGACAAGACCTTTGGGTTCAAGCTCCGGCCTGACGAGATGAAGGGTGTGGTGACGCTTGGACAGTTCTACGACCACATCGCTTCCAAAATGGCCTAAACCTCTCATAATGGCGCAGGAACGGGCTTGGCAAGGCAGAACCGACGGCTCCTCTTGGATGCACCGTGGCCTCATTCGCGTTATGCGGGTCGTGCCTTTGCGCGTGATGTATGCGTTCAGCGCCGTTTTCGTGGTACCTTTCTATTATCTGTTCTCCCCTGGCCGCCGTCATTCCTATCGCTTTTTTAACCAACGGCTTGGATATTCTCCACTGAAGTCTTTTGTCTGGTCCTGCCGAAATTTCCGCCGCTTCTCGCAGGTCATCCTCGACCGTTTCTACATGTATGCGGGCGGGAAGTTCGAGTTTGAGATCGACAACTACCATCTGTATCAGGATTTCGCCGCCGCAGAACCCGGATTCCTGATTTTCAGCGCGCATGTCGGCAGCTACGAGACCGCCGGCTACACACTGGTGGCCACGAAGAAACGCTACAACGCCATCGTCTTTTCCGGCGAGGCCGAAACGGTGATGCGTAACCGACAGAAAATGTTCGAGGAGACCAACATCCGCATGATTCCCGTGAAGGAGGATATGTCCCACATCTTCTTGATGAACAGTGCGTTGGATAAAGGTGAAAGTGTAAGCATTCCCGCCGACAGGGTGGTGAAGGGACAGCGCACGATTGCCTGCGACTTTTTCAATAGTCCAGCCAACTTCCCGCTTGGTCCGTTCGTTCTCGCGGCGCAGCGTGACATCAAAATCCTCTCCATCCATGTGATGAAGGAGAAGGCTGAAAAATACCATATCTACATCGAACAGATTCAGGGGGAAGGAGATACGATCCGAGCAAGGGCGGCTGATATTGCGCGGAAATACGTTGGAACGATTGAGTCTGTTCTGCGGAAGTATCCGGAACAATGGTTTAATTATTACGACTTTTGGAACGAATGAGACAGAACGTAGAGACGCACGGCCGTGCGTCTCTACCAGAAACAAACGAAACGATGAATATGCAGCGTGTTGATATACAGACGATTTTGCCGCAACGGCCACCGATGGTAATGGTGGACCGGTTGGTTTGCGCTGATGAGAAGTCGGCGGAGACGGCGCTGGATATTCGTCATGACAATATCTTCGTGGAGAACGGGGCGTTGCAACCGTATGCGCTGATGGAAGTTATGGCCCAGACTTGTGCTGCACAGTTAGGATGTGCCGACAGGTTCATTAAGGGTCATGACGGTGTGAAAATCGGTTATATCGGCTCGGTGAAAAAGATGCAAATCGAAGCCGTGCCGAGGGTGGGGGTGACGCTGACAACCCGTGTGCGGATAACGGAAGATTTTGGGGATATGCGGATGGCCGCTGCCGAATGTTATGTGGAAGATCGGCCGATTGCCACCGCCGAATTGGTGATAACACTTACTGACAATAAGATAGAATCATGATAATCAGGAAAATAGCGGATAATATTGTGTCGCCGCTTGGCTTCACCACGGAGGAGAATTTCACTTCGGTGATGGCTGGTCGCACAGCGTTGCGCCGCTATGATTCGTTGTGGAACCTTCCATTCCAGTGCTTCGTTTCGCTGATTCCTGACGAACGGCTGGACGCGGAGTTCGAAGCGCAAGTGCACGGTCTAACTTCAACCGATTATACGAAATTTGAGAAATGTGTGTTGCTTTCCGCCACAAAAGCATTGAAACAGTGTGAGTTGGATACTGCATCCGACCGTGTCGTGTTTATCTTATCCTCCACGAAGGGAAATGTGGTTTTGCTTTCGGGTGAAAATCCTGACGTTGAACGGGTTACGCCCGCATACACCGCGCAGCTCGTGGCGCGTCACTTCCATAACCCGAATATACCCATCACAGTGTCAAACGCTTGCATATCAGGGCTGTGCGCACAAATAGAGGCGTACCGATGCCTGAAGTCGGGACAGTATGATGCGGCCGTGGTCATTGGCGCCGACGTGCTGTCTCCCTTCATCGTGGCGGGTTTCCAGTCGTTGAAGGCGTTGTCGGACGAGCAGTGCCGGCCGTTCAGTGCGAATCGCAAAGGGCTGAACCTCGGGGAGGCCGCTGCCACGGTAGTTTACTCGCTCGATGACGATGTTGCTGACGGTTGGCGTATGCTGGCCGGGGCCGTGCGCAACGATGCCAACCACATCTCCGGACCCTCGCGCACGGGCGAGGGCAGTTACCAAGCACTTTGCTCCGTGCTTGGCGATAGCGGTCTGACTTCCAACGATTTGGCGTGCTTAAATGTGCATGGGACCTCCACGCTCTATAACGACGAGATGGAATCCATCGCCATCAACCGTGCGGGTTTGAACGCCGTTCCCGTGAATGCCATGAAGGGCTACTATGGGCACACGCTCGGGGCCGCCGGCATCTTGGAAACGCTGCTCTCCATGAGGGCTCTGGAAGACGGCAAAGTACTCGCCACCCGAGGCTTCGACGAGTTGGGTGTTTCTATGCCGGTGCAAGTCTCTACAGAGCATCTCGATACTGGGAAAAGGGCGTTCGTGAAATTGTTGTCTGGTTTCGGAGGCTGCAACGCCGCTGCTGTTTTTAATGGTTATGGGTTATAGGTTATGGGTTATTGAAGCAGTTAGTAGTTAGCAGTTAGTAGTTAGCAGTTAAGCGAGTACAAAGGTCAATGGTCAACAGTCAAAGTCAAAGGTCAATAAAGAAATGAACCCGATGGTAAAACATACAGTCAAACTGACTCCGAACTACTTGGAGGTGAACGGGAAACGCGTTGCGGAAACGGTCGCTGGCGAGTCGTTTTTGACGAAGTTGTACCGTTTATATAATATGGAATACCCCAAGTTTTTTAAGATGGACGTGCTGTGCAAGGTGGGCTTTGTCGCGTCGGAGGTACTGTTAGGAACTGAGGGCGGCGAGCGTTTCGTGCCCCGCAGCGACCGTGCCGTGCTGCTTTTCAACCGCCATTCCTCGCTGCATGCCGATAGCACGTTCCAGCACACCATCGCCAACCCGGACGAGTTCTACCCGTCGCCCTCCGTGTTCGTCTATACGTTGCCGAACATCATCACCGGCGAAATCGCCATCCGCAACAAATACCAGGGCGAGAGCAGTTTCATCCTCCTTCCGGAGAAGTCGGAAGAGGCTATGGACCAGGCCGTTGCTCGCGCCTTCATGGACCGCGAGACCACCAGCGTGCTCACCGGCTGGGTGGAGGCGGTGTCGGAAACGGAGTACGAGGTGGAGATGGAATTAAGAATGAAGAATGATGAATGAAGAATATTTTTCTTTAAGCAGCCTCGAAGAGGCAAAACGCGCGAAGCGCAATTAACCCCACACAAGGCGAAGCCGCAGTGTGGGGAGAGGAAAAATCATACAAGGCGAAGCCGCAGTGTGGGGAGAAGAAAGCACGCAAGCGCAGCGCAAAGTGGGGCAGAACAAAAAACCAGATATTATGGAATTAACAGAAGAACTGAAAACCAAGATGATCGAGGCGTTGAACCTCGAAGAGATGACGCCCGCGGACATTGACGACAACGCGCCGCTGTTCGGTGACGAGGGCCTCGGGCTGGACTCCATCGACGTGCTGGAGCTGATTGTGCTCCTGGAACGCAACTACGGCATCAAGATCTCCGACCCGAAGCAAGGCAAGGAAATCTTCGCCTCTGTGCGTACGATGGCCGACTATGTGGCCGTGAACCGTACAAAATAATGCGTCCGAAGGTCGTCATAACCGGAATGGGAGTCGTTTCCGCGCTCGGAGTGGGTGCGGAGCGGCATGTTTTGGCTTTGCGTTCCGGTAAATCCGGCATTGCGGAGGTACGATTTCTGCCGACCAAGCACCATGAGTTTCCCGTTGGGGAGGCTCCCTTCCACAATGAGGAGTTCCGTCGGAAGTTGAATCTGCCCGAAGGTCGTCGCTACTCGCGCACGAGCTTGTTGGGTATTGCCGCCTTGCGGGAGGCACTCGCGCAAGGGCGCTTGCTTGACAGGCAAGGGCTTGCGCTGATTTCCGGCACCACGGTCGGCGGTATGGATGTGACGGAACAGTTCTTTCCGAAACCCGTTCCCGATCTCGATCGCGACATTCACGACTGCGGTGCCTCTACCAACGACATAGCTGATAATTGTGGTGATTTTGACCACGTGTCCACCGTTTCCACGGCTTGCTCGTCGGCGATGAACGCGCTGATAATGGGCAAGTTGTTGATAGAGAACGGCGAGCGCGACATTGTGGTGGCAGGCGGTGCGGAAGCGCTGTCGCTATTCCATCTCAACGGCTTCAAGTCGCTGATGATTCTCGACACGCAAAGTTGCCGTCCGTTCGACAAGATGCGCGCGGGACTGAACCTCGGTGAAGGCGCGGCCTATCTTGTGTTGGAGAGCGAGGCATCAGCGAAAGCACGCGGGGCGGGGATTATCGGGGTGCTGAGCGGTGTCGGCAATGCTTGTGATGCCCACCACCAGACGGCCTCGTCGGAAAATGGTGAAGGCGCGTATCTGGCTATGTCGCAGGCACTTTTGGATGCGGGATTGTCCTCTTCGGACATCGACTACGTCAACGCGCACGGAACGGGCACGCCCAATAACGATGCCTCGGAGAGTGCTGCGTTGAGACGTGTGTTTGGCGAGCATCTGCCGCCGGTCTCCTCGACCAAATCCTACACGGGACACACCACCAGCGCGTCCGGCTCCATCGAAGCCGTGTTCTGTTTGATGGCCTTGCAGAACGGTTTTATCCCCGTTCAACCCGAATTTGAAAATCCTGACGAACAGTGTGTTACGCCCGTTTCTGGAAGTAATGCTGTCAGTGCTGACTTGCGTCACGTGATGTGCAATGCGTTCGGGTTCGGCGGCAACGATTCGTCCATAATCCTGTCTCGCTATGAATAGAGTGTATGTTACTGCTATCGTGAACGATGTGCCGGCAGAGGAGTATGGGCACTATCTTCCGCCGATGAAGGCCCGTCGCATGGGCAAGCTGCAGAAACGGGCCTTGGTGACTGCACTCAAGGCGATGAAAATCAGTGGAGTAGGGGAGCCCGATGCCATCCTCAACGGCACAGCGATGGGCTGCATGGAGAACACTGTGCAGCTACTCAACGGTTTGCAGGCCGAGGGTGAGGAGGTGAACATGCCCACCTGTTTCATGCAATCGACTCACAACACGGTGGCCTCGCAGATAGCCATTTTCACGGGCAACCACGGCTATAACACGACTTACGCCCACCGCACCGTCTCTTTCGAGTTAGCCTTGCAAGACGCCCTCCTGCGGCTGCGGGCGGGTCTTGCGCGCACCGCTCTCGTCTGCGCGAACGACGAGCTCACGGAGTTGCAACAGCAGCAGCCCCGTTTCTTCGGGCAGTTAGAGGTTTTGGACCGTTCCGAAGCGTGGATGCTTTCGGTTGAGCCGGGCGAACATCCGCTCTATGAGCTTGAAAATGTGAAGATTATACACAACAAAGGTGCGGAAGATCGTGCCATTGTCCAAAAAATACCGCTATGAGACTAATCGTTTTGGCCGTCATACAGTCTGTCTTGTTATGTTCCGGACAGGTGTTTCTGAAATTCGCGCTCCAGAGGATGGGCACATTCGCGTGGAAAGGTTCCTTCTTCCTCGCCCAACTCACCAACTGGTGGTGGCTGGCTTGCGGTGCGGCTTACGGCGCCGGTGCCGTCCTCTGGATGCACATTCTGAAAAACTACCCATTCTCCCGTGCCTACCCGCTCATCTCCATGAGCTACGTCTTCGGGATGATTGCCGCCGTGCTGGTCTTCCACGAGACGGTGCCCGCCACCCGCTGGATCGGGGTGCTGCTGATTATGGCGGGATGCTTTTTTGTCGCGCAATGAGGAATGTTGAATGCTGAATGCTGAATGAAGAATGTAGAATGAAGAATGAAGAATGTAGAATGTAGAATAGGATTATGAGACGATATTGTTTTTTGTTGGGGATTTTGTTGACTGTTTTTTGCAGTTGTTCTGTCTGTTTTGCGCAGCAGCAAAGCAGTGTGGTCTGCAAGCCGGTGACCAATATGTGGTACCAGTCCGGTGCATTTTGGGTTTGGCCGGTGACGCATACCGACCGCCAATCGTCTGTGGTTGTGTATCAACCTTTTTCCAAATCGCAGAGCAATATGCTTGTGACGATAGACAACGAGGACTTCTCCTTCACCACTTCGAATCTGCGGCTTCCCGATAAGAATTACGTTTCATCCGCCGCTTTTGTGGGCGACGACGGCCGTCAACGTCTGTTATACTTCCATGAGGTGACCGCCCCGAAAACATGCTATGTGCATTTGGACGTGATAGACCCTGATGTTGAGAAGAACATCCTGATGGCTGATGCCTCTATTCTGTCGTTTGAGTATGAGATTACATACGATTTTGAAATGGTTATGTCACCCAACAAGGAGAGTTTTGCCTTGGTCGTCTATCACAAAGATTTTGCTGACAACGTTTCGAAGATTCATGCGGCTGTTTTTGATCAGAATGGCAATATGCAGTGGGAAAAGGACGTTTTGCCCGAGTTGGAGGAACCGTTTATTCGCGCCTCGAATTTTTGTTTGGATAACAAAGGGTCGCTTTACATGCCCATCCTTGGCATTGAAAAGGATAAAGAAGGTAAGACAATCACAGGGCAACACCTCTATTTGTTGCAAATTGGAGAGGATGAACTGCAAGTGAATCCTGTGGATGAGGCTTTCGGCGTGACAACCCATGTGATGGCCCAGCCGTCCAAGAACGGGAAGGTTTGGATCTTCGGTTTCTTTCAAGAGGATTTGAACGAGCTTTCTACTGAAACAGGGGCTTTTCTTATCTCTTTTGATCCTGTTTATCAGGAATTTACGTCCGTTGACCATCAGACTTTTGATGCGGAATATTTCACTAAATACCCCAAAACCGATTTGAATGCGTCTCATCCGAAGCGTCCTTGGTACCATATTCGGTGCAACAACCTTTTTGAGCTCCCGAACGGTGATGTGGTGTTGTGTGGCGAACATGTGTCCCGAACAATAGTTCATTCGATGGATTATGGTTACGATTCTTACCAGACGGGAGACATTTTGGTGGCCAAATTCCATCCGGACCACTCTTTCACCGCACAAATTGTCCCCAAAAATCAGACGGGAGTCTCCATTGTCAGACCCAAGGATTGGCGGCAGTCTTTCGTCTCCTATTCTGCCTTTGTGCGCCAAAATGACCTCTATCTCGTGTACAATGACGTTGCCGCAAACGTTCCTTTCCCTGGTAAAGGTGAAGGTCTCGCCATCTCCCCGTGGGGTGCTAACAACAAGTGTGTCAGCGTCTGTACCAAAATCGCTGACAATGACGAAGTGAGCCAGCAGACCCTTGTCCAATTCCAAGATTCCAAACAGATGTTCCGCGATTTCCTCTTCGCCGACGATTCCGATTTTTACGTTTCGCTCACTCAAAAGAAAGGAATCAGTTTCGCCAAATATCCGCTCCCGCAATAGAATTATGAATTATGGTTGTAACAACCCAATATATATAAAAACGTCTTCCTTGAAAGCCCTGTAGGGGCGTCGTATGTTAGCTCAGGGTGAACGGAGTGAGCCCTGGGAACAAATGAACGATAAATGAACGATGAATATGAGAAAGATAACGATAATATTGTTGTTGATGGCGTTATGGTTTGGAGTTGAGGCCCAATCCCTCACGAAAGCCACCCCCGACCAGTCGAAAAAGATGGTGGAGGCCGCCAACAAGGCCACGGCGGCGGTGAAGACCATCCAGTGCGATTTCACCCAGGTGCGGCAATCCACGATGCTCAAGGAGAAGCAGACCTCCAAGGGGCAGATGTATTTCGCGGGCACGAACCTCAAATGGGCCTACACCTCCCCCAACAAGTACGCCCTCATTGTGAAGGGCGACGGACAGGTTCTCCTCCAGCAGGATGGCAAGACTAAGAAGGCCGACGGACAGAGCGGGCAGCTCTTCAAGGGCATCGCGCAGATTGTCATGAACAGCGTCACCGGTGCCGCCCTCTCCGAAAACAGCGACTTCACCGTCGAAATGTACACCCTCGGCGACACTTGGGTGGCCAAACTCATCCCCAAGCAGCCGAAACTCAAGAAAATGTTCACGGTTATCACCCTTTATTTCAACGAAAAACATAATGCCGTTACCAAAGTGGAGATGAAGGAGGCGAACGGGGACACGACGACGATCTCGTTCACGAATTTGAAACTGAATGAGAAAATTCCTGACACTGTGTTTAATTGACCATCATGTTGCAAAACGATTTATACACGATAATCGAAAAACAAGACAACGCCGTGAAAATCAGGTTGTTGTCGTCAAGTGCGATATACCAAGGCCATTTTCCGGGAAGTCCGGTCACGCCGGGCGTGTGCCAGGTGGGGATGATTGCAGAGTTGTTGGGGACTTGTTTCGGAAAAAATGTCACATTGAGAGAAATCAAGAATTTGAAGTTCATGGAGGTGCTGAGGCCGGAACCGTCTGTGGAGCCGGTCGTTGTGTTTGAGAAAATGGATGAGGCGGATAAGAACCTGTCAGTCAGAGGGAAATTGACCGTAGGGGAGAGGATCGTTACGAAGTTTTCATTAGGTTTTGAGAAACAATCATGACGGGATGGCAGAAGTATTTTGACGACGAGCGGGTATGCGTGATTGTGCCGACGTACAACAACGAGAAGACCATCGTGGATGTGCTGCAGCGCATCCAGGCTTACACCCGCAACATCATTGTGGTGAACGACGGCAGCACACCGGCCACGATGACAGCCATCCATTCGTTGGAACAACTTCCTGAGATTGTGGACTATACACCGAACAGGGGCAAAGGATATGCGTTGAAAATGGGCTTTCGTCGGGCGTTGGAGTTGGATTATCGGTATGCCATCACGATAGATTCCGACGGGCAGCATTTCCCCGAGGACATTCCCGCTTTTATGGACTTCCACGCGGCCAACAAAGAGGCCCTCATTGTCGGGGCGCGAAATCTCACCGCCGACAACATGCCTTCGAAGAACACCTTCGCCAACAAGTTCTCCAACTTCTGGTTCCATCTGCAGACGGGCATCGACTTGGAGGATACACAGAGCGGCTATCGGCTCTATCCGTTGGAGCGGATCAATCTTCGATGGCCTATCACGCCGCGTTACGAGGCTGAGTTGGAATTTTTAGTGTTTGCGGCTTGGCGGGGCGTATCGGTCGTTTCCGTGCCTGTGCGCGTGTGGTACCCGCCCGAAGGCGAGCGCGTAAGCCATTTCCGGCCTTTTCGCGACTTCTTCCGCATCACCGTGCTGAACTCCGTGCTCACCATCTTCGCGCTGTTCACGTTCATCCCTGCAAGGCTTATCCGCAAAATCTCAAAATCGTTGTCAAAGTAATCGTGAAAAAAATGTATCTTTGCCGATTGTAGATTTTTAATCCGATGGACAATAAAAAAACAGACCAACATACTGTAAAAGAGGCGAGAAGCATCAAGGTTGCGCTCTTTGCTATCGCGGCCGCGCTGATTTTCTACCTCGGGGCAACCTTCCTGAAAGGGATTAATGTCTTTGGGAAGAAAACCTATTATTACGCTGTGTTTGAGGATATTGGCGCATTGCACGAGAGCACAAACGTCACACTGAACGGCTACAATATCGGCAAGGTGACGGGCATAGAGCTGCTGAGCAGCAACCCGGTGCGGATTTGTGCCGAGATTCTCGTCACCGAGAAACTCGACATTCCCGAGGACTCTCAGTTTGAGGTGGCCTCGAAGGGTGTCCTCGGCGACATGGTGGTGAACCTTCACCTCGGGCAGTCGGCACAGATGGCGCAGCATGGCGACACGCTGGGTTGCTACCTTGCGGGCGGCATGCTCGACGGCGTCGGCGATCTGGTTGCGCAGCTCAAGAGTGTCGTGGCTTCGGTCGACACCATCGGGATGAACCTCAAACTGGCTTTCCGCTCGGAGGATTCTCTCAACGGCGGCACCATGATCAAGAACACCTTGGAAAACCTCGAACACACCACCGCCGATCTTTCCAAACTGCTGGCTGCCAATGGCGGAAAGGTCAACAGCATCGTGGCGCAGCTTGACGTGCTGTCGAAAACTCTCGGCGAGGCCGCCCCTAAAATCGATGCCATTGTGAGCAATGTCGACAACATCACCGACTCTATCGCCCAGGCCAACATCCGCACGCTCGTCAACAATGCCCAAAGTACGGTTGACAATGCAAATGCCCTTATCGCCGGCGTGAAAAACGGTCAGGGCACCGTTGGCCAGCTCGTTAGCAACGACTCACTCTACAATAATCTGAACAAAACAATAGAGAGCATTGATTTGCTCGTCAAGGATATCAAAGCAAATCCGTCGAAGTACATCAACGTCACTGTCTTCGGCAAAAAGGAGAAGAAAAAGGTGGAGAGAACGGTGAAGAAAATGGATAAGGAGTGATTAGGTTTCAGTAAGGATAAGGCAGGTCCAGTTTTTACTGAAAGAATATAAGCAAGCTTTTAATAATTGAAATGACAAAATCGTAAAATATGGAAATTACAGGAAAATTAATTCAGAAATTGCCCGTTCAGTCGGGCGTGAGCAGCTCGGGAAACAACTGGTCGAAGGCCGAGTTCGTCATTGAGACGGTGGAGCAGTACCCGAAGAAGGTCTGTTCGAACCTTTGGGGTGAACGCGCCAGGGCATTGGACCAGTTCCAGTTGGGCGATTTGATTACGGTTTCGTTCGATCTGGAGTCACGCGAGTACAACGGTCGTTGGTACACTGACGTGAAAGCCTGGAAGGTGGAGGCCGCCACGCCTGCCGCCGCCGCAGGTGCCCCTGCGCCCGGCTTCGGCCAGCCACAGTATGCACCGCAAGGCTATGTGCAACCCCAGCAACCTGTTTATCAGCCACAAGGCTATGGCCAACCGCAACAGCCTGTCTATCAGCAGCCACAAGGTTATGGCCAGCCCCAACAGCCCGTCTATCAGTCGCAACCGCAAGCTTATGCTCCCGCATCCCCTGCCGCCCCTGCGCAACCGCAAGGATACGCTCCCGCAGCGCCGCAACCCAGCTCTGTGGCCCAGCCTCAGCCCGACATGAACAACCTCCCGCCGATACCGCAGGAGACTTTCACGGACAACGGTGAGACCGACGACCTGCCGTTCTAATCGGGTTACGAGGTTATGATGGTAGGAATAGGTCACCTGACGGTGATTCCGATGCGTGCCGAACCTTCGCACCGTGCGGAGATGGTGAGCCAGCTGCTATTCGGCGAGACTTACCGGGTTCTGGAAACAACCGACGAATGGGTACGGATACAGATGCACCATGATGGGTACGAGGGCTGGATTCAGCGGAAACAGTGCTTCGAACCATCCGACGAGATTTTTGACAACTATCTGAGAGCGGATAAGTTACGTTTGAGTGTGCCCGGCCTCTTGACGGGCGTGCAGGTGCCGAAGCTGCTCACGATGGGGGCTTTGACAGTGACGGAATCGGACAAATGTCCGTTCCGTGAGCGTTTCTCGATTCCGAAGGCGGAATGTTGGTGGCCTGCCGACGGTGTGCCGGACATCTCACGTGTCCAGCGTATGGAACTTCTCCGAAAAGCGGCTTTCTCGCTGCTCGGCGCACCGTACCTTTGGGGAGGCCGAACCCTGCTTGGCATTGACTGCTCAGGATTCGTGCAGCTTGTCTACTCATTGGTGGGTGTCCAATTGCCGCGCGATGCCTCGCAGCAGGTGACGTTCGGCGACCCCCTTGACTTTGTGCAGGAGGCCCGCCTCGGCGATCTGGCTTTCTTCCACAATGCGTCGGGCGACATCGTGCATGTGGGTTTGGTATTGGGCGACGGACAAATTATCCATGCCAGCGGACAGGTGCGCATTGACCGCATTGACGAAACCGGCATTTTCAACGAAGAACTGCACCGTTACACACACCAACTGCGGGTTATCGTGAGGGTGTGATTTTTATGTCAACATAATTCCTTGAAAGCCCTGTAAGGGCGTCGTACGTTAACCCAGGGTGAACGTAGTGAGCCCTGGGATACAAAAACGATTATAATTATGAAAAAAAGGAGCATTATCCTAAGCATTGTTGTCGGCATTCTCGCATTGGCCTGCGTCGCAGCCGCGTTCTTCTACAAAACGTTCATGGCGGAAAACGTCCGGAACAAGGATGTCACCGTGGTGGTGCCGCCGGGAGCGACATTCGAGCAGGTGATGGACACGCTGCGGAAATACGAGGTGCTTGACTCCGAAAAGACTTTCCGAAGAACAGCGGACGCACTGAAATACAAGACGATGAGGGTCGGTAAGTACGTCATCACAGACTGCCGTTCCAACCTTGATCTCGTGCGCCTGTTGCGTCGCGGTCAGCATTACCCCGTGAAGTTCACCTTCAACAATGTGCGAACGGCCGACCAGTTTGTGGAAAAAGTTGGGAACAAGTTCTTCTTCGAACCGGAAGAGTTGGCCAAACTGCTCCGTGACAGCGCAGCCATGGAAAGGTATGGCCTGACCGATACAACTGCGGTATGCCTGTTTATCCCGAATACTTACGAGATTTACTATGACATTACGGCGACAGAGTTCCTCGACCGGATGTACGGCCATTATCGGGAATTTTGGACGGACTCGCGCCGCACCATTGCCAACGAGATTGGGCTGACACCGGTGCAAGTGGCCACGTTGGCCTCCATCGTGGAGGAAGAGAACATGCGGCCGTCGGAGAAAGCGATTATCGCAGGGCTTTACATCAACCGCCTGAACAAGGGGATGCTTTTGCAATCGGACCCGACGGTGAAGTTCGCCCTTGGAGATTTCGCCCGCAAGCGCATCCTGAACGCGGACCTGCAAGTCGATTCTCCGTACAACACCTACAAGTATGCGGGTCTGCCACCCGGCCCAATTCGTATTCCGGAGGCTTCCACGATGGATTCGGTGCTGCATTATCGCCACCACAACTATCTGTATATGTGTGCAAAGGAAGATTTCTCCGGTTATCATAACTTTACGGAGAGCGCGACAGTGCATGCGCAGAATGCCGCTCGTTACCGTGCAGCATTGAATGCCCGGAATATTAAACGGTAACCAGTTAGTTACACGAATTTTACCACATTTTTCATGGTTTCCAACTCTTCCTGGTTGATGAGGATGTTCTCGCTGAGGAAATCGTTGAGGGGCTTCATCGTCCTGAAAACATTGGCTATACGTTGTGCGTAATCGTCGCGGCAGATCTCGGCGGGACTTAGCATACAGGCGACGGAATAGTCCTTGCACATCAGATATTCGGGGTGCGGCGTATCCTTTGGCAGACCGTTGGGCAGCCGCTTGTAGTGGTCCTGGCCGATTTGCGGACAGAGCTTCTTGAACTCCGGATTTTCCACAATTTTCTCAAAGACAACCATTTGGTCGGCGATGGACTGGCGTAGGAGATGCATCTCCTTGGTCGGGAGCCACCAGACGCCGGAGGCCAGCATCACACGTTCAGGCTCAATCTGAACGTAGTAGCCGCCCCAATAGGCTTTCTTGCCGTATTGGTTCATATACGCGCCGAGGTGTCCCTTATACGGTGTCTTGTCGGTCGAGAAACGGATGTCGCGGTAGATACGGAAGGTGCAGTCCTTTGGCGTGAGCCCGGCGATGGCCTCGTCGAACTCGCCGATAGCCGCTATCACATTTTCCACCAGTGTGTTGAACTGCGTCCACGCCGTGTCGTACAACTCGCGGTGAGCCTTGAACCACTCGCGGTTGTTGTTCGGAATAAGTTCCTTCAAAAAGGTAAACAAGATTTCATTCATGGGAAAGGGGGCAAACTTCAAAGATTTGTTAATACATTCAACGCATTGGGAATCAGTTCGATGTGGTAGTGCCCTGGAAAAAGGAGCTCGCCCTCGACTTCGCCGCGGAACAGTGCTTCGGAGGTAATGTCCGCACGGGTGGTCTGGATCATGCGGATCTCCTTGATTTTGTCGATATGGTCGCCGGAGGTCATGTCTTTCAGGTGTTTGAGCACTTTCGGGACGCTCATTTTGGGGACGACAATGAGGTCGAGGCGGCCGTCGTTGGGAACGGCGCATTTGGCCTCGCGGATGCCGCCGCCGTTGTACTGGCAGATGGCCGCGATGACCATGAAGACCTCCCCGTCGAATTCAAATCCGTCGTCCGCGGATACTTGGATGTGCGTGGGTTTGTGTGAGAAGAGTGTCCTGAGCAGCGTCAGCACATATACATTGAAACCGAAGAGTTTTGGCGGGTCGTTGGTGACGTGGTAGATGACGTCGGCGTCGAAGCCGAAACCGGCGATGTTGATGAAGTAGCGGCTGTGAGGGTGGCCGTTGTGGACACCAGTGCGCACGCACCCGATGTCGTGCTGGAGGAAGTTCCCGTTTCGCCACACCTCCACGACTTCCTCGATGGTGTTGGGGTAGTGGTGGGTACGGGCCCAGTCGTTGCCGCGGCCCATGGGAAGCACCGCGAGCCAGACTTCCCGGGGGTCGATGCCGGCGGAGAAGATGCCGTTGACGACCTCGTTGATGGTTCCGTCTCCGCCTGCCGCCACGAGATGGTGTATCCCACTTTCGCACAGTGCTTTGGCGGTCTTGATGCCTTCGCCAGGTTGGCGTGTGACGTGCAGCTCGTAACAGATGTTGCGTCGCTCCAGCAATTCAGCTACACGCCGCCAACTTCGCTCGCATTTCCTCTCGTTCGCATTGGTGTTCAGAATGATATGCCAGCAGTGGTCTTCTATTCGCAGGTTTGTCATATCGTTATCTATAATGAAACGGCAAAAATACGAATTTTTAGTGAATAGTTGGTGGTGTATAGTGAATGGTGTGAGGTGGACGGATATTAGAAGGTTAATGGTGGAAGTGGTGATTTCGTTTCGGAAATTATGTATCTTTGCGGCCAGTTGGTTTTTTGACAAAAAAGCTGACAATCAATGTAATATAGTAATTGTTAACCTCATTTGCTGCTTGGACTGTGAGAGAGAAAAAGATTTCGATTCGGGGCGCGAAGGTCAATAATCTGAAAAATATCGACCTTGACATTCCGCGCAATAAATTCATTGTGATTACGGGGCTGTCCGGCTCCGGCAAGTCCTCGCTGGCCTTCGACACACTTTATGCGGAGGGGCAGCGGCGTTATGTCGAGAGCCTCAGCTCGTATGCCCGCCAGTTCATGGGGAGGATGCGCAAACCCGATGTGAAGTCGGTGACAGGCATCCCGCCGGCCATCGCCATCGAGCAGCAGATTCTGTCGCGCAACCCGCGCTCCACCGTGGGCACCGTGACCGAGATTTACGAGTACCTCAAACTCCTGTTCGCCCGCATCGGGCACACCTATTCGCCCGTGAGCGGCCGTGAGGTGCACCGTGAGGACGTGCGTGACGTGCTTCGTCATATCATGGCCACGCCCGCCGGCGAACGCGTCTATGTGTTGGCCCCGATGGTGATTCCCGAAGGCCGTGAGGTGGGCGACCAACTCCAAATCCTTCGTCAGCAGGGGTTCAACCGGATGATGCTTGACGGAAAATTGATGGAAATCGACGACGTGATTAAGGCCAAACAGCTTCCCGACCCGAAGAAACTCTACATCATGGTGGACCGTTTCAAGTCCGACAACCTCGCGGCACAGCAGGTGCGCGTCACCGATGCCGTGAACGTTGCCTTCAACGAGGGCAAGGGCGTGTGTGCCGTGCAGCGGGAGGGTAGCACTGTCAACTTCCGGACATTCAGCAATTTCTTTGAAGCTGATGGCATGACATTCGAGGAGCCGTCGGTGAACATGTTCACATTCAACAACCCCTACGGCGCTTGCAAGCTCTGTTCGGGCACCGGCATGGTGGAGGGCGTGAACCCCGACCTGGTGTTCCCCGACCGGTCACTGTCGGTGGCCGAGGACGCAGTGGCCTGCTGGCACGGCGAGGTGATGAGCGAGTGGAAACGCCACTTCATCCGCAACGCCACCAAGCTCGACTTTCCGGTCTATCGCGCCATTGACGACCTCACCGAAGCGGAGTACCATCTGCTTTGGGATGGCGATCCTGCCCATGACGTGCACGGCATCCGGCAGTTTTTCGACTTCGTGGCGGCAAGCACTTACAAAATCCAGTTCCGCGTGATGCAGGCGCGCTATCGCGGGCGCGAGCTCTGTCCCGAATGCAAGGGCACCCGTCTGCGCAAGGACGCGCAATACGTGAAGGTCAACGGCAAGTCGATAGCCGATTTGCAGAATATGCCCATCACGGAACTTAAGAAATTCTTCGAAAACTTTGAATACCGGAATGATAACGAGCGAGAGATTGCCAAAATCCTGATGCGCGAGCTCACCAACCGCATCGGGCTTTTGGACGAGGTGGGGCTCGGCTATTTGACGCTGGACCGCAACTGCGCCACTCTTTCCGGCGGCGAATCGCAACGTATCAATCTGGCTACCTCTCTCGGCAGCAGCCTTGTGGGGTCGCTCTATATTCTCGATGAACCCAGCATCGGCCTGCATCCGCGCGATACCGAAAACCTCATCGGTGTGCTGAAACGGTTGCGCGACATCGGCAACACGGTGGTCGTGGTTGAGCATGACGAGGCCATTATCAAGGCCGCCGATTACATTATTGACATCGGCCCCAAGGCCGGGCAATTTGGTGGCGAGGTCGTTTTCGCTGGCACCTACGACAAGCTGATGACACACCGCAAGAGCTTGACGGCCTGTTATCTGCGGGGTATGACACCCGATGCAGGCGGGAAAGAAGTGCTACGTATTCCGCTGCCGCAGTACCGCCGCAAGTGGCGCAATTATATCGAGGTGACGGGAGCGCGGGAACACAACCTCAAGAACCTCGACGTGAAGATTCCGTTGGAGTGCTTCACGGTGGTGACGGGCGTGAGCGGCTCGGGCAAGAGTACTTTGGTGACGGACATTGTCTATCCCGCAGTGGCGCAGATGCTCGGTGACCCTAATGCGCCACGACCGGGACGATACGGCGAGATTGAAGCCGACATGACCAAACTTAACGGAGTGGTGATGGTCGATCAAGACGCCATTGGGCGCTCTTCCAGGTCGAATCCCGCCACATACCTCAAGATTTTCGACTATATCCGCGACCTTTACGCCGCACAGCCGCTCTCCAAACAAAGGAACTACAAGTCGGGCTTCTTCTCCTTCAACGTGCCCGGCGGCCGCTGCGAGGAGTGCGAGGGCGAGGGCGTCATCCACATCAACATGCAGTTCATGGCCGATGTGGAGATGGTCTGCCCGTCGTGTCAGGGCAAGCGTTTCCGGGACGATGCCCTCGACATCAAGGTCAGTGGCAAAGATATTAACGATGTGCTGAATATGACGGTGGATGAGGCTCTTGACTTTTTCAACAGTTTGACCCCCAATGATATAACTGCCAACATTTTACGGCGTATGCGTCCGTTGAAGGATGTCGGTTTGGAGTATCTGGTGCTGGGACAGCCGTCGTCCACACTGTCGGGCGGCGAGGCGCAACGTGTGAAGCTGGCCAACTTCCTGGCGCAGGACGACGACAAGCAGCGCAAGCTTTTCCTTTTCGACGAGCCGACCACAGGCCTGCACTTCCACGACATCCACAAGCTGGTGGATGCCTTCAACCGGCTGATTGAGCATGGCAATACGGTGCTGGTGATTGAACATAACACGGAGCTCATCAAGTGTGCCGACTGGGTTATAGACCTCGGTCCGGAAGGCGGAGAGGGAGGCGGCAATATTGTGTTTGTGGGCACGCCTGAGGATTTGGTGAAGTGCAAGGGGTCATATACGGCGGAGTGGCTGAAGGAGAAATTGCAACCGTGTTAAAAAAAATATTATCTTTGCCGTCCCTTAAATTAGGACAAAAGTTCACTCATTAAATTATAAAACATTATGGTAGAAAAAATTACATCAAGCCAGCAGGCCATGGATATGGAGGCCCGCTACGGTGCGCACAACTATCACCCCCTGGGCGTGGTCATCGCCAAGGGTAAAGGCCCCTTCGTGTGGGACGTGGAAGGCAAGAAGTATTTCGACTTCCTTTCCGCTTATTCCGCCGTCAACCAGGGTCACTGCCACCCGAAGATCATCGATGCCATGATCGACCAGGCACAGAAGGTTACGCTGACCTCCCGCGCGTTCTACAACGACTGTCTCGGCCCGTTCGAGAAGTACGTTGCGGAGACCTTCGGCTACGACAAGGTGCTGCCGATGAACTCCGGTGCCGAGGCTGACGAGACCGCTCTGAAACTCTGCCGCCGTTGGGGTTACGACAAGAAAGGTCTGCCCGAGAACCAGGCCAAGATCATCGTCTGTGAGGGCAACTTCCACGGACGTACCATCACCATCGTCTCCCTCTCCATCGATCCCGACGCTTACGCAGGTTTCGGCCCGTTCACCCCGGGATTCATCAAGATCCCCTACAACGATGTCGATGCTTTGGCCAAGGCCCTCGAAGATCCGATGGTGTGCGGTTTCCTCGTGGAACCCATCCAAGGTGAGGCTGGTGTCTATGTGCCTGACGAAGGCTATCTGAAGAAATGCTACGACCTCTGCAAGGCCCACAACGTGCTGTTCATCGCCGACGAGGTGCAGACTGGTATCGCCCGTACGGGTAAGATGCTGGCTTGCGACCACGAAGGTGTCCGTCCCGACATCCTCGTGCTCGGCAAGGCCCTCTCCGGTGGCACGATGCCCGTCTCCGCCGTTTTGGCCGACGACGACATCATGCTGAATATCAAGCCTGGTGAGCACGGCTCCACGTTCGGTGGCAACCCCGTCGCCTGCCGTGTCGGTATCGCTGCTCTCGAAGTGGTGAAGGAAGAGAAGCTCGCTGAGCGCGCCGAATACCTCGGCAAGATCTTCCGCGAGGAGATGGGCAAGATCAACAGCCCGATGATCAAGCAAGTGCGCGGCAAAGGCCTGCTCAACGCCGTCATCATCCAACCCACGAACGGCAAGGAGGCTTGGGACGTGTGCGAGAAGATGCGCGACCTCGGTGTGCTCGCCAAACCGACCCATCAGCACATCATCCGTTTCGCTCCCCCGTTGGTCATCTCCGAGGAAGAACTCCGCGAGGCCATCGCCATCATCAAGGAGGCGATTCTCTCGTTCGAGTAAACGATTGGATTTGTTTTGTCTTAAGAAGAGGCCGGAGGATTCGTTCTTCCGGCCTCTTTTCTTTCTCATTGCGCAAAATCTTGAATCTCCTTTGCGGAAAAGCAAATGACTAAGACATCGTTTTTTTTCTGTTTCTTGTTTTTCTTCTTAGCGGTTGGGGTGCCGGACAAAGGCCTGTATCGGAAGCACATCCCGAGGCTGGAACGTGCACACAGCTGTATTTGGTACATGGTTTGCACGTCTCCGGAAGTCATTTGGGAATGAATTCTCCACCTTACCATCGAGAGCTCTTCTTTTACTTTCTCGAATTGACTCAGGATGGTGTGGTGGAAAACCAGATTGCCGTCTTCGATGCTCAAGGAATCCAGGCGGGTCATGAAGTCAAGCAGCCCGGGAAGTTGCGCGTTAATGTTTTCGATATAGGAGTTCAAAGCGAAACGAGCCCTTTCGCTTTCGGAGAGAGTGTCGCTTTGAACAAACTCCCTCATTTCCATCGGCGAAAAGTAGAGGGTGATAAGGCTGTCCATTTTGGGAACACGGAAATACACTTTCAGACCACCCCCTAACTCGGCAAGTTTGGTGTACAACGTTGATGCAACAGCACTGAACTTAAACTGTTTGCTGATTTCCTGTTTGATCTCGTTGGTGTCTCTTTTCAATTGGCAAGGGGGTTGAACTTGAATAAAGTAATTCAAATCCCGATAGTCATACACAATGCTATCCATAATGTTACAACCTAACTCGATAGGGCACTCGCGGCTGAATAGTTCCACTTCTTTGGCGAGTTTCTCGGCTAACAACTGCTCCTCGATCTTTTCCATCGTGGTCTCGTCGGCAGCCGTTGCAGGCAACTTGGCGTTCCGAATCTCCTCCGTTGAAATCTCGACATCCAAGGCTTTTCTTGTGTTTTCTTCAATATAGAGAACCCTGTACCCTTTGAGATGCTGATAAACGTTTTCCAACGTGACGAGGATGGTGTCATCCAAGATGTAGGGCGTCTCCAGCGTAGATTCGAGGTAATGCTTCACCGTGCTGAGGAAGTAAGTCTTGAATGAAGCGAATTCTGATGGTGTCAGGTTGAAATTCAGCGTGTTTTCCTTTACCAGAAGGACAATTTCTAAAAAGCCGTCGCGGTAGTCCACTTCTGCAGAAATATTCGTTTCTGGCTCAGCCGTTACGGACCCTTCCCAATCCTCTCTTGTCTCTTTTTCCAGAACCTCGTGTATGTAAGTCTCAACCTGCTCGTCATTGGCTTCCGTGAACTTGGATGCTTGAAGCAGCATGGTTTTGATTTCCGGGTTTGGGATGAAAACCTGAAAGCCGTCGGTGCGGGAGGCGTTCTCATAAACAGACTTGAAATGATATCCGGCATCGGCCATATCGTCTATCAGGTAGGAGTTGTCATGGAAAAGGAACGTTTCTTTCCAATAAGAAACCCAGATGTCGGGGTCTTTTTCAATAGAGGGGTATTGCGAGTCCAAAATCAGCGTGTGAAAGACAACAGTATCCGCGCTTTGCCATACGGAATCGATGTTCATAGGTACGACCTCGGATACGGAGTCGGAGCAGGAGTATTTGTTTTGGAACCAAAGACTCATGAACACTTCGTGGCGTGCCAGCCAAGCTGTGGAGTCGTGATATTCCGGCTTTTCACGGTCGGCCCAGATTTGTTTGAGTTCGTCGGGAGTATATGCCAGCGAAAAGGTGCGTCGGGTGCTGTCAAGGGTTATGTCGATGACGAAGCCGCCGTTCAGTTGCAGCAACTTCTCGTACAAACTTCTGCATGCGGGGATTTCGAATCGATAACGGAACACATCGGCGAAATAGTTTTTCAACTCCTCCGAGTTGCGGTCGAACAGATAATCATCCATCAAGGTGATGACTTCGTGCAGATAGTCAGTTTGGTAGAAAAAACTATCGACAACGCATCCCTCCAATTCTAAGGGACAGGTCTTCTCCGAGGTGTTTCTCACCAGTTTCGCAAAACTCTCCTTGTCGGAATGTTGGGCGAATAAAGTGCCGAAAAGAAGCTGGAAAGCACAGAAAAGAACGACGCGGTGGTGATCCATGTTCTGAATGTGTTGAAAGGTTATGGACGTACTATTTTTCCCACTTGCGTCTCGCCGTCGCAAGATAACGCCTTCAGAAGGTAAATGCCGGGCGGCAGGTCCGTCAAGTCTATCACGGCGAAAACATCATTGACGGGTTCCTCGATCAGCACGCGCCCTTGCAAATCCGTGAGGGAGATCCGCAGCATGGGTGTCTCGCTCCCGATGCGGACGATTCCCGTCGTCGGATTAGGGCTTACGGTCAGCGTGGAAACAAGTTCCCGATTTGGGATTCCCACAAAATTGTCGGCGGATATCCAGCTTTCAGCCAGTGCGTTGTCGAGGTCGGGGTCGAGGAGGATGAGAAAGTCGCCGTGACCGTCGGCATTGACAGGCCAGGGGGGCGTGTCGGCGTACGTGACCTCGTCGAGGATGTTACCCCATGCGTCGGCCAGTACCAACCGCTCCGACTTGTTGTCGAGGTGGCGCTGGAACTCGCCGTATGCGGTCTTATGGTAGCATTGCAGCAGGGCTTGTGCGTTGGAGGCGAGGAAGACTTCCCCGTGCGGCGGAATGAGCGATCCGGCGGGGAACGTGTACGAGAGGCCTAACTCCCGGAAATAGACCCCGGAGGCATCCACCGTGTCGTCGCTGTTGTTCACGATGCAGAGAAACTCCAGATCGTCGGCGTTGATGCCCATTTGCGGCATTGGATGGTAGTTAATCATGGAGATGACTAACGGCAGCGGATCAATCGGAATGCAGTCGCGGTAGAGATCCCACTCGTGGTTAAGCCAGGCGTAGCGGTGCTGTAGCCAAGTCTTCATGGTGTTGATGTGCTCGTTGTAGTCGTAGAATCGCCACCAGCGCATACGGTCGCGCGAAACGGCATCGCCGATCTGTGTGACGAGGCTGTCCATCACGCGAATCACGCTGTCGTAATGAAGCGGGGCGCCAGGGGAGGTCAGCTCCTCCCAACGGTGCATAAGGTAACATCGAAAGAAGTTGTCCTCGTAGAGCTGGTGCCAGAAGTCGGAACCGGTGTTGTCGCCGTTGGCGAACTGCAGCACGTCGTGGCCGGAACGCCCCACGGAACCGAAGTCGTAGCCGTAGGCTAAGTTGAAGTCCCAGACGGGACCGGCGCGGAGCTTGCCGCCGCGATCTTTGTGGAAGAAGGTGCTCTTCTGGTAGATGTCCACGTTGGAGGAAAACTCGCCCATAATCATATAGTCCACAAAGCTCGGAATGTCCACGTAGGCGGGAAATCCATGGTTCACGTTCTGGTCGTGGGCGGCGACAACGGCCTGCATGGTGTCGAAATAAGCCTGGATGTAAGCGCCTTGTTCGGGGGTGATGGCCTCGGGCTTCGGATCGTGGTAGATGTAGTCCACATTCTGCCAGTAATCGTAAGCCGTTGTAGACCAAGCCGGTACATCGCCACCTGTCAGTTTGTCGGCCTTGAAAATGTAGCCGCCGGTGAGGTCCGGGATGGCGTTGTCCGTGCTGCCCATAGGCGCGATATCCACACGGTGGGCGTCAATCTTGATCTTCTCGGTGAGGAAGTAGAGCCCACGGTAGTCGCCGTTGACGATGACTTCGCAGTATTTCACGCGCGGGGCGTAATGCCCAAGGCGACCGGCCAGAATGTAGGAGAGGTTGTCGCGCACGTAGGAGGGCTCGTCGTTCATCGGGGTGAGCACCCAGTCGTTCTCGGCGGGAAACCCCATGAGGGAGACGTTGTTGTTGGTCACGTCGTCGGCCATGCGTGTCTCGAAACCGTAGGGCTTTTTGTTGTGCTCCTGCGATGTGGAACCACGGCATTCGATGCCGATGCGGCCGTTGTAGTTCAGATAGAGGCTGTCGTCCTGGTTCGACAAGTAGTTGACAGTCGTGTCATTGACATAGAGAATCTTCATGGTGGCCCCTATTTTCGGCTCGTCCGGGATGCTCTCGCCGTTGTCGGTGGTGATGATGACAATCGGCAGGTTGGAGGACGAGAGGTACTGCCCGTGCGCGAACATCGCGGCGGCGGCGAAAAACGAGAGGAACACCAACCTTTTCATCATGTCGAACGTATAGGTCAGATCAGTCCTTCCGTGTTCTCGTTTTCGACATCCGGAATCAGCCGTTGCACCACCTTGTAGTCGTAGAAGAAGCGGCTGGCGATGACGCGGACAACCGTGTAAGCGGGGATGGCGATGAGCATGCCCACCACGCCGCCGAGGTGGCCGGCGATGAGCAGCACGACGAAAATCTCCAGCGGGCTGGCCTTGATGCTGGTGGAGTAAATGAGTGGCTGATAGATGAAGTTGTCCACCAATTGGGTGGTCAGCATGATGATCAGGACGATGGCGGCGAAAACCCAGATGTTGACGCTCAAGCCGATTCCGGCGCCATATTTCAGGATAATGCAGAGCACGACTCCAATAACCTCGCCGATCAGCGGACCCACATACGGGATGATGTTGAGCAGACCCGCGATGAAGGCGATGCCGAGGGCGTAGTTGAAGCCGATGCGGGCGATGAGCCATAGTCCGAGGCAGTCCAGAATCACCACGCCAAGAATCTCGACAATCAACCCCACAAAGTAACGGGAGAGCAGTCTCTCGATGTCAAGGATGGTTTTTTTGACTTTGTCTTCGATGCTGTCTGGCACCAAGGAACCGACGATGCGGCCGAAGAGTGTCTCATCTTTCATGAAGAAGAAGGAGATGAAGACCACGGAGAAGATTCCCACGACAAGACCGGCCACGGCGGAGGCGACGGAGCCCAGGAGGCCCGAAACATTCGACAGATTAACCACTTGAGAGATGTTATCCATGAGTAACTCCACACCGTCGAAATCTTCGTCCACCCAGGGAATGGTTTGGATAATCCATCCGTTGGCCTCGTCGATGATGTTGTATCCGCCTGTGGTTTCCTGGGCGTTCATGGCGGAGGCTTCGCCCACGATGCCGGTCACAACGGGAATCACCTGCATCACCAGCAGGAACAGCAGGGCGAAGATGAGAATGAGTGTGATGACAGCCGACACGGCATCCGGCATCGACTTCCCCTTGATTTTGATCTTGCGGAGCAGTTTCACGATCGGCTGTCCGATCAGCGAGACCACGAAAGCGATGAGAATGTAAGCTAACACACTGCCGAAGAAATAGCATAACACGGCGGCGATGGCTAAGGCGCCCAGAATGATAATGTACCGGGCCAGTTTGTCAATACTGCGCTCTCTTTCCATAATTGTTTCGTGTACTGATTTGTTACGGCGGCAAAAATACGCAAAAAAAATTACTTTTGCCCATAAATTTATGGAATGCGATACGAGATACAACTTCCTGATAATAAGAGCCTGAAGATTCGCCGGATGGTATTGGCGTATGTGCGGGGCGCGGAAATCCCGCCCGTTTCGGACAAAGACGCTCGTGATGTGCGTGTCACTTGGGGCGCGTTGCAGGCGATGCGGGAGGCCTCGGCAGAGACGTGTCGTGGCGCGTCTCCACAAACGGGGAAAACGTACGCCCCCCCTGTCGTGGTTGACGTGGCCGATTGCGGCGCGGCCTACCGGTTTCTGATGCCGGTTCTCGCCGCGACCCCCGGCACGTGGTTGTTGACGGGCACGCCGCGTCTGTTGCAACGCCCGGTTCTGCCGTTGGTGGAGGCACTACGCGGGGCAGGCGCGGGAATCGAGCGGGTGGGGGACGGTTGGTTGATACAGGGGCGTACCGTGGAGACGTTGTGCGCACCGTCTCTACAACGTGGGGGAAACGAAACCGACCACGATAATGCCGGCGGTTTCTCGTTGACCCTCGACGCCTCACAATCCTCGCAGATGGCTTCCGCGTTGGTGATGGCAGCCCCGTTGCTGAATCTTCGGACCTTGCAACTCACCACGACGGACATCCCCTCGTTGTCGTACCTGCGTATGACGCTCGCGCTCGTGCGTGACTGGTCGGTAACGGCGGTCGGCAGGAATGCCGACCCTCCTAATATGACGCTCACGCTCGCCCGCGACTGGCCTGTTGTGATCCCCGGGCTGGAGGTTCCCGACACACCCATCGGTGCCCCCGGCGACTGGAGCGCGGCCCTCTTCTGGTTCGCGCATGCCCGGTTGCATCCCGAAAACGAATATCGTCTTTCGCCGCTGTCGTTAGAATCCATACAGGGGGATTCGGTTGTTGCCCGATGGTTCGACGAGATGAATGTGTCGGTATTCTGTGGAGACGCACGGTCGTGCGTCTCCACAGACCCCTGCATCGACATTTCCGCCAAACCGTTGGAGGAGATGCCCCGCATGGCGTTGGACGTGCGCGACAACCTCGACACCGTGCCGGTGATGGCCGCCTTGTCCGCCCTTTTGCCCGCCGACATCACCTTCCAAAACGTACGGAACTTGCGCTACAAGGAGTCGGACCGGTTGGCGGCGTTGGCCGAACAACTGGCTCCTTACGCTGAAATTGAATTGTCCGATAATGCGCTGCGGGTGAAGGGGAAAGGTGAAGCCATAGTAGCGGGGGCAGGATTCGATACTAAACACGACCACCGCCTCGCGATGGCGTTCCTGTTGTTCCCGGGTGCGGTGTTGGATGATGTGGGGTGTTTGGAGAAGTCGTATCCGGGGTTGTTAGAACAGATATAGGGGCGAGAATGATTCGCCCCCTACATGTCGTTTTATCGTCTGTAGAGACGTGCCATGGTGCGTCTCTACAACAAAGGAATCCGTTATTGTTTCACCACCTTTTTTACCGCCACGACATTCCCGTCCGCCACTGCCTTGACGAAATAGACGCCGGAGGCGTAGCGGGAGAGGTCGATTTGTACGGTCTGTAGAGACGCAAAATTTTGCGTCTCTACACCGTCCGTTGACCGTAACCTCCGTCCGAACGCGTCAAACACATGGAATTCCATAGTTCCCACCTGTACATTGTACATTGTACATCGTACATTGATGATGTCGTTCGTGGGATTGGGGTAGACGGTCATGGACGCGCCGAGGTCGTAGTCGTCGATGCCGACGGTGATGGTCAGGTGCAGGGTAACGATGGAGTCGCAGCCGTGGATTGTCTGGAGGGTTTGGGTGTAGTCGCCGGAGGTGCAGTAATCGATGTTGTTCCAGGAGTAGCAGGGCTCTTCGGTAACGATGGAGAATTCCGAGGTGGCGGGCTGCCACACATTGACCGTTGCGGAGGCCATCGCATTGCAACCGGCGGCGTTATAGCCGATCACCTGGTATGTGCCCGCCATGTTGACGGTGAGCGTGCTGCCCGTAGTGCCGTCGCTCCAGAGGTAAGTTTCGCCACCGTTGGCCGTGAGGGTTGTGCTCTCACCCGCGCAGATGTCCGTTTCGCCGGTGATGGTGATGACGGGTAGCTGCGACACGAGGACCGTTACTTCGGCCGTACCGCTGCAACCCGCCGTTGTGGTACCGGTGACGGTGTAAATGCCGAATTCGCTGATGCTGACTGCTGCCGTATTGTCGCCCGTGGACCAGCTGTAGCTGTCCGCACCCGTGGCGGTCAAGGTGGTGCTGTTGCCCGCGCAAAGCGTCGTATTGCCGGCAATGGTGATGGTTGGCGACGGGTTCACCGTCACCGTAATGTTTGCAGTGTTGGAACAACCTTCTGCGTTGGTGGCTGTTACCGTGTAAATCCCACTTTGGTTTACAGTAATACTGTTGCCTGTGCTGCTATCGCTCCAAACGTAAGAGGTACCGCCGTTGGCCGAGAGAGAGGTGCTTTCGCCCTCGCACAAAGAGGTGTTACCGGTGATGGTCGTATAAGGTAACGTTTTCAGCGTTACAACCAGCGTCAACACACTGTCGCAGCCGTTGATAGTTTGCAGCGTATGCGTGTAAGTGCCTGCTGCCGTAATGTTCTGCCCGTAGAAGTTGTAGCTTTCACCTTCGCACATACTGTGCGTGAGCGGGATGTTGTAGGTTGGGTTGACAGTAACTGTCTTCGTGGCGGTGTTCGTACAGCCGTTCGCATCCGTGCCCGTGACAGTATAGGTGCTCGCATTGCTAACGGTTATGGACGCATTGCCGGAAATGTTGCTCCACACGTACGTGTTCGCGCCCGTGGCCGTAAGCGTGACGTTATCGCCTTGGCAGAAACTGCTGTTTCCGCTGATGTCAACATTCGGCAGCGGATTCACCGTCACTGTAACATTTGCAGTGTTAGAACAGCCTTCTGCGTTAGTGGCCGTTACAGTATAGACACCGCTTTGGCTGACGCTAATATTGTTGTTCGTACTGCCGTTGCTCCAAGTGTATGAAACACCACCGTTGGCGGAGAGTGAGGTGCTTTGGCCTTGGCAGAGGGTGGTGTTGCCCAAAATGACAGGTGTTGGTAAACTCTTGACGGTCAGTGTTAAAGTGACGATACTGTCGCAGCCGTTGACGGTGGAGAGATTGTGCGTGTAGGTGCCTGCCGTGGTTAGATATTGACCGTTGAAGTTGTAACTTTCACCTTGACAGATGCTGTGTGAGATCGGGACATTGTAGGTCGGGTTTGCCGTGACGGTTTTGGTGGCCGTGTTCATACAGTTGTTGGCATCTGTGCCAATCAGCGTGTAAGTGCCGGGATTGGACACCGTGATGGTGGTGTTGCTGCTGCCGTCGCTCCATGAGTAACTGCTTGCACCGCTGGCCGTCAAGACAACGCTGCTGCCCTGACAGAAACTGTTGTTTCCGCTGATGTTCACATTGGGTAACGGATTAATGGTGACGAAAACGCTGGTGCTTCCCGTACAACCCTCCATGCTGGTGGCTGTGACCGAATAGGTGCCGCTTTGGCTGACACCAATGCTATTGCTTGCGCTACCATTGCTCCACACATAACTATTACCGCCGTTTGCAATGAGTAAAGATGTCTCTCCTTGACAAATGGTGGTATTGCCAGAAATGGTGGGAACAGGGTTGGCGGCGATACTGACCAAGGCGGATGCGCTTGACGAACAGTTGCCTAATGATACCGTTACGGTGTAAAGTCCAGCTTGGGTTACAGTGACGGAAGAAGTGGTTGCCCCCGTACTCCAGAGGTAGCTTCCGGTTCCGTTTGCATACAGGGTGGTGCTTTGCCCTTGGCAGATGTTGAGATTACCGCTGATGCTCACGTTTTCTATCGAAGTGACCAATACAGATGCCGAACTGCTGCATCCATACGAGTTGATAGCGGTTACGGAGTATGTGCCACCGTTGCTGACTGTGATGGACGGGGTGCTTGCGCCTGTGTTCCATACGTAGGAATTTCCACCTGAGGCTGTGAGAGTGCTGCTTTCCCCAATACACAGCGTAGTGTTTCCACTAATGCTTACCTCCTCTGACGAAGTCACCTGCACGGAGGCTGAGCTGCTGCACCCTTGCAAGTTGGTGGCGGTTACGGAGTATGTGCCACCGTTGCTGACTATGATGGATGGTGTGTTAGCTGCTCCATTGCTCCACACATAAGAATAACCTCCTGAGACTGAGGCTGTGAGAGTGCTACTCTCTCCATCGCACAGCGTAGTGATTCCACTGATATAAACAGCTGGTCGTGGATTAACCGTCACATAAGCAGAACTGGTGACAGCACAGTTGATGCTATCACTCACCGAAACAGAATGCCACCCGCCGCTATTCACACTTATAGAAGGTGTTGTCTCTCCTGTATCCCATGAATACGAGAGCTGATTGGAGTAGGCAGAGGCAGCTTGTACTACAGCTGTAAGAATAACAGAATCTCCCTCACAAATTACCTTTGAGGCGGGCGAAACGGATACAATGAAGTCGCAGAATCCAGGGGTTCCAGTAGTGAATGTGAGCGGTTGACCGTAAAAGAAACTTCCTCCTTTTTTTACGAAAAAACGAAATGTGTATTCCGTATTGCTTTGCAATCCAGTTAGTTGATGTGAGGAAGGGGTTTCAAGAGAGTCATATACCGTAGAGTAGCTTGAAGCTGTGGATTTTTTGTATTGGTAGCCCACTTCATTTGCAGTGAAAACATACTCTCCATGCAATATAGCTTGTGAAGAAAGGACTTGTGTCGCTGGTTTTGTTGTCACAGATCCCAATACAGGATACCCACCATTTATGTTGGGCGAGCCATCCATCATAAATGCAGAACTATTAAGTATAGCGGGAAAAGTAGCCGACTTCATGGACGTTGCTGTTTTGGAGGTTCCGCCGCTTTGGTTGTGGCCGCAGGTCTCTAAATAATAACTATTACTGATAGTACCTGACCCTACGCCATATTTTTTGTATGCGGTTAGATAACCTGCGTTATAGCAATTATAAACTCGGGAGTCATTGGCAATTCCATAGGCTTGAGTTTGGTCATATATATCGTTAACTATAGCAGATACTCTGCCTCGGTTATAGCAATTACGAACAATGGATAGATATGATCCCGAAGATGATGCACCAGCAAGGATACCTCCTGATTTAGAATTGCCATTAGAATTGTAAGAACTATTATATGTCCCTTTTGAATACGAGGTGTCCACTCCTGTGTTGTAGCATCGATCTATGATAGTTGTATCCGTGGTAGCGTAACTGTTGTTGTTAAAGCCCAAAATACCTCCAGAGTAAGCGAAGGAAACATAACTATAAGTAGAATTATGATACGAATTATAAGTGTAAGAAAAAACACGACCAGTATTATGACAATTATAAAATGTGGTTGAACTTTGAGCACTACCGTAGCTTAAATATCCACAAATGCCACCAGAATATGTCCAATGAGCATGGCCGTGGCTCCCGGAATAATTTGCGACAACATTTCCTGAATTATAACAGTCGGTGATTTTCGCTCTACCAAAAGTTTGATAAAATCCTACAATACCGCCTGCGTATACATTTTCTATGCTTGAACTGCCACTTGCTCTAACATCCCCTGTGTTGTAACAGTTTCGGAGGACACCTCCTGAACCATAGACATATCCCGCTATGCCTCCTGCATATTGACAAGTTCCTGTTACCGTTGTTTTTACTCCAACATTTTCCACGCCAGCATTAACGCTGTTCAAATTAATACGGCCAAACAATCCACCATAAGTATAGTTCCCGCTTATCTTGATATTGTCAATGAAGTGGTTGTCACCATCAAAATGGCCACAAAAATAGTAAGTACTATTACCTATAGGAATCCATGCAAGGTTATTCATATTGAGGTTGATGGTAAGTTTGAAATATTTGTTTGAATAGGTTTGTCCAGAGCTTACCATCTCGGAAAGCCCTGCCAATTGTGATGCTGTTTCAATGAGATACGGGTTGTTCTTGGTACCATTTCCATGTGTCCACAATTCAGCATTACCGTTCCACACGGAGACCTGCGCCTTCACATTCAGTGGCAGAATCGCCACCGCCATCATGAGTGTAATCATACTCAAAAGGTAGAGTTTTTTCATAATCGTCTTTTTATGTTTGTAATAATCTTTCATTCAATTGATTGTAAATAGTTTTCGCTCGTCAATCACAAACATAAAAAATCCGTGATACTTTTTGTTTATCGTTGAGGTTCTCGACTACCTACTATCACAAACAAGAAAGCTCACGGATACTACCGCGAGCGTCTTTGCTTTCTTGAGTGATAGTGTGGAAATTGTCGAGATTTCAACGATACTAAGAAAAGCGAAAACGCTTTATGTCAATATGTTAAATTGTCAGTTGTTCTATTCTATATTCTTTGGGGTTTGGTGAAAAATTCGTTTGTAAGCCTATATCAAATTAGTTGGCGGCTAACGCCAGTTGTCTCCGCTTCAGGGCGAGGGCGATGTTCATCTTGGCCATGTCGTTCAGGCCGGCGAAGGTTGTTCTGTCTTTCAGTTCAGAAAGGGACATGATGAGCAACAGTTTTGCGATGCACTCGTCGGCGAAGGCGTTTGCCACCACGTCAACGCCACTGAAGTCAAGCACCACCTTGCTGTCCCGTTCCATTACAGACAGCAAATCTTCCCTCACCTTGGTTCCCAGAACGCGGGTGCCGAGCTGATTTCCGTAATCTTTGAATGTGAATGTCGTCATCTTTCTATCGTTTTACCATAAATTGTCCAAATCGTCGTCATCTAAAAAGGCCTCGTTAAAATCTGCAGCACAGTCCGTGCGATTGTCAACTACGTCGTTGGCATTAATCTCCCGATTTGCATTCACCGCCAGGTAAACAACCGTTCCATCCGTGTTCTCAATCTCGCAAACCGTGCTTTGCATGCCATCATAAACCAATTTGTGCTGACCAGATGCAATAACCAAAGTCCCGCCGGCAAAAGTAATCAAATTTTTCGTTGAATACAATCCGAATCCCATGCCTTTTCCGTCTGTCACCTTGTCAAGAATTACATGCTGTAATGCTTCTGCCTCGGTTAAACCTTTATATAAGTCGTTTTCAGTCAATGATCTGTGTATGCCCATCCCATCATCAGCCACCAAAACTTGTATCTGTTTCTTTTCAGCAGAATATCGAGAAACCAAAACTCCCGAATTCTTACCCGAATGGGTCAACACATTATCCAACACCTCATACAAACAATAGTTGAAAGACTGCACAACGGACAACTCTATGTCGTGGTTTTTCAAAAGATTTGACACAATAGTAGAGCATTCGTTATTGATGCTTTCCGAATCAAACGTAAAAATATCCGGAGCCGGAAGCCCCTCAAAGTACATTCCTATAAGTTTGTTGATGTTCATTGTTCTGTTAGATTGTTAGTTTGAAAACGCTTGATGTCAATATGTTAAACTGTTAGATCTTCTTTTTGGTGTTCTTTGGGGGTTGGTGAAAAAATGAGGCTTATTTTTGGGGGGCGAAGATACGAAAATTCAAAAAACAATCCATCGTCTAACATTGACAAATTTTAATTGTACCGAATTCGGTATAATTAAAAATGCCGCAGGCAGTAATAATTTTGTCCTTTCTGTCAAATACTGGTTAGAATCTACAAACGCCGTTGGCTGCTGAGACTCAACCGGTTGGCCATCCACCAGATGACGATGTTGGAGGAGAATACGGGACGTAAGATGTTGAAATTAAGCCTGTTGCCTGTAGAGACGTTGCGCGCAACGTCTCTACTCGTTCAACGCAGGTTTCCCCCAGAACCGCAGCACCGCGATTTCCGCCAGGAAGCAGAGCAGTGCGAGGATCACGAACCAGGGCCACAGCGGTTTTCCGTTCAGGCGGTCGCTGACGCTCTTGGCGATGTTCTTGGTGTCCGCGCTGATAACCGTCGTGTTGCCGCCTAATTCCTCGGCCATTTTGCTGAGCGCTTTCTCGTCGTAGCAGGCGAGGTCCGACTCGCGCCGGTTCAGGTTGAAGGCCAGGGTGCCCAGCACTTGCCCGCCGCGCACGATGTCGTACCAGTCGCTCGAGTGGGCCTGATTGTGGAAGTAGAGCGCGGTTTCGTTGCCCAACCGGCGCTGTTCGGGGATGAATTCTTCGCCGCCCTTGCGCGCCCGCAGCACCACGGCCTCGTCGGAGCCGTCGCTCGGCAGCATCACCCGCTGCATCTGGTCGACGCCGATGACGTTGTAGAGCTTCTGCTGCACGGCGTTCATGATGCCGATGTTGTGCAGCGGCACGAAGAAGAGGGCGTGCCGGTGGGCGTTGCCGTAGTCGTCGTTCATGGCTACGGCGGAGAGGATAACTTTCCCTGATTCAGCAGGATAGGAGACGAGCAACGGGGAGTTGTCCTCCAAGGTCATGATGACCTCGCTGCCGTTGCCGCCGCCCGCGATGGCAAAATGCTGTAAGGTCTGTGGCATGTCGATGCGGCCGTCAGCCGTTTCCAAAGCTCCCTTGAAATAGATGCTCTCGCGGTTCACACTCTTGCCGTTCAGGGTCTTTTTGACGAGGCTGCCGTAGGTGCCCGCGTCGAGCGATTTCAGCAGGTTGTTGACGCTGTTGTCGGCCTTTTCGGAAGGAAACATCAGGATTGTGCCGCCGGCCTTCACGAATTTCGTCAACTCGTCGGCGAGGCCGGAGGAGATGGCCGGGACCTCGTTGAGCACCACCACCGCGCTCTGCCGCAACTGTGTGTAGTTGACCTGCTGGTAGCCCATCGGCTGGTAGGTGAAAACGGAATCCTTGCCGTAGAGCGCGGCGAGGAAACGGTTTGGCTCGCGGTCGTATATCACGGTGATTGTGCTGTTTTCGGAGACATCGTAGGTGAAGTAGAGGTCGTTGTCGAAGGTGATGGGTGCGTCTTCGATACTCACCTTCCCGCAGTTGGTGCCTGTCTCGTCGATGCGGTAGGTCAGGTGGCAGTCGGCGTAGCCACCGGCGGCGATGTCAAGGGCCGCGATGGCTTTCTGTTTCTCGTTAACGTGCAGTTTCACAGGTACTTTCTGTACCTCTTCGTCGCCGTAGTTGTGGATGCGGGCGATGAGCGTGACGGTGTTGTCGAGCTTGAAGACGGGGGTCAGGAACCAGCAGCTGTCAATGCCCACGTTGCTGAGCTGTTCAGCAGGTGTCGGGATTAACCCGATGTGTGCCGAGGAATCATTGCGCAGCACGGACATGTCGAAGTTGTTCTTCTGGAAGTCCGAGATGTAGTAATGGATGACGTTCGCCTTGTTCGATTGCTTGATAGTATGGTTTTCAAATGCGTGTATCTCTTTGAAAGAGTGACTGTTTGGAGACACGGCGAGGCGGTCGAGGATTTCCAAGACCTGGTCTTTGTTGAGAATATGGGATTCCTCGCCGGAAAAGTCCTGGGTGGTGAGCACGAAGTCATCGGAGAAGTCGAACGACTGCACAATGTTCTTGGCGGCGTCGACGGCATCGTAGAGGCGCGAGCCGTCCTTGCTTTCGGTCTCCATGGAGTAGGAGTTGTCCACGAAAAGGGCCACCACGTTGCCTTTCTGGGCGTTTTTCTCGCCGGTGCGCAGGAACGGCTGAGCGCAGGCAAGCGCGAGGCATGCGATACCCAAAACTCTCAATGTCAGTACGATGAGTTGCTGAACCTGGGAGGCGCGTTTCGTCTTTTTCTGGATGTCCTCCAACATCTGGACGTTGGAGAAATAGATGGTCTTGTATCTCCGGAAGTTGAAAAGATGTATGATGATCGGGACCAGGATGGCCGCGAGACCGATAAGCATCAGTGGGTTTGCGAACGACATTCTATTGGGTTTTTAAATGGGCGGCAAAGGTACGATTTTTTGGGAATTGTGAATGGTGATTAGTGAATGGTGATTAGTGAATGGTGATTAGTGATTAGTGAGTAGTGAGTGGTGATTAGTGAGTGGTGAGTGGTGATTAGTGATCAGTGATTGGGCGTTAGGGGGTGTTATGAGACGCAAATTTTGTGTCTCTACAACGAATGTCAATGTGTTCAATCGCATTCATTGAGGAATTCATCGTCCACGCGCAACAGACGTGCGATGGTGAACGCCTCTTTGGGGACGTCATCGTCGCGCGTTTCCGTCAGGGTGTAGTCCATATAGTCGGCGATATGTCCGATGCTCAGTGAGTCGGTGCCTTCCGGAATTTGGAGGCCTTTCACGCGGAGCCGTTTGCAGTCCACGTCGAGGCCGCTGTAGTGGGTGGTGACGATGGCGGTGAGCCCGAGCTTGCGGCTGAGGCGGATGAAACCGTTGACCATGCGCCGGCCTTCGTCGGGGTTGGTGGTGCGCGCCAGTTCATCCACGAGCGCGAGCACCCGCTTGCCTTCGCGGGCGGTCTTGACGATGCGGTCGATGGTGAGCACCTCCACGGCGAACGACGAGAGCCCGCTCAGTGCCGACTGCCTGTCGCCGATGCTCGTGATTACTTCATCCACAACGGGCAGGGTGGCCGATTCGGCAGGCAGGAAGAAGCCGAACTGGAAGAGATGCTGGGCTAACGACACGGACTGTAGCAGCACGGACTTGCCGGCCATGTTCGCGCCTGTGATGAGCACTGTTTCGCGTCCGAAGGCGATGCTCACGGGTTGGAACTTGCGCCCTTTCTGCGCCAGCACGCTCGCGATTTCGGGATTGGTGAGGTTCGAAAGAATATGCTTGTCACTGATTTTCGGCTTGCACGCGCCCCATTCGATGGCGAGGCGGGCCTTGGCGATGAGCAGGTCGAGGGTGGCTGTGTTGCGAAGATTCTGTGACAGTGCCGGCTCGTGAGGTTTCAGTTTCCCGCTGAGTTCCGCCCGCAGCCGGTCTTCGATCTGCTGCGCCTGGAAACGATAGGATTCCGACGCTTGCGTGTCGTCGCAAGCCTTCATCTTTTCGCGCAGACAGGCCAGCTCCTCGTCGTAGGCCGAATAGACGTAGAAGTGGGGGATATGGGTGTTTTCGGGATCCAACAGTCCGACCACCGCGTCCATCGGTTCATAATGCAGCCAGTCGAGGCCCAGCTTGCTCACATCCTGCGCGATGACGTCTGTCAGGATAGCGGTTTTCTTGATTTCGAAGAGCTGGATATCGTCCAACACGGCGCCGTTCTCCAACGCGAGCAGGGTAGGGGCGATATTGTTGAGCTGGTGGATCTGCTGGCAAAGGTGCGACATGACGGGGCGGAGGCTTTCGTCGCGCCACAGCGTGATGAAAGCCTGCAGGTGGTCAAATTCGGCGGCAAGTGTGCCGGCATCCGTGCAGAAGGGCAGGTTGAGCAGGTGCTGGCGGCCCAATGCGGAGTTGAACTGCAGTCGCTCATATACAAATCGCAGCGACGGTTGCTGCTCGAAGGCGTTCTTGAAAAGCATATCAAATAATTTGCCGGCAAAGATAACATTTTCGCCGGCAAATTGGATATAGGGGTTCTGTTTAAATTTCGAGACGGAGGGGTTAGTCGCGCACGCAGCGCACGGAGAAACCACTGGCCTTGCCAGAATTGCTACGGTTAAGACTGGGACTGGTGTAGCTGAGGTTGTAGGAGTAGGCGTTTCCGCTGGTCTCGGTGGTAGTCCAGAAGTTAGCATAGTATCCGAAACCGTTGCCGCCGCTGGCATAGTAGTTGCCCGCAGGCCTCGCATTGAAACCAGTGGCGTTGTTGGTGCTCTGCGTAGTGCCCACTCCACAAGCGGTGCTTGTACTGTTGTTCCAGCCTGTTGTGGATGCCAGTGCCTTGCCGATATAAGACGAATTTTGATGGTTGCAAACGTATTGGCTCTGGCTGCTCACAAATGTCTCCAATTCCATCCATTCCGCGTCGCTCGGCACGTGCCATCCGGTTGGACAGATGCCCTGTACGCCGCTCGGGTTCGCCTCACTGGACGTGGCTTCGTTCATCACCGCCGCCCAATTGTACAGATAGCCGTAAGTGCTTACATTTGTGGAATCACTGGCGGGATTGTAGCGATAAGGAATTGTTGTGCTGGTGGTGGCACCCAAGTCGATGGGGTCGCCGTTGCTATAGTGCGTGGTGCGCAAATTCTCCGCCATCCAGCATTGGCTGCCAATCCCGACGGTGTTATAGACATTGCCGTCAAAGTCGGTGACGGTGGCGACATCACAGGCGTTTTCCTGCTGACCGCAGCCGCATTGATCCACAATATTGCCCAAGCTGTCGGCGTAAGCCGCTAAACTGTCCACCGTATTAGAAAGGGAGGCAATCTCCACATTTTGTGCTGACAAGACGGTCTGCAGGCTGTCCATCCTGCTGTTCATCGCATTGAGCAGTGCGTTTAGCTGGTCGGCAGTGATATAGCCGCTGTTGTTGGTGAGCTCGCTGGTGGTCGTCGGCACGGAGATGTTGACGGTTTTGTCGGAGGAGGCATCGGCCGTGAAAGTGCCCACCGTGCTGTTGTTCCGCTGGATGGTCAGCATGGCGTTGTTGGCCGCTGCCGGAATTGTCGGCTTGTTGGTGAGGTCGTTGTAGTTGCCGCTGAAGCTGTTGCCCGCCTCGTTTGCGTACAGCGCGTAGGGCACGCTCAGCAGCTGCTGCGTTGACGATATCGTGTAGTTGCTGCCGCCTGTCGGGTCGATTTCCGACTTGAGGAAAAAAGTTCCGGCACTCCAGTCGATGTTGTTGAAGCTGCCGTAAACCACGGTGCCCTCGCCGATGTTCATCGTCACCAAGCCGTTGGCGTTGGTGCTCAGCATCTGCGTCTCCGAATAGACCACGCTGCCGGTGGCGGAGTTCTGCAGTATGCTGACGCGGATGCCGACCAACGTGTTGGTTATTAATTGGTTGCTTGTGTTCCGCACTACCGCTTGGTAGGTGAATTTGTTAGGTGCCTGCGCGAAAAGAGCCGTCACGCAGAGCATTAGGAATGCGAAAAGTGTAGTTAATCTTCTCATATTAAGGGTTTTAATTTTTTTTGTATTGCGATAATAAGAATACTTTAATTCCGTAAATTTCTTTCAATTTTAGCTGTTGATAAATCAGCAAGTCATTGTTAATAAATAAATTAGCAATGACTTGCTATTCTCGTATTTTTCACCTATCTTTGCGATCGCTTACTTCAGCAAACAATTTGTGAGAAATATGGCAGCGAAGATACAAATTTTATACAAACAAATCAACAGCTTCGGCGGAATTTTTTACGTCATCAGCCAATTCCGTTCTTCCGGTCAGGCGGCTCTGATTGACAAGACGCCGGGAGTCAAAGGGATAAACACAAAGTTCTCCTATTCCAATGTGGTCGAGAATCTCACTTCCATCTTCGTGAGCGGCGGCGAAGTACTGGAGGATGTGAACTTCTTCCGGCAGGAGGCTTTCAAGGCAAACCCCGACTACCGCTTCTGCAGCGCGGACACCATAGGGCGCGACTTGCGCGGCCTTGCGGTGGCAAACACCGAGTTCCAGGCGGTGATCAGCGGAAGACATACCAATTCAACATCAACGGCAGGCTGAACGACCTCTTGCTCAAGGGTCTGCTGGAACTCGGGATGGTGGAGAAGGATGTGCCAGTAATATTCGACTACGACAACCAGTTCATCGAGACTGAGAAGTACGACGCGACCTACTCCTACAAGAAAGCCAACGGCATCAAGGTGGACAAGGCGCGCATGGAGCGCGGCTACCGGCTTGTGGTGCAGCGCACGCTCGTGCAGGACAAGCAGTCCACCCTGTTCGACAGCTACGTCTATCGCTGCGTCCTGACCAACGACTGGGAGAGCAGTGAGCGCGAGGTGGTGGAGTTCTACAACCAGCGGGGCACGTCGGAGCGCACCTTCGACATGCAGAACAACGACTTCGGCTGGAAACACCAGCCCTTCTCTTTCATGAAAGAAAACACTGTGTTCATGATACTTACGGCCTTGATCCGCAACTTATACGTCTGGCTCGTGGGGGAGATCGCCGCCAACAAGGCTTTCGGTCTGGAGGCAACCTCGCGTGTGAAAAAGTTCGTCTTCCGCAGCCGTCAGTGGCACCTGCAGCTGTTCACCTGCCGCCCTTACGACCGGCTCCGCTTGTGAGTCTGCTCTCTTACTGTTTTCCTCCTCTCCCCATTCGCTTGGGTGTGGGGATTTATGCGCTCCCGTCTGCAAAATGTGCTCCCGTAGGCCGAGCAACCGCATTTTTCGTCAACAGGCATCACCTCTGCGCGGCCCTGAGGCACCCGCCGGAGGCTGAAGGGGGTATTTGCGGAAATTAGGGAAAACGGCGTTGGAAAGGCGTTCCGCGAATCCTTAGTCTTCCATTTCCGAAGCCAACAACTCCGTCTTTTTGCTCACAATCAGCGTTGCGGCGTCGTTGAGGAGTTTCTCGGCGGACTCCTCCTCGCTGACGTAGTAGGCAACGGACGACTCAAACTGTTCGTTGGTGATGTGATAGCGGTCGAAGAGGTCTTTGTAATACTGCCGTGCCAGATCCTCCTTGCTGATGCTGTCTTGCGGAGTTATCTGCAACGTGCTTTCTATCAGGTAACTGTCGGCCAGAATATTGACCAGCGTGATGCGGTTGATCAGGTCCTTGGGCTTCTCCATCATTTGCTTCTTGTTGTTGCAACCGGCGAATAGGCCCAATGCCATGAGGAGTGCGAGGAAGATTCCTGACAGTTTACCATGTACAATATTATTCATCTTTTATATATCCTTTGGGTTTACGGGTGTTAATCCTAACGACATGCCGGCTTCGATCATGCGTTCCCAGGCGGCTTCGCGGGTGTTCTCGATGTCGCCGTCAAGGATGGCGTCGCAAACCGCGTCCTTGATGTCGCCGACGGTGCGGCAGGGGGTGAGGTCGAAGGCCCGCATGATGTCCTCGCCGGAGATGGGGGGCTGCCAGTTGCGCAGGCGGTCCTTCTCTTCGATTTCAATGAGTTTGTCGCGCACGATTTCGAAGTTATGGCGGTAGCGGCGAATCTTGTCAGAGTTTTTGGAGGTGATGTCGGCTTCGCAGAGCATCATCAGGTCGTCGATGTCGTCGCCGGCCTCGAACAGCAGGCGGCGCACGGCGGAGTCGGTGATGTTGTCCTCCACGAGCGCGATGGGGCGCAGGTGCAGGCTGATGAGTTTTTGGACGTATTTAAGTCTTTCGTTGACAGGCAGTTTCAGTCGATGGAAGATTTTGGAGGCCATCTTCGCGCCCACCACTTCGTGGCCGTGGAACGACCAGCCGTGCACAGGGTCGAAGCGTTTGGTGGCAGGTTTGGCGATGTCGTGGAGCAAGGCGGCCCAGACGAGCCATACGTTGGTACAGCTCATCGCCACGTTGTCCACCACTTCCAGCGTGTGCAAGTAGTTGTCTTTGTGTCCTTTCCCGTTGACGCTGCTCACGCCTTTGAGGGCGATGAGCTCGGGCAGGAAGCGTTCCAGGAGGCCGCATTCGTCGAGCAGCCGGATGCCTTTGGAGGGACGGATGCAGCGCAGGATTTTGTTGAACTCCTCCATGATGCGCTCCTGCGAGATGATGTCGAGCCGGTAGGCGTTGCGGCGGATGGCCTCGAGGGTTTCGGGGTAGATGGTGAAGTTGAGCTGGGTGGCGAACCGGACGGCGCGCATCATGCGCAGGGGGTCGTCGGAGAAGGTGCGATCGGGGTCGCAGGGGGTGCGGATGAGTTTGGCGGCGATGTCGGAAAGGCCGTCGAAGGGGTCCACGAGGGTGTAGGGATGCTCGCCGTTGAGGGAGATGGCCATGGCGTTGATGGTGAAGTCGCGGCGCAGCTGGTCGTCCTCCAAGGTGCCGTCCTCGACGATGGGCTTGCGGGAGTCACGGTTGTAGGATTCGCGGCGGGCGCCCACGAACTCGATGACGCAGCCTTCGTATGAGAACTGCGCGGTGCCAAAGTTGCGGTAGACGTTTACGTGCAGGTCGGGGGAGATGAGCGCGGCGGTGCGGGTGGCGAGCTCGATGCCGCTGCCCACAGTCACAATGTCGATGTCGGTGTTGTGCCGCCGCATGACCAGGTCGCGCACCACACCGCCGACCACGTAGGCGTCGCAGCCGAGCGCGTCGGCCGCCTCGCGCACGCAGGCGTATATGGGATGGGTTAGCTGTTGTTCGTACATATCGCAAAAAAAAAGCGACAAGGAGTAAACTCATTGTCGCTTCACAAAAATCATCTAAATGTTATGAAAAAAATAAGTGCCTGGAGCGGAAAACGGGACTCGAACCCGCCACCTACAGCTTGGAAGGCTGTCGCTCTACCGGATGAGCTACTTCCGCATAAAAAAAAACAAGTGGGAGAGGAAGGATTCGAACCTCCGAAGGCTTAGCCAGCAGATTTACAGTCTGTCCCATTTGACCGCTCTGGAACTCTCCCATGTTGTTTCTCGTTTATGCCTTAGAGCCGATAGTCGGACTTGAACCAACGACCGGCTGATTACAAATCAGCTGCTCTACCAACTGAGCTATATCGGCATAAGTTTCAATGAACGTCTCGTCGTTTTTGCGGTGGCAAAGATAGTATTTTTCCAATATGGTGGAATACCTGATGTGATTTTTTTTAATTTTTTTTCTAACATGCTGAGTGTCAATTGTCTATTTGTCTGATAAACTCGTTTTTCAGGCTGCTTTTGAGCCTGAAAAGCTGTTTCCGGCACCTTTTTTTCGCTTGGTTTTGGAAGATTTTTGCCGGAAACGTGAAAAAACGTGATTGAGATCCCGCCGGATTTACTGCCTTTTTTGTGGGTGGTGGGTAGTGGGTGGTGGGTAGTGAGTTGTGGGTAGTGATAGAACTGGAGGAAAAATGCAGAAAACCCGCAACACATGTGTGTGTTTTTTGTATTTTCGCGCCTTTAAAAATTGAGCTATAAAAAGGCTGGACTGGGTCGTGCAACTGTGCATAACGGCTCTAGCTTTGCCGTACCCGAAACTAAGCGGCGGAATGCTTTTTGAACACCTCTTCAAATTATACAACGTTTTAATTATCAAGGACTAAGGAAGATGAAAATTCCTATGAGGCCAATCTGAGTTGTGCAGGCATGCAAAATGGTTCCGGCACAGGAGTGCCTGAATTAAAGTGGTACATAGCCGAATGCAGGCCCACCAGGGAACGCACCATCCGCAAATCGCTTGAAAAGAGCTACGAGGTCTATGTTGCGAGTCTCAAAGAGACCAAGGTCTATGCCAGCAGGAATCGCAGGGAAGTGGAGACGGTTGTGATTCCCGGCAAAATCTTCATCCGCACAACCGAAGCCCATCTTTGGGAAATCCCTTTCGCCGTTGATACCTTGAAAATGCTCCGCAACGACGGCCACAAGCTGATCCTGCGGTCTGTCCGCGAGGGCGAGTTGCTCGACGCGGCAGTTCAATGGTGCCGCGACCTCGGCTTGGAGTTCTACACCGTGAACCGCGACTACCCCGAAGAGACAACGGACAACAACCCGCATTTCTCCCGGAAACTGAAGGCCTATATGTCCATCGACGACCGCAACCTCGGCGGACTCCCAGACTGGGGCACCCTCTACCGGACGATTAGCCAGAACCAAACGTGGCAAGATGTCATTGACGAGACTCTTTCCCAGTCGGACAACACCCATACAGCCCTTCCTAAGAAAAAACGCTGGTGGCAATTTTAAGTGTAAATTTATAAAACTAAAAAGATATGATATGCCAATAAGTGGTATGCCGGCTACTATCTGTCGCGCATATAGCAAGTTTTTTTGTTCACAAATCACAAATCACTAATCACAAAAATAATTGTATCTTTGCACCGCAAACTTTACCGTTATGAAATATCCTATCGGCATACAGACATTCGCGAAAATCCGGGAAGAAAACTTCCTCTATCTCGACAAGACCAAAGAAGTTTATCAGCTCGTAAAAAATGGAGGCTACTTCTTCCTCAGCCGTCCCCGCCGGTTCGGCAAGAGTTTGCTGGTCACCACATTGGAAGCATACTTCCAAGGCCGGAAGGAGCTCTTCGAAGGGCTGGCCATCAGCAAGCTGGAAACCGAATGGGGACAGTATCCCGTGCTGCACATCGACCTCAACGCCGCTGA
>Ga0247609_10000205_pt1 | contig 86695 bp, 63 predicted proteins | sample 172DNAGHGlowgp2_FD_193487 | JGI IMG/M metagenome (GOLD analysis project Ga0247609, IMG submission 193487) | Sheep rumen microbial communities from Palmerston North, Manawatu-Wanganui, New Zealand - 1728 DNA GHGlow gp2 | ecosystem: Host-associated > Mammals > Digestive system > Stomach > Rumen ...
CATGTTGTCGCGGTGGTAAGCCCAGCCGTTCCAGAATGCCTCCAATGCGGTGATGAAGCCCGACCGAGGCGTGTCCATCCACGGAAGTTCATCCAAAAAGACCACCTGTCGCGAACCGTCGTCAATGTCCTGGAGGTGCTTCTCCAACATGAAAAACGCCTCAAGCCACGAGGTGGGACACTTGCTCTTTTTCATGCCTTGCAACTGGAGCGACAAATAGAAATGCCTCAATTGTTCCTTGAGTCCGTTCTTGTGGTTCTGTTCGTCCACTGGCGAAAGACCTGAATGGCGGAAGGTGATCCTGTCCTTCAAAGCTTCGTCAATGAGATATGTCTTTCCAACGCGCCGCCGACCGTAAACGGCAATGAATTCGGGTCTGCTGCTGTCGTAGCGTTCGTTTATTTCACGAATCTCTTCTTCTCTACCTACCATTTTTGATGAAAATTGATTTTATTTTTCTGCAAAAATATAAAAAATATCAATTGCAGAAAAATAAAACGATGTTTTTGGTAGAAATTCTTCTGAAATCAGGATTATTCACTTTTTATTAAACGCTTCCAAAACCTTAGCTGAATAGGTCTTTGAAACCGGCACCGACTCCAGCCCCTCGCGCTCGAAGTCGATGACGAAGCCGTCGGCCTCGTTATGGAGCACGCTCACTTTATTAATATTGACCATGTAGGAGCGGTGGCAGCGCATCAACGAGCTGGAATCCACGCTGTTGTCCTCGATGGTTTTCATCTTGCAGCGCAGCATGTAGCTCGCGATGGCGCCGCTGCGTTGGTAGAACACGTTGATGTAGTTGTCCTCGGCCTTGATGTAATACAGGTTGTCGAGCTTGACGCTCAGCTTCAGGTTGCCGTTGTTGTCCATCAGGTTGATGATCTCGGTGTGTTCGGGCATCACTTCGTTGTCCGATTCCACGAGGTCGCTCTTGGTGAGCATCAGGCGTTGTTGGGTGTCCTTGAGGAGCATCACTAAGTCGACGATGCTGTAGGGCACGGCCAAGGCAATGAAGGTGATGAGCAGACTTTTGGCGAAAATGTAGGCAAAGCTGTAGTCGGTGGCTTGGATTTGGAAATAGGAGATGCAACTGTGGTAGGTGGCAATCAGGATGATTTCCAAGAGCAGCCAAAGGATGTAGAGCCACATTGGGAAGTGCCGTAACTTCTTGACGGCGAAAGTCATCAGCACGCGGCTACAGGCAAGGAAGAAAGTGCCCGTGCCAACAAAAGCCACCGTGTTGAGGAAGTGGCTGTGGGTGCCAAGTTGGAACCACGAGGTGTCGGAGAAGGGCGTGTAGGCGGTCAGAAACACCAAAGCGAACAGCGTCGAGATAATCACATTGAGCGACTGCCCGACGGGTTCTGTCAGGCATTCAGGCGTTTGCGTTATCAGTCGTTTCGGGAATTTCATCGCTTCTTTCTTCAAAATTCGCGGCAAAGATACAAAAAATCTGTTCGGAATGAATAACTACGGATTGCGCGGATTTGACAAATTGGATTTTAAAAGTGGCAGCCGAGACTGCGGATGAATACGGATTGAGCGGACAAATAAGATTTTGGATTTTTTTTCAAATTTCCGACAAGAAAAAGATTGGGTTTGGAAAATATTTTTATTTTGCGCTTTGGTACTCTTAATAATTGGAAATCAAGAAAAAATGATGATAGCATGAGTTGACATAAACTAATCATTGACGTGGACTATCAGCCAGCCGACCCTGGCTGTAGTAGTCATTATTGTGAACGAACCGAGCGCTTGCTGAAAGACCTTAAGGTGGGTCAGGGCGTTGGCTACAACGACCCTTCCGGTATCCTGCCTTCCATCAGGTTGGTCGGCATTGACGAGAAGGGTGTCACTTTGCAGGCGGGTGGAACGACGGTGCGCCTGCCCGACTTCTGGGGCAGCCATTTCTCAAAGTTGGCCGAGGCTGGCCGCGACTACACCAATTTCCAACTTTATGCTGGCTTGGTGGAAGACATTGACATCACCCACGACCTGACTTTCCTCCGCAGGTTCTACAATGCCAATCAGGTGGCCATGCTTCCTGAAAACGACGTGGAAGTGCTTCGCGACTCCGACGACCCCTACGCCAAATATGCCTACGCCCGTTGGCTTGTCGTCCAAAATCCGAAGAAAGGCTCGCTTGCCAAGGCCTACAAGCTTTTCAAAGAGGCAGCCGAAGGCGGCTGTGCCGATGCCTTGATGGGTCTGTCGTGCATGTACGACAATGGCAATGCTGGGGTTGTTGACAAGATGTTGGCCGTTTCATTGCGCGACGAGGCCTTGGCCAAAGGCAGCGAATGGGCAGCCTTGTCGTATGCCCGCAACAGGATATTTGGCAACAACGCCGAAGCCGAACCCGAAAAGGTGATTGAAGAAGTCGGGCAACGCATCGCCACGGAGACCGACCCCTATCCTGGATTACAATGTGTTGGCCATTGACTACGAGCACCTCGGTGACAAGGGAAAAGCCACGGAGATGTACCTGAAAGCCATTGACCATGAGGTGATTTCGGCCTACGCCTATCTCGCCATGCTCTATAGGGAGGAGGGCGACGAGGCCAACTACAGGAAATGGATGCGCGAAGGCATGAACCACGGCAACGGACTGTGCTGCACCCTCGATGCCGACATGACAGAAGAGGAGTTTCAGGCACTGCCAGAAGATGAACAGGACAATCTGTTTTCCGCCATCGATGCACGGCTGGCAGTGGGTGTTGTGAGGTGCGAGGGCGTTTGCGCCTATCTCCAAGCCGTCAACTACTACAGCGGCACCTTGGGCTTCGAGCAAGACCTTGAAGCGGCCATCCAGGCGGCTGAGAGAGGCTATGACCTCGGCGACCCTTCCTGCTGCACCTTGATTGCCGACATGAGCGAAAAGGACGAAGAAGCCAACACTTATCTGGGGCTTGACGATGGCCAAAGGGCGTTCATGCGCCTCGAAGCCTTGCGCTTTGGCGACGACAGCCAGCTTGATGTGGTGGTGAAAGCTTACCACAAGGGGCTTTTCGAGGGAACCATCGCCGAGGAAGTGGAACGCGAATGGTTGCCCAAGTTCAAGCTGACGCCGTTGCCCAAACTCGTGAAGGACGAGATGGAGCCTACGGTGCTCGTCATCCATCCTGACGGCTATGCCGAATACATGGAGGCCGACATTTCAAAGTTCCATTTCATGGATCCTTTCAAGGAAATCGGGGAGCTGATTGATGCCGCCGACACGCGCAACGTGACGGTTACCCAACCGTTGCGCGACATCACCGAGACCGTCGATTTGGAAGAAGGACAAAGCGTGGCCATGTTCTACGACATCGACGCCGAGAAGAAAGGGTTGAAAGTTAACCCTGTGGCAACAAAGTTGAACGGCGGCGAGGAAATGCGTGGTGCGGTGGTCATCGCCCTCGAAGGCGATTTCGTGCCGATGGATTGCAACGACAGCGGCTATCGGCCTGTTTACAGTTTCACTTTTTATGACGACATCACGGCCGTGTTCGACGAGATTTACGACCTCGTGGGCGGCCAACTCTATACCGACGACGACCTCGAAGACGACGACGGACGCTATGACCCATACGCTTAAACATTTGCAACACAATTACCTACATGTATGAATAACAACATCAATCTGACCGACTTGGACCTGATGGCCATGTTTCGCGTGGCGCAAGAGATAGCCAAAACCGATGGCGACATCACCACAAGCGAAGCGGAAGTTTTCATCAAATATGCCGCACCGCTCGGCATGAGCCAGGGACGCATGGACCGCTTCATCAACTCAGCCATGAAGATGGATTTGGAAGATGCCTATGAAACGCTCAAGGAGTTGGAGCCGGAGCTGAAGCAATATGCCTCCAATTTCCTCGCCGAAGTCGCCTTGGCCGATGGCGACGTGAGCGACGAGGAGAACGACATCTACGCCAACGTCATGGAAACCTGTGACTTGCCTTTCACCACCATCGGGCAGGACAACACCACCGATGCCGCCACGGAATCAAAATACAGCAAGCGCGAACTTTGCGCCATCAACGAGGCCTTCCTCAAGGTTTGGGATGGGAGCAATGCCGGCGAAGCGGTGAAAACGGATTTTTGGGAACGTTACGATGTTTTCGGTGGCAGTGCCTCAACCGCCGCAATAGATGAGGCCGAGGCCGATTCGGTGCTTTATGCCATGAGCGACGAGAAAAAGGGAGAAGTCTCGAAGATGCTCCTCGAAGTCATTTTGGCCAAAGACCCTGAAGACGAGGTTTTCTGCGATACCGTAGACATAGAGCATTATTACGACCTCGTGGTGAAGACAGGATTGCCCGACCTGCTGACCGACCATGTCCTCGACTACGAGAACGAAGAGGGCGACGGCGAAACTCCCGAAGGCTTAAGGTTCACATTCAGCGACATCTATGCCGTTTGGAGCATCATGGAAACGAAGTTTAATTTGACCTATCATTATCCCCTCGACGGCTTCCTTTCCGATTTCCATGTGGACCAGAGTCTCTTCACTGATTTATGGCTCGACAACTATATGAAGGAACCGGATTTTGTGGAAAGCGCGGAACGCGTGTCGCGTTTCGGCACCGACGAAAAAGAGTATGTTTCGAGGCTTTTGGCTGATACCATCTCGGTCAACATAGGTGAAGACGACGAAATCAGCGACAGTTTGGATGCCTACAAAGCATTGGTCGAAAATTACGGCTTCCCCGATTGCCTCGCCGATTTCCTCGACGGGCATGGCATTTCGGAGTACCGCACCGACAAGCAAGCCATCGTCCGAAAAGTCGAGATTGAGCCAGACCTTTTCGTTGACGGCCTGAGCCAGACGAAGATCAAGGTGACGGTCAACATTAAAGGCTGCAAGGAGGGCGAGTTGCGACTTATAGCAAGCGTGTTCCATGCCGACGACGATTCGCCGGTGCCTGATCCCGATTTTATGCACTATGGAAACTATAGTTGGGATTATGATGACGTGGATGTCCTTAGTAAATGGATGACTTTGGAACCTTCCTACGACGACTCGCTCTTCGAGGACCTGGAGATGTTCCTTCCGAATGACTTCTTGCCCGCCGATAGGGACTATTATATAAAGGTGTTCGTTTTTGACATTGATGAACAGGTTTTCATCAGCTATCCTTCGCATACCCAAGGCTATCGTTTCAAGGCCACGAAGAACGAATACGACCCCGATGTGATAACGATAGAGCCCACCTACATTGTCGTGAGCTATTACGAGAAAGACAGGAAGAAAATCCCGGGCGACTATCGCGATTATCGTCCATGCACGATAAGGTTTGAGCAGATTGGGCTCTTGAACAGCTTTGACAAAATGAAAGGGAACCTTGGCGCAAAAAACCTTAGCTCACAAAATTACACCCCAGAGCTTGACAAAATCTCGGAAAAACTCAATCTACAGCTGCCAGAAGCGGACAATGAGTTGAAACTGTGCATCATGTATGACGAAAACGGGGCGCACGGCTACAACAAATTGAGGGATTTGGCATGGTTAGGTTGCAACAACGACACGTTCTATGAGACCTTGGTGGTGTGTTTGCAAAACAAGGAAAACAATGGGACGGTTTACGGCTTCAAATACGTGAGCCAACTGCGCGAGGTGCTGAAAGCCTTGGACGAAGCCGTCTATGGCTTGGCCTACAACGGACCGGTTTATGACCAACCCGCATTTGCAAAATCTTTAGAGAGTAGGTTTTGGCAGCAAGTGGAAACCGAAATCGGCAAACTGAATTATGAAAGGATCAAGCTCTCCGAAAGGGCAACAGCGATTACTCCGGAAAACGAGAACGTCAAGGGTGCTTACCATGTGGTTCTCAAGTCGGCGGGTGCCAAGAAACTGGTGGTCATCAAATTTGTACAGGAAATCATGCACTCCGACCTAAACACAGCCAAGAATTTGGTTGACGCTCTCCCAGACACGGTAAAGGTCTGCCCAAATGAAGACGAAGCATACGCACTTAAGGCTAAATTGGAAGCAGCTGGAGCGAAGGCCGAGGTTATTTTTTACTATTACATAAATGATTAAACAAAAAATGACATATCATGAACGACAACAAACCCATCTACATTGGCGGCTGGCGGTTTGGCGACACCATCCGCGAGGAACTCAAAGGCCCCATCGGCGACGGCGAGGTGACCTATCCCAACGGCGACCACTTCAAGGGCTATTTCCATCTGAGCTATGCCAGCATCAACGGTCCGGCCTATGCCGCCGAAGGCCGCTATGATTTTGCCGACGGCTCGTTTATCGAGAAGGCATGGATCAACACGAGTTCTGACCAAACCATCTTCGACCTGCATGGCGTGTTCCGCATCCATCATCCGCAAGGCCACGACTCGATTGCTATGTTCTTTAGGAACAGGAAGATAGGATTTGAATTGGTTCTCACTGAAAAGCCATACGCTATCGAATGGTACGCCGGCGAGCGGCAGCGCGAAGTGGAGGTGCAGTCGTACGACATCTCCGAGCCTGACACGGACTGTCTGACGCTCACCCTCACGCTCGTGGATGGAACGCGCATCGTGCAAAGAGGCGGACGCTACACTTCCAACAAATACAACGAACACGTTTACGAGCCGCATACGGACATCACCATCTGGTTCCCCAACGGCGACAGTATCGACATGTGGAACTGGGGCCTCAAACGGCTTAAGCCTTACGATGGATACTTCACCGTGCATTGCGCCGAGACGCAGAGATTTCGTGAAGAGCATTGGGAAAACGGCAACCTCACGAAAGCCGAAGATTGGAAACGCGACTCTCGCGCCGCCAAGTACTTGACACTTCCTGAGCCTTTTGGCAAAGGCGAGAATAGGGCATTGGTATGGCAGGACGGGCACATTGTATATTTCAATGTTGGTTGGACCTATGACGGTGAGGTGAAAGATGACCGCCCCGAAGGTCGCGGTGTCCTCACGAGTGATTCTTTCTGCACCGAAGGACAACGTTACGAGGGTGAGTTCCACGAAGGGTTGGCGCATGGACAGGGGGTGTTCGAGAACTCCAAAGCCGGTATTCGTCAGGAAGGCACATTCGTGAAGGGTCTCTATCAGGAGCCCAATGCCGTCGATGGGCCAATCATGCTTCACGCCAACTATGGGCATTCGAGGTGGTCGATAAGCAGCAGCGGCAAATGGAAATATGAGGAGAGCGACTTCGAAGCAAAATTGGACAGGCTGCCTTTCCCTGGCTTCGGCGACATCAACATAGCCCGTATCGAGAAGGACTGCATCACGCTGACCGATTACAACGGAAACGTGAAAGAGCTTCATCCAGGCGAGAGCCTACACTATTCTGCCGAGATAGAAGGCCGCGAATGGAGCGACGGCTGCGTGTATGACGGCGACGACTATTCGCTTGAACTTACTTGGGAGGAAATAAAGAGCGACAATCTCCAGAGCTTTATGGAAACAACATTCGAAATCACCCACGACCGCGAGTTCCTTCAACATTTCCTCACCCGTTGGCGCACGCTGAGCATCTCGCCCGAGATGGTGGAACGCCTGAAGAACAGCGACGATTACTATGCCTGCTACGGCTACGGACGATGGCTCTATTACGCCAACCCAGACGGCAACTCGATGAAGGAAGCGGAAGAAAAACTGACCCTTGCCGCCAACTACGGCAATGTGGCCGATGCCTTTGCGGCTTTGGCAGAGATGCACTTCTACGGGGCAGTGACAGAAGACAAAGCCGACTTTCAGCAATCTGCCTTCCTGATGTACAAGGCAGCACATGAAAAGAGCGAATTGGCACAGTATCTGGAACTTTACAGCATTATCTATGGGGAATTGGGATTCAAGGAAGACCCAGGGCTGACCGCCGACATACTGCAAAAACACTTGGACATACACCCCGACAGCGACCCCATCTACTGGGACCTGTTAGGTCTGGCCGTAGCCCAAACCGACAAGGACGAGGCGGTGAAGTATTACAAGAAGTCAATAGAAAGGGGCAACTCGGAAAGCTATTATTCGCTTGCCAAATACTATTATGACAAAGGCGACAAGTCGCTTTCACGCCAGATTGCCGAAGAAGGCATGGCAAAGGGTGCTGTGAACTGCCACAGGGCCTTGGCGTCATTCATGACGCAAGACGATTTTGCGGCATTGCCAGAAGAGCAACAAAAGGAACTTCACGAAGCGTTTGACCGTGGCCTTCGCTACGCCATCGAACACTGCGACCGTTACGCCTGCTATGTATTGGCTATCAGCATATTTAATGGAGAAAGGGGCTACGAAACCGACACCACCGAGGCGATACGCATTGCCAAGCGCGGCTGCGAGTTGGGCGACAGCCAAAGCTTCGATTTGCTCGCACAAATACAGGGAATAGCCGACGACATTCCCGACGAGCTGCGCCTTGGCCAAAAAGAAACAGTCATGCTGTACTTGCAGGCATTGCGCCGCAACAACATCACTGAGTGGGCACTTGAAAAGGTGGCGCGTGGCTATGCTGCAAAGCTTATGCCTGAGTACGATGAGGAGATAGAGAAACTATGGCTACAAGAATACTACGATCAACGCACGGCTAATGACGAAAACCCCGACACCACGGGCGTGCTTAAGGTTTACCCGCAAGGGTTCTTCTATGCTACCGAGGTGGAGCCGGAGACCTTCGACACGCTTGCCGACCTCGCCACACTCATCGATGCCGACGGCATCGACCTTGTGCACTATTCCGAAGCACTGAACCGTATGAGCAAAGTGCTGTGCCGTGGCGCACACGCTGGTAACCATATCGTCATGGCAGTCGACCGCGACGGTTACGCCAAGGACCTGCCCGACAACATGCCAGCCACCATCCTCTACGGACAAGCCATGGAAATACGCGGCTCGGTGATGCTTATGCTCGAAGACGAGAAATACAACCTGAAACCCATCAAAGGCGTTATGTTCTTCGACATGTGCATCAAAATGCTCAATGCAGCCACGGGCGGACTGACGCGCTTCCCTACCGATGAAGAACTGAAAGTATTGGAACCGCCCACCGACGATGCCTTCGAGGAATACGACGACCCGTCCTTCCTTGAAGATGATGATGAGCTTTTGGAGCAAGAAGAGGAGCAAGAAGAAACGACACCTGTGGAAGACGATGAGGACGCCGAGCCAAAGAACCTCACCGTGAAGATTGCCGACATCAGAGAAGCCATCGGGCAATGCAACCTTTGCCGCGACACCATCACGGCGCTGCTCCCCAACGAACCCGACTATTGGTTCAGAAGCACCGACGAGTTGATGTATCCCATCAAGGATGCCGTGGAGAAAAACATAAAGCGTCATGGCGGCTACATGATCGATGAATGGCAGTATGTCGACAGTCGGCAAGTGCCTACCGACATCCGCTCGCGTGTCAGGTTCAAGTTGGAGGGTAATGAGGAGGATTAGATTAAATTATTGTAAACCAATTAAGTAAAAAACAATGGAAAACACTGAAAATAGCGAACAACTGGTTGAGACCATCCTTGCCAACGTGGAGGTGATGCGCAAGAACGCCGAGGAGATGCGGATTTGGAAGAACTTGCCCTTGGCAAAGGAGACCTTTGAACTCATCAAGCAGGTGGGCGATGACGAGGGACCATTAGGCCGTGCCATGGGCTGCGAGAAGGTGGTGGAAAAGCTCTCGGAATATGACGCGCCACGCTTCACGCTCGAAATGCTTCGTTATGAGTTGGAGCAGCTGCAAAAGTCGGAGGAGAAGTCGGACAACCTCACGGAAGAGGAAGTCAAAGATCACATCGCCGAGTTGGAGCGCTTCATCGACGTGGAGCATGTCAGCTACAAGGAATACAAGGAGAAAAACCCGCACCGCCATTTGGAGTTCGACGAGATAGAGCGCACTCCGCTTTGGGAGGAAATCAACCAAGAAATCGAGGCAGAGACCGATGCGTTGCTTGGCGACGAGCCGCGCGGCATGGGCTTCTGCTTCGGCTATTGGAGTGCCAAACGCGGCGTGCTCGCCAAACGCGGCATCGAGTGGCGCGACCCGCAACAGATGAACCCGAGAGTGATGTTCGACTAAAAAGGCAAGCCATGGAAACTGATGAGAGAACGCAAGCTCGTGTGCGGGCCGACGGGCAAATGCAAGAGGCTGTAAAGCCCAATGTCAACGTCAATGGGAATGTTGGTTCGGGAAACTGTCCGTATTGTGGCGCAACGGTTGAGGCCGATTACGAGATTTGTCCCGCGTGTGGCCATAGGCTCGTGGAATATTGCACCTTTTGCGGCGCAAACATGCTGCCCACCGACATCGACTGCCCCGAGTGCGGGATGCCCGCCGATGGCATCACTTGCCCCGACTGCGGTACGCTTAATTTCAGGAGTTTCTGCCGCAAGTGCGACCGTCCCCTCTCGCGTGCCGCTCGCAAGGCCGTCGAAAAGGCCAAGGCCGACCCCAAAGTGCAGGAAGCCGTCAGCATTCTTGTCAAGATGGCCGAACTCGAAGCCGAGATGCAAAACGCTGAAAACGAAGATGATGAAGGTGCCACCGACGACACCCCACACGAGCCCACGGAGAAAGAACTGCGCCTGCGCGAACTGATGGGCAAGGTGGGCTTCAAGCCCGCCGAAAAACCCAAAGTGCAGCCCAAACAAAGCAGTTCGCGAAGCCGCGAGGAGATACAAGCCGAATACCAACGCATGGTGGAAGAAGCCAACAAGGTGCTGGAATCGATGGTGCCTCCAGCGGGAAGCACACCACAAGAACAACGCAACTATTCCACTGCCCGCAAAATTGCCGTCATGGAGACCTACAAAGAAAAAGAAATGGTTACACGCACAGTCAAAGAAGATAGATTAGGCTGGATATGCAACAAGTGCCAGATATTTCATAGAGGTCCGCAGGAATGTGGCGTGAGGCAATACGGCGGTCATTGGGTCACCAGAACAATCGATGTCGTGCAAACAAGCTTAGAGGAAGTGGAAAAACAGAGGAAAGTGTATAAGAGGATTGATTAGGACGCGGGAAGCGAGACAAAAAAGAAACATAACAAATACAATAACAAGCATGGAAGGCAACAACAACAAACCAAAGATGTCGCTGAAAGACCTCGCGTCGCAGATGAAACCCAAGGCGGACGAGACGACTGCAGTACCCGAAAGCACGGCTGTGGCACCTTCCCATGCGCCAGAAGGGACAGCCATAGCCCCCGAAAGGACAGCAACGGCTCCCGAAAGGACAGCGACGGCTCCTGAAAGGACAGCGACGGTCCCCGGAAGGGCGGCCAAACCGCAAGGCCAAACCGCCTCTGGGTTTACGCACCAAGTGGGCGAAGATGTTGCAGTGGGCGGCCACAACTGCACCATCACGGAACGTCTTGGCAACGGCACCGAAGGCGAGATATTCAAAGTGAAGGAAGGCAATAAAACCTACGCCTTGAAGCTCTGTCACCCAGGGTTCCGAACCAACAAGAAGGTGTTGGACGCCTTGCAGCCACTGAAGGGCAAGGACTGCATCGTCGACATCGAAGCATACGGCGACACCTTCGAGCTGATGGAGTTCATCGAAGGCAAAAGCGCGGCAAACACCGACTTCAACTTTGCCGCCGACCCCAAGCACGAGAAAAAGGCGCAAGCCATCCTCCTCATCGCCTACAGCATCGCCATGAGTTTCGACAAGATGCACGAAGCCAACGTGTTGCACAAAGACGTGAAGCCTGCCAACATCCTTATCAAGGACAGAGAAACTTGGAGTTGCGTGTTGTGCGACTTTGGCATTGCCGACCTGCTGAAAACCGAGACCAAGGACGGCATCATGCGCAAATATTGCGTGACCAAGCGCAACCGCACCCCAATCTATGCCGCCCCCGAAATCTACAAGGAAGACAACGCCACCATGAACGACGACGGGAGCATATCGAGCGAGATGACTCCCAAGGCCGACTTCTATTCGCTCGGCATGACCATACTCTCGATGTGGATGGGCGAAAAGGCCTTCACACGCGCCGAAGAGGAAAACTCGCTCCGCAAGATGAAAGGCACCATCGACATCCCCGCCGACATCCCCGACCCGCTCAACCGCATCGTGAGGGGACTGCTCATCAAAAGCCCAGAGAAACGATGGGACTTCAAGTCGATTGACGCCTACATCAACGGGCAGGACGTGCCCGTGGAGGAAGACGAGATTCTGGCCGACCTCAACATTGTCTACAACGCCTCAAAACACCAGACCGCACACACCTTTGAGGACCTGACCGACTTCATGGCCGAAGACATCGCCCTCGCGGCACGTTACCTCTACAAAGGTCAAATCAACAAGTGGCTCGCCGACTATCCCGAACTGCAAGCCCGATTGGACGACATCGTCGAGGACCGCTACCGCAACGACCAAAACGGCGGCGCGGTGGCTGCCATCTACGCCATTTGGACCGACAGACCTTTCGAACTCGATGGAAGCGACAAGAAAACTGGGGAAAAACTCTCGTGCAAAGCCCATACGTTGAAGGAAGTCAGCGACTTCTATAACCGCGCAGAGGGATCCTATGACACCAACAAATCGATTGAAAGCCTAAAGTTCACGGAATGGGTTAGGCAGCGCGACGCCAAGTTGGCCGATGCCTTGCCTGGCGAACACATGCTTCGCATACAAACCATCGACCCGCTCACGTTCCTCTGCCAGATACGCTGCGACGAGATTGCGCCTTACGACAATGAGAACCTGCTCCCGCACGAGGGAATGCTCTACTTCTTTGCCGCCCTGGACTATTTCTTGGGCAACCTTGATGCCATCTCGTCACCCGGCATGGGCGAATGGGAGGCACCTTATTTCAAAGTGCTTTATGCCCCCGACTGCAAGGAACTGCACACCCACAGAATCGTTTGTGAAGACGGATCGCCGTTCGGTTTGCCTGCCGAAAGCATCAGGTTTACCTACGAGTCGGAGCTGGAATGCAGCATACGATTGCTTGGCGAGCCGTACATCGAAGATGTGCGTGAGGCCATGCCCGGAATGCTCTCGCTCCTGCAAATCGACGAGAGCGACGACTGGAACCTGCGTTTCTACGACTGCGGGATGCTCAACTTCCTGATTTCCAGAGATGACCTGCTGAATCGTCGCTGGCAATACATCAAGTGCTATCTGTTTTCGTTTTAAGGGGTTCAGAATTCCTTTAAAACCTCCCAAACCAAACTGCCTTCAAAGCCTTTCTGCATCGCGAAGGCGGCCAATTTGCGTTTGCGCTCAAAGTCGGTTTCAGCCTTGACGGTTTTGGATTTGGCTTTCAGAATGTCAATCAGTTTTTGTTTGTAGACTTCCTCGTCGGTTTGGCCAAAGGCTTCGTCAATCACGTCTTTGTCGATGCCTTTCTGCATGAGATGGAAGCGGATTTTGTTCACGCCCCAGCCGCTTTGGTTGAGTTTGCCCCTGACGAAACTCCGCGCAAACCGTTCATCATTCACGAAACGGTTATCCAACAGATAATCAAGGATTTCGTCTTTCGATTCTTGTGAAATGTCGTAGGTTTTCAGTTTGTCTTTCACGTCTTTCACACAACGCTCCTGATAGGCGCAATATTTGGCCATCTTGTCCAACACTTGGTCGGGCGTAAGTGGTTTTGTGGGACGTTGTGGCATCAGCAGTCGATTTTGAGGTCGCCGTCTTTAATCCATCCGATTTTGCGGAAAACTAAGCCAAAGAGCCAAGTAAGGACGGCAGGTAACACAAAGCAAACCAGCAACATTCCAATCCACATGTTCGAGCCGCCATCGGGCATGGCGGTGTAGATTCCGATGGGACCGACAAGGCCGCAGGTGCCCATGCCGGAGCCGATTGGGATGTTTTCCAAACGGAAAATGCAAGTGGAAATCGGGCCGGTGATGGCCGAGGTGAGCAGGACGGGAATCCAAATCTTTGGGTTCTTCACGATGTTTCCCATTTGCAGCATCGAGGTGCCGAGACCTTGTGCCACGAGGCCGCCCCAACGGTTTTCCTTGAAACTCAAAATGGCGAAACCAATCATCTGGGCGCAACATCCCGCCGTTGCCGCTCCTCCAGCGATGCCTCCCAAACCAATGGCTAAGCAAATTGCTGCCGAACTGATGGGCAAGGTGAGCACCATGCCGATGACCACCGAGACGACAATGCCCATGAGGAAAGGCTGCATCTGTGTGGCGTTTTCGATGAAGGCTCCGAGGGCGGTCATTACCTTATTAATAGGTGCGCCAACCGCATAAGCCACGAGCACGCCGCTGATGATGACTACGGCTGGGGTCACAAGGATGTCGACTTGGGTCTCTTTATAGACCATTTTGCCCAACTCAATGGCCACGATGACGGCTGCGTAGGCACCCATCGGGCCGCCAAGTTCGTTGCCGGCGATGCCCACGGCGATGGCGCTAAACAGCACCAAACCTTCGCATCCAAGTTTGTAGGCAATGGCCACAGCAATGGCGGCTCCAGTGGCGGCTTTGGCGTATTTGGCAATGGTGACAAAGGCCTCAATGCCTGTCTTGTCGCCCAAGGTCTGGAAGATGGTGCCGATGAGCAACGAGGCGAACAGGCCCAGCGCCATAGCACCAAGGGCATCGACAAAGTAGGCCTTCCAGGTCATGTCGACGCCCTTGCGTTGTAGGAATGACTTGAATTTCGTCATCAATCTATAACTAATAACTCCTAACTCCTAACTGATTAAAACTCAATCCCCTTGATACCGTTTTCCTTCATCATGTCGGCGAGCTTGGTGTCGCTTTCGTCGACGGCGGCAAGGCAGTTGGTGACGATGCGGATCTGGTTGGCGGGATAGAAGGCCATCAGGTCCTTGGTTGTTTCGTAGACGCAGTAATCTGTGGCGATGCCGCAGATGTCGATGCCCTCGAATTTTTCGTTGGCGATGACGGCACGGAGCTTTTCGCCGCATTGTGCGTTTTGGAAAATGCTAAACTCTTCTTTCTCAGGCAGGTTTCCTTTCTGCATGTAATGGATGTTGGGGATGTCGCGCAAAATGTCGCTCAACACCGTTTGCAGGGCGGGGTAGACCTTTTGGCCGTCGGTGCCTAACACACAGTGGGGCGGGAAGTCACCCCCTTGCTCGACAAACGAGCAGTGGTTGGCCGGGTGCTCGTCTTGGGTGACGATGATCCAGCCGTAGTTCTTCCAGGCACCTTCTTTCAAGGCTGTGGCAAGGTAGTCCATGGCGGCAGGGCCGTTTTTGGTGGCCAAGCTACCCGTAGTGAAGTCGACTTGCGGGTCAACGATGATGAGCAAACGGTTGGGAAGTTGGGGCTTTTCGGCCTGTGCTTCAACCTTTTCGGTCTTCTCTTTCACCTTTTTCTCTTTCTTTTCTTTCTTTTCGTTGTTGTTGCCGCAGCCAGCCATGGCGAGGGCGGCGATGAGCACGATGGCTCCGATGAGGTTTCTCTTCATGTGTTTATGTGTTGGAAATTTGTGGCAAAAATAGTGAAAATAATCATTTGTATAGCTTTTTCACCCATTCTGCTTTACCGATGCGCCGCAAAGCACTCTTCACCCATTCGCGGTTTTCGGGCTTGTACCAGAAGAAGAAGCGTTGCTGGGCGAGTTTTTCCTCTTTGGACTTGGCGCAAAAAACGGGTTCCAAAGTGTAAGGGTCGTAGCCCGAATAATAGATTTCTGTGGCCAGGGTCATGGGGGTGGGCGTGAAGTCCTGAACTTGTTCCAAATGATAGCCTAATTCCTTGGTTTTCACAGCTAAATCGGCCATGTCTTCCAAATAACAGTCGGGATGGCTGGAGATGAAATAGGGAATCAGTTGCTGGTTGAGATGCTCCTTTTCGTTGATTTGGTCGAATTTCTTCTTCAGTTTGACGAACATGTCGAATTTGGGCTTGCGCATGAGTTTCAGCACGGCGTCGCTGGTGTGCTCGGGGGCCACTTTCAGCCGCCCGCTGACGTGGCGCGTCACCAACTGGCGGAAATACTCATCGTAGCCCATCGCTCGGTTTTCCTCAGGCGTGCAGTCGTGCAAAAACAGGTCGTAGCGGATGCCCGAGCCGATGGTCGCTTTCTTGACCTTCGGGTGTGCGTCCACCTCTTTGTATATCTCGATTAGCGGATGGTGGTCGGTGTTGAGGTTCTTGCAAACGGTGGGTTGCAGGCAGGTGGGTCGGGCGCATTTCTCGCAGAGGCGTTCGTCCTTGCCTTTCATTCTGTACATGTTGGCCGATGGCCCTCCAAGGTCGCTGATGTAGCCTTTGAAGTCCTCCATTTCGACGACTTTTTCCACCTCGCGCATGATGGATTCCTTGCTGCGCGAAGCGACAAACTTGCCTTGATGTGCCGAAATGGTGCAGAAGGCGCAGCCACCGAAGCAGCCGCGATGCAGGTTCACCGAGTGACGAATCATCTCGTAGGCAGGAATCACGCCACGCTTGGCATATTTCGGATGGGGCAGCCTTGTGTAGGGCAAATCAAAAGAAGCGTCAATCTGTTCCGTGGTGAAGGTCGGCAAAGGCGGATTGATGATGAGCCGTTGGTTTCCAACTTCTTGAACAAGTCTTGCCGCGTGTTTCTTGTTGGATTCCTCCTCGATGTGGCGGAAGTTGGAAGCGTATTTCTTTTTGTCTTTGAGGCAGACTTCGTGCGAAACAAGCTCGATGGTTTGGCCCTCAAAATCGGGGAGTTTTTCTTTTTTGTCTTGCAAGAAAAAGGTCTGCTTGATGTCAGTCAGTTCGTTGACTTTCTTGCCGCTTTGTATGGTCTTTGCGATTTCCACCATCGTCAGTTCGCCCATGCCGTAAACGCCCAAGTCTGCCTTGGAATCCAACAAGATGCTGGGTTTCAGGCAATCGTCCCAATAGTCGTAGTGCGTCACCCTTCTCAGCGAGGCTTCGATGCCGCCTATAATAATAGGTGTGTCGGGATAGAGTTGCCGCAGGATGTTGCTGTAGACGATGGTGGCGCGGTCGGGACGGAAGCCCGCCTCGCCGCCAGGGGTGTAGGCATCGTTGCTGCGCAGGCGTTTGTTGGCGGTGTAATGGTTCACCATCGAGTCCATGCAGCCTGCCGACACGCCGAAGAACAGCCTTGGTTTGCCGAACTTCTTGAAGTCGCGCAAGTCGTCGCGCCAATTGGGTTGTGGGATGAGCGCCACGCGGAAGCCTGCATGTTCGAGCACGCGGCCTATGACTGCCGCACCGAAAGCGGGGTGGTCGACGTAGGCATCGCCGGTGACGAAGACGATGTCCACCTCCTTCCAACCGCGCAGGTCGGTCTCTTTTTTCGTTATCGGGAGCCAGTCGAGGAGGGTCATTGGACTGAAAAAAAGAACTACAATCTTTCAATTTCTTCAACCGTCAGTCCGGTAATTTCGGCAATGGTTTCAATAGCCATCTCTAAATCTTTCATCTTTTTGGCCATGGCGACTTTTTCTTCTTCTTTCCCTTCTGCCTTGCCTTTGTTAAAAGAGGTGTCCATCGAGTTCTTCAGGTCGCGGTAGATTTTCAAACGTTCCTCGTATTCCTTACGTTCTTTTGTAGGTAACTTTTCAAGTTCTTCTGGGGAGAGGAAATTGAAACCGAAGTCAGTGTAAGGGTTGATGTAGCGTTCTCTTCTTTCGTCAATCATGATGTCCATCGTTGTGTTACGTTTGCAAAGTTAGGCATTTATTTTTGAAATCGGCGTTTTTTTCTTGTTTTTCCTCTATTGTGAATCAAAAACATGTCCGATAGCTCCCCAAAACTCATTTTTTTTGATAGATTTGGGGAAGTATAGACACTATTTTCCGACCTTCTTTTTCGCCACAAATATTTATTTTCACAAACCCTTCTTTATTCCAAAAATTATTCCGACCTTTGCAGCCGCAAAAATCGAGAGAGAAAATCGTTTCAAGGAATTATAAATCAATAGTTTATGAGTAAGATTAACGACATAATGAACGAAATCGGCCAGGCTTTGGCCAGCAAAAAGTTCTGGGTGGAGCTGCTGATCATGACCTTCGGCATGTTTATGACGGGCGTTTGCGTGTATTATTTCCTCGTCCCGAGCAAGCTGATCGTGGGTTCCATATCGGGTCTCTCCATCGTGCTGACCAACATTTTCAACAGCATTGGCGTCAACATCGGGCTGCCTTCGATGATTACCATCATCAACGCCATCCTGCTGGTGCTGGCCTATCTTCTTGTTGGCAAGGAGTTTGGACTTAAGACTGTGTATTGCGCCCTTATCCTCGGCCCCATGACCAAGGTGTGCGAATGGATTTATCCTTGGCAAAACTTTGCCACGCCCAACGATTACCTTGTCAATATGGGTGTCGCCCCCGACCAAGCCTTCTCGGTGATGGGCAACCCGTGGTTCGACCTGCTTTGCTGCGTCATCATCCTGAGTGCGGCGCAAACGCTGATGTTCTCCATCAACGCCTCAACGGGCGGCTTGGACATTTTGGCCAAAATCGTCAACAAGTACTTGCACTTCGACATGGGCAAGTCGGTGAGCGTGGCGGGTGCCATCATCTGCCTCACGGCTTTCGCCATCAACCCGTTCCAGATGGTCGTCATCGGCCTCATCGCCACTTGGATCAACGGCATGGTTGTCAACATGTTCACGGCCAACCTCAACCGCCGCAAGCGCGTGTGCATCGTGTCGAAGGACTACGACCGCATCCGTCGCTATATCATCGACGATTTGGGACGTGGCTGCACCTTGTATGAGGTCATCGGTGGCTATACCAACGAGAAGTCGATCGAACTCGAAGCACTGCTCACCAACGACGAGTTCTCCAACCTGATGGAATTCCTCGGCAGGAACGAAATCAACGCCTTCACCACCGCAGGCAACGTGAGCGAGGTGTACGGCTTGTGGTCGAAAGACCGCCACAAGGCAAGAAAACATGCAGAAAAGAGATAAAAAGAGTAGATAGATTGTTTTTTCATGGTGCCGCAGTCCGGAGCAATCCGGCTGCGGTTTTTTTCGTCTGTAGTTGGAGGGGATTTGCAATCCCTGACATTTGAAGAGCGGATTTGTAATCCGCATAGAAATTATTCCTATTTTTGTGCCAAATTAAAACCTGCAAAAATGGAAAAACTATTAGACAAATTCCTGAGATACGTCGCAGTGGAGACCACTTCCGACGAAAATTCCGAGTCGCGGCCCAGCACTGCCAAACAGTTGAACCTGTTGAAGATGCTTCGCGACGAACTGCAAGCCATGGGCATTGAGGCCACCCTCGACGAATACGGCTATGTGATGGCCACGATTCCTTCCAATGTCGACCGTGAGATTCCTGCCATCGGTTTTATCGCCCACGTCGACACGTCGCCTGATGCATCGGGCAAGGACATCAAGCCGCAAATCATCCCGAACTATGATGGTGGCGACATCGTTTTGAACAAGGAAAAGAACATCGTTTTGCGTGTGTCAGAATTTCCTGAAATGGCGCAATACAAAGGCCAGACGATGATTACCACCGACGGCACGACCCTGCTCGGTGCCGACGACAAGGCGGGCGTGGCCGAAATCATGTGGGCGGCCCAATACATGATGGAACACCCCGACTTCAAGCATGGCGAAATCAAGATCGGCTTTACGCCCGACGAGGAAATCGGACGCGGCGTGGTGAAATTCGACGTGAAGAAGTTTGGCGCGAAATACGCCTACACGATGGATGGCGGCGAAATCGGCGAGTTGGAGTACGAAAACTTCAACGCCGCCGCTGCAAAGATCCACATCCAAGGCAGCAACATCCATCCCGGCTACGGCAAGGACAAGATGGTGAACTCGATGCTTATCGCCATGGAACTCAACGCGATGCTACCCGTGGAGCAAGTGCCGCGCTATACGCAAGGCTACGAAGGCTTCTTCCACCTGACCGACATCAACGGAACTGTTGAAGAGACCAACATGTCGTACATTATTCGCGACCACGACCGCGCCAAGTTCGAGGAAAAGAAAGCGTTGATGACTTCGGTTGCCGAATTTTTGAACAAGAAATACGGCGATGTGGTGCAGCTGGAACTGAAACACCAGTATTACAACATGCGCCAAGAGGTGGAGCCACATTTCTTTATCGTCGAGAAGGCCATCAAGGCGATGGAAATGGCCAACGTGAAGCCGAGAATTCAACCCATCCGTGGCGGCACCGATGGCGCCAACCTTTCGTTTATGGGCCTGCCTTGCCCCAACATCTTCGCTGGCGGACACAACTTCCACGGCAAGCTCGAATATGTGCCGCTCGAAAGCATGATGAAGGCTTCGGAGGTGATTCTGAACATCATCACCTTGTTCCAGGCGGAATGAGGGTTGGGATTGGCTTGGTAAAGGAAACTCCTAACGGAGCATAACCGATTGATTCGGTGGTTTCAATGAAAAGTCAGCTCCTAATGGAGCATTCTTGAAAACACCAACCATTGAAAAACGGCTTGCAGAAATGTTTCCGCAAGCCGTTTTGTTTTGCCTAAGATTTCCTGTTACGCTTAAGCGTAAGCCGGAGCTTCGTTCTTCAGCTCTTCATAGAATTTCACATGCGCCATCTCCATCCATGGAGCCACCCAAAGCATGCCGATGCCTAAGGTAATGAAACCCAAGAGAATCCATCCGATGTAGCTGAGGTCGAGGAGGAAAAGGTCCATCTTGTGGCCTTCCATCATGGCCATGCTGCGGTCGATGCACTCGCTGGGACCAAGCTCGGGATTGTCCTCGGCAATGTATTCAGTCATCGCATACGAATATGCCTTGATGATGCCGGGGACGATGAGCAGCAATGCCCAAAGAAAAATGAACACGGTCTTGAGCAGCTCGATGCCCAACACGCGCCCATAGTCTTCCTTGAAACCGGCGCTGAACATTTCCTTGATGGTCTCCTCGCGGTTGCGGTGGAAGCGGAGGATGCCGACGGAAAAACCATATTGGAGGTTGCAGCCAACGAGCAAGGCCACGAGGAACCCTACCGTGATGAAACCGGCGGATTTGGTTTGGTTGCCGCCTTGCGAAATCCCGCTAACGAGAGCCGTAATCAAAGCGGCCAAAACGGGTTGTGTCCATTTGCCCCGAAGCACTCCGAGGGCGTAGTTTCTAATGTCAGGTCTTGTCATCATGTTGTGTTGTTTTTTAGGGGTTTAACGTCACAAAGATAGTGTTTTTTGAATTATCAAAGCAATAATGGCGATTTTTTTTAGTTTTGCAGACCGAAAGGAGAAAAAATGAACCCAATCAAGAGCGGCAAGTGGAACAAGATTACTATGGCATCGGTTTTCGCCCTTGCCGGTGTGGTGTATTGCCTCATCTCGTTGGTCAACCATTACTTTTTCAAGACTTATGCGCTCGACTTGGGGCTTTACACCCATGCGATGTACGACTATGCGCATTTCCGCATGGCCGACTGCAGCATGTTCAAGCCTACACATGCCAGCCTGCTTTCCGACCATTTCGACTTGTATCTGCCCCTGTTGTCGCCTTTGGTTTATGTCTTCGGGAGCTACACGCTGCTCATCGTGCAGATAGTGGCGGTTTTGTTGGGCGGCTGGGGCGTCTACAAGCTGATCGGTCTCTACACCGACGACGAGTGGATGCCCGTTTTGGCCTCGGCTGTGTTCTTTTTCTCTTTTGGCATCATCCATGCCATTGCGTTTGACTATCATTCCAATGTGCTGACAACCATGATGTTGCCTTGGTTGCTTTATTTCATCAAGCAGCGGAGCTTTGGCCTTTCCACCTTGTTTGTCGTGCTTTTCGTCATCGGTAAGGAGAACATGTCGTTGTGGCTCTTTTTCATCGCCATTGGCCTGATGTGGGATTACCGAAAGGACAAGCGAGTGCTTTGGCATCTGGCGGCATATGCCGTGTTTTCCATTGCTTACTTCTTCGTTATCAACATGATAGTAATGCCAAAATTGGGCGGCAACGGCGGCGGTTTTGCACGCTATGCGTATTTGGGCGACAACTATGCCGAAATGGCGAAAAACCTGGTTTTGCATCCTGGCAGGACCTTGGAACTCCTGTTTGTCAACACCAGCTATTTTGCCCGCTACGATGGCGTGAAGGCCGAGTTCTATTTTTGCGCCTTGGCTTCGGGAATGCTTCTTACTTTGTTGAAACCCAATTATTTGTTGATGCTGATTCCGCTTATCGCACAAAAAATGCTTGCCTCCAACGCTGTGTTTTGGGGCGTTTCGTTCCAATATTCCATCGAGTTTGTGCCCGTGTTGGTGGTCTCGTCTTTCTTGGTGATTCTCAAGCTGAAAAAACGGGGTTGGCGGATGGCTTTGGGCCTGGCTTTGCTGCTTTCCACCGTGCTGACCACTTTTTACACCATCGGTGTGCCCAAATCCAAGGTTTGGCTCGACCATATTTGTGTGTATCAAGGTCGTCACTACGAGCAAAAGCGTTTCGATGTGGATTATGCCCGCCAGCTCATCGAGATGATTCCCGACGAGGCTTCGGTGTGTGCCGAAACGAATTTCGTACCACATTTGGCTTTGCGCGACAACATACTGAACTTCGCGAATGCGACCAAGGTAGACGCTGATTATGTGCTGATTACGGAGCATTACATCAATTTCGAGCGGAATGGCGAGTTGCTGTTCGACAATCGCGACGAATACGAGACGCTTGCCACCGATGGGAATCTCTATCTGTTCCGTCGGAAGCAGCCATGACCGTCACCGTGAATAATAAAAGACGCTGTAAGGAGGCTCGTCTTGTTCCCGCTCAAGCCTGAATCCAAGGCTTTCCAAATATTCCTTTAATCCATTGATTGGCATTGCTTTGTGATATGGGAAAGCTACCTTGTCGTGGGCCTCGAAATCGGCTTTTTTGTAGTTGTAGTCGTAATAATAACCTTCATTCAAAAGGTAATCGCGAAAGACGTAATAGTTGGTCGGCTGGCTTTGGGTGCGGAAAATGTCGTGGTTTTCGTCCAGATAATAGGTGAACTGCTTGTCGAAATATTCGGGCAGTATAACGAGGACGTTTTCTTTTTCTTTGGCTTCAACCAATTGGTTGACAATCGGTTTTATGTTGGAATGCCAGCCGCTGAATCGTTTTGTGGAACTGTCAGGGGTGCAAGAAAAGGCCATGGCCGCTGCAAAGATGCCCATGAGTGCCCAACCGTAGGCTTTTCGCTTGGGAAACAGATACTTGCAATACGCAGCGATGGCAAGGTAGAAAATGGGGAAGAGGAAGTAGAAATAACGGTCGAGGAAGAAGCCAGTGAAATAGGAAAGCACGAACGAAACCAGCAGCGGAACCACCCAAAGCAAGGTAAGGATGGCCGTGTTTCCGAAGTGAAAGTTCTTTTTTGAAACATTGAAAATCAACAATATGAACGCTGAGGCGAGGATGGCAATGGCCAAAACCGTTGTCACGGGTTCGTTGCACATGCGCCAAAGGAAGTCGTAGAGCGCTTCGGGACTGGTGGTCTTCTCGATCCATGTGCCATTGACGCCCGAGTCCAAAAAACGTCGGAAAAGCACGGGAAACATGGGCGTGAAAAGCAGGACGAGCGAGGCGGCATGAATCAGGTAGGGCTTCCAAATCTTCTTCCTTATCGGTCTGATAACCAGAACGATGGCAAATTCCATCACGATAATCCAGACGGATAGGTAGTGGCCATACATCAGCATGAGGTTGGCGAGGGTCAGGAGGATGAACTTGAGGGGCTTAGGCCGATGAATGGCGCTGATGAACAAGTAGACCGAGCATGCCGTGGCAAATCCGATGAGGCTGTAGACGCGACATTCGTGCGCCATATAGATTGAAAACGTTGAGAAGCAGTAGAATAGCGATGCTGCGACACCTACGAAACGTTGGATGTGCCGTTCGCCGAGCAAATAGATGGGTATGACGGTCAATGCGCTGAAAATGAGCGACAAGGAGCGGATGGCGACTTCGGAGATGCCGAAAACCTTGGTCCAAAAATGCAGCAGGGTTTCCCAAAGGGGCGGGTTGTCGCCTCGGGTGAGCATCGCAACGATGTCGGGAAGGCTTTGCAAGGCCATGTAGAGCGTGAAACTCTCGTCGCCGCCGAGGTCGGTCTTGCCGATGTAAAGGGCACGCAAAGCCATTGCCAAGGCTAATAAAACAAGGCATTCGAGCGCGGATTGCAGTTTGTTCGGTGTCTTGCAAAGGTTCATGGCTCGTCGGTTTTGTGTTTTTCGGCCTCGCGTTGGGCCATCAGGTCATTGACGCTTGGCTGCATGTAAATCAGGTCTTTGCAGGCGTAGACGAAGAAGTTTTTGGCGGGTTTGCCCCCGCGTTCGATGGTGATGGTGTCGATGAACTCGATGGACTGGAAGCCGCCGGGGTAGAGTGCCTCGGGGCGTTTGTAGTAGCGGCTGTCGGTGAGGAACCAGAAGTCCTCGCCTTTGGTGAAACCGCCTCGTTCGCCGTTGATCCACAGGTATTTGTGGAGTTTGTCGGGATAGCCGATGCCCATCACCTTCATGCCCAAGGGTCGTGCCACGTAATAGTCGAGGTTGGCCATGGGGAACCATTCGTCGGCCACGATGCCGTCTTCTTCTTTCATCAAGCCTTCATCAATTTTCTGTTGGCGTAGGTCGGAGAATTTGCTCTCTAATTGTCGCCAGCCGTACATGTCGAGGGTGAAGTCGTTGCGCCCCAGCATCTCAGGATCGGTGTGACGGTCGAGGGGAATGAAGCCCGTTTGGATTTCGGCGGCCCCGAAAACGACTACGAAGAGCATGACGCACAATGCCGCCACGATGCCTTTCGGGATGATGATACGCCCTTCTTTCATCGGCTTTTTGTCGCTTAAATGGCAGGCTGCCAATAAAATAAGTGTGCTGTAAGCGGGTGCGTTCCAGTGGGGTAGGGTGGGGCGGGTGAGCGAGATGAGCAGGAAGGCGGCTATCAGTGGCAGCGTCGTGCAAAGCAGCAGCCGTTGGATTGTTTTTTCGAGATGGATTTTCCTTTTGAAAGCCGCGACTACGGCAATGACGATCAGGACGAAATTGACGGGGTTGTTGTAGAGGAACTCGCCCGCCACCTCGGTTCCGAACGTCGCGAAATTGATCTTGCCCAAGCCCACGCGGTCGCCGTGGAAACTGAAGCTGATGAAGTCGTATTGCAGGTTCCAATAAAGGATGGGGATGCAGCATAGGGCTGAAATGAGTAGTGAAACGTAAACATAAGGGTTCTTTAGTTGTTTCCTGTTGAAAACCAATATGTAAAGCCCTATTCCGACCCAAAGGAACACGCCTGAATACTTGGATAGCATGGCAAGGCCGGCAAAGAGGCCGAAAAAAAGCAGGTAGCTGTTTTTCTGGATTGCTTCGTCGTTCCTCCTCGCAATGACGCGAAGCGTGTCGTCGTCTGCGTCATTGCGAGCGAAGCGTGGCAATCCAGCGAAATACCTGATAGCCATCCAAATGGCGAGCAACCAAAACAGCATCAGCGGGGTGTCGGGCATGATGAAAATGCCGGTGATGACGAAACAATAGACGGAGGCCGTGTAGAGCAGCGCCGCGTAAAATCCTGTCTGAGCATCTTTGATGTCCTTCCCAATGCGGTATATAATATAGGTGTCGGCGGTCATGAAAAGTACGGAGGCCAATCGGATGAAAAACTCACTGTCTAACAACAAGTTGAGGCTGAACAGTTGGATCATCCAACCCACCATGGGCGGGTGGTCGAAGTGGCTCCAGTCGGGATAGAGGGCGTAGGTCCAATAATACACCTCGTCGTTGCCAAACTCGAGCCATGCGGCCATGATGCCTCTCACGATGGCGCTGACGGCCAAGAGCCAAACAAGCATCCGCTTGATTCCCTGTTCTTTAACTTGCATCGGCATCGGTTTTCCTTTCTTTTCTTTTCTTGATGAGATACCAAACGAAGGCCACGAAGGCCACGGCATAGACCACCCAATAGAGGACGGTTTGCGTGTAGTTGATGCTGTCGAGGCGGCGTTCGACGACGATGGAGGAGGGGTGTCGCGTGACGGGGTTCAGATACAGGAAGTTCCTCCCGTTGAGGTCGATGCGGGTGCGCACATAGGTGTCTTCGGGCTGGATGACGTAATGGGCCGTTGCCACATTCTCTTCGGTTTTCAGCAACTTGCCGTTTTGCCCGATGAATTGCACCTCGCGCATGGTCGTGGCCGAAGTGGACACAAATAAGGTGTCGCCAACCAGTTGGGCCTGCGTCAGATGGTCCAAGGTGTGGGTCTCTTTCGCCTTTTGTTCGAGGGTCAGGGGATGATAATAGTAATTGTCGAACTCCACGGCGTAGCACAGTCCTCTGTCCAGGGCATCATACACGTTTCCGGCGTTCAGGTCGGGCGTGTTGACCATGGTCAGGTTGCGGCTCACCTCGTGCACGTCAGTGATGTCGTGCGTGTCGTCGTCGCCGAGGGCATAGACGCGGTGTCCGTTGGAAAGCGCCACATCCCAATGCTCAATGGCGTTGCCGAAGGGGTTGACCACTTCAATTAGTCGGTAGTTGCTCAGCCATTTCATGTCGCTCACCTTGTAGCCCTTCGTGAATGAGGCATGGGCAGGCATGACGAAACGGCAACTTTCTCCTAACTTGTTGATTGTGTGTTGTTTCATGCTGATGTTTTGCATGAAAGGGAAATCGGGCCAATACACTTTTTCGGCTCCGATGCAGATTTGGTGCGTCTTGCGGATGAGTCCGTAACCATGTTCGTAGGCTGGTATATAGTCCTCTCTTTCAGCGCCATGCTTGTTGATACTCATGTAGTCAGAAATGCCATAATGGTCGTAGCCCAAGGCTTGATACACGCTGTCGATGGTGGCTTCTTTGCTTTTTCGCCCGTTGGTCAGGCCGAAATATTTCCGCGAGTGGCAGTGGAAATGGTACTTTTTCCATTGGTCGGGGTTCATGTCCTGATAGGGGTTGTAGAGGTATTCGCCCTCAAATGGTCGCGGTTCCTTGAAACTGTAGGTGGGCACGGAGAGATAGACGAACAGGATGATCAGTAGAAGTGCTATGCCGAGACCGGCCATCACCCTGCCAAAATAGAACCAAAAACCGTGTTTCTTTGCCTTGTCCATAGAGGTTATTTATCTGGGTGCAAAACTAACGGAAAAAAACGAGATGGACAATAAAAAAACAGGAAAGCTGGCTTTGAGCCAGCTCTCCTGTTGAAAACCAAATCCCGCGACGGAACTTCCACGAAGGGATTCCCACTCTATTTGCATGCCAGGTCAAAAAAGTCAAAAAAGCTAGAGAATCAGTTGTTCTTGATGGCCTCGGTAAGCATTTGTATAGCAAGCTCAAGCTTGTTGTAACGATCCAATTCAAGTTCGTTGTTGATTTCGGTGTAGTTTTTTGACAAGCTGGTCATATACCTGTAGAGTTCCAAATTGCTTTCGTCGTCAGGACGGTCAAGCAGAATGGAAGCATTGGTGAGCCATGAAAGGAATTGCTGGGCTTTTTTCATGTCCTTCTCGTCAAGATGGACGGGACTCTTCTCATATTCGTGGAATTTGTATTTGTTGTCGGAAGGGTCTTTCTGAACGCAAGGGAATCCGGGGCAAAGCAACTTGTCGATGGGTTTGCCCTGAGCGTTCTTTTTGACATTCAGCTCGATGAATCTAAGACCCATTTGCTCGGAAATCTCCCTTTGCAGACAATAGTAGCAGCACACCTGACTGCGGATAGCCCAATAATTTCTTGTCAATGTGTTGGTTTTGTCATAATTGGAGAGATAATTCTCGGGAAGGCTCTCGATGGCGCGGATGACATCTTTGTAGAATCTCATGGTTCTGTTCATGTAATCCTTGGCAGATTGAGCTTGTTCTGTAGTGGCTAAACCCATGCCGTCCACGAAGTCTTTCATCCAGTCAGGTGTCTGAACAACATCAATGAGCGTTGTGGCGTTCTTGTCGTGGTCGCCATCCTTGTAAAGCATTAGGTTATGAGACGGAGGAAGTTTGTCATAGTTTGCGAGCTGGTCAATAGCCCATTGTTGCACGTTGTTTGGCTTAAAATCGCTGGCATCCTGAGCTTTGAAACTCATGGGAGCCAAAAACATCAATACTGTTGACAGAATAAGGATTTTTTGTTTCATTACATTATTATTTTAGGTTACTATACGATAGTGGGTTCTATTTTTACATTTTTCAGCCGTCCATACAAACAGAACCCATTAATCTGCCAGACGACCGTTGTTTAACAATTCGGTTCAAGAGTGCAAAAGTAGGGCTTTTTGTTCATTTAACAAAGAATCATTTGTTATTTTTTCGCACTTCTATGTTGAACTTAGATGTCACACCAACCCGTTCAGGACTGCGTATTTCAGCAGTTCGGAAGAGGACTTGACACCCAACTTACTGAAAATATTGTTCTTGTGGCGTTCAACAGTTCGGCTGCTGATGTTCATCTCTTTGGCGATTTGTTTTGGGTTTTTCCCTTGCACACACATTCTAACCACCTCAAGCTCGCGTTGGGTCAAGAGGCTTTTCCCTTCCGGACTATCGTCAGCGAGGACCGATGCCGCTGCGGCATTGGGATGGTTCCCGCTGTTCATTATGGACATGATCATCTTAGGCAACATGGCGGGTTGTATGTCCTTGCTGATGAAGCCGTCTACTTTACCTTCGACGGATGCCTTCACCTCCGGTCGGTCAATCTCACCGGTGATGACCAGCACTTTGGCCTGCGGAAACAACTTCTTCAAAGTTGTGAGCACATTGCTGGCATTGCCGTCAGGAAAGAAATAGTCGAGAATAACCAAGTCGAGGCCATCGGGGTGGGTTTCGAGCCAATTGATGGCTTGTCTTACATTGGCCGCTTGACCTACAATCTCACAGTTGATATTGGATAGCGTCAAAATCAACTGAAGCCCTTCGCAATAGATGGGATGGTCTTCTACAATAAAGATTCTGATTTTGTCATTCATCATAAGACTGGTTTTAGGGTTTTGACATCAGGCTGAACCGCACCGTTGTTCCCTGTCCTTCCTTGCTTTCAACGGTGATTTTGCCTCCGTTGCGGATGAGCAGCTGATGGCAAAGCAGCAGGCCAATGCCCGTTCCCGACTCGTTTTTGGTGCCTTGCGTGGGCGTGACCGCATATTTCAGCAGTGCTTCCTGACGGTCGACACTGATGCCCATGCCGTTATCCCTGACTGTCACCCATATACAATCACCTTCTTGCTCAGCACTGATGCTGATTTCCTGCCTCGGCCACGAGAACTTGATGGCATTGCTGAGCAGGTTTTGCAGCACGAGGCGCACCATGTTGACGTTGTCGAAAGCCTGCAGGTCGGGGATGTCAGTGACGACTTCCAACTGTTTCTGTTCCAGTTCGGTGGTGTTGGCGGCGACACATTCTTCCACCAGTTTCTTTAGATTGACATCGGTCTTTTCGCTTTGGCCCGACCCCAGTTCCACCTTAATCCATTCAAACAGGTTGAACATCTTTTCCTTCAATGAGTCGGAAGCGGTTTTCAAGGCCAACAGCTTCTCCTTGACTTGCTCGGCTGTCATTTGTTCGAAAAACTGATTCATGGTGTCAAGTATCATGTTTTGCGACACCACAGAGGTCTTAAAGTCGTGCGACACCACCGAAAGCAAGTGGTCTTTGGTCTTGTTGAGTCGCGAGAGGAATGCATTCTGGCGCTTGCGTTTGAGACCCAAATAAGACCCTACGATTATCATCACCACGAGCAGCAGGACCAAAATCGAGAGCATGACGACTTGCATCCTGTTGATTTTGTTTTGATGCTCTTGTAGGGCAATCTGGTGTTCTTTCTCGCTGAGGTCGTAGCGCACCTGATATTCGCGCAGAAGGCGCTGCTGCTCTGCATTGAAGATGGAGTCTTTGATGACCATGCTTTGTTCGAGATAGTCCAAAGCCAGCCCTTTGTCGAAATGGCGGGCGGCGGTATAGGCGCCATCGAGGGCGGCGCGTTGCAGCTCGTCGAAGTGGTTGTCGGTGGCGATGGCGGCGGCTTCGCGATAATGGTGCTCTGCTGCCTGGTAGTGGCCTTCGTTGGCTTCAAACTCGCCATACACGGAATGGATCTCGGCCAAGAGGTAGGCATCGTCAAGGGTTTGGGCCAAGGCCAGCGCCTCGTCGGCAAGGGCCAAGGCCTCTGGGGTGCGCCCGACGGCGTGGTAGGTTTGCGAGAGCAGAAGCTTCTTGCTGATGTAATTGAAAGGCAGGTCGCCATACTGTTCCGAAAGTTGCAAAGCCTGTTCGGCCAAGTTCACGGCCTCATTCAAGTGTTGTTCCCTCTCCACTCCCTCCATCCCAGCCGTCTGCATAACCGTGATTTCAGCGAGGTTCTTCCGGTAGGTGGCCAAATCGAGAAAGTCTATCGTGTCGTGTGGCGTGCCAAGCATCTCGATGCACTTTTGGTAGAGCTTTTCGGCCTGGTCGTATTCCTCCAACTCAAAGTAGATGGTGGCCATGTTGTTGTTTGTGTAGCGGATGTTCTTGTCGTAGAACGCAGCCGCGCCTTCCTTGTGCAGGGCTACTTCGCTTTCTTTCAGCTTTTCCATGGTCTCGGCAGTAAGCTGATAACTTGCGATGGCTTCCTTGAAGCGACCGAGGCGCTGGTAGGCAATGCCAAGAATATTGTAGCAGCCAGCCATCTCAAAAAGGTCGTCGGTGGCCTGATACACTTCGAGGGCTTCGTTGCAGCATTGGACCACTTGGACGAACTCCGAGCGGTCGTAGTAATAGAAAATCCGTTCCTTGAGCGAGAGACTGTCAGGGGCGGCTGCCGATGCTTCGGCAGGCTCTGGAGCTGAGTTCCCCGCGCTGGCGTCTTGCGCCGCCACTCCGATGGTCAATGCCAGGCAGCACAATAGAATGAATAGTGTTTTCATGGGTCACAGATTGGGTGCAATTGAGCGTGCAAAGATAGTGTTTTAGTGAAAAAAGGCCGACGACGTTGCCACCGCCGGCCTTTCACAATAATGAAAAGTTATTTGATTACTTGTTTTTCCTTGCGTTTCTTTCCTACAAAATAGGCTGCACCCAGGCTGGCGAGGATAGCGACACCTGTGCCCAAAGGAACCGTGGCATTCTGGTTGTTGCTGAGGCCGTGGGCAGGCAATATGGGCATACCGCTATTGGCATTCCTCTCACTGTACGCAGGCGTGTCGCCGCGCTGGAACAGACCGCTGCCGTTGGGGTCGGCAAACGACGTCATGGCCAGACCGAGGATGATGGCTGTGGTGATGATGCGTTTTTTCATTTTATTCGGTGTTTTATTGTTTGACTCAATCTTGTTGTTCGTTAGCCTATTTATCTCACCACCACCTTCTGCACCTTCACGTCGTCGTTGTTGATCAGGCGGAGCATGTAGATGCCGGCAGGTTGGTCGATATTGATTTCGGCATTGCCGTCGATGGTCTCGCTGCTCAGCACACGGCCCGTCACGTCAACCACTTGCAGGGTAGCGCGACCCGTGTTGCCAATCACCCATTCGCTGCCGTTGTAGTAGGCGAAGGTGTTTGTGCCCGAAAGAGCGTTGCCCTCATTGGCGTTAAACACCAGGCGGAAGCGGCTGGCATAGTCTGACGTCTTGGCCTCGAAGCTGTAGCTCGGATTGGCCAGCAGGTCGACATCGTCACCAGTGATGTTGTCGATGAGGTGCAGGTAGTCCAATGCCACCTCGCTCAAATCAACAATGAGGGTGTATTTGCCATTGCGCGAAGCCTTGAAGCTGACGGGCATCTCGCCTTGGTTGCCACTGCGCACCACTGCATACTCGTTCCTGCCTTGCTGGAAATAGATCTTGGTGTGGTTCGGGTTGAGCATGAACTTCGAGAGGGTGTTGCCTTCGTCGAAGCGGACGATAGCGCGGTCGATAGTGCCTGCCGAGGCGCCACTCAAGTTGAGCGACAAGGTGGCGTTGGAACGGCCTGCCTCGCCACGGTCGGGCTTGGTGAAGGTCACCGACTGGCCTGCAGCGGTGGCTTTCACGAAGATGGCTTCCGTGGCATCGATTGTGGTAGCAGTGCTTGCCTCAAGCTCCGAACCCTCATCATTCAAGGTGTAGTAGGAAAGGCCGTCAGGCAGGTTGGCGGTTTCACCGTAGGGGTTGCCGATGAGGTTCCAGCCGGCAAGGTCTTGATCCTCAGTGTAATCGAGTTCAACGGTCTTGGAGGCTTCGTTGTAGAAGTTGCCTTTGAAGACGAGGGTCACCTCCTGCTGGCTGCCGTAGAGGTAGCCTTGTCCGTTGGCGAAGCTGAAGGTATTGGCCTTGTAGTTCTGCCATTCCTGGTCTTCGGTCTGGTCGAAGCGGTAGAGGTCGTGTTCGTTGCAGAAGAGGTTGTCCACGCTATAGGCTGCGTTGGTGCCTGCGACGGGATTGGCGATGAAAGCCCACTTGGCGTTTTCGCTGTCGCCGTAGCCTTCAATGGTGCGGCGCACTTCAGTTTGCAGCCACACTTTGACTCTCACATCGGCCATAGGCATTTCGAAGGAGAAGATGCGGTTGGGGATGCCGTTGAGCTCGTTGACTTCCATGTTGAAGTTGATGTAGGTGTCGCAATAGACCTCCCCTGTGTTTGCGTCGGCAACGGCAATGATGGGAGTACCGAAGGCATCGCAGCCCACACCGAAACCGTCCACAAAGGTGAAATAGACCCTGCTGCCTGTGCGATACGAATTGTTGTTTCCCAACAGGTTGCCTTCTGCGTCACAGAAGCGGATGTTGCTGTCCCACCCCGAATCGTATTGGTTGAGTTCTGCATTGGTGCAGGCAACCAAATTCACGTTGTGGTTCTCTTTCACAAGGATGTCGTCATCGTCGTCGCGGATGAGGAAGTCGATGTATTCTGCATTGTGGGCATAGACGGCGGTCACGTCGATGACCTGGCCTTCGCTCAGCGTGAACGGATAAGGGCCTTCGTACTCATCATGGAGGTACAAGGTGGTGCTTCCCTGGGTCAAGGGGTAGTAGCCCGAGCCATGTGCGCCCACGGTGACGTTCTCCACCTTCACAAGCCGGGCCTGATAGTTGCCCGAAGCCAGTTCGTTATAGGTGACGGTAACGGGTTCAACCACATTGTCGGAACTCAAGGTGATTTCATACTGCGCATTGTTCAAGGTAATATAGCCGTCGTTGTCGACAGGCGTACCTCTAAGGATGACCTCACAGCCGTTTTCAAACGCATAGACTGTGGTTGCGAAACTGGTTTGGATGCCAGCGGTTTCGTCTTGCAGGAAGCAGAGGCTGCGGTTGTTTTCGCGGTAGGTCACCACACCTTTGATATAATAGGTGTTCCCGTCGTCGGCTGCGGCGCGCACATCGGCAATGTTGCTCAGCTTGTAATAGGTGTGGCTGATTTCGGAGCCAGGGGTAGAGCAGGTGTTTGACTTGGCCCTGATGGTGGTGGTTTCCATCAAGGTGAGGGTGACAGGCTCGAAGATCTGGTAGGTGCCTGAAGCATCGGCAATGGGTTCGGTGCCATCGGTGGTGTAGTACATCGAGGTGCCTTCGGCAGGCGTGAGGGTCACTTCAAGCATGTCGCCGTCCATGAACCACTCCGATTCGGCACTGATGACAGGGTTGGGCAGGCTGCCGTCGTTTTCCTTATAAATCTGCACTGGGTTGCCGCCTTCGTTGACGCACTCGAAATACATATCGTATTCGTCATCGTTGTTCCAACTGATGTAGTAGTCGGTGTAATCATACTTAGGCCTGATGATGGCGTTGCCGCTCTCGTCGAAGCTGATGGTCCACAGGAAGCGGTTTTCGGGATATTCCATCCCCCACGGGTCGTAATATTCTTGACTCAGGCTGCTTCCGTCCCATGTCAGGTAGTCCGTCATCATTTGGATACAGTAGGCACTTTCATAACTGACCCAATAGAATTTTACACCCTCTCCTAATTCTGTGTCGTCCATGGGCACCAGCATGTAATTGGTCGAGGTCATCGACTCGATGTCGCTTGTCGAGGTCACCTTGCTCAATCCACCGAAAGGATCGATGGCCATAGCCGAGGCCCAAATCCACGGGCTGGCTGCGCCGCCCGGGATGCCTTCGTGTTCGGTGAAGTCGTATTCGCCTATACGTGCCCAAAGGGTGCCGTCGTGGTAGCCTGTCGTGTGGGGCGTGTAGGTAAGGGTGAAGGTGGCCGTTCCGAAGCCCGAATCGTCCACGGGAATGGCTTCAGGCTCAACGACGATGTCGGGGTAGAAATCGCTGCCTAAGTTATAGAGGTCCAGCCAGACGTAGTCAGCATCGTAGTCTGTTTGGTCGAAGGCGTTCTCGTAATAGACGGTGATGGTTTGGGTGACGGGCACACAAAGCGGGGTTTCGCCCATTGTCCATTCGGTCGGGTCGAGGCTCATGGCCGCCGCAGGCGGGTTTTGCCATAATGTAGCCTCTTGGGTGCTCGTCGTGCCGTCGGTACCTCTCATGGTGACGACAATCTTCACGCCGCGTGCATCAGTGCCTGCGTTTTCGGAAAGGGTGAAGGTGAAGCTGTGTGTTTGTTCATTCCAACTGCCCAAAGTAATCCAGCTGGTGCCCATGTTTTCTATTTCCTCGACTTGTACTGAAACGTAGTCGGTCGAGTTCATGTCAACATGCTTGATGTTTCTCACCGTCAAGGTGTGTGCTTGGGTGTCGTCAGCGCCATACACCATATACGATGGGTTGAGCGCGAACTCTGCCGGGGCGCAACCCGATTGGAAGACTGCCATGGTATTGTCGACATCGCCCACGGTAACGGTGATCAATCCGAGGCGGTCATCGGGGCTATTCGAGCTGGGCACGGTGATGTTGATGGCCGTGTAGTCGTTGTTCATCGTGGCGTTGAAGCTGAGGTCGGAGTCATAGGTGCTGAGCACGGGCGTGCCTTCAAGGTTGGCGCCGATATAGAGCGGCACGCTCACCGATCCGCCCATCTCGTCGAACTCCACGCGGTCGGTGCCGAAGGTGATCTCGTTGAACCCGAAGATGTCGTCCTCGCTGCGAAGACTCAAAATAGGTTTTGTGTCATTGGTATATGTATAGTTGAAGACCTTGGCTGTGATGAAGCTGTTTTCTTGAAGAGTTACTCCGTCAGGAACCCAGAGTTGCCCCTCTTGCGTCACATTGCCAATGGTCTGCGACACATTGTACAATCTGGGTTCACTCTGAGAATCCACGCGAAGGTTACTTAATTGCACCAAACGGTCTTGCAAACGCGAGTTAAATACGGTCTGACCCTCGCCAAACAGGTCGTTGTAAAGGGTGGTCAAGTCAGTAACGTAGGGTTGCTCAAGGTCGGTGTGCCCAACTTTGCTTATGATTAACGCATGCTCAAGTTCAATTTCGCCAAAATCAACAGTAGGACAGCCTTGCACATAAACCAAATCGCCTACACTGACTGAATTGTCAAAATAGCCAAGATAAACGCGGATGGCGTTGTTGCTTTTGAGTGGGTCGCCGCCAGTGTTTCCGTTGTGTATGTCCTCCATGTAGAAACCGTAGCCGTTCCTGACTCTGGTTACCCTACCAGCCAAGTAAGCCACTTTCGATGGGTCGTTTTCGGTTTGTCTTGCCCCTTCACGTGCTTCCCACACGTCGCTGACAATGGCCTCGAAGTTGGGGCTGGGGATGAATTTAAACATAATATCGACCCAAGTAGAGGGCATGATGAAACTCCAGCAAGTGCTGTTCACTTGTGTAAGTGGCACGTCCGTAACTAATGAATGAAGCATCAGCTTGCTGTAGTTGCTGTTGCTCGGCTTTAGGTAGTCGAGGCCGGTGTTGTCGGGCGTGAGGGTGCTGAGGTGCAGATAGACCTGCTGGCCAGGATAGGCTTCGGTGATAGGATCACTCCCGTTCTGGCTGAGCGAAGCAGTGAGCGTGACCGTGCTTAGCTCTGTTGGATACACCGAAAGGTTGATGTCGTCCGGAGTCGCTATTTGGATGCTATTTATGACGCTTGGATAGATTTCAAAATGAGTTGTGAAATATGGATTGCCCCCATTCCAAACTTTTTTTGCTCGAACAGACAATGTTCCTTCTATGGAACTGACGAATTGGCCGACCGTGATATTACATGCATCTTGGAAGACAGTATGGTCGTTATTTTGTTTGATTATGGCATAGAGAATCTCATCGGGGTGACTGATAGAGCTTAAGCCGAGTTTCACATAGCATTGGTAGGGGTCGCCTTCGTTTCCCATTTCCTTGCTCACCACAAGCATAGTTTGGTTCTTAAACAGGGCGTAAACACAGTCATCATGAGAGTATTGCATTTCGTTGACGGTGATTTGGTCGCCGTATGACATGTACAGATTATGAAGATCCATAGGCTTTGGATCGAAAGAATGGTACGGAAACTCTGCAACAATCTGGTTACCGCTCATAGAGGCAGCAATTCGGTCTATGCCGTCAGAAAAGTTTTCCACAGCCTTTAATCTAATAATGCATTCTTGGCCTTGCCGAAAGTGGAGTTGGTTGGGAAGCCTGGGAAGCCTGACTTCTATGCCTCCTGTATTATCTTGGATGTAAATAGTTTGAGTGTCTTCAGACCATTCATCCACATAACTCACTAAGCCCTTCACATAATAGAAATTATCCAAGTGCGTGCGTACGTATTGGATGGTTTTGATATTAGTATTAGCGCATTCGATGTCTTCAGTGGAGCGGACGAAGAGTTTACTGTAAAGCCTATTTGGATTGCCTACCTTTATCCTCCAATTGACAGCGGTCACGCTGGCCAACTGCTGCCCTGGTGAAAAGTTGGTATACCACCAATTATCAATAGTAAGGGTGTCGCGAGTGCCATTGGCGTTCTCCACAATATAGTCGTTGTCGTTGTTACCGTAAGGGTAATCTGGATGCCCAATGACTGTCAGGTTGCTCACCTTCACGAGGGTGTGTTGGTAGATGTCGTTGATGACGCGTTGGCGCGTGGCGGGATAGTGGGCGTTTTTCAGCTCTTCAAGGGTAATGTTTCTTACGCAGGATGCATCATCGAAATCGTACCCTATGGACGTGACATCGGTAATGGCGTCATTGCCGATATAAACCTCGCCAAAATCTTCATCATAACTGACTTCATTGGCACGAATGGAGACGATTTGGCCTAAACTAAGATAATAATCAGAACAGCAGACCGCTATGCCAGAGGTGACGTTGGAAGCATCCGTTGCCTGCACTATATAAATATCATTACCATCGTCTACCACCGTACCCGTAAAAGCCACGGGCGTGTGGGTGCCTGCCAATTGGCGTACTTGGCGGATGCTTAGTTGTTGTTGCCCTTTAGCTCCCAAAGGGATGAGCAGCGCCATGAGGGCGAAGGCGAAAAGAAAGATAAATCTTCGTTTCATTTTTTTGATGTTTTAATTGTGTTTTGCATTAAATTAGATTTCATGCGGCAAAAATATAACAAAAAAACGGGATGGAAATACGCAAATTTGCGTATTTTTCAAGTTTTTTTGGGCTGTTTTTTGGGAAAATCGCTGTCTTTGCCAATTAATACCAAAGTACCAAGCAGGTAATTGCCTCGTGGGTTTAGCCACGCAGCTCTTTCAATCGTCGCGAGATTAGTTCGATATGGAAGCTGTCCATCCCATTCGCAGCAGCCAATTCCTCGAAGTTAGGTCCCGTGTCACTCGAAATTTGCTGAAAGTTATAAAATGATACAGAATGTACCATAATAAAATTGTATCTTTGCAGCCCAATTTGAAATCATTCTTAATAAGGATAAAATGGATACAAATCCGAACGAAAATATCATCAGCGAAGTCACGAACAAGGAGTATGAATACGGCTTCGTGACCGACATCGAGACCGATTTTGTGCCGAAAGGCTTGAACGAGGATATCATCCGCCTCATTTCCAAGAAGAAAGAAGAACCCGAGTGGCTGTTGGAGTTCCGCCTGAAGGCATTCCGCCATTGGCAAACACTCAAGCAACCCAATTGGGCGCATCTCGACCTCCCCGAAATCAACTATCAAGACATCATCTATTATGCCGCACCGCGCAAACGCAAGGAAAAGCAAAGCCTCGACGAGGTGGACCCTGAACTCCTGGCCACTTTCGACAAACTCGGCATCTCTTTAGATGAGCAGAAGAAACTCTCAGGCGTGGCCGTCGATGCGGTGATGGACTCCACTTCGGTGAAGACGACCTTCCAGGAGACGCTCTCGAAGCACGGTGTCATCTTCATGTCGTTCAGCGAGGCGGTGAAGCAGCACCCCGACTTGGTGAAGAAATACCTCGGCAAGGTGGTGCCTTACACCGACAATTTCTTTGCCGCTTTGAACTCGGCGGTCTTCAGCGACGGCTCGTTCTGCTATATCCCGAAAGGCGTGCGTTGCCCGCTTGAGCTTTCCACTTATTTTCGCATCAACGCGGCCAACACGGGCCAGTTTGAACGCACGCTCATCGTGGCCGACGAAGGTGCGTATGTGAGCTACATGGAAGGCTGCACAGCTCCGCAACGCGATGAAAACCAGCTTCACGCCGCCATCGTCGAAATCATTGCCGAGACCGATGCCGAGGTGAAATATTCGACCGTACAAAACTGGTATCCTGGCGACAAGGACGGCAAGGGCGGCGTTTACAACCTCGTCACGAAGCGCGGCCTTTGTCGCGGCGACCGCTCCAAGATTTCTTGGACGCAGGTCGAGACGGGGTCGGCCATCACTTGGAAATATCCGGGCTGTGTGCTGCTGGGCGACAACTCGGTGGGCGAGTTCTACTCCGTTGCGGTGACCAACAACTATCAGCAGGCCGACACGGGCACGAAGATGATCCATTTGGGCAAAAATACCCGCAGCACGATTATTTCCAAAGGCATCTCCGCAGGCCACAGCCAAAATGGCTATCGTGGTCTCGTGAGAGTGGCGACCAAGGCTGAAAATGCCCGCAACTATTCGCAATGCGATTCCTTATTGTTAGGCGACCAATGCGGTGCCCACACATGGCCTTACGTCGAGTGCGGCAACGACAGCAGCATCCTTGAACACGAAGCCACCACCTCGAAAATCTCCGAGGACCAGCTCTTCTACTGCCAGCAACGCGGCATCCCGACCGAAAAAGCCATCGGTCTGATAGTCAACGGCTATGCCAAAGATGTACTCAACAAACTTCCCATGGAATTTGCAGTTGAGGCGCAAAAATTATTGTCGATTACGCTGGAAGGCAGCGTCGGCTAAACCTCGTCCCGAAGGGACGATACTTTATTAACCGTAGGTCGCGACCTACGGCAGCAAGCAAGAAACAAGAAAAATAATAAACTATGCTACTGAATATCAAAAATCTACACGTCTCCATCGGAGGCAAGGAAATCCTGAAAGGATTGAATCTGGGTGTCAACGCTGGCGAAGTGCACGCCATCATGGGACCCAACGGAACCGGTAAAAGCACCCTTGCAGCGGCCATCACTGGGCGCGATGGGTACGAAATCACAGAAGGCGAGATTTGGTACAAGGGGAAGAACATCGTCGGAATGTCGCCCGAAGACCGCGCCAACGAGGGCATCTTCCTGAGTTTCCAGTATCCCGTCGAGATCCCTGGCGTGAGCATACAGAACTTCATGCGCACCGCCGTCAACTCGAAGCGTGAGTATCAAGGACTTCCGCCCATGAGCACCATCGAGTTCATGAAGTTGATGAAGGAAAAGCAAGCCATGGTTGAAATCACTGAGAAGCTGCAAAACCGTTTCGTCAATGTCGGCTACAGCGGCGGCGAAAAGAAGAAAAACGAAATCTTCCAAATGGCCATGCTTGAACCCAGCCTTGCCATCCTCGACGAAACCGACTCGGGCTTGGATATTGATGCCTTACGCATTGTGGCTCATGGCGTTAACCAGTTGCACAACGCTGAGAACGCCTTTGTGGTCATCACGCACTACCAGCGTTTGCTCGATTACATCGTCCCCGACTTCGTCCACGTGATGTACGACGGACGCATCGTCAAGACGGGCGGAAAGAACCTCGCCCTCGAACTCGAAGAAAAAGGCTACGAATGGATTAAGGAACTCTGATTATGGACAACCAACTTATCATAGCTGCCAACCAAAGTCGCGAAATCATTGAGTATGACGATGATGCACATCTTTCGACTGAGCCGAAGGTGGCCGAAATCATCCTCAACGAGAACGCGAGTCTTGAGTTGTATGTGCTTCAAAACATCAGCAACGAGGCTTCCATCCAACGCGAATTCAAGGTCAGGCAGATGGCCGACAGTCGCTTGAAGATCGTGGTCATCACCTTCAATGGCGGCGATGTGCGCAATACCTATCACATTGATTTGGACGGCGAAGGCGCTGATACCCAGGTGTATGGACTTTATCTCATCGACAAGAAACAGCACGTGGAGAACTATTTGAAGGTGAACCACAACGTGCCGCATTGCACAAGTAACGAGAAGTTCAAAGGCGTTTTGGACGATGAGGCCACGGGCATTTTCAACGGACATGTGTATGTGGCCAAAGACGCGCAAAAGACCGATGCCCACCAAAACAACAGCAACATCATCCTGACGCCTACGGCCAAAATCAATAGCCAGCCTTTTTTGGAAATTTATGCCGACGACGTGAAGTGCTCGCACGGTACATCCACCGGCCAACTTGACCAAGAGGCGATGTTCTACATGCGTCAGCGTGGTATCAGCAAAGCTAACGCAAGGATATTGTTGATGTACGCCTTTGCCGCCGAGGTGAGCAACCACATTGGCAACGAGATGCTGCACGAACACATCGATGACATGATCAAACGTCGCCTGCGCGGTGAATTGTCGAGCTGCGAGAACTGTGTCCTGCGTTGCAGCCATCCGAAGGAATATAATTTTGATATTGATTATTCGAAGATTTAATGGAACAAAACCTGCAAAACTCACAAAACCTTGTTGCAAGAAGGGAAGCGTCCAACTGGCTCGCTTCCCCAACGCATCCTTACGGATGCCCGAAGATTTCATGAGGCTTTTGGCCGCCGTAGGCGGAGAGGCAACGGGAGCCGGTTGGCAGCCGTTGCAAAGCTCAAAAGAAATGGCGGTTTTGATGGTTTTGTATGTTTTGTTAGAAAAGAAAAATGATGGATATAACAGAAATAAGAAACCAATTCCCCGTCCTTGACCAGCAGGTCTATGGCAAGCCGTTGGTGTATTTCGACAATGCGGCCACCACGCAGAAGCCTTTGTGTGTCATCGAGCGCGAGCGCGACTATTACCTGCACGAGAACTGCAACATTCACCGTGGAGTACATTACCTGAGCCAGAAGGCGACCGAAGCCTACGAACACGCCCGACAGACTGTTGCCGATTTCATCCATGCCAAGGAAGCGAGGGAAATCGTTTTCACCCGAGGCACCACGGAATCGCTGAACCTTTTGGCGACTTCGTTTGAGCACATGCTTCTCACCCTTCCCCCTCTCAGAGGGGGGCAGGGGGGAGTCAAACCCAACATCTCCCCCAAGGTCCTAATCACAGCGATGGAGCACCATTCCAACCTTGTGCCTTGGCAGCAGATGGTGCAGCGGCATGACGGTCAGCTTCTCGTTGTCCCAATGGACGACAAAGGCGTTTTGGACTTGAACCGATACGAGGAATTGCTCAAAGAGCAGCCAATAGTGGTATCCATTGCCCACATTTCCAATGTGTTGGGAACCATTAATCTAGTGAAGCAAATGGTGAAGATGGCGCATGAATACGGCATTCCCGTGGTCATTGACGGTGCTCAGAGTATAGCCCATCATCCCATTGATGTTCAAGACCTTGACTGTGATTTCTTCGTGTTTTCGGGCCATAAGATGTACGCCCCGATGGGCATTGGCGGCTTGTACGGCAAGGCGGAATGGCTGGAAAAGTTGCCTCCCTACCAATTTGGTGGCGAAATGGTCGACACGGTGAGTTTTGAAAAGACAACCTTCAATGTACTGCCTTACAAATTTGAGGCAGGCACGCCCAATGTGGGTGCGGCCTTAGGATTGGAAACGGCCATTCAGTTCATGCAAAGCCTTGATAGGAAAGAAGTTGAGCAACACGAAGCCCAACTTTTGCAGATGGCTATCCAACAACTTTCGGAGATTGAAGGCATCCGCTTTATTGGCGAGGCGGAGCATAGGAGTGGTTTGGTTTCGTTTGTCATCGAAGGCATTCATCCTTACGATTTAGGTACGATTATCGACAAGATGGGAGTGGCTGTGCGCACGGGTCACCATTGCGCAGAGCCAGTGATGACGCGCTTCGGCATCCCTGGCACGGTGAGGGCTTCGTTTGCGTTATACAATACTTTGGATGAAGTGGAAATCTTCGTCAGGGCTGTGCGTCGGGCTGCGATGATGCTTCGTTAGCCTCTGTGTTTTCTTCTGCTTGGTTTACAGCGTTTTCCACGGGTTCTAATTGTATCTTTCCGCCTTTCAGTTTGAGTTTTTTCTTCACTCGGATTGGCGCTATGATGAGCACGAGCAAAACCTCAAGGATGTATTTTACCATAGGCACAGGCCCTGTGACCATCAGCTGGAAGACAATTAATGCCAATGACGCTGTCAAAAAAATGGCTTTGCCGTGCACTTTCTTTCTGAAGATTTGTATCAAGCTGAAAACCAATATTGTGGATAATGCAAGTTGGATGATTTGTATCCAAAGCTCTTTTTTGCCTTGGGCCAAATCACCGTTGTTGAAATAATAGGAGTCGATGAAATAGCGGCTGTAAACCAAGGTAAAGATTTCATACACAAGCATCAAGCCATAGTAAGTGATGGCAAAAGTGGCCGCTAACTTCATCGCAAGGGTCAGCTCGGGCTTCAGGTTGAAAATCTTTCCTTCGCGCTCTTTCATTCTTCAAGGGTGTTGGGGGTGTTTTTCATGTTTTCCATCTCCATTCGTTTGAAATACAGGTAGTAGACGGCAATGAACATGCAGGTGAGTAGCAAGTCGGTCATGAAGGGTGACGGCTGCATCAAAGGGTATTTGTAGATGGAAGCCACGATGAGCATCAGAATTTGCGAAATGGCATAGAAATGAAGGCCTGGTTTGTTGAATTCCAGCATTTTGACAACACCAATCAGTGAGACCACGAACAAAACCAACATAAGAAGATAGTAGACTGGCTTGATGTTGGCCAAGGCGGTCATCGAATCCATCATGGCGGTTCGCATTTCTTCGTTGGCCGTGGCCAAAAAAGGCGCCATCGTTTCCTCCAATTGACCTGTCTTCACCATCTCGGCAATCATTGGCGTACCAACAAACATGATGATGGAACTGAAGATGTTGAGGACGGCGTTGAGGAACGACAGCACGAGGAGGATGGTCATCCCCAATGGGCGCTTGGGTTGTGGTGTGGCGTTGGTGGTTCCCATTTTTTTCGTTTGGCTTGTAGGGCTGTCACATTGTGGCAGCCGCCTTGAATTTCATGCGGCTGCCGTAATACGACAGCCCTACAACCTATAATTATTCGTTCTTCAAAACATCAAAATCCAGCGGGTAGTCCTTCACGAACTGCACGCTCTTGGCAATCTCGGTGTACATCACCTTGTCGACGCGCACAAATTCCACGTGCTTGCGGTATTCGGCCACAAACTGCTCGATGCAGGGCGACGACTTCAACGGACGACGGAACTCCAAAGCCTGCGAAGCGTTGAAAAGCTCGATGGCTAACACGCGCTCCAAGTTCTCGGCCACGCGCAAGGCTTTCGTGGCGGCGTTGGCGCCCATGCTGACGTGGTCTTCCTGTCCTTGCGACGACTCGATGCTGTCGACCGAGGCGGGTGTGCAGAGTTGCTTGCTCTGGCTGACGATGCTCGCGGCGGCGTATTGCGGGATCATGAAGCCGCTGTTCAAACCAGGCTCGGCGACGAGGAACGACGGAAGGTCGCGCTTGCCGCTGATGAGCTGGTAGATACGACGCTCGCTGATGTTGCCCAACTCAGCCATGGCGATGGCCAAGAAGTCCAAGGTGATGGCCAACGGCTGGCCGTGGAAGTTGCCCGCGCTGATGACCAAGTCGTCGTCGGGGAAGATGGTCGGGTTGTCGGTGACGGCGTTGATTTCCTCGCTGAAGACGGAGGCCACGTAGTCGATGGCATCCTTCGAGGCACCATGCACCTGCGGCATGCAACGGAACGAGTAGGGGTCTTGGACGTGTTTCTTCTCCCTGACAATCAGCTCGCTGCCTTTCGTGAACTCACGCACGCGCTTGGCAGTAACAATCTGTCCGTTGTGGTGACGGATTTGGTGCACTTGGTCGAAGAAAGGCTCGATGCGACCGTCGAAGGCTTCCAACGAAACCGTTCCGATGAGGTCGGCCAAGTAGCTGAGACGGAAGGCTTTCAGCAGAACGTATGTGCCGTAGCTGCTCATGAATTGCGTGCCGTTGAGCAAGGCCAATCCTTCTTTCGATTGTAAGGTGATGGGTTGCCAGCCGAACTTGTCGAGGACTTGTTGGGCGGGAACGATCTTGCCTTCATAATGCACCTCGCCCAAACCGAGCAGAGGCAGCATGAGATTGGCCAACGGAGCAAGGTCGCCGGATGCACCGAGCGAGCCTTGGTTGTAGACCACGGGCAGCACGTCGTTGTTGAAGAAGTCGATGAGGCGCTGGACGGTCACCACCTGCACGCCGCTGTTGCCGTAGCTGAGGCTTTGCACCTTTAATAACAGCATGAGGCGGATGATTTCCTCGGGCACCATCTCGCCAGTGCCGCAGGCGTGCGACATGACGAGGTTCTTCTGCAAGGTGCTCAGGTCTTCCTTCGAGATGCTGTGATCGCAGAGCGAGCCGAAGCCGGTGGTCACGCCGTAGATGGGCTTCTCTGGGTTCTCCATCTTCTTGTCAAGATAGTCGCGGCATTTCTGGATGCGTGCGATGGCGTCGTCGCTCAAGGCGAGCTTGTAGCCTTTCGTGATTATTTCGTTTACCTGTTTGAAGGTCAATTCTTTGGATGAGATGTAATGGGTGTTCATATTTGTTATGTGTTTGTTGTGTTTCTTTTTAGTGCAGGGACTCACGTCGCCTGTGAAATGCAGGGACTTACGTCGCCTGCTTAATGGTATGTCGCCCCTACGGGGCTTTGCTCCCGCGTCGCTTTGCGCGTCCCCCTCTGTGAGGGGGGTAGGGGGGAGTCGTTACCCAACTTTTTGCTAAATCATTATCGTTTCAACTAATTTGTTCGCTTCTACCACCGTTTGAGTTCCCTCTTTCATGAACTTGACGGTGAATTTCCCCTCAGCCAACTCTTGCTCGCCAGCGATGACGACGACAGGGATGTGGCGTTGGTCGGCATATTTCATCTGTTTCTGGATCTTGGCGGCATCGGGATAGATTTCCGCGTTGATGCCGTGCTTGCGCACTTGGTTGAGGTACTTCAGGCAGTATCTTTCCTCGTTCTTGCCGAAGTTGAGGAAGATGACCTTGGTGCTCTCCGACATGGTCTCGGGGAAGAGGTTCAGGCCGTCCAAAACGTCGTAGATGCGGTCGGCACCGAAGCTGATGCCTACGCCTGACACGTTGGGCAGGCCGAAGATGCCCGTCAGGTTGTCGTAGCGACCGCCGCCCGAGATGCTGCCGATGGCGAAGTCCAAGGCTTTTACCTCGAAGATAGCGCCAGTATAGTAGTTCAGGCCACGGGCCAAAGTCAGGTCGAGTTCGGTAGTGATGCCGAGTTCCATATCGTCGATGTAGTCGAACAAGGTCTCCAATTCCTCGATGCCTTTTTTGCCTACTTCGTTGTCTAACAACGGCTTCAGTTGGGCAAGTTTCTCCCTCGTGTCGCCTTTCATGAAAAGGATGGGCTGGAGTTTTTCAATCGCTTCGGCTTCCAAACCCTTCTCGGCGAGTTCGGCGTTGACGGCCTCAATGCCGATTTTGTCTAACTTGTCGATGGCCACGGTGATGTCGACCAAAGCCTCAGGCTTGCCGATGTATTCGGCGATGCCGGCCAGCACCTTGCGGTTGTTGATTTTCAGTGCGACGCGGATTTTCAGTGCGCTGAAGACCTCGTCGACGATTTGCACCAACTCGGCTTCATTCAATAAGGAATTGCTTCCGATGATGTCGACATCGCATTGGCAGAACTCGCGGTAACGGCCTTTCTGCGGACGGTCGGCACGCCAAACAGGTTGGATTTGGTAGCGCTTGAACGGGAAGGCGATTTGGTCGCGATACATCGTGACGAAACGGGCGAAGGGCACGGTCAGGTCGTAACGCAAACCTTTCTCGCTGATTTTGCTGGCCAACTTGAGCGATTCAAGCGGCTCACCGTTTTGCTCCACGCCACTCATGAAGTCGCCCGAATTGAGCACGCGGAAGAGGAGTTTGTCGCCTTCGTCGCCGTATTTGCCCAAAAGGGTGCTCAGGTTTTCCATCGAAGGGGTTTCAATCGGCTGGAAACCAAAGCGTTTGAACACGGTCTTGATGGTGTCGAAGATATAGTTGCGGCGCACCATGACTTCTGGCAGGAAGTCGCGTGTGCCTTTGGGAATGCTGGGTTTTTGTGCCATTTTGGAAAATTTTTGCAAAAATAGTGAAAAATCCGTTGCCGTGCATAGATTCCGTTCAACTCAATCTCCTATGTCATTCCTTGCAGGGATATGTGCGATCGGAATCTATAGGAGATTTGCACGGGAATGACATGCACGGCAACCTACTTATTTCAGTTCAAACGTCTCGCCAGGCTCGGGGATGACGATGTTGTCCCATCCTTCCTTGCGCAGTTGGCGACGGTAGTATTCTTGCGCTTCAAGGTCGCCGTGCACGATGAAGGTCTTTTTCACCTTCTTCGGGTCTTGGCAGCTGAGGTAGTGGATGAGTTCCTTGTAGTCGCCGTGGCCACTGAAAGCGTCGATTTCGAAGATCTCGGCGTTGACGGTGTGCTCCATGCCAAAAATCGACACCTTGTCGGGGGTCGGCTTCTCCAACAGCTTGGCGCCCAAAGTGGTAGGTGCACAATAGCCGATGGCCAAGATGCTGTTGTTGGGATCCTCGATGCTGTTGGCGATGTGGTGCTTGACGCGCCCGGCTTCCATCATGCCCGATGCTGAAATGATAATGCAAGGCTCCTTGCGGGCGTTTAGGGCTTTCGATTGGTTGATGTCGCGCACGAAGGTCAAGCCGTTGAAGCCAAACGGGTCGGGATCGTATTCGATGACGTCCTTCACATCATCGTTGAACGCATCCAAGTGCATACGAAACACCTCGGTGGCGTTGACGGCCAAGGGACTGTCGACGAATACCGGAATCTTCTCGGGCAGTTTGCCTTCGTTATAGAAGTTATTCAGCAGATACACAATCTCTTGGGTGCGGCTGACGGCAAACGACGGAATGATGAGTTTGCCGCGTTTCTCGACACAGGTGTGGTAGATGATTTCCAAAAGCTGTTGTTCGGCGTTCTCGCGGTCGCTGTGGAGGCGGTTGCCGTAGGTGGCCTCTGTGATGATGTAGTCGCAGTGCGGGAACGGTTCGGGCGAGCGCAGCAGGTAGTTGTATTCGCGCCCGATGTCGCCCGTGTAGCCGATGCGGGTCATCTTGCCGCCTTCGTCAATTTCGAGTATGGCGCAGCCGCTGCCGAGCAGGTGGCCCGTGTTGTTGAATTTCACCTTTATATTATTGTCGAGGTAGAGGTAGCGGTTGTAGGCCACCGTGACGAACAGCTCCATGCAGGCGCGTGCGTCTTTTTCGGTATAGATGGGTTGCAATGCCGGCAAACCTTCCTTGCGGCGTTTCTTGTTGAACCACACCATATCGTTCTCCTGGATGAAGCCGCTGTCGGGCAACATGATGCTGCACAGGTCTTTGGTGCCGTCGGTGCAAACGACTTGCCCACGGAAGCCGAGCTTATAGAAATAAGGTATCAGGCCACAGTGGTCGATGTGGGCATGGGTGAGGATGATATAGTCGATTTCCTTCGGGTCGACCATGATGTTGCGGTTGGCGGCGTCGGTTTCGAGGCCCTTGCCTTGGAACATTCCGCAGTCGAGCAAGATTTTCTTGCCGTGGTCGGTGGTGATGAGGTGCTTGCTGCCCGTCACTTCCTGGGCCGCACCGATGAATTTGATTTTCATAGTTCGTTCAAAAATTTGGCTTCAAAGATAGAGAAAAAAAGTGAGGTGGCAATGTTTTGTCACCTCACTTTGCTTTTATTTCACTATTGGCGCTTTATTCCACCAACTCGTATTGCGTCTTTAATGCCTCTATTTCGGTTAAATAAGGGCTGCCATCCGCCTCAAATTCACCATAGTAGATGTCGTAAGGGTCAATGTCGAATTGGGTGCCCCAATGGATTTCGTAGTCGTCTATCTCAAACTGCTGAAACAATGTTTTATCGATGTATTTGTGGATGGAAGGGTGTAGGCTTTTGGAGATAAAACGATAGAAATCGGCTAAGCGCTTTTGGCCATCCTCAAAGGTAATCAACAATTTGTAATCACCAGCATATTCAGCATTTACAATCTTATACATAACTATTACACTTTTTTGTTGATGGTTTCGCAGGTAACATCTGCCTTCAAAACAAAAAACTGGTACCATTTTTCAGAGATGCGGAGAGCATATTCCTTTACAAATTTCTCAGCCATGTCCATTTTGGCCGGAGGCAAATGCTCCTTGCCTCTTTTTTTCCGGCGTTTTAATTCCAGCAGTTTGCCGTCGGCGAATATGATGTCAAAGATGGTTTCGTATTCACCGCTGATGGCATGAACATGCAGAGGCTCGTGGTCATTTGAGTAGAACTTGAATATGATTCCAAAATATGAATAGATGTTTGGCATTGCGGCTATTTTTTTCACTGTGCAAAGATAGAATTTATTTCGGAATTGCACAAGGCGTAAAAAAATCCCGCCATCGCTGACGGGATTTCACTGTTAGATTTTTGATCGGCTTATTCCACCACGATCTGTTTAACGGTTTCACCATTGGCGGTGCCAATGTGCATCACATAGATGCCCTTGGCCATGCCGGAGAGGTCGATGCGCACTTGCTGGCCTTCCACTGTGGCGTTGTAGACGGTCTGGCCGAAGGCGTTCACGATGCGGACACCTTGCAGACCTTCGCCCTCAAGCGTCACTTCGCCTTGGGTGGGGTTGGGGTAGAGGCTGACGTCGGCCTGCTGTTCGCCAATGCCTTCGGTGTACATGAAGTGGGCCACCAGGTCGCGGTCGCTGGTGATGACGAAGGTGTAGGTCATTTCTTCCGAGACCACCTCGCCGTTTTCAGTCCAGTTTTGGAAGGCCCAGTCTTCGTTGCGGTCGATGATCAATGTGACCTCTTCGCCGTAGCTGTAGATGCCTCCACCGATGATGGTCCCCGCTTCCTCTGGGTCGATGGTAACCTTGACATCGAAGGTTTGCGTCTCGAAGTTAGCCGTCAGTGTGTGGTCGCCGCCAACGCCAAAAGTATAGGAAGGATCGACCGAGACCACCAAGCCGTTTTCGGTCCAGTTAACAAAGGCAAATCCCTCATTGGGTGTGGCGTTCACGGTGACTATCTCACCAAATTCGTATGTGCCGCCACCAGTCAAGATGCCGCCTTCAGCCGGATTGGCTATGGTTGAAACGGTGAAGGTCTCCACCACGAAATGCGCTATGTATGTCGCCGATTCGGTAACTGTGAAGGTATAAGTGTTGTTTGTGCTGACTATTACACCGTTTTTGGTCCAGTTGACAAAGATGAAGGGAGGAGTGCAAGGCGTGGCTGTCAAGGTGCAGCTTTGGCCGTAGGTATAGGTGCCTCCGCCTTCAACACCACCTGCATGGTCTCCAGGCTCCGCGATTGCCGTAATGGTGAATTGTTGTTGCGTGAAGTTGGCCACCAATGTGCGGTTGCCCGTCACGGTGAAACTGTATTGGGCTTGGGTGGAGACCACCGTGCCATTTTCGGTCCAGTTGGTGAAGGTGTAGCCCGTGTTGGCCGTGGCTCTCACAGTGCATGACTGGCCTTGTTGATATGTGCCGCCGCCACTGACGGTGCCACCATTGGTCGGGTTAGCCGAAACGTTGATGGTGTAGTTTTGCGGCAGGGCTTGGAAGTTGGCCACTAAAGTGTGGTTGTTGTTAACGGTGAAAGTGTAGTTGGCTTGGCTGGAAACCACCGTGCCGTTTTCGGTCCAGTTGGTGAAGGTGAAGCCGGCATTGGCCGTGGCCGAAACGGTGCATTGTTGACCTTGCTCGTAGGTGCCGCCACCTGCGACTTGACCACCGTTGGTCGGGTTGGCCGAAACGTTGATATTGTATGTCTGTGTGCCTCCGCTGACGATTTGGATGGTTGCGATATAGGTAATCTTGTTGTAGCCAAACACGGTCAGCGTGGCTGTTCCCGTCGTGCCAGGTGCGGTGAAGGTGATGTTGGCCACACCATTATTAATAGTGGCCGACCCCATGATTTCGTTGTTGCGCGTCAAAGTGGCCAAAGCACCGTTGCCGTTGGTGGCGTTGACCATGAACGAGGTTGCACTGGTGCTCATCGAGGAGGCGTGGGTGACGTTCATGTTTTCGGGAACGGCATTGCGGACGGTCAAAGTCGGGTCGCCGTAAAGGATCCATGAGAGGTAGGTGCCCTTGGCAGCGTTGGCGTTTTGGCCGTATTGGTCCAAAATCTTCATGTTGCCGTCAAACGAGATGCCGCCCAATGTGCGCTTGATGTTGTCGGCGTGTTGTTCGGTCAACACGTCCACCATCTCGTCCTGGCCGTATTGCGGCTCTTGCCAAGGCTGCGAGATGTAGGAGAACATGCCGCCGATGGCACCCGTGGGTTGCGTCGGGTCGGGATTGTTGACATTGCCGTTAGTGGCACGGAGCCAAGTCTCGCCAAAGCAGGGCTGGCTGTAGTCATATTTTCCGTTGAGGCAGGCCACCGACCAGATGATGGGCAGCTTGTTGACATTGGTCAGTGCGTTGACGTTCGAGTTGCTGTAGCTGTTCAACGCCCAGCTGATCTCCGAGCCGTGGTTGCAGTAGTTGATGATGCTCACACCGTCGTTGATGTGTTGGCTCAAGACGGTTGCCGACGAGGAATAGCCCGAAACGCCAGGATAGTCTTGGTAAACAGTGGTGTAGTTATAGTTCAAAAGGTCGGTGCGGATGTTGTCGATGTGTTGCCAGTCATATTCTCCAAAATGGCCGGGACCGTCGTTGTTGCCAAGGCCGTCGCCAAAGGTCAGCCAAGTGTCGGAGGCGTTGATGTCTCTTTCGTAATGGATTACCTTGTTGACTTGCGTGGTCACATGGGCTTCGGTTTCAGCGGAGAAACGACCAACGATGATGTCGTTATAAAGGTCGTTACCAACCACTTGGCCATACATATTGTCGCTCTTGCCGCTATAGCCGTTCCAACCACTGCCTGCAGTGAAGTTGATGCCGGGGATTTGCCCGACATCGCCAACCAGCAGGATGTGAGTCAAGTTGGGGTTGGCGTTGTACTGGTTCTGGATATAGGTCTGGATGGCCGACGTGGTCGTGCCCGAAGTGGAGGTGCCGACCATCGTAGTGGGACGGCCAATCTGTTTCTTCCAGTTGACGAAAGGCTGCATGGCGCTCATGAAAGCATCGTGGCAGATGATGAGCAGGTCGCCGGTCTCAACCATGGGCGTGTATTTGCTCAGGCTTTCGCCGAAGTTGATGAAGTGGTTCTCGTACATCGCCTGGATCTCAGGGTCAAGTCTCACCTCGTTCGAGCGGCGGTCGAGGACGTTCTCGTTCGACATACCGTCGGCATACATTTCAACGGTCATGTTGTAATACACACGCAATGTGTGCGTTACGGGGTTGTAGGCAAAGGGATGGACGACCATGTTCTGCCCACGGAAGTCGCGCAGGATATAAGGCTCGTAAAGGCCCACGTTCTGAGCGGGGAAGAAGGCATCCGTCGCGTATGCCTCGCCATAAGTGTAAGGCACGTCGGCAGGGTTGATGGTGCGCGGGAAGTCGCCTTTCGATGGCGCGACTTCCATCTGGTAATCGGTGTATTGCGCATCGACGACACGGATGCCGTAGTGCTGACGGTCGCCGACGATGGCCGCTACTGCAATCACGGGCAGGTTAGGCTCGCCGGCTTGGGCGGTGGTCACCGTCTTGGGGACGGAGATGAGGTTGGCCTCGCCACGAGGCGTGGTCACTTCCATGGCATAGAAGCCTGGGACTTGCAGGTTGACGGTGATGCTGCTCTCCGAAGAGGCTACGAGTTCCGTCTTGATGGTGCTCGGAGCGTCGCTCTTGATGGCGACCCACTGCTGGCCGAAGGTCACGACCGACAGCATGACGAGCAGGGCGGTTAGGATGTGCTTTCTCATAATGAAATGATATTGATTTTCAAAGGGGCAAAAATAGTGATTTTTCTGAAAGCTATGGATAAAATTGACAAATCTTCTCACAAAACTTGCAAAACCATCAAAACCATTGCTTGTTTGTGGGAAACACGCCAACCGGCTGCTTCCCTGCGGCGACACGGTTGTGGAGCCGCTGCAAAAAAACTGTGAGGTTTTGTGGGTTTTGTGATAAAAAAGGCTAATGATGTTTTTTGGTAAACGCCACCGAATCGCCCCAAGCATTGTACAGAACCTTGTGCCCGATGGCGGCCAATCGCACGTCGAGGCAGGTCTGGCATTGGTCGGGCTTGTCGCTCACGCAGGCCTTGTCGGGGTAGATGAGGTAGTTTTCGCGGAACTCATTGGGAGTGAGGTTGGGCATGATCACGTTGGCACCCGCCGCGATGGCCTTCTCGCGCCCTTGTGGGTCGACGGTTTGGTTGGCCGTGGCCGCCACCATGTTGATTTCGGGCATCATCAGGCGCAGCGTGGCAATCATCTTTAGGGTCAGTTCCATGCGTTTTTCGGCGGACGGGATTTGGTCGCGGTACTGCCAAAGTGGTGTGTCGGGATGCGGGATGAATGGCCCCATACCGACCATGGCCACGTCTTTCTTTTTGAAAAACAACAAGTCGTCGGCGAGGTCGTCTAAGGTCTGGAAGGGGAGGCCCACCATCACGCCGGTGCCAGTTTGGTAGCCGATTTTCAGCAGACTGTCGATGCAGTTCAAGCGCGTCTTGAAGTCGTGTTTCGCATCGCGCGGGTGAATCTTATAATAAAGGTCTTCGTTTGAGGCCTCGATGCGGAGCAGGTAACGGTGCGCGCCCGCCTCAAACCAACGGCGGTAGGTCTCCTCGGTTTGCTCGCCCAAGGAGAGCGTAATGCCGAGGCTACCGTTGTCGATTTTCTTGATTTCCTTGACCAAATGGGTGATTTTGTCGACAAAAGCGGCATCGCTGCGCTCGCCGCTTTGCAGCGCCACCGAGCCGTAGCCGAGTTTATGCGCTAATTTCGCACATTCGATGACCTCCTCATCGCTGAGCGTGTAGCGCTCGAAGTTCGGGTTCTTGCTGCGCACGCCGCAATAGAGGCAGTATTTGGTGCATACATTACTATATTCAATTAGCCCGCGCAGGTGGACGAAGTTGTCCAAGTGCGCCAACTTCACCTGCAAAGCCTTGTCGAACAGCAGTTTCTTGTCGTCGCCTTCGGCAGCGAAGAGAAGTTTGATTTCCTCATGCTTCAAGGTTCCTGAGCTTGTCGAAGGACCGATTCTATTTAGTATTTCAGTGATGGACATCTTCAAAAATTTGCGGCAAAAGTATGAAATTAATTGCACCCTGCTAATAAAAATAATTCGACATTTTGCGAATTTATCAAAATAATGAGTATCTTTGCGGCGTGAAAGTCACATTTGAACAGACATATTTGAAGGAATTGTACGATGAAGGCAAGACCAGCGACAAGAAGCATCGCTTCCAGCCTGACATTGTCAAACGGTATCAGCAGCGAATCAAGACTTTGGTTAGTGCCCCGCGTATTGAAACGCTTTATCAAATCAAGTCGTTGAATTATGAGGTGCTAAAAGGCGACAAGGAGGGAGTCTCTTCGATTCGGGTCAACGACAAGTACAGAATTGAGTTCCTTGTGAATACCGAGGAAGAGCCACTTGTGACTATTTGCAACATATTGGAATTGTCAAACCATTATAAATGAGAATAATATGATTACAAAACAAAATATGGATCCTCAAATGGTTGCCAACAACATGATGCCATCGGAACCTGTGCATCCTGGGTCATTGTTGAAGGAAGAGATTGAATATCGCGGAATTACCCAGAAGCAATTAGCGCAGCAAATGGGTGTTTCCTATTCCGTTTTGAATGAAATTCTCAATGGAAAGAGACCCGTTTCCATAGAATATGCCTTGTATCTAGAGGCCGTGTTAGGCATCGATGCGCAATTATGGATTCAGATGCAGGCGGACTATAACCTCCAAGTGGCAAAAAGCGACAGGAAAATCAAACGTCACATCCTTGAAATCAGGAAAATCGCTGCGGCGTTTTGATAATAGAGAAATGATTATATTTGCAGGTTGAAAGCAAACAATATAAGTTGAACCTAAATAATTGATTAAAAAGGAAAATAACACACTAAACATATTATAATCAGATAGCACTTGTTGCTGTCCTTGAACATCAATTACCACTTTGTCCATTATTGGACACACCTCAAGGATAAGTTAGCAAATGCCGTACATGGTACGGCGTGGAATAACTTGTTAGAGGTGTGGGCGTGGTAACCCGATGTTCAAGCAAGGAAATGATTCCACGCTTTTTTATGTAGAAAATCAAAACAATTAACTCAATAACAAACAATTAAAAGTTGCGCCCGACACGAATTAAGGGAAAATGTATGAAACAATTATTGTTTTTTATGGCTGCTTTTGCATTGCTTTCTTCATGCGCACCTACCACTTACTATCAAATGTACCAGACGCAGCCAATTTCTGACATTTCGATGCGAAACGACTGTATGGTTTTTGAAGATGCGAATTGTGAAATTCTTTACAACTTTTGGAAGGAGTACGGCGAAATAGGTTTTGTATTCCATAACAAGACAGCAGAAAACATTTATTTGCATCTTGACGAATGTTTTTATGTTGAAAATGGTGTCGCTTATGATTACTACAGAAATAGGATTTACACAAATAGTAAATCTTATGTCTCGTCTAGCCAATTGTCGAACATTTATGGTTCGTATGTCACCAAATCTAATGCTACTGCGAATGCAAACTATTATCAGATAGGCTCGTATGGTACGGGCAATGCCTATGGAGAACAAATGACCTATAAAAATGGTTATTTATACGGTTCTACTGGAACGGTTACAAGTGCTTCCTTTAATAGCGTTTCTGTGGCAGAAAAACAAATCATCTGTATTCCACCTAAGACATCCAAAATCATCACAGAATTTGACATCAAGAATTCTGTGTATCGTTCTTGCGACATTTACAGAAATCCAGGAAGGAAAGATCCTCATAGTGTTTCCTTTAATAAAGACAACAGTCCGTTGGTGTTTGGCAATCGTATAGCATATGTAGTTGGTGACTCAGAGAAGCTGGTGCGGGTAAGTAATGATTTTTATGTTTCAAAAATATCAAATTATTCATCTAGAGATATTACAAAACTTGAAAAAGTGGTTGAATGTGGGAAGACGAAAGATAGGGACATTAGGGTGTTCAAAGAGTCAGGCCCAAATCAATTCTTTATTCGTTATAGTTTGATGAATGATGGTAAAAAACACTAAATAATGCTTTTATCAATGAAAAGCGGAAGCCTTTGAAAAATGAAGACTCCCGCTTTTTGGTTTTTTATGCCGCCTTCTTTTTTCCGTACAATTTTACGATTCAATCGAAAATCTGTACGCATTGAAATGCTCGCCAAAAAAACGCCTATATTTTACCACGAACGCCCAAAAACATGCCTTCATGGTAAAAAATATAGCATAATTTACCACGAACACTAAAAAATATGCCTTCGTGGTAAATTATAGTGCATTGTGTATCGTCCTCTCAGTGGCTGCCTGGGTAGGGCAGTCCTACGAACCTCATTTCTTTGGAACATTTGCAATTCAAAGAAATTCCGTATCTTTGCGCCCAAATTGAAAACGACAAATTTATTTTTATGACTAAAGCATTGAAAATCGTGGTGCTTGCCAAGCAAGTGCCTGATACGAGAAATGTGGGCAAGGACGCCATGACGCCGGAAGGCACCGTCAACCGCGCCGCGCTGCCCGCAATCTTCAATCCTGAAGACCTGAATGCGCTCGAACAGGCCCTGCGCCTCAAGGAGCAAAACCCAGGCAGCACCGTTGGCGTGCTCACGATGGGCCCGCCCCGCGCCGGCGAAATCATCCGCCAAGGCCTCTTCCGTGGTGCCGACACGGGCTGGCTGCTCACCGACCGCCTCTTCGCAGGCGCCGACACCCTCGCCACTTCGTATGCCCTCGCCACCGCCATCAAGAAAATCGGTGACGTCGACATCGTCATCGGCGGTCGTCAGGCCATCGACGGCGACACGGCTCAAGTGGGTCCGCAAGTGGCCCAGAAACTGGGTCTCAACCAAGTGACCTACGCCGAGGAAATCCTCAAGATAGAAAACGACATTGCCACCATCCGTCGCCATATCGACGGTGGCGTGGAGACCGTGGAAGTGCCGCTGCCTTGCGTGATTACGGTCAACGGTAGCGCGGCCCCGTGCCGTCCGTGCAACGCCAAGTTGGTGATGAAGTATAAATATGCCATGTGTCCATTGGAAGTGGATGCTAATTCTGAATGTGGGAAACGGAATGTTGAATTAAGCAAGACGCGTCCATATTTGACACTCAACCAGTGGAGCGTGGCCGACGTGGATGGCGACCCCAACCAGTGCGGCCTCTCGGGTAGTCCCACCAAGGTGAAAACCGTTCAAAACATCGTCTTCCAAGCCAAGGAGAGCAAGACCCTCACCGCCAGCGATACCGATGTGGAAGGATTGATTAAGGAATTGTTAGACGAAAAGATTATTGGATAACCATGAACAACGTATTCGTATATATCGAGACAGAAGGCACACAGGTTGCCGAAGTCTCACAGGAGTTGCTCACCAAAGGGCGTAAATTGGCCGACCAGCTGGGCGTGGAACTGCACGCTGTGGTGGCTGGCACAGGCATCAAGGGCAAGGTGGAAGACCAAATCCTGCCTTACGGCGTGGATAAGCTGTTCGCCTTCGACGGCGAGGGCTTGTTCCCCTACACCTCAGCCCCGCACACCGATATCCTCGTCAACCTCTTCAAGGAGGAACAACCGCAAATCTGCTTGATGGGTGCCACTGTCATCGGTCGCGACCTCGGTCCGCGCGTCAGCTCGTCGCTGACCAGCGGCCTCACCGCCGACTGCACCCAACTCGAAATCGGCGACTTCGACGACATCAAGACCAAGAAACACTACGACAACCTGCTCTATCAGATTCGTCCCGCTTTTGGTGGCAACATTGTGGCTACCATCGTCAACCCTGAGCATCGTCCGCAGATGGCCACGGTGCGCTCGGGCGTGATGCAGAAAGCCGTCTATGAAGGCAAGGCCAAAAACGAAGTGGTCTATCCCGAAGTGAGCAAGTATGTCTCTCCCGAGGCTTACGTCGTGAAGGTCCTCGACCACCATGTGGAGGCAGCCAAGCACAACCTGAAAGGCTCGCCTATCGTGGTGGCTGGCGGTTACGGTATGGGCTCGAAGGAAGGCTTCGACATGCTGTTCGAACTCGCCAAGGTGCTCCATGGCGAAGTCGGTGCCTCGCGTGCCGCCGTCGATGCGGGCTTCTGCGACACCGACCGACAAATCGGTCAGACCGGCGTCACCGTACACCCGAAGGTGTATATCGCCTGCGGTATCAGCGGACAGATCCAGCACATCGCCGGCATGCAGGACTCCAAGATCATCATCTCGGTGAACAGCGACCCCGACGCACCTATTAATAAGATTGCGGACTATGTGATCGTTGGAACGGTGGAAGAGGTTGTTCCGAAGTTGATTAAGTATTACAAACAAAACTCGAAGTAATCATGGCAAACTATTATAACGATAACCCGAACCTGCAATTCTACCTCGACCACCCACTGATGAAGCGTATCGTCGAGCTGAAGGAACGCAACTTTGCGGACAAGGAAACCTACGAAGATGCTCCCGTCGACTACGAAGACGCGATGGAAAACTACCGCCGCGTTTTAGACATCACGGGCGACATCACCGCCAACATCATCGAACCCAACTCCGAGAGCGTCGACCTCGAAGGTCCCCATTTGGAGAATGGCCGCATGATCTATGCCTCCAAGACCAAGGAAAATCTCGATGCTTGCACCAAGGGCGGTCTTTGGGGTGTCTCCATGCCGCGCCGCTACGGTGGTTTGAACTTGCCCATCACCGTTTTCTCCATGCTGAGCGAGATGGTGGCCTCTGCCGATGCCGGATTCCAGAACATTTGGTCGCTGCAATCGTGCATCGACACCTTGTATGAATTCGGCAACGAGGAGCAGCGCAAGAAGTACATCCCGCGCGTTTGCGCCGGCGAGACCATGTCGATGGACCTCACCGAGCCTGATGCCGGTTCCGACTTGCAAAGCGTGATGCTGAAGGCCACCTATTCCGAAAAGGACGGCTGCTATCTGCTCAACGGCGTGAAGCGTTTCATCACCAATGGCGACTCCGACATCCACCTTGTGTTGGCCCGTTCCGAAGAAGGCACGAAGGACGGTCGCGGCCTGTCGATGTTCATCTACGACAAGCGCCAGGGCGGTGTCAACGTGCGCCACATCGAGCACAAGCTCGGTATCCACGGCTCCCCGACCTGCGAGTTGACTTACAAGAACGCCAAAGCCGAGCTTTGCGGTGAGACCCGTCTCGGCCTCATCAAATACGTCATGGCCCTGATGAACAGCGCCCGTCTCGGCATAGCCGCTCAATCGGTGGGTTTGGGACAAGAGGCTTACAACGAGGCTCTGAAATATGCCAACGAGCGTCAGCAGTTCCACAAGAGAATCATCGAGTTCCCGGCGGTTTACGACATGCTCTCGCGCATGAAGGCCAAGATCGACGCTGGTCGTTCCTTGCTCTATCAGACTGCCCGTTACGTCGACATCTACAAGTGCCTTGAGGACATCCAGCGCGAGCGTCCGTTGACGCCCGAAGAACGCGCCGAGTGCAAGAAGTACAGCCGTTTGGCCGATGCCTTCACGCCTTTGGCCAAGGGCATGAACTCCGAGTATGCCAACCAGAACGCCTACGATGCCATCAGCATCCACGGCGGTTCGGGCTTCATCATGGAATACAAGTGCCAGCGTCTCTACCGCGATGCCCGTATCTTCTCGATTTACGAAGGCACGACGCAGCTGCAAGTGGTGGCCGCCATTCGTTACATCACCAATGGCACCTACCTCACCATCATGAAGGAAATGCTTGAAAACGAGGTCTCTGAAGACCTGAAGCCTTTGCAGAACACGGTGCGCACCCTCGTGGAACTCTACGAGCAAAGCATCAACTACGTGAAGGGCGCCAACAACCAAGAGGTCCAGGACTTCTTGGCCCGCCGTCTCTACGACATGACGGGAGACATCATGATGTCGCTCCTCATCTTGGACGACGCCACCCGTGCCCCGCACCTCTTCACCCAGTCGGCCAACGTATACGTCCACGCCGCCGAGGAAGACGTCATCGGCAAGAGCGTCTACGTGAAGAACTTCATCGAGGAAGACTTGGTGAACTTCAGGGCTAAGGCGAAGGAAGTGGCTGAGTAAGCTTCGCTAATCGTATGAATGAAAAAAGCGCGTCTCGGTTGAGGCGCGCTTTTTTGATGGCTGAAGGATCTTTAATAGTATTCCTTGATGTACATATACGCCTTCTGGTACAACGCTTCTTCCTTGTGCAGCTTGTACTTCAGCAAGGTCTTGCGCAAGGCTTTCTGTACTTCTCGCTCGCCGGCGTTGGTGGTTTGCCAGCCAGGGAAACGCACCACTTTCACAATGCTGTCGATGTCGGCGACGATGCGGCCAACGACAGCGGGCGTGTCTTCGGTGCGCAGTTCCAAAAATAGTTCCGTCAGGGCTTCCTTGCCAGTCTTGCGGACTTCAACCTCGGCTTCCTGCTTTTCGGCCTGCAAGGTTTCGCGGGCAATCTGGCAAAGTTCCTTGATGAATTCGATGCTCGAAATCAATCCCTGTTCGGCTTTGTCACGCAAGGCTTCCAGACGTTTGCTCAATTCGATGAACTTGGGCTTGTCGGCGTGCTTCTTGAAACGCTTGATGAGTTCTCGCTCCATCTTCTTGGCGGCTCTCATGTCTTTGTTGCCCATCAGTGTGGACACCATAGTCTCGTCCAAAATCACCTCTTCCATATCGGTGTGGATGCCGGCAACGTGGATGTTGTCGTACATGATTTTCTTGGTCTGTGCACCCAACGACAGCCAAATTAGCTTGCCCAAGGCATCGGGACCGGAGGGCTTAACCGACTGATACACATTGGACAGCCATTTGTAATCAGTTCGATAGGGTTCCAAGGCGGGGTCGGGGGAGAGAGAGTCCCAGATATTGGACAAACGTCGGTAGTCGGCGGCAAAAGCATCGCGTTTCTCGTTGGTGTTGATGGCTTCCTGGGCGGCTTGCAGGCCATCGAAGCCGTCAACGGTGCGGTCAACGCCGACGAAGTGCGAAAGCGTGTCGGCCATGGCTTGCGGCAGCTCGCTAATCAGGTCGTTGAGGTTGGTGATGACTTTTTTCATCACTTCCTCGTCAAATTCCAATGCTTTGGCGGCATCGTCGAACACGCCGAAGTAATCTACAATACGCCCGAAAGTCTTATTGGGGAACTTGCGGTTGGTGCGGCAGATGGCCTGCAGCAGGGTGTGGTCTTTCAGCGACTTGTCCAAATACATGGTCTGCAAGATGGGTGAGTCGAAGCCTGTGAGTAGTTTGGCGGTGACTATCAGGAATTTGAGTTCGGAATCGGGCTTGTTGAATTTCTCAATCAACTTTTCCTGCTCGTCTTTGGTGAGGCTGTAGAGCCGTTTCAGCTCGTCCTCGCCTTTGCCCGAGGTGGAGATGACCACCGCCGAAGCGGAATCGGGGAAGTAGTTGTTCAGCTCCATCTTGTAGAGATGGCAGGCTTCGCGGTCGGGCGTGACAATCATGGCTTTGAAGCCTTGCGGTTCTACCTTGTCGCGGTAATGCTCGGCGATGTCTTTGCACACTATCTGTATGCGCTCGGGCGATTTCAGGAACTCGAGCATCTTGGCGGCCTTGCTGCTGAGGGTGATTTTGGCATCCTCGTCCAGCTCGTTGGAGAGGCGTTCAAACTCCTCGTCCACGGCGTCGCGGTCGATGTGGATGTCCAACAGGCGCGGCTCGAAGTGCAAGGGCAGGATGGTGTTGTCGCGCAAGGCGTCTTCAAACGAGTAACGGCTCATGTAACCGCCTTGGTCCTCCAACGCACCGAAAGTCCAGAAGGTGTTGTGCTCCGACTTGTTGATGGGCGTTCCCGTGAGGCCGAAGAAGAAGGCGTTGGGCAGGGCGGCGCGCATACGCTGACCGAGGTCGCCCTCCTGTGTGCGGTGTGCCTCATCCACCATCACGATGATGTTGTCGCGACGGTTGATGTTGGGCTTGGCGTCCTTGAACTTGAAGATGGTGGTGATGATGATATAGCGGGCGTCGTTCTCCAAAAACTTGTTCAGCGTGTCGATGTCCTCGGTGGGCATCACGTTGGGTGCCTCTTTGAAGACGTTCTGCGTCTGCGAGTCCAAGTCGATGCGATCGACCACAATCATCACCGTGGGACTTTTCAGCTCGGGCATACGGCGCATCTTCTGTGCGGCAAAGAGCATCAGCAGCGACTTGCCGGAGCCTTGGAAGTGCCATATCAGGCCGCGCTTGATCTTGTTTTCCAGCACACGCTCCACAATCTTGTTGGCGCCTTCGTATTGCTGGTAGCGACACACCACCTTGATGCGCTGACGGCTCTTGTTGGTGGTGTAGGTGGTGAAGTTGTAGAAAATGTCAAGCAAGGTTTTGGGCGACAGCAGCTGCCGCATCTCGGCAGAGACGTTCTCCAAGCCGGGCATTTCCGAATCCTCGCTGCCTTTGTTGAGCCGCCAGGCCGACCAGAACTCCAAAGGCGTGCGCACGGCTCCGTAGAACAGCTCGCGTCCTTCGGTGGCGAAGCTGAACACATTGGGCACAAAGAGTTCGGGCACGCTGTTCTCGTAGCCGTCGAGGATGTCGGAGGCAGCATCGAGCCATGAAACTGATGGCCGCACGGGCGTTTTGGTCTCGCCAACCACCAAAGGGAAGCCGTTGACAAACAGCACGATGTCGGGGCGTTTGGTCTCGCGGTTGCGGATGCTGAACTGGTTGACCAACTGGAATTTGTTGTTGGCGATATGCCCGAAATCGATGAGGTGGACGGGCACGTGGGCGTAGTTCTTGCCAAAGGGCATGGTCTTGTTGCCCTTGAGCCATTCGGCAAACTCCTCGTTGGCGCGCACGAGGCCGGTGCTGTGGACCGACAGCAGGATGGAACGCAGCTTGAAGATGACCTCGTCGGCGCGTTCGGGCTGTGCGGCAATCTCGGGGTTGAGGCGGATGAGGGCTTTTTTCACCTCCGTTTCCACCATCACCTCGGTAACCTCGCGCGGCAGCTCTGTGGCGGGCAGGTACTCCCACTGTGCCCCGTAAGGCACCTGCGCTTCGTGCGCCATGCTGGTCTCATTCAAGTTCACCCCTGTCATCGTCTTAATGACGAAATTCTCGACGGCGTTTATTTCGTTGAAGGACATAGGTTAATTATTTTCGTTCAAAAATGCACTTTTCCAGCTCTTTAAAAACGTTCATGTCAGGAGTGATGTATTTGGATAGTTCTACTTTAAAAACATCAGGGTTGATTGATATTTTTAAATTGCAATAGTTCTTGATTCTTCCAGTTTCATCTTTTACATGTTGATTGGCAATGTCTGTAACAAAAGCATCATAATCTGATTCAGAAAAAATCAATCCTTTTTCATCACAGTATTTTTTCAACACTTCTTTATCATACAAATAGTTTTCTAGTTCCCAACGTTTTATTACTCTATGATTTTCTGGATTATTGCTTAAATATAATTGTCTGTCATATTCATTGTTCAATGCCCCTGATGACATGTCCCTATCCTTGCAAACCCATATTTCAACATCGGGAAATACTTTAGTTAAAATGGCTATTGCAATGTCGCTGCGTTGGTCTAATTCCGTGTTGCCGCCACTTGATACAAATAAAGTATCTGGATATTTTTCTCCAAAAATGTTGTTATACACCTGTGCATCCATTCCTTTTTCTTGGCCGGTTTTCGAAGGCTTATCTTTCCCTTCGCAGTAAATTATTCTTTTAGGAGCGATTAAACCTGTTAAATCATCTAATGCCGTTGCAAATATTCGGCTCCATTGGTTCCTGTTTTTTAGAATAGGAGTTAATGTCTGATCAGTTGTTGCCCAAGGAGTATCAGCTTTAAACTCAATAATCTGACAATCATCTTTTAGTTCCTCTTGAAGAGCTCTTAAGAAGCCAATGCTATGTGTGGCAACCCATAATTGACAATTTTCGCCAATCAATTTATTAATCTCGATAAGTAATTTTCGTTGTATAGCTGTATTGATATGTAATTCAGGTTCGTCAATTAAAAAGATAGTGTCATTGTATTCTTCTTTTCGAAGATATAAATCCAAAAGAATATCTACAACTTCTTTTTCACCCGATGATAGCACGTTAAACTCGAATTCAACACCACTATAATCTGATTTGCTGAAAAACAAGGTTCCTTTGTTATCTTCTATGTTTCCTAAACTAGTTATTTCTAGATCTAAACATGATTTAATAGAGGAATTAAGTTCTCCTATTATATGTTTTTTTGCTTCGCTTGGTTTGCAATCCTGTTCATTTAAGAAATTATTGTATTTTATGTATAATCGTCTGTAGTTTTCTTCCATTTTATCATCTAGATCAGAGGATAATGTAGCTCCGTAGTTATTAAGTCTAATCTCACCAACAGCTTTTGTTTCTTTAATTTTTAGATTATTGTTATAACGATAGGGACTACGAAAGGAGAAAATAGTATTATCTTTCCCTTCAGATTCTTTTTTCTGCCTAACCTGACGAAAATCCCCTGTGGTAAAGGTAATGATAACAGATTGGTAACTATATGAAGGAGTTTGCTCAATTGAATGATAATGATAATCTTTTGTACCTTTGTTACCCAAACGTCCATAAGCGTTGTTGTGGAAAAGCATTCCGTCAAATACGCTACTTTTACCACATCCATTGGGGCCAACTAATGCTATTATCCGACTCGGGTTATCACCCAAATCAATTGTCAATGAATGGAATCTTTTATATTTATTTAGTGTTAACTTTTTGATTCTCATACTCAAAACATTTTATTGATTAATTCCTGTTTTATCTGTTGTGATAAGGAGATTTGTTGTTTTAATGCGGATATACAGCAATCCATTTTGAACAATTTTTCTCCAATTGTTTTACGTTCTTCTTTTGATGGTGCACATAGCTTGTAGAAATCGAAGAATTCAACTTGAACTCTTTTTTGACCTGCACTTCCTGTCATTTGCTTTTCTGCTAGTTTTCTGAATCTTTTTGACATTGTCAGATAATAGCAAAAATACAAATCCGATGCTGATTTTGGCCTAAGCACATGAAATTCTGTGCTTCCCAATCCCCAACCATTGATTAAGTCCCTTGCAATTGCGCCTTTGCCATTTTCCATGCATGGAGTTATCTTTGCAAATAGAATGTCGTTTTCTTGAAATGGTGTTAAGCCTTTGTTCTTATAATCAGAAGGAACAACTTTTTCCTGATGCATTATTTCTCCTTCTTCTGATACATCTGGCATTGTAATTAGAGAAACTTCGTTTTCGTCGAATTTTGTGGTTGGATTGACATCTACTAAATCTGAAAATGGGATTTTAGGCTGACCTATGGCATTACAATTCTCATTTATGTAGATTTGAATTTGATTTTGCAAGATGTCTCTCTCCCTCTTCTCCTTCTCCACCACCTCGTCGGCGGCCCAGAGCAGCTCGGCAAGGCGCTTCTGCTCGGCCTTGGGCGGGAGGAGGAATTCGTAATCGGCCAATTCTTTGAATTTGGTGCGGGGAGAGAGCGAGCCCGCAGAGGTGGCCAACGCCTTTTGGAAAAAGCCCTCGCATTGTATCAGAAACGGCAGCAACTCAGGCAAAAGCACATCCTCAATGGCTTCAAACACCAAGATGTCACCGGAACAAATGCCATCAAATTCGGCATACGCCACCTTGCGCTGGTAGGCACGGCGGCGGCCAAACAGCACTTGCCCCTTACGGAACTTACGGGTAAAGGTGGTCTCTTTCTCCAACGTGTCCCATTGGGTAATGTGCAGGTTGTTAGGCTCAATATGTTCAAGCCCAATCACGTGGTCCAAACCTTCGGCTTGCGGGTCTTTGGTGGCCTCATTCACCTGCCGGCATACCTCGTCAAACCTGTATTTCTTCCAGCGAGTTTTATCTATGTGTAGTTCGTTCATTTTATCGTGTCAAAAATTGTTCGTTTTGTGCTTCCAATCAAATAACCGTCAAATAAAGATGTTATTGATAATCAATGTCTTGTGTTTATAATTGGATGAAAATATAATTTCCAGTCAAATAAAATCAAGCCCAAATTGGGACATATCTAATGTATTTCTTGGAAGTGTTCTCGGGGTCTTCCTCTTTGATAAGATGTTCAGCCAAAGTGTCGCGAATAATGCGTGAGACCATCGATGAGTTGCTTGGGGATATTTTAAAGCGTTCTCGCAATGAGGTGTTGGTCATTTTTTCGTTCATCACATAGCGAAGGCATGCATGTTGATAACAGGCCCTAACCTTATCGCCTTTATCCATCTTAGCAAAGGGAAGATACGAATATAGAATGACTTTGGTGTGTGTTTCTTGAACCTGAATGTCGTAGGCCGGTAGTTGAAACAACTCGATGCTTTCTACAACCTTGTCCAATCCGCTGCCTTTTTCCTCGCAAATGCCAAAGCGCCGCATGATGGAGGCGAGTGTTTCGTTTCGGCTTTGATACTCGTCGATGAATCGGTTGGGTTGGATAAGAGGATGCCCAGGGTTGGATATTTCTATGCGGTCGCTGAACAGTTCTATCATCGGCCCCGTTCCGGAAATGTCAAAATCCTGATGGATTAGGGCGTTGGCGACAAGTTCGCGAATGGCCAACTCTGGATACATGGTCACATCTTTTCTCAATGATTCCTTGATAATCTCATTGCTGGGGAGTATGTCCATAATGTACTTGACCAGACCTTTAAATCCCACTACATATCCATACTTTCCTTCTTGGTCCTTCAGTGTTTCCATCTTGCTTTTTCCTTTGTATTGGATGACTCGGACCGATTTCCGTTTTAGCGTATCAAACCTTGACATGTCCTTGGCAAACAAAATCGCCCCCAGATTGGTTATTTCATAACCGGACATCGTTTGCCTGACAAGTTTCTCTGAGATAAACTTTTCAGCTACCCCGTTTTGTGTCTTTGGATAAGGAAGATTGAGCGAATCGAAATAGCAATGCGTGTCAAGGAGCGACATCACATCGTCAAAACTTTGGACACGTTGGGCTGTCTTGCTTTCAAACGGCGTCCTATCAAGGCTCAACCATATTTTCCTCTCTTTTTCGGGGAAGTCCTTTAGCTTCCTTGTTATGCTGCCAACTTTAATATAGTCAATGTTGATAAAGGCTGTCGGTTGCCCATGTGCCGCTGGAATTTTGAATATTGCAACTTGTTTTCCTTGATATTGTGTTTCAAATATTTCTACATCAATACGGGGTGACAATCTTTGCATAAGCCAGTTTTCAAACTCTTCGTTGCCAATCTTATACGAATTAGGATGAAAGGTTGTACCTTCAACGGTAATGGTTTTGTCATCTATGCCAAACATCAGATAACCGAAAGGTTCTTTCTTTATACACGCTCCGTTACTCAATGCGGAGATATTCTCTCCAATTTCCTCTTTGGAATGAAAGTTCAGCTTGAATTCGGCCCATTCACATTCTTTCGGAAGCTTTAGCAAGTTGTCGATAATCTGTTCTATCATGGTGTTTGTAAATTTTCAGTCAAATAAAAACTATATTGATAATCAATGTGTTATATTAAAAATATCATAAAAAGAAAATTTCCAGTCAAATAAGATTTTTAATTCTGTCATATAATTCCTCTCGATTCTTTTTCCACATTTTAATCAATTCCTCCAAAGTCTGTTTCGGCGCATCATCTTTCACCTCCAACCTCGACACATACTGTGAAATATTCAATGTGGCACCGTTTTCCAGAATATCCTTGTTGTCCACCACCTTGGCAAAACCGGGAATGTCCTTGTATCCTTTGTATGCCTTGAAAATCTTGTCGATGTGCTTGTCCTCAAGCATACTGATGGTTTTGTCGCGCTTCACTTCATCCACGGCATTGATAAAGAGAATTTTGCCTTTTCTTTGAGCAGGTTTCTGCATACGGCAAATCAGCAGACAGGCTTCCATCGGAGAGTTGTAGAACAAGTTCGGCCCCAACCCGATGACGCAATCCACACAATCGCTCTCAATCATCTTGCGCCGCATCTCGCGTTCGGCATCGCGGAACAGGATGCCGTGAGGCCAAAGCACCACGCAACGCCCCGTGTCGGGTTTCAGGCTCTTCATGATGTGCTGCTGGAAGGCATAGTCGGCGCAGCCTTGTGGCGGTGTGCCCCAGATGTTGCGGCCATACGGGTCGTCGGTAAAGGACGCCTGGTCCCAGCTTTTGATGGAGTAAGGCGGATTGGCCAGCACAATGTCGAACTTCTGGAGTTCGTCGTATTCCATAAATATCGGATTGCTCAAGGTGTTGCCCCGCACAATGTTGAACTCCTCAAAACCGTGCAACAGCATATTCATCCTGGCAATACCTGAGGTTATCAGATTGATTTCCTGTCCGTAAAGGCGCAAAGTGCGGTATTCCTTGCCTTTCTCCTTGAGCATCATGGCGCAGTTGAGCAGCAGACCGCCGCTGCCGCAGGTGGGATCATACACACTTTCGCCCTCATGTGGATCGGCAATGAGCGTCATCAGCCGCACCACCGTGCGGTTGGTGTAAAACTCGGCAGCCGTGTGACCGCTGTCATCGGCAAATTTCTTAATTAGAAACTCGTAGGCGTTGCCCAATTCGTCGTTTGGCACATTTTTGATGTTCAAGTTCTTGCTTGAAAAATGCTCAATGAGTTGACAAAGCATCGCATCCGAAAGGCGTTCCTTGTTGGTCCAGTCGGCATCGCCGAAAATGCCTTGCAGCTGCTGCGCGTTAACCTTCTGGATTTCGTTCAGCGCCTTGCTGATGGCTTGTCCAACGTTCACGGTAACCTGCCTCACTTGGTTCCAATGGGCTTCGGCCGGCACTTTGAAACGGTGGTTTTCGTCGAAGGCGGCATATTCAAGGTCGCCGTCGCTTTCGGCCAAAGCATCTTCGTATTCCTCATCATACACATCGCAAATGCGTTTGTAAAACAGCAAAGGGAAGATGTATTGCTTGTAGTCGCCCGCATCGATGAAACCGCGAAGGTAGATGGCCGCGCCCCAAAGGTATGATTCCAGTTCTTTCTGTGTCATTTCGCAAACTCATTTAGCAGGTGAATAAAACGTTTCTCAGCCTCTCGCGCTTCTTCAACGGCAATTTTCAATTGTGCTTTGGCTTCCTCCAAAGTCGGCAAGTTGTCGGTCATCTCCTTTTCCACATAAAGTGGTATGTTTAGGTTATATCCGTTCGCTTTTATCTCATCGAGACCAACTACCTTGGCATGGTTCTTCACATCCTTGAAATCGGAATACCATTTATATATGGTATCGATGTGCTCTGGTTCCAAGGCGTTTTGTGCACGACCTTTTTTCACTTGGTCGGCGGCATCGATGAAAAGGAATTTGCCTTTTTTGGATTGCTCTTTGTTTGCCCTGAAAATCAGAATACAAGCGGAAAGCGTGGCTCCATAGAAAATATTTTCGCCCAGTCCGATGACGGCTTCCAATAAATCTTTTTCCAGCAAGACGGATCGGATTTTTGCTTCGGCATTCTTGCGGAACAAGGCTCCGTGAGGCAGAACTACTGCTACACGCCCCGATTTCTCGTCCATCGACTTCACCATGTGTTGTACCCATGCCATATCACCATTGCCTTTAGGCGGCGTACCGGCAATGTTGCGACCGTATATGTCGTCTGCCCAAATATCAGCACCCCAGTTGCTTAACGAGAAGGGCGGATTGGCAATGACAATGTTAAACTGCTGCAGATGGTCGTATTTGAAGAATTTGGGTTCGCGCAAAGTGTCGCCACGCTCAATATGGAAATCCTCGATGCAGTGCAGGAACATGTTCATTCTGGCAATAGTAGAGGTGGTTAGGTTCTTCTCTTGTCCGTATAGTTTCAGCGTGCGGAAATCTCCACCATTGTGCTTCACCTGCTCGACACATTCCAACAACATTCCTGCAGTGCCACAAGCGGGGTCGTAGATAGTTTCGCCCTGTTGCGGATTGACAATCAACCCCATCAGGTGCACAACCGAGCGAGGTGTGTAAAACTCACCGGCTTTCTTGTTGGTTTGATCGGCGAACACTTTTATCAGGTATTCGTATGCCCGTCCTAAAACATCCGTTCCACATTGGAATTGGAGAGGTTGTATTGTGAATAATGCTCAATCAATCGGCAAAGGAGTTCATCGGACAATTTGTCCTTATTGGTCCAAGCCGCATCACCGAAAATATTGGCTAAATATTGCGGATTAGCCTGTTCTATTTGGGAGAAAGCTCCCTTGATGGCACTACCCACGTTTGTGGTTGTGGCACGAACATCGTTCCAATGGCATCCTTTGGGAATAATAAAGCGGTGCATTTCGGCTCCCGAAGCATATTCATGATCGCCATTGCTTTCAGACAAGGCCTCATTGTATTCTTCATCATAAACATCGGAAATTCGTTTGAAAAAGAGCAACGGAAATATATACACCTTAAAATCAGCCGCATCCACTGGACCTTTGAGGATCCATGCGGCTTTGGATAGGTATTGTTCTAATTGCGAAAGTGTAAGCATCTTCTGAAACTTATTGTGCAAAAATAGTGAAAAACACTATGTGAATACGATACTTTTTTAAAAAAGTTGATGACAGTAATCCATTGAAACAAAAAAACGGTGCGTCCTACATTTTTGCACAAAAAAAGGCCACCCGAAGGCAGCCTTTCCACAAACTAACTTAAAAGTGTTTAGAGCTTTACGATCCTACTCATTGCAGTACCCTTTCCCGTCTCAATCCTAAGCAAATAAACACCACTCGCCAAATCGTCGATTTGGATTGTCGTGTTGCTTGTTTCAATGTTTTTCAACAGCGAACCGTCTAAACCGAAGATTTTTACTTGCTTCACTCCATCGCATTCGATGGTGACGATGTCGGTGGCAGGGTTGGGATAGACGTTGGCTTCAAACTTGTTCTCGTTTACGCCATCGCCTGCTTCCACCGCATTCACTGCTGCCAAAGCATCCACGCGCCCAACGCCCGTGAGGTTGCTCTTTGTGGGCGTGAGTTTCACGGAGGTCTCTTCAAGGATGCGGCAAATGTCGGCGGGCGACAGCTCGGGGTTTTTGCTCAGCATCAGCGCGGCAATGCCTGCCACGCACGGGGTGGCCTGCGAGGTGCCGGTCATCGACTTGTAGCCCGTGTTGGAGGTGTAGTTCAGCGACTTGATGCTCTCGCCAGGAGCGCACACGTCGGGACGGATGAGGCCGATGCCAGGGTTGTAGGCATAGTCGCCAAACTCGGTGTCCTGCCATGTGCATGGACCGTTGGCGGTGAAGAACGAGGCTTGGTCGTTGTCGTCGACCGACCCAACCACGATGGCGCTGCTCAACTCACCGGGATTGGCCATTTGATCGGGGTCCAAATAAGGCGGAGGGCAGCTCCCGGGGATGCGCACGTTCTGAGGAATGGGGTATTGGTCCAAGGCAAAGCCTTCGTTGCCAGCGCAAATGAAACTCGACACGCCAGCGTCCAAAATGGAAACGCAGGTGCGGCGGAAAAGCTCCCTTTCAGTGACGCTCGGATGCACCAAGCCCATCGACATGCTGATGATGTCGCAGCCATGCTCCACCGACCACTCCATGCCTTCGGCCAACTTCACCGCGCCACCTGTTCCGTCGGCGTTCACGCTCTTGATGCACATGATTTGCGTGTCGGGAGCCACGCCAGTTTGCGAGCCTGCCGTGCCGTCGCCAGCCACGGTGCCGGCACAGTGCGTGCCGTGTCCCATGTCGTCCATCGGGTCGTCATCGTCGTTGCGCACATCGTAGCCGTGATGCGGGAATGCCTCCCCACCGTCCCAAAGGTGGTCGGCCAAGTCCAAATGGTTGTAGTTGACGCCAGCGTCAATGACAGAGACCACGATGCCTTGGCCTGTGAAACCCAATTCCCAAACCTTGTCGGCATTGACTTTCAATATGTTGGGTGTGATTTCGCGGGTTTCGTTGGCTGATGTAGGCTTTTCGTCATCCCCAATCCATTTCCGCTCGATGTTGTAGCCGATGTGGGCAATGTCGTCGCGCTTGGCCAAAGCCAAAACGGTTTCTTTCGTAGCCGAAAAATAAAGGCTATTCGACATCCAAAGGGTGCGCGGTACAGTGACTTCACCTTGTTGCTCCATTTCGGCAAGAGCCAATTTCAAGTCGCGTTGCGATACTTCGGTGAAGTGCTTCAGTTCGTCGACGACAAATGCCCTACGCTCGGCGCGAGTGGGCAAAGCCGAGGCGCGTTGGCTCAACGCGTTCCTGTCGCAGCGTGATTTCATCAAAACGGTGATTTCAATCATCTCGTTGTCGGTGCGGCGGTTCATCTCTTCCTGCAAAAGCGGGTCGATGACTTGGGCTTGCGCAAACATACAAGCCAAAGCCAATGCAATCGTAAAAATGGTTTTCTTCATGGTTTTCAGTATTTCACAATTCTTTGGTTCAATGTTCCGTTTTCCGTTGCAATCTTCAACTGGTAAATGCCATTGCTCAGCCCGTCAATGCTGCACGTTCCGTTGGCGGTGGCGATTTGCTTCACCAATTTTCCGTCCATGGCATAGACGTTGACCTCGGTCATGCCTTCGCACTCCACCATAAAACCACCTGCACTTGGGTTGGGATACACATTGGCTTGGAGCTTGTTCTCGCCAACGCCCACGAAGGCCAATGAAACGCATGATTTTTGGGTAGGACATTCCGATGGGGCAACGCACAACTCGTGGTCGCCGTCCTCAAGCTCAAGGTCAAAGCGAGGCTCGACGGTGGAGCCTACTTCTTCGCCGTCCACAAAGACGAGGTAACTCTCGGCATCGCCTTCCCAAGTAAGTGTAACGATGTCGTTCTCAATCGTATAGTCGAGGTTGACAACGGGGCCACAGCCATCCATGGCCAAAATAGCGGCCAAGGCATCGATACGGCCTGAGCCGATGTCATTATTCTTGTAGCCGATAGGGTTCACGGCAGTGGTTTCAAGAATCTCGTCGATTTGTGCGGGCGTGAGGTCAGGGTTTTTGGAGAGCATCAAGGCAATGGCGCCCGTCACGGCAGGGGCTGCAAACGAGGTGCCGAGGTCGGCCTTGTATCCTTCAATATTGGTCCAGTCCAACGAAACCACGTTGCTTCCTGGAGCACTCACGTCGGGCTTGATGAGGCCAATTTGTGTGGCATCGCCAGCCACGTATGGGTAATCGGCGTATTCAGGTATATCGGCCCAAGTGGTCGGCCCTCGTGAAGAGAAGGCGCTGACTTGGTCGTTGTTCTCCGTCGAGCCAACGCAGATGACGCTGCTCAGCCCACCAGGATTGACGGCCTGATCGGGATGGATCCAAGGCGAGGGGCAAGTGCCTGGTGCGCCAGCATTATAAGGTATTGGGATGAAACTTTGGAACTGGCCCATGTTACCCGAAGTGGAAACCACCACGATACCTGCTGCCAACATGCTGTCGCAACCTTCACGCATCATGCGGCGATATTGCACGTCGTCGCCCGACTTGCCCAACGACATATTGAGCACCTGAGCGCCATGTTCTATGGCAAACTGCATTCCTTCGCAAAGGATAAATTCGTTGCTTTCCACATCCGGCTCGTCGGCGAAGACCTTGACTTCCATCAATGTGGCTCCCGGCGCGGCTCCGGTTTGTGTGCCTGCCGCTCCTGTGCCGCAAATGGTGCCTGCCACATGTGTGCCGTGGCCCCAAGTGTCCATCGGGTCGTTGTTTTGCTCATACACGTCGTAGCCGTGGTGTGGAAATTCCTCGCCACCGTCCCACATGCGGCCTTGGAGGTCGTGGTGGTTGTAGTTGGCGCCCGTGTCGAGATGGCCTACGATGACGCCTTCGCCCGTATAGCCCAATTCCCAAACCTTGTCGGCATTGATGATGAGTATGTTTTGGGCGATGCCGCGTGTGATTTCGTTGGGTTGCACGGCAACATTATTGGTCGTTGGTGGAAGAACCGTGTTTTCGCAATGATAAACGGTCTTGATGTCGGAGCGTTGCGCCAAGTCGTTGATGGCTTGTGTGTTGGCTTCGCAGCCAATGGCATTGGCAATCCAAAGCGGACGAATGTGGTCGACCATGCCATTGCGTTGCATCTCTTCAAGGAGGCCGAGCAGGTCGGCTTGCGAGGCTTTAGTTTGTTGCTTCAGCGTTTTCACGACGTATTCGCGTCGCTCTTTGTTGGTGGCGAAGGTGTTGGTAACGGCGAGCAAGTCTGCAGCCTTGCTTTGCTCCTTCATAATGATGCCGATTCTGATTTTCTCGTCGTTGCCGCGTTGGTTCATCTCGCGTTGCAGCGACGGTTCAATGGTGGCTTGAGCCATGCCTACCATGCTGAGGCACAGCACTAAGAGGGTTAAAAAGGTCTTTTTCATCACAACATGATTTTTACTTCAATTATAATTAGGTGCAAAAAAGGAGGAAAAAATCACGGGGCGGCATGGAAAAACTAAATAAATTTTTTCCCCTGCCAAGTGTCGCGTTCCTCCATCCGTTTTTCGATACGGTTCAGCACCTCGTCGTAGCGTAGCTTCATCCAAGGTTCGCTGACGAGGTAGCGTGGCGGCACCTCGCCCGCAAAACGCTCGATGACGATGTCGGGGTTGAGCCGTTCGGCGAAGTCGATGACGAAGTCGATATATTCCTCCAAGTCGAAGAGGTGGAAATGCTCGGGATGCTGCTGGTATTCCTCGGCCATTTTCGTGTCCTTGAAAATCTGCAACTGGTGGAACTTGACCGTGGTCAGAGGCAGTCGCGAAATGACATCGGCGGCATCGAGCATCATTGTTTTGCTCTCGCCAGGCAGGCCGAAAATGAAATGCGCCCCGCAGGGGATGCCGTACTGTGCCGTCAGGCGGATGGCGCGTTCCGCCGTGGCAAAATCGTGCCCACGGTTGACGCGCAGCAGGGTCTCATCATAAATGCTTTCCACGCCATATTCCAACATGACGTAGTGCGTTTGTTGTATCTCGCTGAGATACTGCGAAATCTGCTCATCAATCAAATCTGGTCTTGTGCCGATAACGATGCCCGCAATTTCGGGCATTTCCAAAGCCTGTCGGTAGATGCCTTTCAGTTCTTCCAATGGCTTGTAAGTGTTCGAAAACGGCTGGAAATAAGCCAAATACTTACTTGCCCTGCGATACCTCCGTTGATGGAATTCAATGCCTTCCTCAATCTGCTGCTTGATGGATTTCTCTGGCTTGCAATACGACGGATTGAACGCTGCATTGCTGCAAAAAGTGCAACCGCCCGTGCTGATTTTCCCGTCGCGGTTCGGGCAGCTGAAGCCCGCGTCGATGCTGATTTTCTGCACCCTGCCGCCGAACTGCTTCGTGAAGTAGTTGCTGTAGCTGTTAAACCGCCGGTTGTCGCCCCAAGGATAGGTCATGGCTTGGAATAATCTGTGTTGTTCAAAAACGCCTCATCTGTCAGCGTGTTCAAAAACGCCTTCAGTTGTGCCTTTTCCTCGTCGGTGAGGCGCACGCCGCCGTCCATCACATGGTGCATCAGCGGACTGAGGGTCTCGGAGTTTTTCACGCTGTCGGAATAGAAATCAATCACTTCGTCCAAGGTCTGGAATCGTCCATCGTGCATGTAGGGGGCCGAAACGGCGATGTTGCGTAGGGTAGGGGCTTTGTAGAGGCCGATGTCGCGGCGGTTGCCCGTGATGCTGTAACGGTCTTCGGGGTCATCGAAATGGTCATCCAAGCCGTTGTTGTAGAACAAGTTGGTGGTCATCAGGGCCAGACCGCCACCGCCGTGGCAGTGGAAGCAGTCGGCGCCTTCCTCGGTGCAAAACAGCTCGTAGCCTTTCAATTCGTCCTCGGAAAGTTGTTCTTCTCCAAGCAAATATCGGTCGAATTTGCTGTTGGCGGAGACCAAGCTCCGAACAAACTGCGCAATGGCGCGTTCTATATTAATAAAGGTAATGTCGCGGCTGCCGAAGGCCTTCCAAAACAGCTCGGGATAGTCGTCGGTTCGCTGCAAATATTTCACCACTTGGTTGGTGTCGGCATTGATTTCGACGGGACTGGTCACAGCGGCCAAGACCATGTCCTCCAAGGTGGCCACACCACCGTTCCAGCCCAAGCCCGTGCGGTTCCATGCCAAGTTGACCAAAGGCATGACGGAATGGTGAAGCCCAGCCGAACCGCCATAATCAAAGTTGTTTTCCTGGTGGTGGCACGAGGCGCAGCTACGGATGCCGTCGTCGCCATCCCGACCCGAAAGGCGTGGGTCGTAAAACAGCTTCCGTCCTAAAGCCACGCCTTCTTCGGTCATTGGGTTGTCGTCGGGAATGTTGGTCTTTGAGGGAAAATAGGAAGGCTTGGGCAGTTCGTAAGGCGTTGTCGGATAAGGTGTTTCCTTCTCTGGCTTGCACGATGCCAAAGAAAACAACGTGATACAAATCAAGAATATAGCCTTCAATCTTCTCATCCTTCAATCTAAATCTTTGAATTTTAAATCTTAAATTTTAAATTTTGAATCTTTTGCACCCTCTCTTTCGTGTTCTCCCAAGTCCAAAAATGGGGCTTCGGTGCAGCCATTTTCATGACGTTTTTGAAACCTTCGGCGATTCTGTTGTCTTTTTCCATGGTCTTATTGTTGCCGTTAATACAGATGTCAAACACGTCTTGTCCATTCTGTTTCAGCACGTTCTGTGCGGCTTGGTTTTGCATGATGGCGCTACCATACTCGTTGAAGTCGTAAAGGTTGGGCGAGCGGAACCAATTGTCGATAATCATCGTCAAATTCAGTTGGTTTTCAGTGCTTTCCGTGATGCTGAATTCAATCGGAAGTTCCACGGCGAAATGGTTGTCTTCCTCGTGAAGTCGGCCCAAATGGATGTTGAGTGGCACCAGTTGCCCCGCCTCGTTGACGAATTTCCCGTTCAGCTTCATGTAATGGTAGCCGCCGCCCAACTGTTCGGGCCAAAACATGTTGCTTTCTGGCGGGTCGCTGAAACGGCCACTGAGGTTGTCGCTCTCGTCCAAACCAAAGGTGAAGCGCACTTTCTTGTATTTTCCAATGGGAATGGAATCCATCCTAAGCGTTTGGCTTTCAGGGATGTTGGTGTCAATATAGAAAATCCTGTCCGATGCAATCCATCGGCCTTGTTCGTCTTGGAGTTCCCATTTGGAGACGAACCATTGGATTTCGGTGATTAAAAATTCGTTTTCGGCCTCGTTGGTGTAGCATAACGTATCGGTAATCAAGGGCTCGTTGTTGACGGAATAATCCACGCAAATGTCAACAAAGCCGTTTTCTTCCTTTTTGGTACAGGAAGCAACCAACAGGGACAATAGTATAATCAGCCAGGCTTTCTTCATCTTCGTTGATTTTCGGCAGCGAAGATACAAAAAGTTTGCCAGAAATGCGTAATTTTGCGCCCTAAAACGAAAATATCATGGCAGAATTTAAAACAGGCGACAAAGTGAACTTCCTCAGCACGGTTGGTGGTGGGAAGGTCACGAAAATTATAGATTCAAGAATGGTGATGGTCGAGGTCGAAGACGGCTTCGAAATCCCGACTTTGATAACGGATTTGGTGCTCGATTACCGCTCGATGCCCGCGCCTTCAAAACAGCAGCAAACGGTCGACAAGGTGCAGAAAGAGGTGCAGGCCAAGCAGCTCCTCGAACAACAGCAGGCCGAGGATGCCCGCAAGGGCGGATTGCGCCGCTTCGCGAAAGAGGCTGAAAAAGAGGGCGTTTACATGGCTTTCGTGCCACACGAGCAACAATGGCTTCTGACGGGGCCGCTCGATGTGGTGCTGGTCAATCATACGCCCTACGAGATGCTTTACACTTTTACCATCAAGGAGGAGGACAAGTTCACGAATGTGGATTTTGGGCAGATCGACAAGTACGAAAAGATTGTGGTGGAGACCATCTCGCGCGACGACCTCGAGTATTGGCTCAATGGCGTGGTGCAGGCCATTTTGACCACCGAAACCTCTGATTGCGTGCTGCTTCCGCTGAATGCGCCGTTCTCGTTGCGCGTGGGTCGCTTCATGAAGGAGGGAAGCTACCTGCCTTCGGGCGTGTTGGGCGAAAAGTCAGTGATGATTTGCCTCTCGGAGCTTATCGCTTTGAAGCATGGCGACAGCGACTTCACCAAAATCATGAAGGAAGGCATTGGCTCACAGGCTCCTGCCAAGTCGTTGGTGAAGAAAGAGGCGCCTATCGACAAGCATCGCACGGCTCCTGGCGAGGCCGTCGTCGACTTGCACATCGGCGAGTTGGTCGACAATATCTTGGGAATGTCGAGCCACGATATGTTCAAGATTCAGATGGACTATTTCAAGAAGATGCTCGACAGCGCCATTGCCGCCGAATACACCAAGGTGACCTTCATCCATGGCGTGGGCAACGGCGTGCTGAAAAACACCATCATCGAGGAACTGAAGAACTACAAGAACACTGAAAACCGTATGGCCAGCATCGCCAAGTTCGGCGTTGGGGCCATTGATGTAATCATCACGGAGAAGGAGAAATAGTGATTCCATACAAAAAAACGAGGGCGTTTCAACCGATGTCGCCCTCGTAACAAAAGAAAAAATAGTACGAATATAGAATGAAAATTAGTAGCTTTCCATGATGGTGAAAAAACTATCGGATAATCGCTGGTGGGGTTATTTTTTGTCGTCTATTTCGGTTACGTTGAAGTTAGCATCGAAGCAGATTTCAAGGCCGTTGCTCAGCTCGATTTCCCAGCCGCCGTTGCCTTTCTTCTCGATGGTTTCGATGGTCTTACCGGGGAAGTTGGCGCTCACGTATGCCGTGATTTGCTCGGGAACGAGTTCGGCGGGGACGCTGCCATACACCATACCTTTTTCGCAATCGATTTGCTTCCAGTCAAAACTGAGGCTGAAGTCGATTTCGGTCTTGTCGACGAGTCTCACCTCGATTTCGTTGCCGTCTTGACGGGCCGATTGGATGGTGGTAAGCGGGAAGTAGGTGCCGACGAAAGTGTTGATTTCCGGGAAGTCGGAAACGTTTCCACCATTTCCACCTCCATTTCCGCCACTGATGACGTTGAAGTTGCTGTCGAACTTGATTTCACGGTCGTTGTTCAGCTCGATTTCCCAGTTTCCGTTGTTCTTCTTCTCGATTTGATCGATGTGGTTATTGGGGAAGTTGGCGGTCACGTAGTCGGTGATTTGTTGCGGGACAAGTTCGGTGGGCACAATGCCATAGACGGTCGACTCGTCGCAGTCGATGGATTGCCAGTCGAAGTTGAGGTAGAAGTCGATGTCGGTTCCGTCGGCGAGCTTCACGTCAATCTTGTTGCCGTCTTGACGGGCCGATTGGATGGTGGTAAGCGGGAAGTAGGTGCCGACGAAAGTGTTGATTTCCGGGAAGTCGGAAACGTTTCCACCATTTCCACCTCCATTTCCGCCACTGATGACGTTGAAGTTGCTGTCGAACTTGATTTCACGGTCGTTGTTCAGCTCGATTTCCCAGTTTCCGTTGTTCTTCTTCTCGATTTGATCGATGTGGTTATTGGGGAAGTTGGCGGTCACGTAGTCGGTGATTTGTTGCGGGACAAGTTCGGTGGGCACAATGCCATAGACGGTCGACTCGTCGCAGTCGATGGATTGCCAGTCGAAGTTGAGGTAGAAGTCGATGTCGGTTCCGTCGGCGAGCTTCACGTCAATCTCGTTGCCGTCTTGGTGGGCGGTGCGGATGGTGGTTTGCGGGAAGTAGGTTTCGACGAAGGTGTTGATTTCCGGATAATTGTTGTTGTTTCCACCGTTTCCACCTCCATTATTACCGCCGTTGATGACGTTGAAATCGTGGTCAAACTTGATTTCGCAGTCGTTGTTGAGCTCGATTTCCCAACCGAAGGTCTCTTTATCGATTTCGTCGATATGGTTGTTGGGGAAGTTGGCGGTCACGTAGGCCGTGATTTGTTCAGGCACGATGCTTTCGGGAACAATGCCGTAGATTGTTGATTTCTCGCAGTTTATCTTGATCCATTCAAACGAGTGCGTAAACCTCAGTTTGGTTCCGTCGTTGAGTTTCACTTTGTAGTAATGCTGCGTAATTTGGCAGTTGTGGATGCTGGTTTGCTCGAAATGCGTTTCCACAAATAGCATGATGGCAGGGTTGATTTCGGAGTATTCGACGGGCATCCCTGCTTCTTCCATCTCATACTGGTTTTGGCTTTGCGAGGTTCTGGCCAAAGCGGTTTCGTCGGTCGCGGTTCCGGTCTGTTTGCCACAAGCCATTACGATGAAGGCCATTGCCGCGATAGTGGCGAAGATGAGGTGTTTTCTCATTTTTTTAGTGATTTAAGTTGTTTAATTATTTGGTTATGAAAAAAAATCAGTCGTTATATCTGAGGAATTCCCCTTTTTTGTTGAAGATGAGTTGAAGCCCACTTGACAGCTCCACTTCGATTTTGTGCCTTCGTCGGGCAATTTCGTGAAAGCAATATCCTTTGTGGTGCTCGTCAACAAACGAGAGGATTTTTTCGTCAAGAAAGTCTTTCGGAAGGCATTCCGAATGGCTTTCCACCTCCACCCAGTCGCCATTGCTGTTGAACTCGACTTCCATGCCATTCCCAAAGCGCACGGTGTACTCGGTCTTCGTCAGCTCAACTTCCATTCTCACAAAGGTGATTTCGAGGGCGTTGAAATAGGAACCTACGAATGTCTGCGCTTTCTTTGGCAGCTCCTCAAAGGAGATGATGCGCTGCTGGTTTCCCGCTTGCATGGCGATAACACTTATCAATAAGGTGGCCAGTATGATGAACGGTTTTTTCATTTTCGTCTCAGTTTGCGGCTGCAAAAGTCCGAACTGTTTCTGAAATAAATCTGAAATGGGTGTTTTTTTTCGATTATTTGAACTTTACGCTAAAAACATGTTGGTTTTCAATGAATTGGTATCTAATTTCGAAGCCGTATTCGTCGCAAATCGCCTTTGCGATGGTTAATCCCAAGCCGCTGGAGTTGTGGTTGTCGCTTCTTTTGTAGAAGGTTTGGAAAATGGCGTTGGCATTGAGGGCTTTTTCTGTTCCAGTGTTGCTGACAAACAGCATGTCATCGCCTATTTTGATGTTGATGCAGCCACCTTGTTTGTTGTGGATGAAGGCGTTTTTTAGCAGGTTGGTCACCAATGATGAGGCCAATGTGGAGTCCATTCGGACCATGAGCGTACCCTTTTCGTCGGTTTTGACTTCTATGTTGTGGCTTTCGTAAATGCTGTTCAAGTTGCCAAGAGCTTGGCTTGCGACTTGGTTGATGTTGATTTCTGTTTCTTCCTTGAATTGGTGGTTCTCGATTCTGGTGAGCATTAGCAGCGATTTGTTGAGCCGCGAGATGTAGCCGAGCGAGTCGAGGGTCTTTTCAATCTCGCTGAGTTGGTGTTCATCGAGCTGGGTGTTGTCGACCAGAAGCTCAAGGCGGTTGCGGCAAACGGCAAGCGGTGTCTGTATTTCGTGCGAGGCGTTGCCGATGAAACGCTTTTGCTCCTCGAAAAGTTGTTTCGACCTTTTCGATGCCGCCAATACGGCACTTTCTATTTCCTTGAATTCCTGTACTTTGATTTTCTTGTCGGGCTGTGGGATGTCTTCGTTTTCTTTTCGGTTTCGGAGCCAGTTGGTGAGACGGTTTAGGGGACGCATGTTGCCGATGATGATGAGGCTCACGATGATGATGACTACGATGAGCAGCACGACGGCCAGGGTGAGGATGCTGATTACGGCGAAGTCGAGCGTGTCGTTCCAGGCGAAGACCTGCACTGTCAGAGTGAGTTCGTAATTTGTGCCCATTTTGTTGAAAACTCGGGTCAGTTCTCTAACGGCTTCTTCGTCATGCAGGTCGTCGATGTAGTCTTCGTTGTTTTGGAATCCTATCGTTTGGTGCGTTGCCGCGTATTCCGGCGTCACCTTCTCGATGAAGTATTCCATCGTTCCTGAGTGCCCCGAAAGCGAGTTGGACAGGCTGTCGTTGACCATAAACCTGCTGATGATTTTGTCGGATTGGTGGATTAAGACGTTGTCGATGCGCCCATAGATGCGGCTTTTGCTGGTTTGGTAGAAGACGAAAGCCCATATCGAAAACAGGATGACCAATGCCACGGAGATTGACAATATGATCCGTCGGGAGAGTTTCATTGCACTTCCAGTTTGTAGCCGTAGCCATGTACGGTCTTGATTTCCAGCGAGGCGTTGGTTTCGGCGAGGCGTTTGCGGAGGTTTTTCATCTGCGCGTAGACGAAGTCGTAGTTGTCGGCCTGGTCGATGTAGTCGCCCCAAACGGCTTCGGCCAACGCGCTTTTGCTGATGGCGCGTTGCGGACGGGTCATGAAGAATTGCAGGATGTCGAATTCTTTCTTGAGTAGCTCGATGGGTTTGCCGTTGACGAAAACCTGCCGTGTGTCGGGCACGATTTTCACGTTGCCGCATTCTATGAAAAGCTCGCCGTGTTGCTGCCTTCTTCTGAAAACGCTTTTCACGCGGGCCGAGAGTTCGGCGATGTGGAAAGGCTTGGTGAGGTAGTCGTCGGCTCCGAGGTCGAGGCCGGTCACCTTGTCGTCGAGCGAGTCTTTGGCCGATATGATGATGACGCCGGCCTGTTTGTGAAGGGCTTTCAGTTGGCGCAAGATGTCGAGGCCGTTGCCGTCGGGCAGCATGATGTCCAAGAGGACGCAGTCGTAGTCGTAGATGTCGGCTTTCATCATGGCGGTCTTGGCATTGGCAGCGGTTTCGACGACGTGGCCGTCTACCGCCAAGGCTTTTTCCATCAGTTCCCTCAAACTGTTATCGTCCTCGATGATTAGGATTTTCATGGCTCATGTGTTTTGCCGTCTTGTGAACCCGCAGGGAATCGAACCCTGATCGAAGGAACCGGAATCCTTTATTCTATCCATTAAACTACGGGTCCAAACGCAGTATTGGGCTTCGCCGTTTCCGCCTGCAAAAATACTAAGTTTTCGCTTATCGCCGACTGCAAAGCACATTTTTTCGTACCTTTGCGGCCTCAAATTAGGTCTGAAAATTATTCAAATCACTGATATTTAATTATTTGGAAATGAAAAACGAGAAATTGAAGCAGCAGATTCTCGCCTATGCCTTATTGGTGTTAGGCTCGGCTTTGTTCGCCATCGGCGACGTGATGTTTGTCAACCCTTATTTGATGGCTCCTGGCGGGACTTACGGCTTGAGCAATGTGCTCAACACGCTGTGGCCGTGGAAGATATCGCTCTATGCCATCTGCATGGACGTGCCCCTCTTGATTATCGGCACCTTGATTTTGGGCCCCAAGTTCGGGTTCAAGACCATTCTTTCGACAGCGTTGATTTTCCTCTTTACCTTCGTGCTCGAAAGCGTTTGGGGCTACAACCCCGTGATTTTCGACGGCAAGATCATGGAGGCTCCTATCGAGGGCTTGTCGATGGTGCAGATTCCGCATGACGGCGGCTTTTTCGTGCCCGACTACTTCCTGAATACCGTCGTGGCTGGCCTCATCTATGGCGTGGCCATCGGTCTCATCTTCCGTTCGGGTGCGACGAGCGGCGGCTCCGACATCATCTCGATGATCCTGCACAAATACACGAAGATCAGCCTCGGCACCTTGGTGATGATTGTGGACGGCTGCATCACGCTGAGCACCCTGGTGGCCTTCGGCGACATCCGTCTGCCCATCTATTCCATCATCATCATCGTCATCGAAGGCAAGGTCATCGACCTCGTGGTGGATGGCATAAAGAGCTATAAGACAGCTTTCATCGTCACCGACAAGATTGACGACGTGCGCGATTATATCATCAAGGACCTGAGCCGGGGCGGCACGGTGTTTGCCGGCAGCGGCCTCTATCAAGGCGCTGAACGCAAGATGATTTATGTCACCTTGAACCGCACCGACTTGGTGAAGCTGAAATCCAACCTCCGCTTCCTCGACCCTAACGCTTTCGTCAACGTGATCGAAAGCTCCGAGATTATGGGCAACGGCTTCAAGGCCTTGCCGACGGAGTGATGCAATTGTCACAAAACCTTCAAAACAAGGAAACCTATAAAGCAGTATGAGGAAAGCTGCCAACCGGCGGCTTTCCTGCGACTGCCCGGTTGGGCAAGTCGCTCATCGTAAAAACTGTTTTGTGGGTTTTGTCAGTTTTGTGACCTTAAGACATAATCAATCGCCACCGGGAAATACGCCTGCTCTAACTTGTGGATCTTCGCCGCAAGAGAGTCGGGCGTTTCTTTTTCGTCCAATCGCACTTGGGCTTGCATGATGATTTCGCCGCTGTCGTACAACTCGTTGACGTAGTGCACGGTGATGCCCGAATAAGGCTCTTTGGCTGCCACCACGGCATCGTGCACGTGCTCGCCATAAAAGCCCTTGCCGCCGTATTTGGGTAACAAGGCAGGGTGGATGTTGACGATCTTGTTCGGGAAGGCTTTGACAAGCTCTTCAGGAATCTTCCAAAGGAAACCGGCCAGCACAATCAGGTCAATGCCAAGGTCTTGCATTTCTTTCACGAAAGCTGCGCTGTTGAATTCTTGCTTGCCGACCATCTTGACGGGGATGCGTAGTTTCTTGGCCCGCTCGATGGCGTAAGCTTTTGGATTGTTGCAGACGACATTCACAATCCTGATGTCGTAGTCTTCCAAAAAATATTCGGCGATGCGTTGCAGGTTGGTGCCGTTGCCGCTCACAAATATGGATAGTCTTTTCATTCTCTGTATTTTACGGTTACTGTTTCGTTTCTGCCCATGTCAAACCACACCAAATAGCCTTCGCCCACCTTGCGGAAATCTATGATTTTGTCTTCCACAACAATGGGCTTGGCACAAAGCAGGGTAAGACCCTTGATGGCTTCACTATGGTTGGTTAGTCTAATGGTGTTTTTGTCGATGATTTGGTAATCAAGTTTTTGTAGTTTTTCGTAATGGCTGAGGTACTGCTCTATCGTGGTGGGCAGGATTTTCTTTTCGTCGCGCAAACGGGCGAGTTGGCCCAGTGCGAAATTGAAGCCAGGCATGGCAACTATGGTGCCGTTTTCGTTGTATTGCCAAAAGCCGCGCCAAAGGTTGGTCCAACCAGGATAAATGTGGGTGATGAATACAACATGTTGGTCTACAAGATGTTGAAGTCTTTTTGAGTCGAAGAAGTAATACCACTGGTTGTCTTCGTTCACTTCGAGTGTCGAGGGCGTCGACCACAGGACGAAGTCGTTGCTGCCGTTGGGCAAAGTGGTGATTTGGCGGTTGGGTAGGGCGTCGCCAAATCCGTCGTAAGGTTGCACGAAATGGCTGTCGAAGTTGAAGTCTTCCATCCGGTGCTCCTCGTAGTAGGCGTTCCAAAGGTAGCGCACGCCGTTTTTCTTCCATAGGTCGGCGGCGAAGTAGGGCGATTCGGGCAGCAGGCCGTCACACACAAGGTCCTCGCGGTTCTTGTCGGGACCGTTGTTGTAGCCGTGGTCGATCCAAGTGACGCTGCCGAAGTTCCGCTTCATGAAACGCATGGCTTTCGGAAACTCGCTCGGGATGGTGGTGTAGATTTCAGGTGAGTGTAGGCAGATTTCAAAGCCTTCTTTCTTAATGGTTTTCAATAGCTTAAGAAATTCTTTATCTGTCTTGATGGAAGCCACAAGTCCTGGAAAATTCCCCTCGCTGGTATTCTCATTGGTCACCTGGTCGGGATTCCAATAAAACACGCTTTTCGTGACGGGGATGTTGAAGTGGCAAAATCCCCCGGTGGCATCTTCGGGTCTCGTGATGTTCTCGTTCCCGAACAAGGCAGCCCTGTGGGTGCGTAGGTTGGTCCAGTCGGCGTGTTCGGTGAAGATGAAGGCTGATTGGTAGCCGTCCCAAACAGGCATGATGCGCGGCAATTCTTCCGGGCCATTGTAGAAGAGGCTAAACTCGCCTTTCAGCACGTCGCCTTCCTTGATTTCGCGGTAGGAAATGTCCTCGAAATAGTCGCTCGTGTCCGATCGCATTGGATAGTGTAGCAGGGGATGGTCGCGCCAATAGTCGATGTTGAAGCAAGCGGTGCGCTGCTCAACGTCCAGTTGCAACGATGATATGCCCGTGTTGTGGTAAGTTGAAATGCTGAAGGTGTCGTTAGTGATGCTAAATCCTTCTCGGTCAAGGTAGTATGAAGGCTGCAAAAGGGTCGTGTCGATGTGCTGGTTCCTGCGGTAAACGGTGATTTCTCCCTCTGGCAAGGCGATGGCAAAGGCCAGCCTCAGCAGCTTGACATCTTCCTTGAAAGTCGTTTCGGTCTTGATTTGGAGATTTCTGTCTGTCTCGTCCAATTCCCAATAGTTTGGATCTGAGAAAGTTATCGTGGTCTCGAACCGTGTTTCCATCACAGAGGTATTGGTGAGCGTATCGCCGTTTGAGTCGATATATTCCACAATGGGGATGATGTCGGTGGCTTTGATGTGGAAAGGCCATGTCGGAGGCACCGAATCCTTCTCGATTTCAGGCTGATAGCTTGGGATAGTTATCGGCTTGACTTCCAACCGTGCATCGTCAAAGCACAGGTTTTCTCGTCCTCGGTTCCAAATATAGCCTTTGATTTGTGCACCGTAGAAGTAGTCGTAAGGGAAATTGATATTAAAATAGAACCGTGACCAGTCAGTCGTGTCGTTGGCAAATTCCGCCAAAGGATAAGCCTGCCAAAAGCGGTTGCCTTTGGTATCGTCAATGGAAATCACGAACAGGGCTTGGGTTGGATGCCCACTGGCCTTGAAGAGGAATTCGAGCTGGCAATTGAGGTTGCGTTGGAATGGCTCATGCCCCATGATGGTGTCACCAAGGTTGAAGCCAAAGCCGTATTCATGGATGGAGTCGCAAAGGCAAATGTGGTTGCTTTCTGGGGCCAAAGGGTCGTCGATGATATGGAAATTGGTCCACGGATAGTTCCAATGGGGCTGGTTCTCAAAGTCGTTGCTGAAAGACTGGGCTTGGGCCACACCTATTATTAATATGGGCACCCAAAGCAGAAATAATCGAATATAGGACTTCATGCTGCTTTATTTGGCGCAAAAATAGTGATTTTGTACAAGGGAATGTCGTTTTTTCACGAAAAATGTTCACAAGCATTATATATTAATAAGGTGTAGAAGGCTGTCTTAGTCTGTCTTTTGTTTGTTTTTGCTCGCTTCGTCTTTAAAAAAGCATTGGAAAGTCCTTTTTTTGCAGATACGAATCGTCAAAATAAGCACCAAAAAGGGTTGAAATCATGGAAAATTGTGCCAATGAATCCCAAGTAATGGAAAAATTTGAAAAATTTTCTATCAGATAATCAATTAGATATGATATTTATGCAAAAATTTCAGAAAAAAGTCATTGCCATTTCGTGAAAAGGTAGTACTTTTGCACCCGCAAACGACGGAGAGAGGTGCTTGGAAGCGGGGAGTTTTGCGAGAGATCTTTGAAAGTCTGAGGCCAGCACAGAGGCATCCCGCCAAGGGATGCCCGAA
>Ga0247609_10000207_pt1 | contig 86514 bp, 60 predicted proteins | sample 172DNAGHGlowgp2_FD_193487 | JGI IMG/M metagenome (GOLD analysis project Ga0247609, IMG submission 193487) | Sheep rumen microbial communities from Palmerston North, Manawatu-Wanganui, New Zealand - 1728 DNA GHGlow gp2 | ecosystem: Host-associated > Mammals > Digestive system > Stomach > Rumen ...
GCATGGTGGAACATCATATAGAGGGCGGTAACAAAGAGCACAGACACGAATCCAACCACCCACACAACAATCTGTGTGGTCAGGGAATGTCGCGATTGTTTCTCTGTCAGTCTCTTCATAGTTAATTAATTGCATGCAAAATTACGAAAAAAATTTCAAATGCCGACAAAAAATCACGAAAAAATCATCCCCATCGTTAGAAAGCCTCACTATCTATTCCCCCTCCTTAGAAAGGAGGGGCCAGGGGTGGTTGATACCCAGAGGCCCCAAGTAGGTTGATACATTGTTTTTTTATATTGTACGCGAAGATGCGAAGAACACAAAGTATAATTAGAAGTTACACACAACTTTTACCAAATGTACGACCGGGAAAAATTTCCCTGACGTACGACCCTCCACGTTCAGCCCCGATGTGCATAGGCTGAAAAATCAGCCGACGTGCTACACCACCCCCCAGAGTCACCCCTCCTTAAAAAGGAGGGGCCAGGGGTGGTTGATACCCTATCTTGCTCTGCAGCCTCGAAAATAATTTTTCCGCAGGCCGCGCAAAATTTTCGCCATGCGAAACTCCGCTGTCCCATCGAGTGCCATCGTACATGGTACGCAAAGACGCAAAGACACAAAGCAATTATCAGTTGGGTTATTACATGTTTCTGTCAGAAAACAGTCTGATTTTTTCACTAACCAGCCTGTTTTCTCACGACAGCCACCATGTGACCTCTGGGGATCAACCTCGAGCCTGCAGATTGTTACATGTTACATGTTACATTTTGTGTTTTTGCAATTGTTACTTTCATAGTTTCATAGAATTTATATTATTATATATATATTATAATATATATATAATAATATAAATTATAAAGTAACATTTCATTCTCTTCACCTCTACCTGAAAAAGCTGAAAAGTAGTAAAATGTAACATGTAACATGTAACATTCCGCTCTGTGTTGTTCCTGACCGACGTCCCTTCCTCATCCCGTCCTGATGTACGTGGGCTGAAAAGAATCAAGAACCTGTCCCTCCGATTCGCTTTTGTTTATCGGGCAGGCCTTTATTATGTTTATTTATCTTTTCGCTACTCCTGCATCTGCCGTGACACACGACGACAGATCATCACAAAGAGTCAGCCAGTCATGTATTATACTCTACTTTTGTGTATGCGTATAGTTTTTTTTTCGCAAAAAGGGTGACAGGGTGACAAAACCGCCTGCCACAAAGGGGTTGCACCCTTTTCAGAGGGTGGCAAGGGTGACAGAAGGGTGACAGGCTGTACTACCATAGAAAATGGCCACCTCGCATTTCTCTACAGGCTTCTGATGGTTAAATTCTCTCGAGAATTCAGGAGCGTGGAGGCGAGTGTCATGTAGTTGCCGACCTTCTGCTCGCATGAATCTGCTTCTTGTTATTGATTACAGCCCCCACCCTGTCACCCTTCTGTCACCCCTGTCACCCATGAAAAAGGGTGCAAACGCCCTATACATCGGCGTTCTGTCACCCCTGCACCCTTTTTCACGAAAAATCCTATGCAAGCGTTTCTGTTTTTCAATTCTTCCGCGGAAGCCCCTTCATTTTTTTTGCATTTTATTTGTTATAAACCAAACAATATTGCAAAAATGTATTGAACCTATAAAGATAGCAGAGTCGAACTGAAATAATCAAGGGGCTCCGGATTCGGGGGGAGGAATCAAGTACCTGTCCCTCCGATTCTCCAGACGCGGACATATTCAAAGTCAAAGTACTCTGACAATTCGAGGGCGGAAACATTACCCAGCAGCCAAAAGGCCTCTGACTTTGAAGTGATACTGACAGAACCGATGAAAGTGGCAAAGCACTCGTCGAGAATCTCGCTTTCCATCATTTCTCCAAGCATCACATACCGTGACATAATTTCTCGTTGACGCATAATAACTTTTTCGGCAAAGGTCGGAGATCTTTGTGATACGGACAAATTGTTTTGATCTATTTTGATCATTTTTGTTAAGTTTTGATCTATTCGCCAAATCGTCGCTGTTTTTTGGTACTTTTGCATTTCGTATGACGAAGTACAGAATAGAAGTAACCGAAGTGCTGAGCCGCATTGTGGAGATGGAGGCCGAAAATGAAGACGATGCCATCGAAATGGTGAGACAGATGTACCGAAATTGCGACATCGTTCTTGATGCTTCTGACTACGTAGAAACAGAAATCTGCGTAAAAAAGTGAAAAAGCAGAAGCGAATTGCCGTTTTGTCGAGATAATTGCATATCTTTGCACCCGCTTATTGCTTATAACCTAAGCGCAGGCAAACATTGTGGAATTAGATAGCAGTATCTAAGTTCTAAGAGACTTTTAACGAAAACAGTCCACCAAACTAATAGTAGTTGCAGAGAGTCTCTGGGGATGAGGATACGCCTATGCTTATAGGCGTACCCCTTCCTTTCACCTCTCTGTATGGGCTTCTGTGGTGGACGGCCTTCGTTAAGTGGTGAACTGGAAGAGGGTACGCTTTCTTTTGTCCGCAGCCAAACGACGAAAGAGCAATGAGCACAGAGGCAAAACCATTTTTGAAGTGGGCTGGTGGCAAAGGGCAACTATTGAGCCAATTGGCAACACATCTGCCCCAACAGATAAGTGATGAACCATTCACGTACATCGAGCCTTTCGTTGGCGGCGGTGCTATGCTTTTCTACATGTTGCAGCATTATGGCAGCATCAGGAAGGTGGTCATCAACGATGTCAACGAGGATTTAATTCTTACTTATCTGATTATCAAGGATGATGTTGAGGCATTAATCGCTAAACTCGGCAAATTAGAGAAAGAATATTTGGCTATCGCAAACCAAGATGGGCGCAGTCAGTTTTTCTATGAGGTTCGGGAACGATATAACCAGCATGTAGGTGATAGTATAGCACGGGCATCGCAATTATTATTCCTGAATAAGACCTGTTTCAATGGCCTTTTCAGAGTAAACAGAAGGGGCCTGTTTAATGTACCCTTTGGCAAATATTCCAATCCAACAATATGCAATGCTACTGTGTTAAGAGCCGATAGTAATCTTTTGCAATCTGCACAAGTAGAGATCTGTCAGGGTGATTACGCGCAGACCATACAGCATATCGATGGTCTCACATTTGTATATCTTGACCCTCCTTATCGCCCTTTGGATACCACATCGAGTTTTACAGCGTATGCCAAAGGTGATTTCAATGATGATGACCAGAGGGCACTTGCTGCTTATTGCCATCAACTTAATGACGCGGGTTGCTTTTGGATGGAAAGCAACGCGGATTGCTCTGCCAAGAATCCTGAGGATACCTTTTTCGAAAAACTCTACAAGGATTTTCGGATTGAGCGTGTCTACGCTTCCCGTTTTATCAATGCCAATCCGGAAAAGAGAGGAAAATTAACAGAACTATTAATCAAGAACTATGAATAAGGACTTTGATCTTTTTATGTCTCAACTGCAAGAGACGAATCAGACGCTGAATTTCTTCTGCGATTTCGACAAGATATCTTCAAATGTGGCAAAAGTGGAAATGAGCCTGAACACGCTGAATTACCTCATTGGTAAGGAAGATTTGTCAAAAGGAGTTGCAGAAATCTGGCAGCGCGACCCTAAAGTCTTCGAGGTACTTGGAATCCTGATTGCCGTCAGAGACGAGGGCAAGAAGCCAGTAGTGGATAAAGAGGGCAATGTGGTGCTGCTGAAAAGCTATTTCGAGTCATGCTCGAAAGTTGTAGAGTTCCTTCAAGGAACAAGGTTGGCTGAAATCTTTGAGTCACGCCGCATCAAGAATCTCGTTGACTATGTGTTTGGCATCGAAACCGGCCTTGATACCAATGCCCGCAAGAACCGCAGTGGCCATATCATGGAGGATACCGTTGCGAAGATACTGAAAGATAACGGTGTCGCATTTCGACAGGAGGTTTATTCATCAGAGTTCCCGGAATTATCCGTTCTTGGTACAGATGAAAAGCGTTTTGATTTCCATATCAACACCGCAGAAAAGAAATATCTTATTGAAGTGAATTTCTATAGTGGTGGCGGATCGAAACTCAATGAGGTAGCACGAGCCTATACAGAGTTGGCTCCTAAAGTAAACTCCGTAAAAGGTTTTGAATTTGTATGGATAACAGACGGTATCGGGTGGAAATCGGCACGAAACAAGTTGGAGGAGGCTTACAACACTATTCCAAGTATATATAACCTGACAAGCGTTGAGTCGTTTGTAAAACTCTTGAGATAAATGCTGAAAGCCTATTACAAATCCCCCACCCACGATTTCAACCTGGTTCATGGCGATACGTTTGAGTTGCTGCCGCAGTTCAACTTCAAGTTCGACATGATATTCGCCGACCCTCCTTACTTCCTTTCGAGTGGCGGCATCAGCGTGCAGAGCGGTAAGATTGTCAGCGTGAACAAGGGCGACTGGGATAAGAGCATGTCGCCTGAGGATATCAATGCCTTTAACATGAAATGGCTGGCGCTTTGTCGTGAGAAGTTGAAGGACAACGGCACGATATGGATTTCGGGCACATACCATAATATATTCTCGGTAGCCAACTGTCTGACGCAGCTGGGCTATAAGATTCTGAATGTCATTACTTGGGCTAAGACGAATCCGCCACCAAACATATCGTGCCGGTACTTCACCTATTCTACGGAGTTCATTATCTGGGCGAGGAAGAAGGAGAAGGTGGCTCACTACTACAACTACGAACTGATGAAGCATATCAACGGCGACACGCAGATGACGGATGTGTGGCGGCTGCCGGCCATTGCTCCCTGGGAGAAGACTTGCACCAAGCACCCCACGCAGAAGCCGCTGGGGCTGCTGAGTCGTATCATCCTGGCATCGACGAAGCCTAATGACTGGATTCTTGACCCTTTTGCAGGCAGCAGTACTACAGGCATCGCGGCGAACTTGCTGGGACGCAGGTTCCTCGGCATTGAAAAAGAAGAGGAATTTGTAAGAATCAGCAGGGCCCGCCGTGAGGAGATTGAGGACGGGAAGACCTTTGTGACGTACAAAAGGAAAATTCCTGATATTGTTAAGACTGAGGATACTCAAAAGGACATTTTCACATGCCATGAACCAGTCAACGAAAGACTGCCGTTCTTGGAGGATGAAGGTATCTGAAGAAATCAAGGGGACAGGCACTTGATTCTGCTATTGCCATGCACACGGATGAGGATGACTCCCTAAAACAGGGACTCGTCGATTCGTGACACAGGAGAGGTGTCGCCCCTGCGTCGAAACCACCGCCCTGATTCAGGGCGCAGGTTTTAAATATAAAGTGGCATAATAATCAACGAGAGCGGACTCTATGCCCGGGTACTCTCGTCGGAAATCAAGGGCACCTGATTCAGTGGAGGAATCAAGTACCTGTCCCTCCGATTCTTGGAGTTAGAAAACAAATCATTTTTGAATGATTTTTGTAGATTTTTGTCCAAGAAAGCGGCGAGGCAATGAGCAGTTACACTACATACCCCAAACGTTAAATATTCATAATTACAGATTACTAATCGCGCTTTAACGTTCTTATTTCGCTGAAAAGTAGTACCTTTGCAGCCCGTTAGAGTCCGTTGGGGCAGAGTGAAGTGTGTACGGACGTACACCGCCTCGCGGAAAAACCCCTAAAATACAAATAAAAAGCAATGTACGCAATTGTAGAAATTCAGGGTCAGCAGTTCAAGGCCGAGCAGGGCAAGAAGCTCTTCGTGCATCACATCAAGGACGTGGAGGCAGGCAAGACTGTTGAATTTGACAAGGTGCTGCTCGTAGATGCTGACGGTGCAGTCAAGGTAGGTGCCCCCACCGTAGAGGGTGCAAAAGTAGTATGTGAAGTTGTGAACCCGCTCGTGAAGGGCGACAAGGTGATTGTCTTCAAGATGAAGCGTCGCAAGGACTCACGCAAGCGTAACGGCCATCGTGAGCAGTTCACACAGGTAGAAGTTAAATCAGTAATCGCTTAAAACCGTAGGAGGACAACAGTATGGCACATAAAAAAGGTGTAGGTAGTTCTAAGAACGGTCGCGAGTCAGCAGCTCAGCGACTGGGCATTAAGATTTTTGGCGGTCAGCAGTGCGTTGCCGGCAACATTATTGTTCGCCAGCGTGGTACCAAGCACAATCCGGGTAACAACGTAGCTATTGGCAAGGACGATACGCTCTACGCTCTGGTTGATGGAACAGTACGTTTCCACAAGGGCAAGCGCGACAAGAGTGTCGTTTCAGTCGTTCCTGGTGCTGAAGCCTAAGTAAACAAACAAATAATTTATTCCAAACAAACAACAGGGTCCCGCCGATCACATGAGTGAACGGCGGGACTTCTGCTATTCTGCCCTTACTGAAAACAAAAGTTTTTTTGTTTTTTGTTTTTGTGTTTTTGTTTTGTTATTTTTTCGTTTGCTTTGCTTTTTCGCTTTAGGTTTCTTGCCATTGACGGCAAATTCTGTTAAATAACTCTAAAAAAGAAGGGCAAATAAGATATGTTAGATGTAAATACGTTAACTTTGCTGCAAATTACGTAAATACGTAAACCTGAAACAGAAAACTAACTCTAACAAACAAAAATATGAAGAAAATCTTTACTTTTATGGCTCTGGCCTGCATGGCGCTTACAGCACAGGCACAGGGAAAGTATGCCCTTGAGGCAGGTGGCGATCCAATTCCGGCAGGTACGCAGATTACCACGGTCAGTAACATCACCATGACCTACGGCTACGGCGGTGAGGCAGACTACGCTTCTGCGGTAGGCGACCACCCCATTGACGGCTATACAGCCTATACAGCAGGAAACGGTGTTAGCGGTAAGGCCGATGGCAGCCAGGGCACGACCTACATCTTTGTGCCTGCCAAAGACGGCGAACTGACCGTGGCTGTAGTTGTAAACGCCAACAAGGCTTTCTATGTGCTGGAGAACGGCACGGCTCTTTCTGCCTACAACGGCATCACCGTCGCAGAAAAGACATACACCACCTACAAGTTCAACGTGGCTGGCGGCAAGACCTATAAGGTGACTTGCTCAGGCTCAAAGCTGGGCTTCTACGGCTTTGAGTACACCGTGAGCGAGAGCCAGGGCGGCGGCGACACACCCGTTGTGCCGAGCAACAGCGAGACCTACGAGGCCATCGTCGACGGTAAGCTGGCTCCTGAGTTTGCTGCCGTGGCAGGCGATGGCGGCGGCGTGGCTAACAACACCGCCGACGGCAAGAGCATCATCTCCATCACGGCAGGCAAGGCCACGGTGACGGCTGTGGGCGGCACCACACCCGCTAACGACGAAACGATTGGCGGCGGTGCGCAGCAGATAACGCCGGGCGCAGCCATTGAGGGCAAGGAGAACACCTACGAGGTGGCTTCCGTGGCTGCCTGGAACGATGTGAACTGGGGCATTAAGAACCAGGGCGACATCGACTTCTGGTATGTCACCGGATCAGGCAACCCATACGTTGACATGCTCTGCGTGCAGAACTCGAAGGACGGCGAACTGGTGGAAGGCTCCTACAAGGCCGACTACGTGTACTATGAGCCCGACGGCTCAGTGGGTATGCCCATCACCGGTCTGTACTATAAGTTTACGGCCTCGGCCCAGGGTGCCTTCAAGGTGAAGGTATGGGCCAACAAGGGCAACCGCAAGACCTTCGTCGTGAATGCCAAGACCATGAAGGCCGAAAAGCTGCTGGCTTCGGGCTATATCAACGGTGTGAACGGTGCCGACGGCAAGAAGAAGCTGCTCACCGTGGAGCAGGTAGACTCCGTACACCATATTTATATATGGGGCAACTACGAGACGGCTCTGGCCAAGGGTAAGGGCGAAGACCAGACTCAGGAGGAGTTTGACGCCAAGATGGCCGAGATGAAGGCTGAGTGTGAGCAGCTTGAGGTGGAGCGTCAGTATGTCATCGGCAACGGCAACCAGAACTTCTGGGGATGGCTGACCTTCGACGTAGAGCCGGGCGAGGAGTACTGGGTGTTCCAGCACAGCTCGCAGATTGGCTTCGGCGGCTTTGAGTTCCACGAGGGCGTCACTGCCGACGAGCTGATTCAGGGTATCGAGGCTGCCTACGTCTACACCACCAACTTCTCTACCTACGAGGATGAGACAACTGGCGAGCGCGTAACCTGGAAGGGCGAGAAGGCCGTGGGTAACGGACAGTTCACCAGCGAAGAGGCTGAGGTGGACGAAGAGGGCAAGCCCCTCACCGTGGTGCCCTTCGGCGACTTCTACCGCAACGACGGCACGGCAAAGCGCACCAGCTACTGCCTGCTGCCTGAGGATGTGCTGGCACACTCTGCCAAGACACAGGCTCTGACCATCGCCGTCTGGGTACGCGCCCAGGCCGATGCAACACCTGAAAGCTATATGTGGGCACCGCTCTTCACGGCCTACGGTGCCGAGCCCGCCAACGGCACGAACACCTGGCCCATGCTGGCTTGCCAGTATCGCGGCGTGCTGCAGGTGAACTGCGCTGGCTACACAGACTACGTAGATGAGCAGAACGTGAAGGGTGCTAACACGCTCTATCATGGCGGCACCGACTGGCTGGCCGACAAGAAGTGGCACTACTACACCGCCGTCTTCGAGGGTGAGAACGCCAAGGTTTACTTCGACGGCGAACTGAAGAACGAATGGGACAACACGAAGGTGGCCGAGCGCACACAGAAGGGCCTGTTCTCGAACGGCGCCGACCTGAAGTACATCTGCCTGGGCGGTAACCAGGCCTGGGACTGGAACGACAACGACGCTCCGTTCGACTTCGCCCGCCTGCTGATCAAGAACAGCGCTACGAGTGCCGGTAGCATTAAGGCACAGATGCTGGCCGACTTCCCCGGCTACGAGGCTTACCATGCCGGACAGACCGACGGCATTCAGACCATCGCCACCAGCAAGGCAGCAGGCAATGGTGCTATCTACAACTTAGCCGGACAGAAGGTGGGTGCCGACTTCAAGGGCATCGTCATCATGAACGGCAAGAAGATGCTCAACAAGTAATCAGCACTAAAAGGTGATTTGATGAACAGCCATCCATGCGCAGCCACTACCCTCCCCTACATGGGAGGTGAGGGCTGCGCATGATACTTTAGACAAGAACCAAAAAAAACTACTAAAAACCAAAACTCTATGAACAAACATTTTCTTCTGGTGGCTTGCTCCCTACTTGCAGTAGGATGCGCCGACCACTATGACGGCAAGGAGTCGTGGAGCCCCAAGGTGCAGAACGCCACGCTGACATCGCCAGAGGCCAGCAAGATTACCGTCACGCCGAGTGCCGACGGTAGTACGATGACCATCGCCTGGCCAGTGGTCTACGGTGCCGGCGGCTACTCCGTGGCCCTCTACAACGTGAACGACCCCAGCAACCCTACGGAGGTGAAGACAGCCACCGTCGACGGATGCTCCATCACCGCCAACCGCGAGGAGGACACTAACTACAGTCTGAAGATTCGCACGCTGGGCAACACCAAATACAACAACAGCGAGGCGCAGGAACAGACGGAATACCTGTTCAACACCTTCCTGCCTACCTACGCCGAGATTCCCGAAGGCGACCTGAAGGCGTGGTTCGAGCAAAACCCCATACCCGAGGACAACAGGAGCCACCTGTGCTACGACCTCACGCCGGGCGGTCACTACACCGTGTCGGGCAAGATTGACTTCGGCGGCCACCAGGTGTCGCTACGCTCGTCGTCGAAAGCCAACAACGCCAACATTACCATGGAGGCTGGCGCCTACTTCAACACCTTCGCCGGTTTCACGCTGAAATACCTGAACATTGACGCCGAGGCTACCAACAAGCCGCTGGTGACGTTCAGCGACGAACCCGACGACAGCATCAAGAACCTCATCGGCACGGCCGGCTACTACTTCATCATGGACCCCGTGGTCATTCAGGGATGTAACATCACGAAACTGGGCGCCAGCATCGTGGCCAGCAACTCGACGAAGTACAACGTCCGCGTGGTGAGCATCAACAATACCGTGGTGCAACTCGACAAGACGCTGGCCGCCGCTACCTCGGGCGCCTTTGTCTACATGAAGTCGGGCTACATTACCGACTTCACTATCAAGAACTCCACCGTCTACTCGAAGGAGCGTACCGAGTGCTTCTTCATTCAGCACGCAGGAAGACCGAAGGACGTGAGCAACGAGGAGCAGCGCTATGTATCAATCGTCAACTGCACGCTGGCCAACATTGCCTACGGCAAGAACTTCTGTGACTACCACAACGGACAGACGACCTACCACTACACGCTGAAGAACACCATCGTCCAGGACTGCGGCAAGGCCAACTTCCTTACAGGTCTGAACAAGGGACAGGGCAGCGACAACCCCTCGTGGGACGTGAACAACAACACCTGCTGGCGCGACGGCTCTGACGCAAGTGCCAGTCAGACAGGCATCAAGAACCCGGGCATGTGGCTCACCGCCGACCCGGAGATTGACCCGGCTGCCGATGACTTCACGCCCGCTGCTGCCCAGCAGGAGGCTGGACAGGGCGACCCGCGCTGGCTGAGCGGCCCTGCGGCCTAATGAATAATGAATAGTGAATAATGGAAAATTTGCTACCGCACAAAGGAATGAAGAATATGAAGAATACAATATGCAGGGACTTACTTGATGTACGTCCAAAACACAACCGACTGCCGCTAAGTTTTTTATTGATTATTTGTTCATTATTATTTAGCGTCAGCGCAAATGCGCAGAATAAGAAAGTGGTGACTGGAACGGTGTACGACGAAACGGGCGAACCCGTCATCGGAGCCACCGTTCAGGTGAAAGGCACCAAGACAGGAACCGTCACCGACTTCAACGGCAACTACAAGATTGAGGTGCCCGAAAAGTCGAAGATAACCATCAGCTATATCGGCTACGTACCCGTAGAGACCACCGGCGGCACCGTGAAGCTGCAGGAAGACCGCACCTCGCTGGAAGAGGTGGTGGTGGTGGGCTACGGCACACAGAAGATGAAGAACGTGACGGGTGCCGTTGAGGCCATTGCCGCCGACGAGCTGAAAGACCTCTCGGTGGGAAGCCTGGGCGACGCCCTTGCCGGACAGTTCAACGGCGTCAGCGTCAGCCGCGGTGCAGGTGCCTACCGACCCGGCCAGAGCCCCTCGCTGCAGATTCGTAACGCCAGCGCCAACACGCAGAACACCCCCGGCGCCACGAACGGTGGCGACCCCGATGCCTCGCCACTCTACGTCATCGACGACTTCATCTCTACGGAGGAGGCCTTCAACAACCTCGACATCAGCGAGGTGGAGAGCATCACCGTGTTGAAAGATGCTGCAGCTGCCGTCTATGGTGCTCGCTCAGCCTATGGTGTCATCCTCGTGAAAACCAAGAAGGGCAAGGCCGGCGCGCCGCGCATCTCCTACAACGGACAGCTGGGATGGACCGACGCCATGTTCACGCCGAAGATGCTGTCGGCCTACGACTACGGCCGTGTATGGAACGCCGTTACCGCTGCCGGCACGGCTACCAAGGACTATGTGGACAACGCCCGCGTGCTGTTCCAGAAGAACGAACTGGAACAGATGAAGAACCTGAACTATGACCTGCTTGACGACGAGTGGCGTGCTGCCCTCACCCACCGCCACAGCATCAACGTCAGCGGCGGCTCAGACAATGCAACCTATTTCGCCAACGTCAGCTACTTCAATCAGGACGGTAACATCGGCAAGCTCGACTACGACCGATGGAACTACCGCGCTGGCATGACCACCAGCATAGGCAAGTATGTGAAGGCCACGTTGGAAGTGAGCGGCGACTATGGCAAGAAGAACAATGCCATCATTGCCAAGGGCGGCGGCACCGACGGCGACTACAAGTACCTGATGACCCACCTTCCCTTCGTGCCCAGCTCGGTGGACGGCTACCCGCTGGTGTACTCGGGCATGCAGAACACCATCCCCACGAGCGACACACGGCTCTATAACTTCGAGGCCGTACAGAACTGCGACGACTACGTGCGCAACCAGACCAACAACATGACCATCAATGGCTCACTCGCACTCGACCTCGGCTTTATCAAGCCCCTGAAGGGACTTACCGCCAAGGTGTCGTACTCGAAGACCATCAACAACTCGAAGAACAACACCATGAAGACCTTCATGGATGTCTATATGCTCCAGGAGCGTAACAGCGACTATCCGCACCTCTATACCTGGGACGGACAGAATACCGCCGACTGGTATAACGCCAGGACGCTCTCGACACTAACACTCAACAACGGCAGCCTGCTGCAGCGCACCATGCAGCGCAATGACAGCTACCAGCTGAACTTCACGCTACAGTATGCCCGTAAGTTCGGACGCCACGACCTGAGTGCGCTCTATACCCTGGAACGCTCGGAGAACGAGTGGGAAGACCTGACAGGCGAGATTACCGACCCCGTGAGCTACACCGACGGACAGTCGAAGTCGGCAACGGGCGACCAGGCCACATCGTTCAACCGTGGCGTGGGCGGCATGCTCTCACATGTGGGCAGAATCAACTATGCCTATGCTGACAAGTACCTCTTGGAGGTGCTCTTCCGTGCCGACGGCAACGGCTCGAAGTTTGCGCCCGAGAACCGTTGGGGATACTTCCCCAGCTTCAGCGCAGGATGGGTCATGAGCGAGGAGGAATGGTTCCAGAAGGCGCTGCCTTGGGTGAACTTCCTGAAGATTCGTGCCAGCTGGGGCTACCTGGGCCGTGACAACATCGTGGCCTTCCTCTGGCGGCAGCAGTATAACCGCGACCTTGACAAGGGTGCCGTCTTCGGACAGTCAACCACCAACACACCAGTAGCAGCAGGCTCGGTGATGCCCGTTCGTGGCGTCAACCCCGGCGTACATTGGGACAAGAACTACAAGACCAACGTGGGTCTCGATATGCGATTCCTCGACGGACGACTCTCCGTGGACTTCAACTACTACTATGACCGCGGCCGAGAGATGTTCATGACCTATACCGGCACCTCGCTCTTCCCCACGACGGTGGGTACGCAGGCATCGCCGGAGAACTACGGTTCTGTCGACAACTGGGGCTGGGAGCTGAACCTGGGATGGCGCGACAAGATTGGAAAGGACTGGACCTACTGGGCAAAGTTCTCTACTGGCTGGAACGACAACAAGATTCTGGAAGGACCGTTCCCCGCTACGCCTGAGTTCGACAGCATGGTCAAGGGCGAGCGCATGGACCGCGGCGTCTGGGGCCTGAAGTGCCTCGGCATGTTCCGCAGCTACCAGGAAATACAGGAGTATTTTACTGAGAACAACATCACCACCTACTTCGGCAAGACCATCGATGACATCCACCCGGGCACGCTCATCTATGCCGACGTGCATGGCGACAACGACGGCACGGGCAACTACGGCGGTCCCGACGGTAAGATCAACCAGAACGACTACGTGCAGCTGTCGAAGTTCTCAAGCAACCCCTACGGCTTCACCATGAACTTCGGCGGCTCGTGGCGAGACCTGTCCATGACTGCTCAGTTTAGTGCCTCATGGGGTGCCTACGACATTGTGCAGACCGACTTCCGCAAGTCGGCAGACGACCTGGAGTACCAGAACATACCATCGTTCTGGAGCGACATGTACGTCTATGAGGACATCTACGATGCCAGCGGCAACGTCACCGTGCAGAAGAACACCGAGGCCGCCTACCCCAACATGCGCTACAGCAGCATCAACGAACAGGCCAGCAGCTTCTGGCTCGTCAACTCTGCCAGCGTCACGCTCCGTAACATCTCGGTGGCCTACAGCCTGCCTAAGAACTGGCTGAAGCCCATCGGCCTAAGTAACGTGCGCCTGAATTTCACCATTCAGAATGCCCTCGAACTCTACAACCCGTATCCCGGAAAGTCGTGGGCCAGCTACGGCGGTACCTACGGACGCTATCCTAACCTGCGCAAGATGACGTTCGGTATCAACGTGTCGTTCTAAAACCCACCCCCTACCCCTCCCCAGGAGGAGGGGAGATTGGATAGATAAAGCATATAACATCAAAATAGTCAATGGATATGAAAAAGAATATCATTAAATATGTAGCGTATTTGGCAACTGCTCTCCCCCTCGGGGGAGTTGGAGGGGGGCTGGTCTCCTGCTCCGATGACTTTCTTGACGAGATGACCGTTTACGGCAGCTTCTCCGAGGACAAGGTCTATAGCAGCTATGCCGGAGCATTAGACCGCGTGAACACCCTCTACCGTGAGATGCTGCCACAAGCCTGCCAGGGCAGCGGCAACGGCTCCAACGGACAGAACACCTACACATCGACGGGCTCACCTGAGGTGTGGTCGAAGTCGACGCTGGAATATGGCGGCTTCACCGACTTCACCAACCCCGACCAGGAGCTGGACTATACGAATGTCACCGACTATTTCTATGTCATTAACAAGAGCGACAGCCCCTGGGGTAACATCCGCAATGCCAACGACATCATACAGCATGTAGAGGCCAGCGACAAACTGACCCAGGAGGAGAAGAACAAGTTGCTGGGACAGGCCTACTTCTTCCGTGCCTTCCGCTACTGGACACTCGTCAAGCTCTATGGTGGCGTGCCCATCATTGACCACCCGCAAGATCCTATTATCGGCGATGGCGACGGCAGCGACAAGGTTGTGCCACGCTCATCGGCCAAGGCCTGCATCAAGTTCATCTGCGACGACCTGCAGAAAGCTGCCAGCATGCTGCCTAAGTCATGGGGCTCAGGCGAGTACGGACGTATCACCGCCGGTGCCGCCGCTGCCTTGAAGGGACGTGTGGAACTGTTCTATGCCTCGCCGCTCTTCAACCGGGCCGACGAGACCTCGCGCTGGGAAACAGCCTACGAGACCAACAAGCAGGCCCTGCAGCTGCTGAACGAAGGCGGCGTGGGACTGGCATACGCTGCCAACGGTGGCGCACAGAATGCCCTGAACTGGGCTAAGATGTTCCTGGCTAACGACGGCAGCGACGGTACCGTTGGCGAGACCGTGCTGGCTACGCTCTATAACAACCGCGACAAGGTGGAGACAGCCAACTACGACAAATGGAACGGTTGGGAGCACAGCCTGCGCCCCGTCAATGCCAACGGCGGTAACGGTCTGCACCCAACAGCCGAGATGGTCGACCTCTTCCCCATGGCCGACGGTCTGAAGCCCGGCAAGAGCAGCATCAAGTACGACAACCTCTGCTTCTGGCTCAACCGCGACCCGCGCTTCTACCGCACCTTCGCCTTCCCCGGCGTGGAGTGGCGATTCGATACCAACGGCAACGACCTGAACAGCTATGATGACGTAGGCAAGAAATACGTCTATGCCTACTACCCCCACCAGTACAGCGGCACCGGCACCAACTTCCAGCTGTGGAGCTACACCTGGTATGCCACACAGGACGAGGCCGACCGTCTGAGCAGCACCTCCAACGGCTATACTGCCGACCTCATTGCCCAGAAGAACAGCGCCGTCTACATACGCAAGCGCAGCGACGACGGAGCATTGAGCGCCACACCGCTCTATAAGTTCAGCATCAGCGCCTCAACACCTAAGGGCTTCCAGCAGAGTGCCGCACCGCTCATCTGGATGCGCTACGCCGAGGTACTCCTGCAGTTTGCCGAGGCTGCCGCCGGTGCCAATCACCTGGACGAGGCCCTGCAGGCCCTGCAGCTAATACGTGCCCGCGTGGGCTACACCGCTGAGCAGAACTACGGACTGCCCGCCGACCTCACCAGCCGCGAAAAACTGCTGTCGGCCATCCTCTACGAGCGTCAGGTGGAACTGGCCTACGAGGGCAAGGCCTTCGACGACCTGCGCCGATGGATGCTCTTCGATGGCGGTACACAGGCGTTTGAAGGCGAGCCCACGTCATGGCATCTCACCGGCTTTGGCGGCAACACCTGCACCTACCTGGACATGACACCGCTCAACGGCCAGCGCCGTCATGAGATAGTTATCTTCACCCGTGCCCTTGCCGAACAGAAGAACGAGGTAGACCCCGTCTTGGAGAAGCGCCCGAAGGCTCTGGCCCTTACCGAGGGGATGACCTACGACGACGATTCCGAGGAGTATGGCAGCAACGAGACGATGAATCTGGCCGACTTCTACAACGCTTATCTGAAGCGTAAGGATGTGAATGTGGACACCAACGTCGAAGGCTCTGGCATCAACTTCCGTCCGCAGTATTATTTCATAGGTTTCAGGCAAAGTGCCATGCAGACTAACCCCACGCTGCTGCAGACGGTGGGATGGCATGACTATAGCCACGGCACCGCCGGCACCTTTGACCCGCTGGCCGAATAGCGCTTCGCTAGTGAATAATGAATAATGAATAATTAAGTGGGAAGACATATCATCACACTGACCGTTTTGTCTGCAGCATGGTGCCTGTGTACCATGCTGCAGGCTGCTCCCAAGCCCAAGAAAGAGGTCTATATACCTATGGACTACTCTACCTGCGGCTATCATGCCTCGGAGCAGCCCATACCCGATGTCAGGACGGCTGTGACCGTTGGCTGGCAGGCGGGTGACTGCTCGGACATCATTCAGCAGGCCATCAACCAGGTGGCTGCCATGAAGCCTGATGCCAACGGCCACCGGGGAGCCATCGTCCTGGATGCAGGGGTCTTTGCCATCAGCAGGCCGCTGCGTATCAGCGCCTCCGGCATCGTGCTCAGAGGCATGGGCCACAACAAGACCAAGCTGCTGAAACAGGGCGTAGAGCGCGGTGCGATGATATATGTAAGCCCCTCCCCCAACCCCTCCCCGATAGGGAGGGGAGAACAGAAAGCCTTCCCTCTCGGGGGAGGTTTGGAGGGGGCTGCCGCCGGCAGCACCATGCTGACCATCAAGGACGGCAACGTGAAGGTTGGGGAGCGCATCCTGATTGTGCGCCCCTGTACCAAGGAATGGATAGACCACCTGAAGATGAACGACTTCGGCGGCGGTCTCGACTACACAGGATGGAAACCCACCGACATCGACATCACCTGGGACAGAACCGTCGTGGCCGTTGATGGTAACACCATTACCCTCGATGCCCCCATCACCACCGCCATCAGCGCCGCCTTCGGAGGCGCTTACATCGTGAGACACCCACGGCAGCAGGAGGTGACGGAGTGCGGCATCGAGTCGATGACGCTGGAATCGGAAGTCAGCGACTGGACATCGGCAAAGTCATCTGGCACAGCCAGGAACCCCAAGGACGAAGACCACTGCTGGGACGGCATCAGCATCGACAACGCCCGCGACTGCTGGGTCAGCGGCATCCGTTTCCGTCATCTGGCGGGCTCGGCGGTGACCCTGCAGAAATATACCAGCCGCATCACCGTCGAAGACTGCATAGCCCAGGAGCCCGTCTCTGAGATAGGTGGCTGGCGCCGGCAGGTGTTCCTCACCCGTGGCCAGCAGACGCTCTTCCAGCGCTGCGTGTCGCGCCAGGGCATCCACGACTTCGCCGCCGGCTTCTGTGCCGCAGGTCCTAACGCCTTCGTGCAATGCGAGGGTGAACAGTCGTTAGGGTTCAGTGGCAGCATCGGCTCGTGGGCGGCAGGCCTGCTCTTCGACATTGTGAACATCGACGGTCACGACCTGCGCTTCGCTAATCTTGAACAGTTTCAGTTTGGCACGGGCTGGAACACCGCCAACTCGATGTTCTGGCAATGCACGGCCTCGACCATTGAATGCTACTCGCCCGATGCCGACAACAGGTGCAGCGCTCATGGCTGCTGGGGCACGCTGACGGGTAATGGCGAGTGGACGAGCAGCAACGACCATGTGTCGCCGCGCAGCCTGTTCTACCACCAGTTGGAACAGCGGTTAGGCAAACTACCCTTCGACCCCGCTCTTCTACCCATGAATACCAATGCCACCAGTTCGCCAACGGTAGAACAGGCGATGGAGATGGCCAAGGAGTCGCTGACCACGCCGCGGCTGACGCTGGAGAAGTGGATAGACAGTATCCACAAGCCAAGATGCTTTGGGCAAGGCCGTCCGTTCATGGCACGTGCAAACGCCAACAGCGCAACAACTACAGCGCCAACATACACCATCAACTATGGCCGACTGACTGCTGATGACTGCCTAATCACGGGCAGCCAGTACAGTATTCCATGGTGGAGCGGACGTGTGAAGGACAACTTCGTGGCGAAGGATGCCAAGCCTGCCATCACACGCTTCGTGCCAGGCCGCGAAGGAACGGGCTGGACAGACCGCATCGACTCGGTCATCAACTTCCTCAGCGCCAACCACTATGCCTCGCTGGACCATAACTACGGTCTGTGGTACGACCTGCGGCGCACCGACCATGAGCGCGTACGCAGGGCCGACGGCGACGTGTGGGCTCCCTTCTACGAGCAGCCCTTCAGCCGTTCAGGACAAGGCACGGCCTGGGACGGACTCTCCCGCTATGACCTGACAAAGCCTAACCGCTGGTATTGGAGCCGACTGAACGAGTTTGCCGCCAAAGCCGCCGGCAAGCAGATACTGCTTTTCAACGAGCACTACTTCCAGCATAACATCCTGGAGGCCGGTGCCCACTGGGTGGACTGCCCCTGGCGTCCGGTGAACAACGTCAACTACACACCCTCTACAGGAGGGGGTCAGGGGGAGGCTCCTTTCCCCGAGCCTGTACCCTTTGCCGGCGACAAGCGCATCTTCATAGCAGAGCAGTTCTATGACGAACAGAATGAGGTGCTGCGCCCCCTGCACCGCCAGTATATCCGCATGTGTCTGGAACAGTTGAAAGACCAGCCTAACGTGGTACACCTCGTCAGCGCCGAATATACCGGTCCCTACCACTTCACGAAGTTCTGGCTGGAGACCATCGCCGAATGGGAGGCAGAGACAGGGCGGCATCCGCTGATTGCGCTGAGTTGCACCCGCGACGTGCAGGACAGCATCCTCGCCAACCCTATATTAAATAAGGTGGTGGACATCATCGACATTCGCTACTGGCATTATAACACCAACGGTCTGTGGGCTCCCGAGGGCGGCAAGAACATGGCTCCCCGGCAGTGGATGCGCAAGATGAAGGTGGGCAAGACGGGCTTCGCCGAGGCATACAAGGCCGTCCGTGAGATGCGCGACCGCTATCCCGACAAGGCGGTAACCTTCTTTGCACAGCAGTTCCCCGAATACGGCTGGGCCATACTCATGGCCGGCGGTTCGCTGCCTAACATACCCGTACGCCCCGCCGACAAACTACAGAACGTTTTTTTAAAGGAGGTGTGCCTGATGACGCCCGTCGAAGGCCAGAACTGCATAGCTATAGGCCGGGAAGGAAAAGGCTACCTTGTTTATCCCCAAGGGGGCACTCCCGCCATCACGGTGGCCGACGGCAAATATCAGGTATATGCCATCGACATGAAACACGGCGACATCAGGCTGCTCAAGAAGGCGATGCGCCTGCAAGGCTCACTACCCACGCTGGACAGTCCCACGGGACAACTGCTCTGGCTACGCTCCCTATAGGAATCTGCTCTACTACTGCTAAAACAAACAAAGATGAAAGACTTCTCCAAACTCTATGACAAGCATATTGACGGGCTCTTCGAATTCGGTTCCCGCCTCATGAACGACCGTGAGGCGCTGAAAGACTGCATACAGGACGTGTTCGTGAAACTGTTTACCCGCAAGGAGGAACTCGGTGCCATCAACAACATTGAGAGTTATCTGTACATGTCGCTGCGCAACCGCATCAACGATGAGTTCCGGCACAACACCAAGCTCTGCGACAGCGAGATTACCGACGCCAGCATGCAGGCCATAGCCGAGAACGAGGAGTATAACCGCGAGATGATGGAGTACCGGCAGTCGCTCACTGAGATGATCCAGGAGTCCTTCGACAGACTGTCACCCCGGCAGCAGCAAATCATACACCTCTATTATCTGGAGCACCGCAAATACCAGGACATCTGCCGCATCATGAGCATCAACTACCAGAGTGTGCGCAACCTGATGCACCGCAGTATCAGCAGACTGAGGGAATTTGCCGGACAGAAGCAAATCGACGCCTGAAGGATGGTTACAGACTTGCCCGCCACTCGTCTTACAAGAAAAGACGAAGAATGGCCGACAAGAAAACTGCAATGAAGTACATACCGCTGTCGCGTGAAGAGCGCGAAGAGTTGAAGCAGCGTATCTCTATGACCATTCTGTGGTCTAAGCAATGGCATTTCTCACAAGCATAATGATAATGAAAAAATTAAACCTCGTTTTGGTCATGGCCTCTGTTCTCAATCTCTTCGGAATAGAGGCTTTGATGGCACAGAAGTATAAGGTAGGCGTTTGCGACTGGATGATTCTCAAACGCCAGAAGTTAGGAGAGTTCCAACTGGCCAGGCAGATAGGCTGCGACGGCATAGAAATGGACATGGGAGCACTGGGAAAGCGCGAGTTGTGGGACAACAAGATGCGCGACCCTATGGAGGCTGCCCACTTCAAGCACGTGGCCGACAGTTTAGGCATTGAGGTGGGGGCCATAGCCATGAGCGGCTTCTATGCCCAGAACCTGGCGGAGCGCGACAACTACATGGCACTGGCCGAGGACTGCTTCGACACCATGGACAGGATGGGCGACGTGAAGGTGGCCTTCCTGCCTCTCGGCGGCTGTGGCAACAGCTGGACGATCGACAAGCAGCAACGTGCAGTCATCACTAAACGGCTGCATGACATCGGTGAGGCTGCCAAGGCACGTGGGAAGCGCGTGGGCATCGACACGCCCCTGGATGCCAAGGGCAACCTGAGACTGCTAAAGGAGATCAACAGTAGCGGCATCGCCATCTTCTACAAGTGGCAGACCATCGTGGAAAACGGGTGGGATGTGGCGAAGGATATCAAGAAACTGGGAGCCGGGAACATCTGTGCCATCCATGCCTCGAACACCGACCGCGTATGGCTGCGCAACGACTCCACGCTTGATGTGCCGCAAATCAAGAAAGCCCTCGACGAGATGGGCTGGAGCGGATGGCTGTTCGTGGAACGCAGCCGCGACACGTCGATGGTGCGCAACGTTAGGATGAACTACAGCGCCAACGTGTATTACCTGAAGGAGGTGTTCGGCAGCAACCCGGAGCCGGCAGTCAAACTTGACAGCGCCGGGCGCGACCCGCAGTATGTGCAGACCATCATCGGACGTAGCCAGAAGGTGACCGACGCGCTGAACATCACCTGGACACCCATAGGACGGAACGTGCTGAACATCGTCAGCAACCGCTATTTCAAACTCAACGACATCTATGCCGAGCGCGACTCCGTGAAAAAGACCAACAAAGCACTGGCTGAGGCACAGTGCGACTCAAAGCTGTATCGCTCGCATTACGGATTCCTGGCCGACTTGTCGCTGTATCTCACCCCACAGGAGGTCGAGACGGTGAAAAACGTGATGACCTTCAACGTGGTGAAGGTGACCTACGAAGCCCAGTGCGACATGATTCCCACCCTCAAGGACGAGGAGAAGCAGCAGATCATGGCCTGGCTCATAGAAGCCCGCGAACTGGCTATCGATGCTGAGAGTTCGAAGAAGAAGCACGAGGTGTTCGGGAAATACAAAGGCCGCATCAACAACTATCTGTCCAAGCGCGGCTACGACCTGATGAAAGAACGTGAAGAATGGTACAAACGTGTAAAGGCAAGAGGAGGAACGCTATGAACAAACTACTGATAGCACTATTGATAGGAAGCGCATCGCCCATGATGGCGCAGGAGAAAGGACTTACCGACATGGGCAGCAGCCAACAGGCTAAGATGAGAAACCTGCCCCTGGGCAGCGTGAAGTGGACGGGTGGTTTCTGGGCCGACCGCTTTGGGGTGCTCAGCAATACCACCCTCTGGGATATGTGGAACACCTGGAACACGCCGTGGGAGACACTCGACGAGAAAGGAGCCCACGGCAGCAACGGCTTCCGCAACTTTGAGGTGGCTGCGGGTACGGTGAAGGGGAAGCACCACGGCCCTCCCTTCCACGACGGCGACATGTACAAATGGCTGGAAGCCTGTGCGGCAGTCTATGCCGTCACCAAGGATTCTAAGCTCGACACCCTCATGGACAGGTTCATTGAACAGGTGGCACTGGCACAGCGGGCAGATGGCTATATTCATACGCCCGTGGTGATTGCCGAACGGCAGGCCGGCGTTGACACCCATCATATTTCGGAGAATGCTGCTGGCATTGAGATAGGCAAAGACCAGAAGCATGCCTTCGCCTCGCGCCTGAACTTCGAGACCTACAACCTGGGACACCTCATGACAGCCGGCATCGTGCATAAGCGTGCCACCGGCAAGACGACGCTCTTCGACTGCGGCAAGAAAGCCGCCGACTTCCTGTATAACTTCCTCACCAACGATGCAGCAGAACTCTCACGCAACGCCATCTGTCCGTCGCACTACATGGGCGCCGCCGAGATGTACCGCGAGACGGGCGAGGAGAAATACCTGACGCTGGCAAAAGGACTGATAGCCATCCGCGACAGCGTGACCAACGGCGAGGACCATAACCAGGACCGTCATAAGCTGCGCGACCAGTATGAGGCCATGGGCCATGCCGTGCGTGCCAACTACCTCTATGCCGGCGTCGCCGACCTCTATGCAGAGACGGGCGAGGCACAGCTACTGAAAAACCTGACGGCCATCTGGAACGACATCGTCAACCATAAGATCTACATCACGGGCGGCTGCGGTGCCCTCTACGACGGTGTATCGCCCGACGGCACCACCTACGACCAGCCCTCCATCCAGCAGATTCACCAGGCCTACGGCCGGCAGTTCCAGTTGCCGCAGGAGGCTGCCCATAACGAGATTTGTGCGCAGATTGGCATGCTGCTCTTCTCATGGCGCATGTTCCAGACCACCGTCGATCCTCAGTATGTGGACAACATCGAGAACGAACTCTATAACGGCATACTCAGCGGCATATCGCTCGACGGCAAGGACTACTTCTACACCGAGGCCCTGCGCCGCACGAAGGAGTTCCCCTACACCATGCGCTGGCCTAAGCACCGCCAGCACTACATCTCGTGCTTCTGCTGTCCGCCAAACACGGTGCGCACGCTCTGCGAGGCTCAGGAGTATGCCTACAGTATCAACAAGGACACGCTCTGGGTGAACCTCTACGGACAGAACGCGCTGAAGACCAAAGATCTGGAGGTGGACATGCAGAGCAACTACCCCTGGGACGGACACATCACCCTGACCATCAAAAAGGCCAGGACGCTGAAGAGCATCCGTATACATATACCGGGATGGGCTACGGACATGTCGCTGAAACTGAACGGACAGCCGATACTGGCTGAAGACCTGCGGCAGCCACGGAAATGGAAGAAGGGCGACGTGGTGGAACTCGACCTTCCCATGCAGGCACGGCTGGTGGAAGCCAACCCGCTGGTGGAAGAGGCTAAGCATCAGGTAGCCGTCATGCGCGGTCCCATCGTCTACTGTATAGAAGGAGAGGATATCGAGGGCGGTGCGCGTCTCAACGATATTGCCATACCTGCCGATATCCAGTTCACGGAGAAGAAGGTGACCATCAGCGGTCATGAGATGGTAGCTCTTGAGGGCGACGCCGTCCTGGTGAACAGTGATGACTGGGACAACAACAGACTCTACCGTGACCTGCGCGTCAGGAAGCAGAAGAAAGTACGTATCCGTCTCATTCCCTACTATGCATGGGACAACCGTGGCATCCAGGACATGAGTATTTGGCTGAACAGAGGACTATGAGACGCTGGTTATTGGCAATAGCATGCTGCTGGGGAATGAATGGCCTGGCAGCGGATATCAGAATAACGCCAGACTCTTCGCTGACGGATGCTGTCAGACAGGCACGCGAACTGCGACGCACAGGCAAGGCCACAACGGTGACCATCCATCTGGCACCGGGCACCTACCGTCTCTATGAGCCGCTGCGCCTGCGCCCTGAGGACAGTGGTCTGACCATAGAAGGACAGGGGGCCGTTATCAGTGGCGGGCAGGAGATCCATGCGTGGAAGAAACAGGGAAAACTCCTGACGGCAGACATTCCCGACTTCAACGGACGGCCTGTGGACTTCAGGCAGCTGTGGGAAGACTCCCCCAGTAGGGGAGGCTTTCAGAAAGCCGTGCGTGCCCGCGACGTTGATGATTTTGAGCAGATGTGCCGTATTCTGACGTACGACAAGAAGAACCAGATACTGTGGGTGCCGAAGGCTGCTGTGGCAAAGATCATGAATGCCCCGTATGCCGAGATGGTGCTGCACCAGATGTGGTGTGTCTCTAACCTGCGCATCAAGTCGCTGACACCGCAGGGCGACTCCGTGGCCGTACGCTTCCATAACCCGGAGGCGAAGCTGCAGTTTGAGCATCCGTGGCCATCGCCCATGACCCCCAACACCGGCCATCCCTCACCCTTCTATCTGACCAACGCCAAGGAACTGCTTGACAAACCGGGAGAGTGGTACTATGACTTCCGCGCTGGAAAACTGTATTATATGCCATTGCCAAACACGGCGCGCCCTACTGCCGTCTACCCCGTCCTGGAAACCCTCGTGGAAGTCATCGGCACGGCAGAGCATCCTGTGCGCAACATCACCATCCGCGGTGTAGCCTTCAGCCATACCACATGGATGCGGCCCACGGAGAAGGGCCACGTGCCTCTGCAGGCAGGCATGTATCTGACGGAGGCGTATAAACTGCGCCCGCAGATTGACCGCAAGAACAACCATAAGCTTGACAACCAGGGATGGCTGGGACGTGCCGATGCGGCAGTAGAGGTGCGCTTTGGCGAGAACGTCAGTTTTGAAGGTTGTCGCTTTGAGCACCTTGGCGGCTCAGGCCTCGACTATGTCGTTGGCTGCAAAGGCGGAACCGTCAGCGCTTGCACTTTCACAGACATCGCCATGAACGGCCTGGTGGCAGGCAGCTTTTCGCCCGAAGGTCTGGAGACTCACCTACCCTATCAGCCGTCCGACTTCCGCGAGGTATGCACAGGACTGACCGTGAAGGAGTCGGAGTTCTGCGACGTAAGCAACGAGGACTGGGGCTGTGTGGCCATTGCAGCGGGCTATGTCAGCGGTATCACCATTGAGCATAACAGCATCCACGATGTCTCTTACACAGGCATCTCTCTGGGCTGGGGCTGGAATCGCGACTTGGTATGTATGAAGGATAATAAGGTTCACGCCAACCTTATTTATAACTATGCCAAGCACATGTACGACTGTGCGGGCATCTATACCCTTGGCAACCAGCCGGGCACCGTCATCAGCGAAAACGTGGTGCGCGACATTGCCAAGCCAAGCTATGTCCACGACCCTAACCACTGGTTCTATCTGTACACGGACGAGGGCTCGTCGAACATCACCCTCCGCGACAACTGGACGCCATCGGAGAAATTCCTCAAGAATGCCAACGGACCGGGGAACAGCTGGGAGAACAACGGGCCACAAGTGAATGAAGACATCAAACTAAAAGCAGGCATCACCAACTTATGAGACGAACGATATTACTTTGCCTAAGTCTGGCCATAGTGGCCACCATGACAGCCCGTGGACTGACCGTCAAGACCGCCAAGAACGCCACTGAGCGCGAACGCTATGCCGCTGAGTATCTGCGAAAGAAACTCTCAGACGAGGCTTTCAGCAACTACACCATCAGCCTGAAGATTGCCGCCAACACGGGCACGCTGACGGCTGAGGGTTATCGCATCACACAGGGCAAGGGCAACCGCATCACCGTCGAGGGTGCCGACCCCTCGGGAGTCATCTACGGAGCCGTGGAACTGACAGAGCGTCTGCTGGGCAACAGGCTTACCACAGAGTCTATAGAGGAGTCGCCACAGATGGCGATGCGCGGCACCTGTATCGGTCTTCAGAAGACCACCTACCTGCCCGGACACGGTGTCTACGAATATCCCTACACGCCAGAGAACTTCCCCTGGTTCTATGACAAGGAGCAGTGGGTGAAGTATCTCGATATGATGGTTGAGAACAAGTTCAATTCGCTCTACCTCTGGAATGGTCACCCCTTCGCCTCGCTGGTGAAGTTGGAGGACTATCCGTTTGCCTTGGAAGTCAATGAGGAAACTTTTAAGAAGAACGAGGAAATCTTCTCGTTCCTGACACGCGAGGCCAACCGCCGTGGCATCTGGGTCATACAGATGTTCTATAACATTATCCTGAGCAAGCCCTTTGCCGACCACTACGGACTGAAGACACAGGACCGTCACCGTCCTATCACGCCGCTGATAAGCGACTATACCCGCAAGAGCATTGCTGCCTTCATCGAGAAATACCCCAACGTAGGCCTCCTCGTCTGTCTCGGCGAGGCCATGGCAACCATCGACGATGACGTAAAGTGGATGAAGGAGACAATCATTCCGGGCATTAAAGACGGACTGGTAGCCAGTGGACGAGCCACTATGCCCGACGGTTTACCGTCGGGGCTTCCCCCCATCGTCCTCCGTGCCCACGATACCGACGGCCCCCTGGTGCTGAAGGAGTCGCTGCCCCTCTACCCCAACATCTACACCATGTCGAAGTACACGGGCGAGTCGCTGACGACCTACGAGCCTGGCGGACCCTGGGGTGAGACCCATCGTCAATTGGCAGCCTCCGCTCCGGTGCATATCGACAACGTGCATATCCTGGCTAACCTTGAGCCGTGGCGCTGGTCGTCGCCCGCCTTCATCGAGAAGACGGTACAGGCCATGCACCGTGTACACCACTCCAAGGGACTGCACCTCTATCCGCAAGCCTCTTACTGGGACTGGCCCTATACGGCCGACAAACTGCCCAACGGCGAGCGGCTGATGCAGCTGGACCGCGACTGGATGTGGTATCAGGCATGGGGACGCTATGCCTGGAATGACCAACGGGGTGAGGACAAGACCTACTGGAAGAAGGAGTTGGCCGGGTATTATGGCATCGACACCATCACGGCCGGACACCTGCTCAAGGCCTACGACGAGACGGGCGAGATAGCTCCCAAACTATTGCGCCGCTTTGGCATTACTGAGGGAAACCGCCAGACGCTGTTGCTCGGCATGACGATGGCACAACTGGTGAATCCCTATAAGTTCAACATCTATCCAGGCTTCTATGAGAGTTGCGGTCCTGAAGGCGAGAAGCTCATTGAATATATTGAAAAGGAATACAAAGGACTGCCCCACAAGGGTGAGCTACCGATAGACATCGTTAACCAGTGTGTCTATCACGCCGACGTTGCACTGGTCGAGATGGAAATCGCCGCTACGGCCAAGCCCAGCCGTCATGCCGATGAATACCGGCGGGTGTGGAACGACTTCCGGTGCTATGACTTGTTTGCCAAGGCGTTCCAACAGAAGGTACGTGCCGCCGCTGAAGTGTTGCGCTACAAGTGGACTAAGGACATCAGCCATCTGGATACCGCCGCCCTGTGGCTTGAGCAAGGTCTCAGCATCTGGCAGGTACTAAGCCGTATGACAGACGAGTGGTACCTCTATGCCAACTCCATGCAGACCGCCCAACGGCGCATCCCCGTGGGGGGCGACGGCGGTAAGATGAAGACGTGGAGCGAACTGCTGCCGGTATATCAGGAGGAGCTGGACGCCCTGAAAGCCAATATCGAAAAGCTGAAGCATCCCGTAGGACAGACTGACATCAGGATTCTTCCCGTCAACCCTGCTGAGGTAGCGCTGTCAATGCCTACCGTACCGCTCCGGAAGGGTGCCATCATCTTCGAGAAGCGCGAGGACACAAAGGTGGACTCTATAGCCCCTGAACTTGTAGGCCTCCTGGCGCTCGTACTCAACCGCGACACCACGCGTATCGTCGGTACAACGTTAGCATTTGAGAGCGACAAGCCCGTCAAGCTCCTCGTCGGCTTCTTCCAGGATGACGACCCGAAGTGGGCCAAGCCTCCGAAGCTTGAGATTGACGCTACAGGCAACGAGTACGGACAGGCAGAGCCCGTCCTCACTAACGCCATCGCCATAGAGCAGATGCCGAAGGTGAATATCCACCAATACACGCTGCCTGCCGGTCGCCAGACGCTCCGGCTGCCGAAGGGTATCATCATGGTGGCAGGCTTTACGACGAGTGATATCAAACCGCGCGACTGCGGTCTCAACGGTCCGTCGAGCGAGGTTGACTGGCTGTTTCAAAGGTAAAAAAGAAAAAAAGTAAAAAGGTAAAAAACGCTATGAGAAAGACTGACAATATGCAGAAAGGCATGAGGGTATGGAGTGTTTTACTTTTTTACCTTTTTACCTTTTTACCTTTGCTGGCTGACGACATCAGCCAGCAAGAGATGCAGCGCATCTACCAAGAGGTACGCACACCTTATAAATATGGTCTGGTGGTGGCACCTGCAGACAACTACCACAAGATAGACTGTCCTACCGTCTTCCGCAAGGGCGACAAGTGGCTGATGACCTACGTCGTCTACAACGGCAAGGATGGTCTCGACGGACGTGGCTACGAGACGTGGCTGGCAGAGAGCGACGACCTCCTGCGGTGGAACACGCTGGGACGTATCCTGTCGTACAAGGACAGCGGATGGGACATGAACCAGCGGGGCGGCTTCCCTGCCCTCATTGACTGGACATGGGGTGGCGGCTATGAACTGGGCAAATATAAAGGTCGGTACTGGATGACGTATATCGGCGGTCATGGCACCGGCTATGAGGCCGTACGCGAACCGCTGAACATCGGAATGGCGTGGACTTCCCAGGATGTCACCAAGGCACATGAATGGCAGTCGGGCGAAAAACCGCTCCTGAGCATCAGCGACAAGGACGTGCAGTGGTGGGAGCAGCTGGTGCAATACAAGAGCACCATCTATAGCCTCCCCCCGGCCCCCTCCCGTAGAGGGGGTGAACAGAAAGCCTCCCCTCCATGGGGAGGTTTGGAGGGGGCTTTCATCATGTTCTACAACGCCGGCGGCATCAACCCCGCCAACAACCTGAAGGCTGAGCGTATTGGCATCGCTCTCTCCAACGACCTGAAGAAATGGAAACGCTACGCAGGCAATCCCGTCTTTGCCAACGAGGTGGGCGGTATCATCACCGGCGATGCTCAGATTGCCAAGATGGGCGACCTTTATGTGATGTTCTATTTCAAGGCCTACGACCCGTCACGCCGTTACAACGCTTTCAACACCTTCGCCGTCTCTCGTGACCTCGTCCACTGGCAGCGCTGGGAGGGCGAAGACCTGATATGGCCTTCAAAGCCTTACGACGAGATGTTCGCCCATAAGAGTTACGTGGTGAAGCACGACGGGGTGGTCTATCATTTCTACTGTGCCGTCAACAACGAACAGCAGCGCGGCATTGCCGTTGCCACCAGCGTGCCCATGGGCCGCAGCGTCGTCCGCTTCCCTGAACCAGAGCGCAAGGGCCGTCGCACCGTCACCCCGCTCAACGACGGCTGGACGGCAGCCACCGTGCCCGACGGTTCTCCGTCGGGTGTCGCTCTCCCCCACAACTTCGACGACTACTACGGCTACCGCCAGCTGCGTCACGGCAACCTGCACGGCTCTGCCGTCTATCAGAAGACCTTTACTGCCCAGCCACAGCCGGGCAAGCGCTACTTCCTGCAGTTAGAGGGTGTGGGCACCTACGCCACCATCACCGTCAACGACACACAGTACCCCAAGGAACTGATAGGGCGCACCGTCTTCACACTCGATGTGACGGAGGCGCTGAAGGCTGGCACCAACAGTCTGCATGTCGCCGTCGACCACCCCGCCATGCAGACGGAGTCGCCCTGGGTGTGCGGCGGCTGTTCATCGGAATGGGGCTTCTCTGAGGGCAGTCAGCCTTTCGGCATCTTCCGCCCTGTGACGCTCATAGAGACCGATGCCGTACGCATCGAACCCTTTGGCGTACATATCTGGAACAATGCCGCCTGCGACAGCGTCTATATTGAGACTGAGGTAAAGAACTACTCGCAGCAGCCCCAGCCCATAGAACTGGTTAACAAGTTTACGCTGGCCAGCGGCAAGCAGGTCTTCAGGTCAGTTGCTACAGAGTCGTTACGCCCTGGCGAGACCAAGACCATTCGTCATGCCGAGAAAGTAGAGAATGTGCATCGCTGGAGCCTTGACGACCCCTACCTCTACAACCTCGTTACTATGATAAAGCGCGATGGCAAGACTACCGACGAGGTGCGCACGCCATTCGGCATCCGCAACATCAAGTGGGCACGCCAGTTCTTCATCAACGGCACGCCCACCTTCATCAACGGCACCTGCGAGTACGAACACCTCCTGGGTAACAGCCATGCCTTTTCACCAGAGCAGATACGCTCCCGTGTGAAGCAGATACGCCTGGCTGGCTTCAATGCCTTCCGCGAGGCCCACCAGCCCCACAACCTGCTCTATCAGCAGCTCTTCGACGAACAGGGCATGCTCTTCTGGAGCCAGTTCTCGGCGCATATCTGGTACGACACGCCTCAGTTCCGCGAGAACTTCAAGCGCCTCTTGGTACGTTGGATCAAGGAGCGTCGCAACTCACCCTCCGTCATTCTCTGGGGACTGCAGAACGAGAGTGTCCTGCCCAAGGACTTTGCCGAGGAGTGCAGCGACATCATCCGCCGCCTCGACCCCACCTGCCGCGACCAGCGATTCATCACCACCTGCAACGGCGGTGAGGGCACCGACTGGAACGTCATCCAGAACTGGAGCGGCACCTACGGCGGCTCTGCCGACAACTACGCTGAAGAGCTGAAGCGCCCGGAGCAGCTGCTCAATGGCGAGTACGGCGCCTGGCGCACCATCGACCTGCATGGCGATGCCAGATACAGCGAGGAGTCGTTTACGGCCCTGCTTGAGAAGAAGGCCCGCCTGGCCGAGAGTGTCAGAGACAGTGTCTGCGGACACTTCCAGTGGCTCTTCACCTCGCACGACAACCCTGGGCGCGTACAGCCCGACGGTGCCCTGCGCCGCATCGACAAGATTGGCCCCATCAACTACAAAGGCCTCACCACCATCTGGGAAGAGCCCACGCCCGCCTACTATATGTACCGCCAGCGCTACGCACCCACCGCGCCAGTCACCGCGCCAGTCACCGCGCCAGTCACCGCGCCAGTCACCGTGCCAGTCACCGTGCCAGTCACCGTGCCAGTCACCGTGCCCGACGGTTTACCGTCGGGAAAAATCCTCCCCACCGCCGCCGACCGCAACCGCGCCCTCGTGAAGGGCGCCGAGGGCTATCACTACCTCTGCCGCATCAACTGTGGCGGCGATGCCTTCACCGATGAGTACGGTCAGCAGTGGCAGGCTGACGACACGCTCTACAGCCACTCCTGGGGCCAGGACTACGGCATGCACCCCTACCAGGCCTCGCAGCGCCATATCAGCACCGACATCCGCGGCACCCGCAGCGACGAACTCTTCCAGTTCTTCCGCTTCGGCCGCCACCGCCTGTGGTACGACATCCCCGTAGCCACCGCCCCCAGTGCTCCCAATGTCACCGTGCCCGACGGTTTACCGTCGGGTCTCTACCGCATCGAGCTCTACTTCCTGGAGCCGTGGCACGGCAAGAACGGCGGCGAACGCGACGACTACGAGGGCCTGCGCATCTTCGACGTCGCCGTCAACGGCGAGACCGTCGTCGACGACCTGGATCCGTGGGCAGAAGCCGGCTACTGTGGCGCTCTGAAACGCGTAGTCTATGCCAAGGCCAAGGATGGCCGCCTGCGTATCTCCTTCCCCGAGGTCAAGGCCGGACAAGCCGTCATCTGCGGCATCGCCGTGGCCACCCCTTCGGACAATTCTCTCACCTCTCACCTCTCACCACTTACCTCTAACCAATGGCATGCCTTCGATACCGACACCATAGCCAAACTGCCTAAGGAACAGCTGCCGGAAGATACTGAGGCCCGTCCCGCCACGGTCTATGACCCCCAGAAGCAGCAGGCCAAAGGTACTACCTTTATCATCAAGCCCGGCTTGGGACAGGAATATGCACTCCGTTTCCGCTACAAGAACACCACTGGTGCCGCCGTGAAAGGCCGCCTCACCATCACCGACTCCAAGCGAACGGTATTGGTAGACCGCAAGGTATCCTTCCCACCGACGCCCAATAAGTTTAAGATGCTATCGACGACGACCGGCACGCAGATCAATGCCGGCACCTACCGTCTGGTAGTAGAGGCTCCCGACATAGAATTCAAAAACTTAGAAATACAGTAACGACAATGATTAAAGATTTTAACTTCTACGCTCCCACCCGTGTGGTCTTCGGACGCGACAGTGAGAAACAACTGGCACAGCTTATCCGCCAGCAAGGCGGCAAGCGCGTACTCGTACATTATGGTGGCGGCTCTGCCCGTCGGTCTGGTCTGCTCGACCGCACCTTCAACACCCTGCGCGAGGCTGGCATCAGTTTTGTCGAACTGGGTGGCGTCGTCCCCAATCCGCTGCTGTCGAAGGTACAGGAGGGCATCGACCTCTGCCGTCGCGAACAGGTGGACTTCATCCTCGCCGTGGGCGGCGGCAGCGTCATCGACTCTGCCAAAGCCATCGGCTATGGCGTAGGCTATGAGGGCGACGTATGGGACTTTTGGGACGGGAAAAACACCCCAAAGCAGTGTCTGCCCATCGGTGTCATCCTGACCATCCCTGCTGCCGGCAGCGAGATGTCGAGCAGCTGTGTTATCACCCGCGACGAGGAACAGCTGAAGCGCGGCATCAACAGCGACCTGTGCCGCTGCCGGTTCTGTATCATGAATCCGGAACTGACCTACACGCTGCCACCCTACCAGACGGCTGCCGGTGCCACCGACATCATGATGCACACCATGGAGCGCTTTTTCTCGAAATATGAGGACATGACACTTACCGACGCCCTTGCCGAGGCCCTGCTGCGCACGGTGAAGGACAGTGTGTTCGAGGTGCTCGCCAACCCCGAGGACTATCGGCACCGTGCACAGATCATGTGGGCAGGGTCGCTGGCACACAACGACTTGACGGAGTGTGGCACGGAGAAGGATTTTGCCACCCACCGTCTGGAGCACGAACTGAGTGCCGTCTATGGTGTCACCCACGGCGCCGGACTGTCAGCCCTGTGGGGTTCATGGGCCCGCTTTGTCATGCCACGCCATCTGAGCCGTTTCGTACAGTTTGCCGTCAACGTGATGGGCATTACCAACGACTTCACACACCCCGAGGCCACTGCCATGAAGGGCGTTGAGGCCATCGAACGGTTCTACCGCGCCATCGGCATGCCTGCCACTATCGGCGAACTGCTCGGCCGCACACTCACCGACGAGGAGGTTGACACGCTGGCCGACCGCTGTAGCAGGGGCGGCTCCATCACCGTCGGCGCCATGGAGGTGCTCGACCGCGAGGCTATGCGCACCATCTACCGCATGGCCAATCATTCATAAGAGAAACAACGCCTGGCTATGAAGACATTGATCCTTGGACTATTGCTTACAGCATCGGCACCGCTGACAGCAGAGGAGCACCACGACTGGGAGGACCACCACGTGCTGCAAATCAACCGCGAGCCGGCTCGTGCCTACTTCATTCCCTTTGGCGAGCAAAGGGGTGACCGCACACTCTGCCTTAACGGTGAATGGCGGTTCCGCTGGACAAAGAAACCGGAGTGGCGCATCAAGGATTTCTATCGCACCGACTTCGACGATAGCAGGTGGATCATGTTTCCCGTGCCTGCCAACTGGGAAGTCAACACCGGCAGTCACTGCTTTGGCACACCCATCTACGTCTCTGCCGGTTATCCGTTTAAGATTGACCCGCCATACGTCACCCGCGAGCCTAAGCGGGAGTGGACGACATACGAGGAGCGCAATCCTACGGGACAGTACAGGCGGACTTTTTCTTTGCCTGCGAATTGGCAGACGGGTCAGACGTTCCTGCGCTTCGAGGGTGTCATGTCGGCATTCTATGTGTGGATGAACGGGCAGCGCGTGGGTTACTCACAAGGCTCCATGGAGCCCTCTGAGTTTAACGTCACCGGCTATCTGAAGTCTGGTGAAAACCAGATAGCCGTTGAGGTATATAAGTATTGCGACGGCTCATACCTCGAAGACCAGGATTTCTGGCGTTTTGGCGGCATCCACCGTGACGTGCTGTTGTACCATACGCCCGACGTCAGGCTAAAAGACGTCACCGTGCGCACAACGCTCAACACCCTTACCGTCAACCCACAGTTCTCCGTCTATAACGGTGAGACAGCAGAGGGCTATCGGCTGGTGGCCACGCTCCTGGACGGTGCCACACCGATAGGCAGCGACACTGTGGCAGCCGATGAGGTTCTTGACCTGGCCCACAAGGCGTCACACATGAACGAGTGGTACCCGCAGCGGGGCTACCGCAAGTTCGGACGCATGGCAATCCATATCAGCAACCCGCGGCTGTGGAGCGTCGAAGACCCTCACCTCTATGCCTTACTTCTGGAACTGAAGGATGCTGACGGCAAAACCGTGGAGCGCGTGACACAGCAGGTAGGGTTCCGCACCATCCGCATAGAACAAGGTCAACTGCTCATTAACGGAAAGCCCATCAAAATAAAGGGAGTTAACCGCCATGAGCACGACCCCTACCGTGCCCGGGTCATGACCGAAGAACTGATGAAGGAGGACCTGCGGCTGATGAAGGCGGCTAACATCAATGCCGTGCGACTGGCCCACTACCCCAACTGTCCGCGATGGTATGAACTCTGCGACTCTGTGGGCATGTACGTCATGGACGAGGCCGACTGCGAGACCCACGGTCTGCGTGGCACGCTGGCCTCTACGCCCGACTGGAACGAGGCCTTCATGGACCGCGTCATCCGCATGGCCGAACGCGACAAGAACCACCCGAGTATCATCTTCTGGAGTCTCGGCAACGAGAGCGGCTACGGTGGCAACCATGCGGCCATGTCGGCGTGGCTCCATGAGTTCGACCCCACCCGTCCTGTACACTACGAAGGGGCACAGGGCATGCAGTCGGTCAGCATTGCCAAGGAGCGCACCGCTGCCGACCCCCAGACGGTAGACATCATCTCGCGCTTCTACCCCCGCGTGATGGCCGACTACCTGAATCCCGGCATTGCCGAGGGCTCTGACAAGGAGCGTGCCGAGAATGCCCGCTGGGAACATCTGCTGGAGATTGCCAACCGTCCCGGCGACCACTGCTCGTGGGAAGGCTCCGACGGCGGCCCACGCCCTGTGCTCACCAGCGAGTATGCTCACTCCATGGGCAACGCCCTCGGCAACTTCAAGGAGTATTGGGACGAGATCAACAGTCATCCGCGCTTGCTTGGCGGCTTCATCTGGGACTGGGCCGACCAAGGACTCATAGAGCCAGGCGGCATTGTCCACTATGGCGGCGACTTTGGCGACAAGCCCAACCTGCATGCCTTCTGCATGAACGGCATCGTCATGAGCGACCGTACGCTGACACCGAAGTATTATGAAGTGCAGGCGGTATACGGTAACGGTCCGCAGAGCTTTCCTGAAACAGCGAAAGCCAGACCAAAACCGCTGAAAAGTGATGCAAAATTCAAACTCGCTGACCTTACACTCCGAAGTCAGTGTTTCCGCGCACCCACCGACAACGACAAGGGCTTCGGCAACTGGCTGGCCAAGGACTGGAAACGCTGCGGCCTCGACACGCTGACCATACCGATGACTACCGAACAGGACGGCAATGAGCTGACGTTCACCTTCAACATCCCCGACTCGCTGCCTGACCTGCCACGCCTGGGTATTGTCATCGAACTGCCCCGCGACTATGAGCAGCTGACATGGTACGGACGCGGCCCCTGGGACAACTATCCCGACAGAAAGATTTCATGTCCCATCGGCCTGTGGCAGTCAACGGTCTCTGAACAGTACGTACCCTACCCCCGTCCGCAGGACTCTGGCAACCATGAGGACTGCACCTACGTAGAACTCAAGACCAAGCGTGGCAAGCGTCTGCGCATAGAGGCCGTTGATGAGCCCTTCTCTTTCTCAGCCCTGCCCTACTCTGCACAGTACATAGCCTCTATGACCCACCATCATGAGCTGGAGGATCAGGGAAAGACCTACCTGAGCATCGACTGCGCCGTCATGGGACTCGGCAACAGCAGCTGCGGCCCTGGCGTACTGAAGAAATACACTATTGACAAGCAGCGCCGCCACCAGCTCCGCATCCGTATTCAGTCACAGTGAAACGGGAGGTTGCTGACGGCTCTCTATATATAGGGAAAGCAAAAACAGGTAGCACCTCTGACACCCAAACTGATTTTCAGACACTTACAGAGTTTTTACCAACACCCAAGGTGACACCCAAAGTAACACCCAACCACTCATAAAAATCCCAGCCTCTCGTACAAGCGAGAGGCTGGGATTTTTTTGTGAGAGGCCGGGATTTTCCGGCGAGAGGCCTGCCGACCATTTGGGTGCTACTTCAGGTGCCACCTAAACCAAGGAACTGACACCAAAAAGCGCGCTGACTACCAATTAGTTAGGCGCTGGGTGTCAGAGGTGAGGGTTGTTTTCTCGTTAACTATATAGCAAAAAACCGCTCCTGACAGAGACTGACGGAAGCGGTTTTGATATTTACGAGAACTGCTTTATGCGGTAGGCAGCTCCAGCCACTTGACGTAGCAGAAGTCCTGACGGTGAGGCAGGTTCTTGTTCTTGGGATACATACGGACGGCACTCTTGTACTGGCCGGCCTGCTTGGGCGAATGCTTCACCTCGAAGGTGTAGTTGTTGCCCTCCTTCTTCACCATCTTCAACGGCTCGATAGAGAAGACATGCTCCTCGCCGTTCTTGTCGATGTTGACATTGACCTTCTCCAGGGCAACGGCATCATCAAGACCCTGCTCGTTGATGACATAGCGCAGGGTGTAGTCCTCACCGGTAAGATGGAGACCTGATGCAGGGGCCGTGCTCTCTGAAGAGACAACACAGATGGCATCCCAGCGCTCGGCTACCGTCTCCTTCCACAGGGCGATGTCCTTAGCCAGCTGGTTGTTGTTGGCAGAAATCTCCTTGAAGCGCTTGGCCTGCTTCTCATAGAACTTAGAGTAGTAGTCGTCTAACTGGCGCTTCATGGTATAGTGAGGCGCAATCTGGGCGATGGAGTTCTTGACCACCTTAATCCAGCCCTTAGAGAGACCCTTCTTGTCCTTGTCATAATACAGGGGCACAATCTCGTTCTCGAGCATACCATAGATGGTGGCGGCATCGAGCTGGTCCTGATAGCCCTGGTTCTGGTAGGTACGCTTCTCGGTGAGTGCCCAGCCGGCACCCTCGCGGTAGCCCTCCAGCCACCAGCCGTCCTTCACGCTGAGGTTGACAACGCCGTTCATCTCGGCCTTCTCGCCTGATGTACCTGAAGCCTCCAGAGGACGGGTCGGGGTGTTCATCCAGATATCGACACCCGACACGAGGCGGCGGGCCAGCAGGAAGTCGTAGTCCTCGAGGAAGATGATCTTGCCCAGGAACTCAGGACGCTGCGAAATCTCGAAAATCTTCTTGATGAGACCCTGACCGGCACCGTCGGCAGGGTGAGCCTTACCGGCAAAGAGGAAGATGACGGGACGCTCGGGATTGTTGACAATCTGCGACAGACGCTCCAGGTTGGTGAACAGCAGGTGTGCGCGCTTGTAGGTAGCGAAACGGCGGCAGAAGCCGATGACCAGCGCATTGGGATTCATGCTCTCCAGCAGCGAGACGACACGCGAGGGGTCGCCCTGGTTCTTCAGCCATGTCTCGCGGAACTGCACCTTGATATAGTCGAAGAGCTTCTGCTTCAGAGCCATGCGGGTAGCCCACACCTCCTCATCGGGACACTGGTAGATACCGTGCCAGATCTGCTCGTTAGACTGGTCGCCCATGAACTTCGCGTCGAAGTACTTGGCATAAACCTTGCGCCACTCAGCAGCAGCCCAGGTGGGGAAGTGAACACCGTTGGTGACGTAGCCCACGTGGTTCTCCTCAGGATAATAGCCCTTCCAGATAGGAGCGAACATCTTCTGGCTAACCCAGCCGTGGAGCATAGACACGCCGTTAACCTCCTGACAGGTGTTGCAGGCGAAGGTTGACATACAGAACTTCTCGCCCTTGTCGTCGGGATTGGTACGGCCCATGCCGATGAACTCATCCCATGAGATGCCGAGCTTCTGGGGATAGCCGCCCATGTACTTGCCGAAGAGGCCCTCGTCGAAGTAGTCGTGACCGGCGGGCACAGGTGTGTGGACGGTATAGAGACCGCTGGCACGTACCAGCTCAAGAGCCTGGTTGAAGGTGAGACCCTCGTCGATATAGTCGCAGAGACGCTGCAGGTTGCACAGGGCAGCGTGACCCTCGTTGCAGTGGTAGATATCTTTCTTAATGCCGAGCTTCTTGAGCAGCAGCATACCACCGATGCCCAGCAGGATTTCCTGCTTCAGACGGTTCTCCCAGTCGCCACCGTAGAGGCTGTGGGTGATGGGCTTGTCGAACTCAGAGTTCATCTCGTTGTCGGTGTCGAGCAGATAGAGGCTGACACGGCCCACATTGACACGCCAGACGTAGGCATGAACCATATAGTTGGTATAGGGCACGTCGATAACCAGGGGGTTGCCGTCCTTGTCGAGCTGGCGCTCAATGGGCAGCGAGCCGAAGTTCTGCGACTCGTAGTTGGCTATCTGCTGGCCGTCCATAGACAGGCTCTGGGTGAAATAGCCGAAACGATAGAGAAAACCGACAGCACACATATCGACATTACTGTCGGAAGCCTCCTTGACATAGTCACCGGCCAGCATACCCAGACCACCCGAGTAAATCTTCAGGGCAGAGTGGATACCGTATTCCATACAGAAATAAGCCACCGAGGGGCGCTTCTTGTCGGGTTCCACGTCCATGTACTCACGGAACTGGGCATAGACATCGTTAATGCGCTTCATGAGGGCCTTATCCTTCAGAATCTCTGCCTTACGGTCAAAGGTCAGGCGCTCCAACAGCATAACGGGGTTGTGCTTCACGTCGTGATAGATTTCGGGATCAAGGTCACGGAACAGGTCGCGTGCCTCGAAATTCCAAACCCACCACATGTTGTGTGCAATCTCGTCCAGGCACTTCAGCTGCTCAGGAAGGTTCGACTTCACGGTCAGCATCTTCCACTGAGGAGCATTGGTGTAATCAGCTTTAATTTTCATAATCTTTTTTACCTTAATTATATGGATATTCTTGTTAATGCTTTATTTCTTACGGGCCTCGGCCTTCTGCAGGGCAATGTCGTAGGCCTCGTCATAATACTTGATGAACTCGCTCCAGAGGGCTTTCTTCGACAGGGCCTCGGCCTTCTTGCGGCAGGCTTCCACCTCCTTGGCGGTCATGCTTGAAAACTGTGCCACGGCATCCTTGATGGCATCGGCCACCTCAGAGTAGTTGTAGTCGGTGCGGTGGATGACCTTCACGCCGTCCTCCAGTTCACCATAGTGGCCGAACTCTGCATTGGCCCACAGGCCGAAGCCTGCCAGGTCGGTGGTGATGCAGGGCACCTTGAAGGCGACGGCCTCCAGCGGTGTATAGCCCCAAGGCTCGTAATAGGAGGGATAGACGCAGAGGTCGTTGCCCAGCACTACGTCGTAATAGGTCATATTGACAATGCCGTCCTCACCATCAAGATAGCAGGGCAGGAAGATAACCTTCACATTGTCCTCCTTGCGGTTGTGCATGTCGTAGTACTTCATCATGCTCAGCACGTTGTCGTGACTCATATTGTGGAGCCAGTGGGTAATCTGGGGAACCTCCAGAGGCGTGTCGAACGACTCGTTCGCCATCAGCCTCTCCTGCAAATCCTTGCGGGGTTCGCCTACCCATCCGGGCACCTCAATAAATGCCAGCACCTTCTTCTTCAGGTCACGGTCGCGCAACAGGCGGTTCATGGCCTCAACGAAGACATCGATACCTTTATTGCGGAACTCATAACGTCCTGAAGTTGAGACAATCAGCGTATCATCATCAAGTGTTTCTCCAAGCAGGGCATTGGCCACGTCGAGCAGACGCTTGCGGGCTGCCTTGCGCTTCTTGGTGAACGTGGCGGCCTTGGGCACAAAGCTGTTGTCGAAACCATTGGGCAGCACCACGTCGACAGGCTTGTCGAGCAGCTCCACACACTCGCGGGCGGTGATGTCGCTCACCGTGGTGAAACAGTCAACATGGAAGGCTGTCTGCTTCTCGATGGAGTGCTTCGACTGCATGTTCAACTCGCCGGCCATCTGGTCGCCGTTATAGGCAAAGAGATAGTCGTACAGCGGCTTCTGGTTGCCGGCAATAGAACGGCCGATGCTGGTGGCATGGGTGGTGAATATAGTGCCTATCTGGGGCAGTTTGTTGTTGATATACAAGGCCCCAAGACCACACATCCACTCATTGGCATGATAGATGACACGCTGCTTGCTGTCGAGGTAGTGCTTATAGAAACTCTCCACGACCAGGGCGGCAGCGTATGAGAACATGGAAGCCTCGTCGTAATCGCCATAGGCGTGCAGCGAATCTACCTGATAGTGCTCCCACAACCAACCGTAGATGTCGTTCTTCTTCTCAAAGAACGGTTCAAAGTCTACCAGAATTGCTATGGGTTCTCCAGGCACCGTCCAGCGCCCTACTCTCACGAAGAGACCGTTTTCCTTTGCCTCCCATTGCCAATCGGCAAAAAGAGCCTTGTCCTCTTTGAAATAAGGACTCTCCTTCTCCTTCCAAAAGTCAGGACCAATGAAAATTATCTTGTCCTGCATCCTGTCTTGCAACGTCTTTGCGCGAGATGAAAGTACGGTATAGATACCGCCAACCTTGTTACACACCTCCCAACTCGATTCAAAGATGTAGTCAGGCGTTAAATGCTTATTTCCCATTCGTTATAATTATAAACGGCTGCAAAGATACTTAAAAAATTTCAAAAACGCGCCATCTTTCAACGTATATTTTCTTGTGCGACACGCATTTATTGATTTATATTTATTACCTTTGCCCGCAAAATAGGAGATTTTACGATGAAAAAAATACTGTCTGCAACACTTTTGGCTGCCATGGCAACCGCTGCCATGGCCCAACAGCCGGTGAAAACCTTCAAGGGATACCTTTTTAATGAGGAGTATGACGTCTACATGAGGATTGACTTCTACGGGGAGTCCATCGCGGTGCCGGGAAACGAACTGTACGGCCTGCTGCCGGGATTCCTGGCCAAGAGGAACAACAACTTCTGCTGGGCAGTGACGGCAGCAAAGGTGAAAGACGAGAACACGGCAGAACTGAGTCTGATTAACGACTTCGGCAGCGAAGACTTGACGGCAACGCTGACACGTGAAAACGACTCCATCTACATACTGCACCAGGAGAAGGGCAGCACGCTGAAGGTGCCCAAGAACGGAAAATGGCAGAAGTTACCGAAAACCCTGCCATTTAAACGTCAGAAATAAGCCTGCACTATTTGTCGTTCTTCTTCTGCGGCTGACCGTGATTCTTACCACGGTTCCATCCCCGCAGCATCTGGCGGTGGAACCGGTCTTCAGCTTTCAGCACATCATAAAGCTTTGAAGCTGACAACACACTGAGGAACTTATCGTGATAACTCTGCTGGATACGCTTCAGTTCCAGGTCGTACTCGTCACGCTGACGGATAGCCTCCTCACAGCCTTTCTCGTCGGCAGGCTTCACCTTGCCTAACTGGCGCTGACGGTCGAAAATGGCGCGTTGCTTGGCCTGCATCTCCTTGTAGACAGGGAAGAACTTGGCGGCCTCGCGTGCCGACAGACACGCCTCCTTGGTAATAAACTGCTCCAGTTCGGCCTGGAAACGCTCAGGCGAGAATTTCTCCGGTTTTCCTTTCTGTGCAGCAACCGTGAGCGACACGGCTAGCACTATTACGCATGTAGTAAGTAGTCTTTTCATCTGCCCGTAAAATTAAAAGTCGCTTGCCAGGCAAGCATAAATATCATTGTTGTCGGCCATCACATAGTCGGCAGCCTCGTCAACATAGGTATCGCTGGCAGAAACGGTCGTCGTGGCCACCACGCTCTGCCCCGTCGTCTCCGGCACCAAGAAGTAGGCGGTGGCCGTCAGCACAGCCACCAGCAGACAGGCGGCAGCGTACAGCCAGGGACGCATGCTGACCACGCGGCCCGGCTTTGTATCCTTTGTATCCTCAGGAATCTGCGACATCACGGAGTCGGCAAGCCTGTCGAAATAACCGTCGGGCACACGGAAGTGATTGCCGTTGCCCATGCGGTTTCTGATATATTGTTCCTCGTTCATCATATCTTCTTGACGTATCATAGTACTAAAGGTTTAATCCAGGGACTTAAAAAAATCGGAAATCTTCTTCACGGCTATATGATAGGAGGCTTTCAGCGCCCCCTCACTGGTGCCCAGCATCTTGCTGATATCGCTGTATTTCATGTCGTCGTAGTAGCGCAGGAGGAAGACGGTGCGCTGCACCTCGGGCAACCGTGCGATGGCCTCCTGCAGTTGTGCCTCGGTCTCGTCACCGTCGAAATAGTTGTCGGCCATGAGCAGGTGGGCCACCCCACCCTCTTCGTCGTCGATGCTGGCAGCCACCTGGTTCTTCTGCCGGCGCAGGAAGTCGAGGCTCTCGTTGATGGCTATGCGCGACAGCCACGTCAGCAGTTTGGAGTCGCCGTGAAAGGACCCGATTCCCAGCCACGCCTTGACGAACGTGTTTTGCAGCACGTCGTTGGCATCGTCGTGTGTGAGCACAAGCCGCCGGATCTGCCAGTACAGTTGTTCACTGTATTGGCGTACCACCGTCTCAAAAGCCTTTCGCTGCTGCTTAGGGTCAGACAGTTGTTCTATGAGCAGCTTATCGTCAGTCATTGATATATGGTTGTAGAGCCTCAGCGACAGCACCGTCGTAGCCGTAGACATCGGGGTAATACTGCAAGGAGCCGTCGGGAGTCAGGAATATCGTGTAATAAGTTATAATAATAGGTACGCGAGGACTGACAGGAATAGAGTGTACCAGCTGCGGTACCTTGACGGTAGGATCCAGGGCATCGATCAGCTCTTGTCCCCACTCCGTCTCAGGCTTCATGCCCATCGAGATACGCAGTTTGTCAAGCAGCTGGGGGTCGGGATCTTTCTCCATCATAAAGACAGCCAGGTCGAAAGGCCGCTGCACACGGACACAGCCATGTGAGACTCCCCGGTTATCGCGTTTAAAGACACCCGGACTAGAGGTGTCGTGCAGGAACACCGAAAAGTTGTTGGGGAAACGGAAGATGATGCGACCCAGGGAATTGCCGGCCCCACCCTCCTGAGCCACGCGGTAGTTGCCGCTGTTGAGCATGCCGGCGGTGATACTCTTGGGCGAGAGGCGCTTACCCGTCTTGCGGTCTGTGATATAGTAGCGATGACGGGCGAAGTAGGCGGAGTCGCCCCCATGCCGGGCTACGTCGCCGCTAACGATACTCATAGGCATGACCCATTCGGGGTTTACCTGCATCAAGTTGATGCGGCTCGAGAGCAAAGGGGTCTTTGTCTTCAGGGCGCCGCAGGCAGCGCGCATATCAATAACAGTATCAGGACTGACAGCCCACAGATGGTAGGCTGGTACGTTGACTACAACATATTTCTCGCCGGGCTGCGGACGAAGTTTTTCACGCCACCGGCAACGTTCCATATTAACCAACACGCGCTGGTGCTGATCGCCAGACACCTCGCTTAGCAGTTGAGAGAGACGGCTATACAGATTATCCCGAACCTCCTGATGACGCAGGAAGGCGCCCAGGCTGTCGGTGGCAATACTGGCTATGGCACTCCGAAAAAAATCGGAACCAGGACGTTCAATATCGACATCGTAAAGATGGTGATAGGCAAGGGCCTTTCCCGTTGAATCCTGAATACTGGCGGCAAAGTGGTTGAGCACGTGACTGGGACTGGTGAAGCCAAACCGCTGGCCTGTGGCATATTTCAGGAATGCCCATGTCAGATTGTATTCCAGCCGCGACGTCACCACGTTAATATCCTCCTTCTGGTCGAACTGCAGTGTGCGCAGACGTTCCAAGTCAGACCCAATCTGGGCCATGCGGAAAGCCTTAGGACTGAACCCGATAACCTGCAACTGTCGCTTGAGGACGGCCATGAGCGTATCGGAACAAGAGCTGGCTCCCAACATATCAACCCACAGGAAACGGCCACCGTTCTCATAGTACTGCCGTACCTGCTGGGAGGCAAAATCCTGACTGTTTTCCTGACTGCAAATATGCTCTAAACTCTTCCTGATGGCAGGAGAATTTAGAGCATATTCCATTACTGTCAGATTCTTGAATTCGTCGGCAGCCAACAGACGCTTGGTGTGAGTTGAAGAGTCAGCGCAACCCAACATCAGCAATAGGAAAGAAAACAGGCAAAGAGTGATTAGCGTACCTGAATCTTTCTGACTACCTTGCCTATCTTCAGAATATAGCAACCTTTAGGAACGTTAAGTTCTACACGTTGTGCCGGACTGTCAATCTTGACAGCCATAATCTGACGGCCTGTCAACGATACCACTTCGAGGGTCTCGCCCTGAGCGCCGGTAATGCAGACAGTAGACCCACTGATGCTGATGCCTATCTGACTGTCGGCCTGCTCAACTGCAGCCAATTCCATCTCAGCAGCAAGTGTAACTGCGGGCGACGCAGCCATCAAAAGTCCTGCAAGTGAAAATATGAGTAGTCTTTTTGTCATATATGCAAACTTCTTATTTGGTGCAAATATACAACTTTTCCAAAAATCCTCCAAATTTTTCCGCAAAAAAATGCAATAATCGGCCGTTTTAGACGTTGATGACCTCCAATTCGTTGGCTAAATGGGCATTTGCAAACACTTGCCGCGCCTCATTGAGCAAAACCTGCTCGTCTTCATAACGCGAGCTGTAGTGACCCAATATCAGTTGTCCGGCACCGGCATCACGAGCCACCATCGCCGCCTGACGGGCGGTGGAGTGATAGTATTTCTCGGCCATCTTCAGGTTGTCTTCACCGTATGTGCTCTCATGATAGAGCGTGCTGACACCCTGCAACTGCTGGTGCAGGTCTGGCAGGTAGCGCGTGTCGCTGCAGTAGGCATAACTACGTGGGGCATCAGCAGGCTCCACAAGGCGTGCGTTGGGTATCAGCTCTCCATCGTCTGTCGTCCAGTCGGCTCCGTTCTTGATATTTTGAATCTGTGAGGTCGGAATCTTGTAGAAGTCTATCATCTCCCTGCGGATATGCGGCAGCAAAGGCTTTTCACGGAAGAGGAAACCGCAGGTAGGCATACGGTGGCTCAACGGGATGGTCTCTACCGTTAGCGAGCGGTCCTCATAGATAACCTCACGGCAGGAGGCATCGATGGTATGGAACACCACCTCGTAACCCAGGTCACGGCAATAGAGAGCCATCTGGCGCTGCAGCATATCTTCAAGAGCCGGATGCGCATGAATATGCAGACGCGCTGTACGCCCCAGCAGTCCAAAGGTTGAAATCATGCCTATCAGACCAAAGCAGTGGTCGCCATGCAGGTGGGAGATGAACACGTGGCTCACTTTAGTAAAACGCACGCGCAGACGGCGGAGTTGTAACTGCGTGCCCTCGCCACAGTCAACCATGAAAAGCTTTTCACGCAGCTCGACAACCTGAGCCGACGGATAGTGACGCAACGTTGGCAGCGCACTACCGCAACCTAAGATATGCACTCTGAACGGTTCCACGGCTCATTTACATTCTGTAGTCGTCCTCAGTGGCTTCCTCCAATTGAATGTCTACGCTATGTGACTGAGGCTTGTAACGACTGTACTCAAACGTATCTTCCGAATCCTTGAACACCAGCGAGTCGGGACCTATGTACACAATGTCATACAGGTTTGTCTCCTCCACATCACCACCACCCTCGCGGATGGCTACCATCTCCAACTTGCCGTTGAAGAGCCTCCACGAACGGTAAATAAGCGACGGCTGATCTATACTCTCAGCGATACCACCCTCCATGATGCGAACCCCCATATCGGAACTGCCATCGAGAGGGTTTGGCATCACCCACTCGCCCAGCATCGCCGTCTGGTTAATGACAAGAGAAGCTACTGATTTATTCTTCATGATGACGGCCATGCGATCACCACTTTGGAATCCGCCAAGGCACTTGCCTTTGTCATTGGCCTCGGCAACGCTCAACACCAGAGTGTCACCAACGTCAGTTATTAACTGCAGCGTATTCATGGCCGACCCATCACCACAGATGCCATACACCATAGAGTCGCGGTTTATGTTTACCACAACGGTAGAGTCGTAGACAGCGTCAACAGGTGTCTGCTGGCCTTTGCTGCCGCAGCCCACCATCGTGGCGATGGCGGCGGCTGCCAGAATCATTGAATCAATTCTTTTCATATACTTAACGTCTTTGTGTTATTTCTCTTGTTTTTTGGCCTCGTTCCAGAGACTGTCCATCTCCTCCAGAGTCATTTCTGTCAACGGACGTCCGACACGGATGCTGTGCTGTTCAATATAGCCGAAGCGACTTATAAACTTCTGATTTGTCCGCTCAAGAGCATTTTCGGGATTCAGTTTATACAGCCGGGCAGCATTGATAACCGAAAAGAGGAAATCGCCCAATTCGTCGGTAGAACGTTCACGGTCCTCTTGGCGCAGTTCTTCTTCTAACTCGTCCAACTCCTCACGCACCTTGGCCCAGACATCCTCTTTCTTCTCCCAGTCAAAACCAACGTTCCGCGCTTTATCCTGAATACGGTAAGCCTTGATAAGGGAGGGCAGCGCCGAAGGAACACCAGAGAGCACCGTCTTGTTGCCGTCTTTCTCCTTGAGTTTGATCTGCTCCCAGTTCTGAAGCACCTGCTCCGACGTCTTGGCATCGGCAAACTCCCTGTCGGTAGAGTCCTCGCCATACGGGAGGGGTTTGGGGTAGGCTGCACCAATCTGTGAGGGATGATAGATGTGCGGATGACGAAATATCAACTTGTCGGCCTGCTGGTTACACACATCAGCCATATCAAAGTCACCTGTCTCTGAGCCTATCTTGGCATAAAACATCACATGCATCAGCACGTCGCCCAATTCCTTACAGATATTCTTACGGTCATCGCGCATCAGCGCATCACACAATTCATACACTTCCTCAATGGTATTCGGACGGAGTGACTCGTTGGTCTGCTTCTTGTCCCAAGGACACTTTTCGCGTAACTGGTCTAGCACGTCAAGTAACCGCCCGAAGGCTTTCATCTGTTCTTCTCTTGTATGCATTTTAGCAATTGCTAATTCCTTTTTTACAGCGCAAAGGTAAGCATTATTTTCCATTCCACCAACTTTTTAGCAAAATCTTGTCGCATTTTCCAAGGAAAAGTTGTATCTTTGCAGCCGTTTTATAAAATAGGTATATGGAAATAGCAAGCAAATACGACCCAAAAGAGGTCGAAGGGAAATGGTACCAGTACTGGCTGGACAACAAGCTCTTCAGTAGTAAACCCGACGGGCGCGAACCCTACACCATCGTGATTCCGCCCCCCAACGTGACAGGTGTGCTCCACATGGGACACATGCTGAACAATACGATTCAGGACATCCTGGTGCGCCGTGCCCGCATGGAGGGCAAGAACGCACTCTGGGTGCCCGGCACCGACCATGCCTCTATTGCCACAGAGGCCAAGGTTGTAAAGAAACTGGCCGAGCAGGGCATCAAGAAGCACGACCTGACGCGCGACGAGTTCCTGAAACATGCCTGGGACTGGACGCATGAGCATGGCGGCATCATCCTCAAGCAGCTGCGCCGACTGGGAGCCTCATGCGACTGGGACCGCACGGCTTTCACCATGGACGAGAAGCGCTCCGAAAGCGTCATCAAGGTTTTCGTCGACCTCTACAACAAGGGCCTCATCTACCGCGGCCTGCGCATGGTGAACTGGGACCCGAAGGCCCTTACCGCCCTCTCTACCGAGGAGGTTATCTACCGTGAGGAGCAGAGCCACCTGTTCCACCTGAAGTACTATGTGGCAGACCCCATAGATCCCATGGGCCCCATAAGCCCCATAGGAGAAAATGTCATCCACAAAGACGAGAAGGGCTACTACGCCGTCGTGGCCACCACCCGTCCTGAGACCATCATGGGCGACACCGCCATGTGTATCAACCCCAAGGACCCGAAGAACCAGTGGCTGAAAGGCCGTAAGGTCATCGTGCCGCTGGTGAACCGCGTCATCCCCGTCATCGAGGACCGCTATGTGGACATCGAGTTTGGCACTGGCTGTCTGAAGGTGACACCCGCCCACGACACCAACGACTACATGCTGGGCAAGACGCACAACCTGGAGACCATCGACATCTTCAACGCCGACGGCACTATCAGCGACCAGTCGCCCATCTACGTAGGCATGGACCGCATGGACTGCCGCAAGCAGATAGCCAAGGACCTGCAGGAAGCCGGACTGATGGAAAAGGTCGAGGACTACACTAACAAGGTGGGCTACTCCGAGCGCAACCCCGAAACCGCCATCGAACCGCGCCTGTCCATGCAGTGGTTCCTCTCCATGAGGCACTTTGCCGACATCGCCCTGCCTCCCGTCATGAACGACGAACTGAAGTTCTATCCCACGAAATACAAGAACACCTATAAGAACTGGCTTGAGAACATCCAGGACTGGTGCATCTCACGTCAGCTGTGGTGGGGACACCGCATACCGGCCTATTATATAGAGACCCCCTCCAACCTCCCCGAGGGAGAGGCTATACCCGAGGATGCTTTCGTGGTAGCAGCAAATGAGGAGGAGGCTTACAAACTGGCAGAGGAGAAATACCCTCAACTTAAAAAACTCTCTCCCTCGGGAGAGTTGGAGAGGGGTTTCTCGTTGCGTCAGGACGAAGACGCCCTCGACACCTGGTTCTCCAGCTGGCTGTGGCCTATCTCGCTGTTCGACGGCATCAATAACCCCGGCAATGAAGAGATCAAATACTACTACCCCACCTCAGACCTGGTGACCGGTCCTGACATCATCTTCTTCTGGGTGGCCCGCATGATTATGGCCGGCTATGAGTATATTGGCGACATGCCCTTCAAGAACGTCTATTTCACAGGCATCGTCCGCGACAAGCTGGGCCGTAAGATGTCGAAGTCGTTAGGCAACAGTCCCGACCCCATCGAGCTGATTGAGAAGTTCGGTGCCGACGGCGTCCGCATGGGCATGATGCTCTCTGCTCCTGCCGGCAACGACATCCTCTTCGACGAGGCCCTCTGCGAGCAGGGGCGCAACTTCAACAACAAGATATGGAACGCCTTCCGTCTGGTAAAGGGCTGGAAGGTGGCCGACATCGAGCAGTCGGAGGCTGGCAAGATAGCCACCGCATGGTTTGAGGCCAAGCTCCGCCAGACAAACGCCGAGGTTGACGACCTGTTCAAGAAGTACCGCATCTCTGAGGCACTGATGGCTGTCTACAAGCTCTTCTGGGACGAGTTCTCAAGCTGGTATCTGGAGATGGTGAAGCCCGCCTATATCAACGGTGAGCAGCAGCCCATCGACAGACAGACCTACGACAAGACGCTCGAGTTCTTCGAGGTGCTGCTGAAGATGCTCCATCCGTTCATGCCGTTTATCACCGAGGAACTGTGGCAGCATCTCTATGACCGCAAGGACGGGGAGAGCATCATGCGCGACAAACTGGAGATTGCCGCTCCCACGGAGGCCGACAACAAGCTGGCTGCCGATATTGAGAGCGTGAAGCAGATTGTGTCTGGCGTGCGTATGGTGCGCTCCTCCAAGAACATCGCTCCCAAGGAGCAACTGGAACTCCAAGCCATCGGCAAGAATGACTACGAGGCCTTCAATGCCGCCATTGTGAAGATGGCCAACCTCAGTGCTATCAGCATCGTGGCCGACAAGGATGCCACGGCTTCAGCCTTCATGGTGGGCACCGACGAGTTTGCAGTGCCCTTAGGCAACCTCATTGACGTGGAAGCTGAGATAGAGAAGATGGAGGCTCAGCTGAAGCACCTTGAGGGATTCCTTGCCGGAGTGAAGAAGAAACTGTCAAACGAGCGGTTCGTGGCTAACGCTCCTGAGGCCGTCGTGGCTATGGAGCGTAAGAAGCAGAGCGACTCTGAGGAGAAGATTGCCGCCCTGAAAGAGAGCATTGCTGCCCTGCGCAAGTAAGCGGTTTTTCACCTTATTATATTATAAGCGCCAGCCGAAATGTTTTCGGCTGGCGCTTTGTTATGCTGACGGCATGGGCAGCTGGCTGAACAGTTTCCGCCCCTTGACATAATACTGCCAGAGCAGCGAGAAGCGCGTCCGGCAAGGGGCATTGTCAGCCACACGTGAGGCTTGGATGTCACAACGGTCATTGTCGAAGTCATGACGCCAGCGACGGAAGTCGCTACGGGCACGGCAGACGGCACGGAAATCGCCCCAGTTACGCTGCAGAAGCAGCATCTCAAAGGCTGCCAGATAGTCGAGGAAGCAGCGCCAGCGCATGACATGTCGCAGTTCTGCCTCGGGCAGACACTTGTACAGCATCGTGAGGTTGTTACGGAAATTCAGATAGGTCTTCATGGGGTTCGACTTCGGCAGGGTGCCGCCCCCCACGTGATAGACCTGCGATTCCGGCAGACAGACGATACGACGCCCACGGATGCGCAGCCGCCAGCAGAGGTCTATCTCCTCGTTATGGGCAAAGAAGCGACCGTCGAGTCCGCCTACGCTCCAATAGTCGGCAGCCCTTACCATCAAGGCAGCACCAGTAGCCCAGAGCACATCCGACGGATAGTCATACTGCCCGTCATCGCGCTCCACCGTCGAGAATACCCGGCCCCGACAAAAGGGATAGCCATAACGGTCGAGGAACCCGCCACTCGCCCCGGCATACTCAAACTTGTCGTGGTCGAAGACTGACAACAGCTTTGGCTGGCAGGCAGCAATATCATCGTGGCTGTCCATCAGTTCGACCAGGGGAGTCAGCCAGTGGTGTGTCACTTCAATGTCGCTGTTCAGCAACAGATAATACTCGGCATCCACCTGCCTGAGCGCCTTGTTATAGCCTTCGGCAAAACCCCAGTTGCGGTCCAGTTCAATGATTCTCACCTCGGGGAACTCCGTTCTCAGCAAAGCCAGCGACTCATCGGCAGAGGCATTGTCGGCCACATAGACCGTTGCCTCGTCGCGCGAATAGCGCAATACTGAGGGCAGATACTTCTGAAGCATCTGCGCTCCGTTCCAGTTTAAGATAACAATAGCCAGTTTCTCCATATACCTTATTCTTTTATAGGAGTGACACAAGAAGCGCTGTCTTGTCACGGTTCAGTTCTCCGAGCCTGACTGTCATCAGCTGATTATCATACTCAGGACGTGCTTCTGCAGCCGGCAGTTCTACCCGGATATAGTTACGCGTAAAACCATGCATGGCTCTGCCCCGAGGTGCTTTCTCAAAGAGCACTTCAGCCAGCTGCCCGATATATGACTGATAATAAGCCAGGGTCTTCTGCTCTGACAGTTCAAGCAGCCGTCGTGAGCGTGCTTTCTTCTCGCGCTCGTCCACCACATAGTCAATCCTTAGGGCAGCCGTACCGGGACGCTCGCTGTAGGGAAACACATGCAGCTGGGTAACGTCCAACGCCGATATGAACTGATATGTCTCTTCAAAACATTCCGGCGTCTCGCCCCTGCATCCCACCATCACGTCGACACCAATAAAGGCATCGGGCATCAGCTCCTTAATACGACCAATCTTGTCGGCAAAGAGCTGACGGTCATAGTGGCGGTGCATCAACTTCAGCACCGTATCACTGCCGCTCTGCAGGGGAATGTGGAAATGTGGCATAAATGCACGGCTGCCGGCACAGAAATCAATGAGTTCGTCTGTCAGCAGGTCAGGCTCCAGCGAACTGATACGGTAGCGCTGGACACCTTCTACGGCATCAAGAGCCTTCACCAGGTCAATAAATCGCTCACCCGTTGACTTTCCGAAGTCACCGATGTTGACACCTGTCAATACAATCTCCTTGCCACCTTCAGCAACAGCCTCCATCGCCTGCCCTACAAGCGACGCTATCGAAGGATTGCGGCTGAAGCCACGGGCAAACGGTATCGTGCAGTAGGTACAGAAATAATCGCAGCCGTCCTGGACCTTCAGGAAATAGCGCGTACGGTTACCCCGCGAACAGGAGGGTGCGAACGACTTAATATCCTTCGTCTTCTGATAGAACGCACGCCTCGTTCCTGCCTCCTCGCTCCTCGTTCCTCGTTCCCCCCAAGCCTCCGACAGGAACTGGATGAGACAAGCCTTCTCATCAGCGCCCAACACGAGGTCAACACCATCTATTCGGCTCACACGCTCAGGTTCCAACTGGGCATAACAGCCGGTGACTACCACAAAAGCTCCGGGATTCTGCCTTACCAAGCGGTGAATGGCCTGCCGGCACTTATGGTCGGCAACGTCGGTCACCGAACAGGTATTGATAAGACAGATATCTGCCTGTTCCCCCTTCGACACTGGCACCACACCCAACTCCTGAAGCATCTTGCCGAAGGTGGAGGTCTCAGAGAAATTCAGTTTACACCCCAAAGTAAAATAGGCAGCCTTCTTGCCATGAAAAACCGATGAATCTATCATATATAAATAGGTGTATTTGTTTACGCGCACAAAGGTACGTATTTTTTCTGAAAATTAGGCTTTTTTTATAAAATATCAGCAGACAGAAGTTTTATCACATTTTTTAACAGTAGCCAAACACTTGATTTTCAGCGACTTGCAAAAAAGTTACAAAAACTGCCTAAAAAAAAACAAAAAAAACGATACGTCGTATCGAAAAAATGCCTACCTTTGCAGCGTTTTAATAAACAAATGATTGTTTTACAGATTTAAAAGCTTAGAAAAAATGAAGAAATTAGTATTTGCATTCGCCGCTGTTGTAGCAGTTTCTTTCGCTGCTTGTGGTAACAAGACCGAGCAGGCTGCTCCCGTTGATGCTGACTCAATCGAGGAGGTTGTTGACAGCGTTGTCGAGGATTCTGCTGCTGTTGCAGATAGCACTGTTGCTGACTCTGCTGCTGTTGCTGAATAATCAAAAGCGAACAAAACAGGTAACGCCATCAGACGAGAGTCTGGTGGCGTTTTTCTTTTAATCTATACAAGACTTATAGGGCCAAATAATCTTTCTGTCTAAGGCAGGCGCATCAAGGCCATGCCAACGGCAATCCAGATGATTTCCCTAACGCGGCAGATGATACTGACAAAGATGCCAAGGGCGGCAGAAAGGCCAAGGGCGGCAATGCTGAGTACAAAACCACCCTCCTGAACCCCAAGCTGCATGGGGAGAAAGCCAATGAGGTTGGCAAAGAGCGTAGTAAACGATACGATAAGCAGACTATGGAGGAAGGTGAGTGTGATGCCCGTAAAGCCACCGCCACAGTCGATGCCAAACAGCAGAAGCATAAAGAGAACCTCGGTGCTCTGTATGACGCGCGAAAGATACTCCAGTAGCAGACTCTTGTAGAAAGCTTTCTTATCGTCAGCATAAAGGGCTGCTATCTGCTCGTCGATGTTGTGCAGAGCCTCAGCATGACTGACCTGGAAACGCTGGCTCCAGCCTTTCAGTCCGGGTATATGGCCTACCCAGCGGATGGTCTTCACGACCAGACCTTGACGATAGCCCCTTGAGAAAATGTAGAAGGCCACCAGACAGAAGACAATGACGATGCCCAGCAGCGTGCCTATGGTGGTGTTGATGGGCAGATCGCCGATGGCTGCCAGGGCCAGATAGATAAAGATACTGCTGAACCAGAACCAGAAGTGGGCAAAGAAATGCATCATAGCATATAGTATGACCGATGAAGTGGCATGCTGGTTACTGATATCCTTAGAGAGTTCCATGATACGATATGGCTCGCCTCCCAGTCCCCCCACTGGGGTGGCATAGTTCAGGGCATATCCCGTAATGGTCAGCCGGTAAACGCGCAGAAAGCTGACGTGCTCGTTGGTGCCCCGTGTCTTGCTGCGGATAATCGTGTTCCACGACCAGGCATTGACAGCATAGATGATGATCCATACACCGACAATAGGAATAAGCCAATAGCCGGCATGACACAGATGCTGCCACAACTCCAGGAAACTGACGTCGAACGTGAACAGCATGACAATGCAGGCTGCGACGCCGACGACAAAGAACAGGTTGTTGAGCTGCTGCTTAGTCCACTTCATAGGCTATCAGCCAGTTCCTTACAGAAGGATTCGTGACGATGGTTGACATACTTATAGAGGGCACCCATGACAACTATCTCGAAAACGAAGAGCGCTGCAGGAATGTCGAGCAGACAGAAGAGGAAAAGCCATGTCTCGCGGAAATTGAAGGTCAGCAGACCGTTCCAGAAGATGACGGGCAGTGAGCGCTGACGGAAGTCCTCGCGCAGCTGAGCCGGAATATTGTCGGCACTGCCGAACTTCTGGCGCAGCAGCGTCATAAGCCGCTGGAACTGCGGCGTTACCTGTTCCTGCTTCTGGGTATAGCCAATGTAGGATTTCTGGAACATGCGCTCATAGAGAGGTGCATCCTTCGGCATCTGGTCGTATATCTCCTGCTGACGCGCGGAGTTGTCGAGTTCAGCCCCTTTCTCGCCTTTGAGGAAGAAGAGGTGTACCTGTATGTAATAGTCGGCCAAGCGCTGCTGTCCGGCAATGCCGAAGACTCCCGACGCTATGCCCAGCAGGAAGACGATGCCCGTAGCCAGTAGCGCGTTTGTTTCGTTATTCTCTATGCCTAACCACTGAAACTCCAGGTCGTGGTGGAAGTAGAAGCGGAGGACCAAAGCCACATAGATGGGGAAGAACCATGTAAAGCCTGCCACACCGTCAAGGATTCGCCCTATGCGGCTCTTCTTTCCGGTCATACGTGCCAGCTGTCCATCGGTACAGTCCAGAATGTCGGCTATCATGAGCAGCACAATGGCTATGACGTTGAGTAGCAGTCCCTGACTACCGCCGTAGTAAAAACTGCCGCAGCCAAAGAAGAAGGCACTGGCCGCACCCACGAACATCGACAGGATGGTTACGGTGTTAGGATGAATGTCGAATTTGGCAAAACCCACTGCGCAATAGTAACACAGCGGGCGTATGACATGCAAATCCAGCCAGTCTTCAGTCTCTGTCGACTTCAGAGTAGCCCTGTATTTCTCGTTCATTTTTCCAGATTTTGATATACTCGCTTAATAGTGTCGCAGACCAACTGCGTCTGTTCGCGACGGCCAAGGGTGATACGCAGACACGACTCCAGACCCTTATCGCCCATGAACTTAATCTTATAGTCCTGAATCTTGAGGGCTTCCATCAGTTCATCCTTCATCTTTATAGGATATTTGATGAGGATGAAGTTTGCCACCGACTTATAAACCTTAAAGCCAGGCAACGGGCCCAGTTCGCGCTTATAGAGCTGCCGGCCCCACTCCATCTCATCGGCCACATGACGGTAGTGCTCATCGCTGTCAAGTGCTGCCAGGGCTACTGCCTCTGAGAAGCGGTTGTAGCCGAGATACTTATTGATGTAGCTGAGGAACTGGTCGTGTCCCTTGCCAATGAAGCCAAAGCCACAGCGCAGACCGGGCAGTCCGTAGAACTTGGAGAGTGTACGTGAAATAATCAGGTTCTGATATTTGTTTACCAGCGGAGCGATATAGTCGACGTCGGAGGTGATAAAGCTGGCATAAGCCTCGTCGACAAGCACCATCGTATCAGCAGGAATACTCTCCATGATACGGCCTATCTCCTCTGAAGTCAGACTGTTGCCAGTAGGATTGTTGGGCGATGCCAGCAACAGCATTCTGGGGTGGACACGGTTGGTATATGCTATCACCTCGTCGACATCGTAGGCAAAGGTGTCTTCCCTCTCATACAGGGGGTACATCTCGAACGTGCCACCGCACTCGCTGGCCACGCGGTTGTAATACCACCATGAGAACTCGGGAATAAGGATTTTCTTATTGTCGCCATTCATCAGGAAGTAATGGATAGCATTTTTCAGAATGTCCTCACCGCCATAGGCCAGCAGCACCTGCTCTTCGGGCACACCGTATATTTCGCTGACGCGCACCGAGATAACGCTCTTCTTGCCCTGGTCATAGATGCGGGTATAGAAGCAGAGATCCTTGGCATCGAAGTTTCTTACAGCATCGAGCACTTTCTGACTGGGCTCGAAGTTAAACTCATTTCTATCAAGATAATTCATAACTTTCAGCTTTTATTTTCAATTTTGGTGCAAAATTACTCATTTTTATTGGAATAGGCACACAGTTTTGCAAGATTTTCACCTTTAGCCTTGCAAATAAAGCATCAGGCAACCGCGCAACAAGGCATAAATCAGAGATAATGTAAGTACTGTGAGCACAACGTCAACATCGGTATGCAGATAACCGCTCGATGTGTACTGAGCCGATGTATATCGCCGACTGACGCCAAGGCGCCGTTCCACGCGCACTCTAAGAACATAGACCAGCGTGCCCACAAAACCGCCCCACAGCAGACCGCAAATGATATCACCAGGGAAGTGAACTCCCAGGTAGAGCCGCGTCCAGCAGTTGACCAGCGACCATGTGACAAGGCCTATGGTGAGCAGGCGGCTGCGAACCAGCAGGCTGAAGAAGACGGCTATGCTGAATGTGTTGCTGGCATGTGCCGAAAAAAAGCCGTATTTGCCGCCACGGTAGCCATTGACCACATCGACCTGCCACCCTATAACGGGGTCGTGGGTAGGTCGCCAGCGGGCTACCAACGGTTTGACGATGCCGTCATCGACAGCACCGGCCAGCAGGTAGCACAGGACTGCACAAGTCACAATGCCCACGATGCTGCGCATGGTGTCGTTATTCTTCATGACAAGGTAGAACATTGCCAGATAGAGCGGTATCCATGTGCCTGCCGTTGTCAGCGTGCGCACCACCCCGTCGAGGTAAAGCGAACTGCTGCCATTGACAGCCAACAGCAGCCACCGGTCATAATCTATCAACACGTTCCAGTCCATAGTACCACGGTATTAAATCACCTCCAACTGAGCCGTTTCTATCCAGCCCTCTTTGCCGTCGGCCACACGTATACGCTTCCACTGCTTCATTGTGCCGTCGGTGATATCCACCCGTGTACCCTCATGCAGGATAAACAAGTCTGTTCCCTGTTTTGCGGGTGTACTCTTGACGGTAGCAGCAGGGGCCATGATGATAGCCCCAGTACGGGCAACAAAACTCTGCTTCTGAACATAGGCGAAGACATTAGCCGCCAAAAAGAGCATCAGCATAGCCAGGGCCCCGAAGAATCCCACCTTGCGCAGCCATACGGGCGTGGCGAAAAGATAGAGCAGAGCCAGCACTATGGCCAGCGAGAGAGCCATCAAGGCCCACGAAGCCCATCCGTCGACACTAGTAAGATTGACCAGGGCATGATACCATGTGACAAAGAACATCTCCGTCTCCGGGGTAATCTTGTCGATGGTCTTTGAACGGGCCATCTGCAGGTTGAAGCGTATGTCGGCATCGCCCGGCGACAACAGCAGGGCACGCTCATAGTTCAGTACGGCACGCGGCATGTCGTCCATGCGGTAGTAGGCACCGCCGAGATTATAGTAGAGTTCAGGACTGACGCCCTGCTTCAGCAGCGCCTCGTAGTCCTTGGCAGCCTGCTGGTAGTGTCCCTGTGCATAGGCACTGTCAGCCTCGGCCTTGGTGACGGCAGCCGCCGGAGCGGCCAGCTGGGGTGCGGTGAGCAGGAAGAGACCCCCAATCATTATTCTGGCGGCCCGGCCTTTACCCTTGCCGTTTTTCTTCATCGTGGTGGCTATCTGCGTAATGGCGCCCATAGCCGCATCATATACCTTATTCATATTTCCTTGAGCATCGCCTGGGGCATAACGTGCAAACTCACACTCGTCAAGAGCACCGATAAACTGCTGGATGGTCTCGGCAGACACATCGCGTGATTCAAGCTGCTGACAGATATTATCGCGCGACAGCTGTTCTATGCGCATGTTCAGCTTGTCGCCCACATAGCCCCAAAGGGCACGCAGCACCTCGTCATAGAATTCTGACGGCTTGCCGTCCTTCATCAGACGGGCTGCCTTCCTGAGTCGCTTCGTAGCCACCTTGTTGGCACGTCCTGCACGCTTACCCACAATATCGGCACCGGCAATAGCCCGCTGGCGGAACACCACAAACAGCGATATGAAAAGCAGCGCCAGCACGACCAGTGCCGTCCAGTAGCCAGTGCTTCCGAAGAAGAAATCGTCGATGGCGTGCTGCTCGGTGGCCCCCGTCTTGATGTAACGTATATCCTTGTTCAGCAGTTTCAGGTCTTCCTGACCAGTAAAGTCGCTCATGGTAGAGTTGCCGCCAGAACCCTTCAGCACATTCAGCGTGAAGCCCTGACTCTTGACGGTCTTATAACTGTTAGAGCCCGTATCGTAATAAGTGAACTCCACCGGCGGGATGTCGTACTTACCCTGATGACGGGGCACGGCCAGGAAGTCGTAAATCATGGAGCCTTCCACGCCATTGGTGGTCAGCTTGCTCTTGTCGGTAATCTTGGCATCGTAGCGGTCGAAGTCCTTGGGGAACTCCACCACAGGCTGCTTGATAAGCTTCAGGTTGCCCACACCACTGACGATGACACGCAACTTGACAGCCTCATTTGCCTTGACCTCTGTATTCTCCAACTGGGCTGTGACATTGAAATGTCCAACGCCTCCCGAGAAGTTCGCCGGACGTGCGGGCAGCGGGTCTACCTGAATCTCGATGCCCGGGGCTTGTATCTGCTTTTTCACCTCCACATAGCCGGAGCCGCCGTTGAAGAAGGCCTCAAAGGGGTCGATGGCACGGTTCTGCTGAACGACGATGCCATTGAAGGTGATGCTTGGAATTTTCAACTTTCCGGTTATCTGAGGGAACATCACATACTGCGACCAGGTCACCGTGCGGTAGGGGCGCCCGTTCACCTGCTCTATCTTGAAGCTCTTCTGCTGCGGCAGGGGCACCTCCTGAGTATGGAATCCGTTCAGCTCAGGCATCTTGCCTTCCAACTGCGTGAGGTCTACCAGCGTGTAAACCTTATAGGTGAGCAGCACGGGCTCCTGCTCGTGGACACGCTTCTTGTTGGCGCTGACCTTGATAAACAGGTCAGAGCCTGAAATGGGCGAACCGGCAGCACGGGGCTGCGAGGGCATTTGCTGCTGTCGCTGTCCGCCCTGCTGTCCGCTCTGCGCCTGTCCGGAGACCGTAATCTTCAGCGTTCCCGACGACACATTCTTTCCAGCCGCCGTTATCTGTGCAGCAGGAATGGTGAAGGTGCCGTTCTTCACCGCTACGACAATATAGGTAAAGGTGATTGACGATGACTGCGTGGTGTGGCCATTGATAATCTGGAAACTGGACTGCGATGAACGGCTGGGGCCCATCAGCACCTCGAAGGCATCAGGCATGTCGCCCACACGGAAATCGCTGACATCCTGTGTGTTCACCGTATACGACAGCCGGAATTGCTCACCCACTGCAACATGCGATGGGGCGTTGGCTGTCAGTGTCTGAGCCACTGCATGGCTAAATATAAAAGAAAAAATAATAAAGAAGGCTGTCGCCCTTCCTTTCCTGTATTTCATTGTCGTTATTATTTCCTTATATTTATGATTTGTTGATTATTAATTATTCTTTAGGCCGAAGGCCGCAATCACCAGTTCTTCAGGACATTGCGGCGCTGAGGCTGCTGCTGGGCTTTCTTCATGCGCTCCTGCGTCTGCTTCTCCTGCTGCATGGCAGCATTCAGCAGTTGCTCGGCATTGTCCTTACTCATCTTGGGCTCCTGCTGCTTCTTCTGCTGCTGTTGCTGGTCTTGCTGCTGTTGCTGCTGTTGTTGCTGCTTCTGCTGGTCCTGCTTGTCTTTCTGATCCTTATTATCCTTATTCTGCTGGTTCTGCTGGTTCTGTTGCTGCTTCTGCTGTCGCTTGCAAAGTTCCAAGTTGTAGCGGGTCTCATCGTCATTAGGATTCAGGCGCAGGCTCTGCTTATAAGCCTCAATGGCTTCGCCGAACATCTTATGCCGCTGGCAGACGACACCCATATTGTGGTAGGCCATCGACTTGCGCAGGTCGTTGCTTTCAGCCTTGGCTGCCTTTTCAAATTCCACAACGGCAGCAGAGTCCTTGTTCTGCGCCAGCAAGGCATCGCCCAGGTTGTAAAGGGCCTGCGTGTTACGGTCGTTCTTCTCAAGGGCTTTCCTGTAGCTTACTTCTGCATTGGCATAGTCACCGCTACGGAACAGCTTGTTGCCCTGTCTCACCAACTGACGGTCGGTCTGGGCCATGGCCCCGGTGTGACTAAAGCATAGAGAAATCAATATCAAGGCTGCCGTTGAGGGGCGCTTGAACAGCGAGAAGCGCTGCATCAGCGGATTTTTGCTTTCCAGGATGCACACTTCGATAACAAGCAGCAGCAGGGCCAGTATGCCAAAGGCCTGGAACTGCTCGTCGTAGTCGCTATAGATGGTTGTCTGCGTCTCCTTCTTCGACAGTTTGTCGAGCTCCTGGTCAAGCAGGTCCTGCGCATTGCTGTTGTTCTCGACATGGATATAGGCGCCGCCACCGGCGGCAGCAATCTGCTTACACATATCCTCGTTGAGTGCCGACATCACGGTCTGGCCTGTATTGTCGGTCATGTAGTCACCCGTTCCCGGTATAGGAATAGGTGCCCCCTTCGTTGATCCTATGCCCAGCATGTACACGCTCATGCCATTTTTCTTGGCAGCCTCAGCAGCCTCCACAGCCCCGCCTTCATGGTCCTCGCCGTCGGTGATGACGATGATGGCCTTGCCAATGCCCTTCTCCTGAGTAAAGCTGTGGGTAGCCATCTCCAGGGCGCGGGCAACGTCGGTTCCCTGGGTAGCCATCATCGAGGGGTCGATGTTGGCCAGAAACATCTTGGCTGACACATAGTCGCTGGTGATGGGCAGCTGCACGAAGGCATCGCCGGCAAAGACAATCAGTCCTATCTTGTCGTCAGTGAAATGGTCGACAAGGTTCTCGACCATCATCTTGGCACGGTCCAGACGGCTGGGGGTCACGTCCTCGGCACGCATGGAGTTACTGATGTCAAGACAGATGATGGTCTCTATGCCAGTACGCTTCTCATGGCTGATCTTCGTACCCATCTGCGGACGGGCCAGCATCAGCACCAACAGGGCCAGGGCTGCCTGCAACAGCCAGAACTTGACGCTGGGACGCCACCGTGACACGTCGGGCATGAGTGCCTTCAGCAGCTGTGGGTCGCCGAACTTACGGAGGCGCTTCCGCTGATTACGGTAGGTGACGAACCTGATGACTGCCAACAGTGGGATCAGCAGCAACAGATACAGGTATAACGGGTCTTCGAATCTAAACATTATGGTATCCTCCTAAATACTGTTATACGCAGCAGCAGCTCCAGCAGCAGTGCCAGCACGGCCACAAGTGCAAAGGGCTGGTAAACATCGTACTTCTTGCTGTACTGCTTGACGCTGAGTTTTGATTTCTCCAGCTGGTCTATCTCCTTGTAAATCCGGTTCAGTTCCTTCGTATTCGTGGCGCGGTAGAAGTCGCCGTCTGTAGCCTGGGCTATGTTGCGCAGGGTCTCGTTGTCAATTTCCACGGGTATGTTGACATACTGTACGCCACCAGCCACGGGCATGGGGTAAGGTGCCACCTTGTTGCTGCCCACACCGACGGTATAGACGCGGATGCCTAAGCTCTTGGCTATCTCTGCCGCCGTCATGGGCGAAATGTCACCACGGTTGTTGGAGCCGTCGGTCAGCAGGATGACCACACGGCTCTTAGCCTTGGAATCCTTCAGGCGGCTCACGGCGTTGGCCAGCCCCATGCCGATGGCTGTACCGTCTTCAATAAGTCCGCGTGCCGCAATGTCGGTACGCACGTTCTGCAGCAGGTTCAGCAGCGAGGCATGGTCAGTGGTCATGGGGCATTGCGTGAAAGCCTCACCGGCAAAGATGCTCAGGCCGATGTTGTCGTCAGGACGGCCAGAGATAAACTCTGCTGCCACCTGCTTGGCAGCCTCCAGGCGGTTAGGCTTCAGGTCTTCGGCTAGCATACTGGTTGAGACGTCCATGGCCAGCATGATGTCGATACCCTCTATGGTCTTGTTCTTCCACGAATTGCGGGTCTGCGGACGTGCCAGCACCACCACCAGCATCACGAAGGCCAGCATCCTGAGCAGCATCTGCAGGGGCATCAGCCTCACGCGCCAGCTTTTGGGCGCATAGCGGAAGGCAAAGGTGTCGGCCATCCGCATCGTCGGCTCGCTCTTCTTCCTGTAAAGCAGGTACCATATAATATAAGGTACGAGCAGGAGAAGCAAAAACAGATATTCTTTATTGGCAAATTCCATGTCGTTGTCTTAGTTCAATAATTGATAGAGACCGTAGCATACTATGCCCAGCAGCAGTGCGCAGGCCGCGGCAATGATGGCAATCACCACTTTCAGCGCCCGGCGGGTCTTCACCGTACGCTGGTCAGCTTCCGTCAGTTCGGGCTTTACCACCTCCTCGGTAGGCACATTCTCAAGCTTCGTCTGGTTGATGAAGTCGATGGCACTCACCAGGTTGGCATCATTCTCATTAATCATGGTCGAGTACTTGGCAAACTTCACCAGGTCGGCCGTGGTGAAGAGCTGACGCAGTTCCTGCTTCATGGTGTCTGCCGTCTGCGTATCGCCCGTCAGGGCCTGTTCCAGTCTGGCAATAATCTCGCTGCTGGTCATCTCCATGGCGTTAAAGCCGTAGCGGTCTTCGATATACTTGCGCAGCGTGTCGGTCAGTCGGGTGTAATACTCCTTCGGGTTCTCCTGGTTCTGCATCTTGTCAGCCTTAATCTGCTCAATCTCCTTCATGGCTTTCTGGTGCGGCAGCAGGCGCTTGACAATACGGATGCGTGTGATAATAGGTTTACCCGATTTCAGTCTGACAAAGAGGTAATAGCCCACAGCCAGCAGCACCAGCATCAGTACGCTGAGCCAGAAGAGCAGGGCCCACTCACTCCACTGGAAGGGGTTGTCCTGCACATCCTTCGGGCCGAAGAATTTCTCCACATGTGTGGTATCTACCTCTATACCAATAACTTTCAGCGCCAGACTCTTGCTTTCATACGGCTTGCCATCGACCTTCACCACAAAGGGAGGCAGGTAATAGAGCGTATCATCAAACGAAGTCAGCGTGTAGACCACCTGACGGTCTACCAACCCGTTTTCCTTACCCTTCACCCCCATCTCAGTGCTTTTAAGCACCTCAACACCGGGAATAATCTGCTGTGTAGGTTTGAAGACAGGAAACTCCGCCTTGGCCCCTTCCTTCATAGTTGCTGTCACCGTGACGTGCACCTGCTGGCCAATGAGTATCTCTATGGAGTCGATGGCAGCCACGACGGTGACCTGCGCCACAGCGCGACAAACATATAATGAAGCAATAATAAATAATACAGTCTTCCTCATGGCCGTTAATTTCTCATTTTAAACAGTCCCAGCAACTGCTTGACATAGTCATCATTGGTAGCTATGCTGATGTTGTCGACGTTACTCCGCGTAAAGGTATCCTGCAGCTCCTGCTGCCGGTTCATCCAGTAGCGGCTGTACGCCTGACGCAGACTCTTCGAACTGGTATCCACATACTGCTCAAAGCCCGTCTCGGCGTCGACCACCTTCATCAGTCCTACATTGGGCAGTTCGCGGGCTCGAGGGTCATAGACCTGTATGGCCACCACATCGTGCTTGCGGTTGCATATCTGCAGCGACTGCTGGAAATCATTGCGCACATAGAAATCGCTGAGTATGAAGGCGGTGGTGCGCCGCTTCTGTACACTCGACAGGAACTCCACGGCCTGGCGCACATCCGTACGTTTCGACTCTGGCTTAAAGTCCAGCATCTCGCGGATGATGTAGAGGATGTGCTTGCGACCTTTCTTGGGAGGAATGTATTTCTCAATCTTGTCCGAGAAGAAAACCACGCCAATCTTGTCGTTGTTCTGGATAGCCGAGAAAGCAATCGTTGCCGCTATCTCCGTCACCATGTCACGCTTCATCTGCACCTGTGTGCCGAAGTCGAGCGAGCCGCTGACGTCGACGAGCAGCATCACCGTCAGCTCACGCTCCTCCTCAAACACCTTGACATAGGGACGGTGGAAACGGGCCGTAACGTTCCAGTCAATGTCGCGCACATCGTCGCCGTACTGATACTCACGCACCTCGCTGAACGCCATACCCCTGCCCTTGAAGGCAGAGTGGTACTGTCCGGCAAAGACTTGTGAACTCAGTCCCCGCGTCTTGATTTCTATTTTGCGTACTTTCTTTAGTATCTCGCTTGTTTCCACAATTGTCAATTATCAATTATCAATTATCAAGGCACTTCCACCTTATTAATAATCTTAGAGACAATCTCCTCGCTCGTGATGTTGCTGGCCTCAGCCTCGTAGGTCAGTCCAATACGGTGACGCAGCACGTCATGGGCCACGGCACGCACATCCTCGGGTATCACATAGCCACGGCGCTTGATGAAGGCATAGGCACGGGAGGCCTTGGCCAGATTGATACTGGCACGCGGCGAACCGCCGAAGGCAATCATATCCTTCAGTTCCTTCAGACCGTAGCGGTCGGGATAGCGTGTGGCAAACACGATGTCGGCAATATACTGCTCAATCTTCTCGTCGATATATACCTCGCGCACCACGCTGCGGGCCTTCAGTATCTCCTGACCCGTGGTCACAGGCTTCACCTCAGGCAGCCCGCCGCCGATATTCTCGCGGATAATGCGCTTTTCCTCGTCCAGCGTGGGATAGTCGATGACCACCTTCAGCATGAAACGGTCCATCTGGGCTTCAGGCAGCGGATAAGTACCCTCCTGCTCAATGGGGTTCTGCGTAGCCATCACAAGGAAGGGACTGGGCAGGTTGAAGGTCTCCGACCCTATGGTCACCTGCTTTTCCTGCATGGCCTCCAGCAGGGCACTCTGTACCTTCGCCGGAGCACGGTTAATTTCGTCGGCCAGCACGAAGTTGGCAAACACAGGACCCTGCTTCACCTGGAAGCGCTCGTCCTTCTGCGAATAAATCATGGTACCGGTCACGTCGGCGGGCAGCAGGTCGGGGGTAAACTGTATGCGGCTGTACTTGGCATCGATGAGCTGAGACAGGGTTTTGATAGCCAGCGTCTTGGCCAGACCGGGTACACCTTCCAGCAGGATATTGCCATCGCTCAACAGTCCTATAAGCAATGAGTCAACCAGATGTTTCTGTCCTACGATGACACGGTCCATGCCTGTCATCAGATTTGTCACGAATGCACTTTGCTGTTCTATCCGCATGTTCAACTCGCGGATATCAATTGATTCTGCCATAATTCTTTCCTTTTTTTATATTTCTATTTCTTCTTTTTCTTCACTTCAAGTTTCGGAATCTTCAGTTCCTGTCCTTCCTTGAGAGGATTTTCCGCTGTTATGCCGTTGTAGACCTCTACATAGCACTCCATACCCGGTCCCAAGTAACGGTTAGAGAGTCTATAAACGGTCTCTCCCGCCTTTACCGTCACCACTTCGGCTGTTCCCACGATGCGGTAGGCACCCGTCCTGACGCGTTCGTCCATCTTACCGTAGTCGGGCATCGCTTCAGACTCCGGCTCGGACTTCACTTCGGGTTTCGGCTCGGGCTTCGGTTCAGACTTTTCCTCAACTATCTCCTCAGCCTTTTCTTCAACCATCTCCTCGGGATTTATGATATGGGCAATGGTGTCCTTCTTGACAGAGTCCGACGGTATGGTGTCCGACTTCAGCGTGTCTGCAAGGGGCATCTCCTTATCATTAATTGCTGTAGGCTTCCACTTAATCAGGCTGCCCACGTCATGGCCACCAAGGTAATAACCTAAACCAAAGCATAACAGACAGAACACAGCAGTAAGAATCGGACTAAGAGCCGCTCTTTTCTGCTCTCTCGGCACCGTGTCACAGCTGTCTTCGTCTGTCGGTTCTTCATCAGCAATAGCTTTCAAAGGCCCTACTGAAGGCTCTGGCTCAGATTCGGGTTCCTGTTCAGGCTCAGGTTCGGGTTCCTGTTCAGGCTCAGGTTCGGGCTCCTGTTCCGGCTCAGGCTCCGGCACTACTACAGGCACCGCCACGGGTTCAGGTTCTTGAACCTCATTTTCCGGTTCTTCCTGAGGCAACATCTGTTCATCGTCATCCTCCTCTTCGGGTGTCATCTCGCTGAAGTCTACCCCTTCGTTCAGCACGACTGTTTCAAACTGTGAGAAGGGCTTATTCACCAAATCCTTCATCGCCGTGTCCGGTGTAAAAGTCACCTTCTCATGTCCCTCTATCAGCACGCGCTCACCGGTATTGACGTTGACACTCTCACGCGAATCAATATCTATAAGCTTAAAAGTGCCGAGACCCTTGATTTTCACAAGGCGGTCGGCAGCCAGCCCGTCCTTGACAATGTCAAACACCGTCATGGCAAAGCGTTCAGCGTCCTTCTTCTTCAGACCGCCCTTGGCCACCAGTACTGCAGCCAGTTCTTGTATGGGTATGCGTTCCGTCATCAGTCAGCTCCTCCACTTTTTAGTTTGCTCTTCCACGTAGGACTTATTTTAAAACTCAGAGTCAACTTGGGCGGCACCAGCATACGCTGTCCCGACGTCGGGTTCACAATAATACGTTCCGTCTTCTTTTTCACCTCGAAACTGCCGAAGTTCAGCACCGCAATGGTGTTGCCCTCCTGAAAGCTGTCGCCCATGGCATCGGTCAGCAGATTCATCAGTTTCTGCGTCTCCTGCGGATTGTTGCCCGTGCGCTGAGCCAGTTCCGTTATGAATTGTTTATTGTTCATGATCCTCAAGTCTTGTTGTTCCGTATAAGTCGAATTCCTCGGCATCGGTGATGAGCACGTCATAGAACTGGCCTGTCTGCAAAGCCTCGCTGGCGGGGATAAGCACCTCGGGGTCTACCTCCGGCGAGCAGAATTCCGTTCTTCCCACGTAGTAGTCGCCCTCGCGCCGGTCAATGATGGTGCGTAGCGTCTGCCCTATCTTGGCAGCCTCTATCTCGGCACTGATACGCTGCTGCACCCGCATCAGTTTGTCTAAACGGGCCTGCTTGACGTCGTCAGGCACGTCGTCCTGATAATGGTCGCCCGACCATGTGCCGTCCTCCTCGCTGTATGCAAAGGCTCCCATGCGCTCAAAACGGGCCCACTTGGTGAACTCAATGAGTTCCCTGAAGTCCTCGTCGGTCTCGCCGGGGAATCCCACCATCAGCGTGGTACGCAGGTGGATACCGGGCACCTCACGACGGATGCGCTCCACCAGTTCATAGGTCTCGGCCTTGCCAACGTGGCGCCGCATGCGCTCAAGTATCGGGTCTGAAATATGCTGCAAGGCTATGTCCAGATACTTGCACACATTCTTCTTCTCCCTGATGACATCCAGCAACTCCCAGGGGAAGTGTGCCGGGTAGGCATAGTGCAGACGAATCCACTCCACCCCTTCAATGTCGGCCATACGAGACACCAGCTCGGCTATCTGCTGGCGGCCGTCAATATCTACGCCATAGTAGGTCAGTTCCTGAGCCAGCACCTGAAACTCCTTGGTGCCGCCCTTCACTAAGTAGCGCACCTCATCCAGTATTTCGTCCATCGGCCTGCTTTTGTGGCGACCCGTTATCAGCGGGATGGCACAGTAGGCACAATGGCGGTCGCAGCCCTCGCTAATCTTGATGTAGGCATAGTGGCGAGGGGTGGTCAATACCCGCTCCCATCCTCGCTCTATAGGGCGAGCCTGGCGGTGGGTATTCAGATCATCCAGCAGTTGTCTGTAGTTGAACTTGCCGTACCACCCGTCAACCTCAGGAATCTCCGCTTCAAGGTCTGCAAGATAACGTTCAGACAGACAGCCCATTACATAAAGTTGCTCAATACGTCCTTCAGTCTTGGCCTGGGCAAACTCCAGAATAGTATTGATACTTTCCTCCTTGGCATCGTTAATGAAACCGCAAGTGTTGACCACAACAATCTCACCTTGGGGGTCATCGCTATCATGCGTACAGTGATAGCCGTTGGCCTCCATCAGTCCCATCAGCATCTCGCTGTCAACGAGATTCTTCGAGCATCCGAGCGATATGAAATCTATTGTTTTCAACTTATATCAAAAAGAACAGACATGCAGCAAATGCGCCACAAGCCAGCCCAATAACTAAACCTTCCAGAAAAACGCGCTTATTCATTTCTTAAATAGTGAATCCACAAACTCACGATTATTGAACAGCTGCAGGTCCTCCATGCCCTCGCCCAGTCCGATGTACTTCACAGGCACCTTCAACTGATCGCTGATACCGATGACCACACCACCCTTGGCTGTGCCGTCGAGCTTGGTAATGGCCAGGCTGGTGACCTGGGTGACAGCGGCAAACTGCTTAGCCTGCTCAAAGGCGTTCTGGCCTGTACTGCCGTCAAGCACCAGGAGTACTTCATCGGGAGCCTCGGGCATCACCTTCTTCATGACGTCCTTGATTTTCTTCAACTCGTTCATCAGGCCCACCTTATTATGTAGTCGGCCCGCCGTGTCTATCAGCACCACATCGGCTCCGGCTGCCTTGGCACTCTGCAGCGTGTCGAAGGCCACAGAGGCAGGGTCGCTGCCCATCTGCTGCTTGATGACCGTAACGCCCACACGCTGCCCCCAGATGCACAATTGCTCAACGGCAGCAGCACGGAAGGTGTCGGCAGCACCCAGATAGACCTTCTTGCCAGCTTGTTTGAACTGCCAGGCCAGCTTGCCGATGGTGGTGGTCTTGCCCACGCCATTGACACCTACCACCAGGATGACGTAGGGTTTATGGTTGGCAGGCAAATCCCAGTTATCGTTATCCTCAGAGTGGTTTTCTGCCAGCAGCGAGGCAATCTCGTCGCGCAAAATACCATTCAGCTCGCTCGTACTCACATACTTGTCGCGTGCCACGCGTTGCTCAATACGCTGAATAATCTTCAGCGTAGTGTCAACACCCACGTCAGAGGTGATGAGCACCTCCTCAAGGTTATCAAGCACGTCGTCGTCAACCTTCGACTTGCCGGCAACGGCACGAGCCAGTTTGTCGAAAACACTGGTCTTGGTCTTCTCCAGTCCTTTGTCGAGCGTTTCCTTGTTTTTCTTACCAAAAAAACCAAAAATTCCCATATAGCTATATTCGTTACGAACTGCAAAGTTACAGCAAAAACGGGAAACGGCCAAAGTCAACTAATTCATTTTTCCCTAATTATATAAACTTTCACACTTTTTAGGAAGCCCCGTCTCTGGCGGCTTTGCCTTTCATAAGGTCACAAAAGTGAGGACAACAGAATTATTTTTTCATAAAAATCATTGTTTTTACTAAATAATTGTTACCTTTGCAGCGCATAAACAGACAAAACGAAACCAAAATGGTAAAAAAAAGATGAAAACGCAAACAATGAAAAGTCTGACGCTGGCAGTGGTGCTGGCAGCGTTAAGCAGTGCTTCTGCCATGGGGCAAAGCAAGAGTGAGTCAGATCTGGACTGGATGAAAGACTTCACCAGCCGCATTCAGTTCAATGGTTATGCACAGGCAGGATGGTCTTACCAAGACCCACAGGGCACAAAGACCAACGCCTACAACCTCAAGCGAACGCTTCTCTGGGCAAAGGCCCGCATCACTGACCGATGGTCGTTCCTGTTTATGCACGACTTCTCGAGTGTAGTCCAAGAGTTCTATACCGACTACCGCATCACCAACGACAAGTCTCTTACCGTCCGATTCGGACAGTTCAAGCACTCCTACACGATGGAAAACCCGATGTCGCCCACACAGCTGGAGCTCATCGATGTCTACTCGCAGGCGGTGCTCTACCTGGCCGGCGAGGGACCTGACCCTCTGAACGGCGTGAACTATGGCCGCGACCAGGGTCTGATGGTGTTTGGCGACCTGGCCAACAACCTTTTCCACTATGAGCTGGCTCTGATGAGCGGACAGGGAATCAACCGCAAAGACCGCAACAACCAAAAGGACTTCATCGCCAAGCTTGAGGTACGCCCCCTCGACGGCTTGCGTATCGTGGGCTCGGGCTACCTGGGCACAGGCAATGCCGTGGGCACTGCCGACTGGAACCCCACCATCAACGTTGGCGACAACTATAAGCGCAACCGCTTCTCCGTAGGTGCAGAATACAAAACCCAACCCTACACAGGCAGCAAATACAAAGAGGCTCGTCCTGCCAGCGTCCGCGCCGAATGGCTCGGCGGCAAGGATGGCGACGTCAAGAGCCGAGGCGGTTATGTCACAACGGCCATCCCCGTTGTCGATGCCCTCGACATCGTGGCCAGCGGCGAGACCTTCGACCGCAACATCTGCACCGACGGCTGGGACCAGACCAACCTGACCCTTGGCATGCAGTACTGGTTCTACAAGAAGTGCCGCCTGCAACTGCAGTACACCCGTTGCCTCTGTGGCGACAAGCTTGGCGACGACTACAACTGGCTGCAAGCTCAGGTACAAGTGGCTTTTTAAATCGAAAATCGTAAATCGTAAATCACTATTATGCTTATCAAGATAACGCTCACTATCATCTTCCTGGCCGTGATGATTGGTGTGGGGCTCTACACCCGCAAGCAGGCCAGCAGTGTAGACGGATTCGTGCTCGGAGGCCGCTCCGTAGGACCGTGGCTGTCGGCCTTTGCCTTCGGCACCAGTTATTTCTCTGCCGTCGTCTTCGTCGGCTATGCCGGGCAGTTCGGCTGGAAGTATGGACTCTCCAGCACCTGGATAGGTGTGGGCAACGCCGTCATCGGCTCGCTCCTGGCATGGCTCATCCTGGGCCGCCGCACCAAGCTCATGACACAGCACATACAGAGCCGCACCATGCCCGACTTCTTCGGCACGCGCTATCAGAACGAGTGGCTCCGCGTGGTGGCCTCCATCATCGTGTTCGTGTTCCTTATTCCTTATACCGCCGGTGTCTACAAAGGCATCTCCACACTCTTTGAGATGGGCTTCGGCATACCCTACGAATATTGTGTCGTCATCATGGCTATCCTGACAGCCGTCTATGTCATCCTCGGCGGCTACAAGGCCACAGCCATGAACGACTTCATACAAGGCATCATCATGCTCTTCGGCATCATCACCGTCATTGCCGCCGTGCTTAACTCCCAGGGGGGCCTGGTGGCTGCCGTCGACAAGATGGCGGCCTTGCCTGCCGACAACAATCCGTCAGTCAACGGCGGCTTTGCCTCACTGCTCGGCCCAGACCCATGGAACCTGCTGGGTGTGGTCATCCTCACATCGCTCGGCACATGGGGACTGCCCCAGATGGTGGGCAAGTTCTACAGCATCACCGACGAAGCAGCCATCCATCGCGGCACCGTCATCTCCACCATCTTTGCCTTTATCGTGGCAGGCGGCTGCTACTTCCTTGGCGGTTTCGGACGCCTCTTCGGCATGCCCCCCACCCTGCCCAACGGCCGGCTCGACTTCGATGCCATCGTACCCTCCATGCTGGTCACTCTGCCCGATGCACTCATAGCCCTTGTGGTGCTGCTCGTGCTATCGGCCTCTATGTCAACCCTGGCCTCGCTGGTGCTCACCTCATCGTCGACCATGACCCTCGACCTGATTTATCGAGACAAGAAGTCACAGCCCGGCGAGGTTGAGGACGGCACTATCGACGATATCGTGGCAGAGAAGATTGAGCGACGCAAGGTTGTCATCATGCGCGTGCTGATAGTGTTCTTCATAGCCATCTCGCTGCTCATAGCCCTCAACCCGCCAACGTTCATTGCACAGATGATGGGCATCTCATGGGGCGCCCTGGCAGGTGCCTTCCTGGCACCGTTCATGCTGGGCCTCTACTGGCGCGGGGTCACCACGGCCAGTGTCTGGGCCTGCTATGTGTGGGGTGTCGGCCTGACGGTCATCAACATGCTCATCGGCAACCCCATCAATCCCATCAACTGCGGTGCCATAGCCATGGTCGGCGGTTTCGTCGTGGTCTTCGTTGTCAGCCTCTTCACACCGAAGATGCCGCGCCAGACGGTAGACAACATATTCGAGTGCTACAAATAAGCCGAAGCCCCCGCAGATTTGCGGGGGCTTTTTCATTCGCATAAAAAAGGAAGAGAGTGTACTTTTGGTACACTCTCCTTAATGTTCTAATAAATAACAATCGCCTTACAGGGGGATTAATTATTAATTTGATAAATGATTTTACTATTGATTACTCTGTAGCGGGAGCCTCCTCAGCGGTCTCGGCCTCAACAGCCTCAGCCTCGGCAGCAGCCTCCTCGACAGGAGCAGCCTGAAGGGCCTTCTCCTCTTCCTCGGCAGCCTTGAGCTCAGCAGCATTCTCTGCCACCACCTTAACGGGAATCTCGACGGTGACATCCTTGTGGAAATGAACCAGAGCCACATAGTCGCCAACCTTCTTGGCATCCTTCATGGTAATGATCTTACGATCAACATCCTTGCCAAGCTTAGCAAGCTCCTCAGCAACCTGTGCAGCACCTACAGAACCATAGAGCTGGCCGGTAACGCTGACCTTGGCAGCTATCTCTAAGGCGACACCAGCAAGCTGGGCGGCCTTCTCCTCAGCAGCAGCCTTCTGGGCAGCCAGCTTATGAGCCTGCTGCTTCAGGTTCTCTGCCAGGATCTTCTTTGCAGAAGGGGAAGCGATGACACCCTTACCCTGGGGGATGAGGTAGTTACGGCCATAGCCCGACTTCACGTTTACTATCTCGTTCTTAAAACCTAAGCCGATGATATCTTCTTTCAGTATAATCTCCATAATGCGTTGTCCTCCTTAAAGTTTACTTCATCATGTCAGTTACGTAAGGCAGCAGCGCAATCTGGCGGGCGCGCTTCACGGCCTGAGCCACGCGGCGCTGATACTTCAGCGAGGTTCCGGTGATACGGCGGGGAAGAATCTTACCCTGCTCGTTGAGGAACTTCTTCAGGAACTCGGGATCCTTGTAGTCGATGTACTTGATACCACTCTTCTTGAAGCGGCAGTACTTCTTCTTCTTTGTATCGATAGAAGGAGCATTCAAATAACGGATTTCACTCTGTTCTGCCATAGTTTAAGCCTCCTCTTTTTTACCAAGCTTGGCGCGACGCTTCTCGGCGTACTCTGCGGCATACTTGTCAAGTTTAACTGTCTGGAAACGGATGACCTTCTCGTCACGACGGTAGGCAGTCTCCAATGTCTTAATCACTTCTGGCTCAGCCTTGAACTCTAACAGGCAGTAGAAACCTGTTGACTTCTTCTGAATAGCATAAGCCATCTTCTTCAATCCCCAGGCCTCTTCGTTGAGAATCTCTGCACCCTTATCGGTGAGGACCTTCTTGAATTTTGCGGCCGTTTCCTTCATCTGTTCATCAGACAAAACGGGAGTTAAAATGAAAACGGTTTCGTATTGATTCATACTACGTTAAAAAATTATAAAAAAAATGATTTTTGCTCGAAAGCGGCTGCAAAGGTACTAAATATAATTGTGAATTGTAAATTATGAATTGAGAATTATCAATACTTTAACGGTTTTTAGTACTTTTCGCCCCATTTTTGCAGCCAGAGGTGTACTATATAGCCAAAAATGATGAGTGCGAGGCCGATAAGCAACTCTGTGTTAGACTGCCAACGGCCAAGGCGGCAGACAATTAAGAGAATGGCGCCGACAAGCATCAGCGCCAGTCCCAAGTATTGTATGTATTTGTTCATGTCTCACTAAGAAAGCCCTCCCTCGGGAGGGTTTGGGAGGGGTTTCCTTTTTACTCTTCCTCGGGGGTGATGAGCTTATAGCCCTTGCCGTGGATATTGATAATCTCAATCTGCGGATCGTCCTTCAGATGCTTGCGCAGTTTGGTGATATACACATCCATGGAGCGGGCATTGAAGTAGTTATCATCAATCCAGATGGTCTTCAGGGCGAAGTCGCGCTGCAGAATCTCGTTGGCATGCGAGCAGAGCAGCGCCAGCAGTTCGTTCTCCTTGGTTGTCAGCTTGGTATGCTTTTCGCCGATGCTGAGCAGCTGCTTCTGTGTATCGAAAGTGAAGCTGCCGATGTGGTAGAGTGTTGACTCCTTGTTCTTCTTGCCACGGACACGACGCAGGATGGCCTCAATACGGAATACCAGTTCCTCCATGGAGAAGGGCTTGGTAATGTAGTCGTCGGCACCCAGTTTAAAACCTTCGAGGATATCCTCCTTCAGGGTCTTAGCGGTCAGGAAGATGATGGGTATTTCGGCATTAGCCTGACGGATTTCCTGAGCCAGGGTGAAACCGTCTTTCTTAGGCATCATGACATCGAGTACGCAGATGTCGAACTTTGTCTTCAGGAAGGCTTTGAAACCGGCCTCACCATCAGGGCACAACTCAGCCTCATAGCCTTTAGCAGCCAGATACTCGCGAAGCAGCATTCCCAGGTTCTCATCGTCTTCACAAAGAAGAATTTTCAGTTTGTCGTCCATAATCGTTCGTTTTTTATGATTAATACTTAAGTTGTTTCTTTCAATACGGGCAGCGTGACGATGAACTTCGTCCCCTTGCCCAGTTCACTCTCGCATCGGATGTCGCCGTCGTGCAGGTCGATGATACGCTTGACGTAGGCCAGTCCCAGACCGAACCCCTTGACATCGTGGACATTGCCGGTATGCACTCGATAGAACTTGTCGAATATCTTCCTTACGTTCTCCTTCTTGATGCCGAGTCCGGTGTCGCGTATGGAGAAACACAGGCGGTCTTTTTCATTCCAGGTTCTGATGTAAAGGTCCAGTGGCTCGTCGGGCTTACGGTACTTCACGGCATTGTCCATCAGGTTGGTAATGGCATTCTGGAAGTGTACCTCGTCAACGTAGATAGCCGAGTCAATAGCTTCTATTTGGGTGTAAATCTTTCCGCCTGTATGCTCCACACGCAGACTGAACGTTGAGGCAATCTGCTCCAGCAGTTCATTGAGGTCGAGTTCCTTTTTCTTGAACGACACCGACTTACGGTCAAACATCGACATCTGCAGCACTTTTTCCACCAGGAACCTGAGGCGCTTCGACTCGTCGTTGATGACACCTCCCAGGTGTTTCTGCATCTGCGGACTCTTCGTGACAGAATCATCGTTCAGCATCTGTGCCGCCAGCGAGATGCTCGAGATGGGTGTCTTCAGTTCGTGGGTCATGTTGTTGATGAAGTCGTTCTTGATTTCAGTATAGCGCTTCTGCCGGAAGATGACTACAATGGTGAAGATAAAGGTGATGAGCAGCACTACGGTGAACACCAAGGCGGGAATCATAAACCTGACGCTCGACATGATATAGCTGTTCATGTCGGGGAAATGAATCTTCACCACACCCATCTTCGACGACGGGTCGTTGCGGAACAGTACCTGGGAATAGCTGTACTGCAGCCCCTCCTCGGAATACTCCGGACAGCGGTACACCTCACGTCCGTCGGCCGTCGACACCGTGAAATGATAAGGGATGTTGATGCCGTTGTTAATGAGCTCAGTACGGATGTCGTAGTCGAGCAGTTTGAAATTGACACGCTCCTTCAGCGGTTTCTCACTGGCCTGATAGAGGATGTTGTAGACAACCTCGTCGAGCAACGCCTTCTGGTAGATATATCGGTTGCGCACAATCTCCTGCAGCGACTTCGATGCCTCGTCGATGGTGCTCTTGTCGGAGCGCAGTATCATGGCCTTGGGAATGGTGGAGGGTTTGGTGGTAATGGTCTTCAGTTCAAAAGAGGAATAGACGGTACCGTCCTTACCTGCCACGGAATATTGATGGGTATGCTGGATGACATCGTTCAGTTGGCCAGAACGTGCCATGATGGAGTCTTGTTTGAAGGCACGGCGCTCGGTCTCGTTGACATCTTTCTCGAGGTAGCGCAGCGTCTCGTTCATCTCCAGATTACGTGAGGCCTGATAGAGGCTGCGGTTCACAGACTCGTCAAACTGCTCCTTCTTCATCTTCACCATCTGTTCTACGTAAGACAGCTGGAGGAAGAGCAGGCCGATGAACGCCAGACCCATGATGACGGCAATAAGCCATATAGTACTTTTCTTCATGCTGCAAAGTTAATCTAATTCTTAAACAGTGGCACTATTTAAGTTAATTATTTGCAGCAGATTTAGTGAAATTAACGATTTTGAAGGAAAATAATTATAAATACACAACTACAAAAAGGAGCTCTTAATCCAATACCTCATAGACAGAGTTGTTACTCTTATACTCGGGCACTATCTGCTTCATCTTGCGAACAGTAGCCATATTGTCATATTCTTTTGAGATTTCTATCAACTCGTCAATGTCCTTACACACCTGCTGGTAGTCGTACTCTCGCTCTGAGGCAATGCGTATCTTCTCATGGAACGACGGTTTAGTGCCCTCCATCTCGTTGAGCACTTCTTCGTAGAGTTTCTCACCAGGACGCAGACCTGTGTACTTGATAGCCACATTAGTGGCGCCAGAGAGTAAAATCATACGTTGGGCCAGGTCGGCAATCTTCACCGGCTTGCCCATGTCGAAGACGAAGATCTCGCCACCTTGTCCCTTGGTACCGGCCTCAAGCACAAGCTTGCAGGCCTCTGAGATGAGCATGAAGAAGCGCACAATGCGAGCATCGGTGACGGTCACCGGCCCACCCTTTCTGATTTGCTCCTTGAAGAGAGGTATAACGGAGCCGTTGGAACCCAGGACATTGCCAAAACGGGTGGTCACAAACTGCGTCCTGCCCTCGTGCAGATGGTTTTGTGCCTGAACGTACATTTCGCAGATACGCTTCGAGCAGCCCATGACGTTAGTGGGATTCACAGCTTTGTCGGTAGAAACCATGACGAACTTCTTGACGCCATATTTCACAGACAGGTCGGCAATAATCTTCGTACCATAGATATTGTTCAGAACTGCCTCTGAGGGGTTGTCCTCCATCATCGGCACATGTTTATAGGCGGCAGCATGGAACACATAGTCAGGACGGAAGGTGGAAAACACCTTCTCCATACGGCGCTGCCGGGAAATACTAGTAACAACCGTCTCGGCCTTGACGTCTGGAAAGTCTCTGTCCATCATCAGGAGGATATCATGCTGCGGAGACTCTGCCTGGTCTATGAGCATCATCTCCGAGGGCCTATACGCGGCTATCTGGCGTACAATCTCGGAACCGATGGAGCCGGCAGAACCAGTTATGAGCACGCGACGTCCACGGAGCATCGCGCCCACGGAGTCCATGTCAACCTCTATCTCCTGGCGGGGCAGTAAGTCTTCTACGCTGACCTCCTTCAGTTGCATGCCCTGCAAAATTTCCTCAGGAATATCGCCACTCTTGATGTCCAGCTCCTTCATCTGCTCGGTGATGAAAATCTTGACGCGGGCCTTGATGAAGATATCTTGGACTTCCTGGTTGTCTCGAAACTCTTTCAGCCGCAAGGGTGATACCAGCACAGCCTGGATACGCTCTTCTTTCAGTACGTCGGCCAGACCCTCCTCAGCATTGTACACCTTCTCGCCCATGAGCTGCATGTGCTTGGCATACTTGTCGTGTGAGATGAAACCGCAGAGGCGGAACCGGCGGGGACGCTGGCTCCTGATATGCTTGGCAAGACCGATGCCGCCCGACATAGCTCCGTAGATAAGCACGCGGGTGGCCTGGCTGCTCTGGAAAGTAATGTCGTACAGCGTTTTCACGATGACGCGCATGGCCCACATCAACATGGTGGCAGAGACAAATGTAATGAGAATCTCCGCTTTGGTGAAGGCACTCAGAGTCACGACACCGAGATTTTCCATCACCACCTCCAGAACGAGAGCCAGCAGCATTGTCACACCGTTAGCATAGGCAATGCGCAGCAGGTCGACAAAACTGGAGAAACGCACCACGCCCATATAGGTATGGAAAATCCTTGCCCCCGCAAGGTAGAGGCATGAGCAGGCCAGAGCCGTCGTAAGCACCTCTATACGGTGGTCAAATATCTGAAGCGTCCTCTCAAACAGCCAGTAAGAGAAAAGTGCAGATACAAATATGATAAATAGGTCTGCAAACAGCAGACACCAGTAAGGCAGCGCGTTTCTGGAAAAATACCAATGCAGGACAGACTTGATTGGATTCATTCACTCTATCTATTTCAAATACTCTTTCAATTTCGCCGCAAAATTACACAAACTTTTCTTACTAACCAAATTTTGTAAGTAGGAAAAGAGCTTTTTGCAACATTATTATGGCTTTCAGACAAAAAAAAGCTCCGACCTGAACAAGTCGGAGCCTGTAGTAATGTAAGCGTCGGAAGCTTAGTCTTCGTCCTTCAACTCAGCCTCATGCTCCTTGATGAGCTGCTGCTGGATGTCGTTAGGCACGAGCTCGTAGCTGGAGAAACTGGTGGTGAACGAAGCACGACCGCCGGTGAGCGAACTCAGGGCGATAGAGTAGCTGGCCAGCTCCTTCAGAGGAATCTTGGCACTCAGCTTCTGGTAGCCGCTCTCCGAGTCCATGCCCATGATGATGGCACGGCGACCCTGCAGGTCTGACATGACGTCGCCCATGTAGTCGGCAGGCACCAGCACCTCAAGATCGTAGATAGGCTCCAGCACCTTGGGGCCGGCCTCCTTGAAGGCAGCCGAGAAGGCGTTGCGGGCAGCCAGCATGAACGACAATTCGTTAGAGTCAACGGGGTGCATCTTACCGTCGTAGACGATGACACGGACATCGCGGGCATAAGAGCCTGTCAGCGGGCCCTGCTCCATACGCTCCATCACACCCTTCAGGATAGCGGGCATGAAGCGCATATCGATGGCGCCACCGACCACACTGTTGATGAAGACGAGCTTGCCGCCCCATTCCAGGTCTTTCTCCTCCTTCGACTTGATGTTCATCTTGAACTCCTGGCCGTTGATGGTGAACGATGTGGGATCGGGCATGCCCTCGCTGTACGGCTCCACAATCAGGTGTACCTCGCCGAACTGTCCGGCACCACCCGACTGCTTCTTGTGGCGGTAGTCGGCACGGGCCATCTTGGTGATAGTCTCACGATAAGGTATCTTCGGCTCCAGATACTCCACATTGATCTTCTCGTTGTTCTCCATACGCCACTTCAGGGTGCGCAGGTGGAACTCTCCCTGTCCGTGAACGATAATCTGGCGGAGCTCCTTCGACTGTTCGATAACCCATGTCGGGTCTTCCTGACGCATCTTGTTCAGGGCAGCCATCATCTTCTCGGTCTCAGCCTCGTTCACAGCCTTAATGGCACGCGAGAACTTAGAGTTTGGATATTTGATGAAGTCGAACTTGTTGTCCACATCCTTGGCATTGAGTGTGTTGCCAGTCTTCACGTCCTTCAGCTTCACGGTGCAGCCGATATCACCGGCACGCAGCTCGTCAACCTGAATACGGTTAGAGCCAGCGCAAGCATAGAGGGTGCCCATGCGCTCCTTGGAACCACGGTCGGCATTGGTCAGGTCGTCGCCGCTCTTCACCACGCCGCTCATCACCTTGAAGTACTGCACCTCACCGATGTGGGGCTCAACACCCGTCTTGAAGAAATAGAGCGATGTGGGAGCGCTGGCATCGGCAGGCACTTCCTTGCCGGCAGCATTCTTGATGACGGGCATCTCGCTGACGAAGGGCACTACGTTGCCCAGGAACTCCATCAGACGGCGCACACCCATGTCACGGCCGGCGCAGACGCAGAACACGGGGTAGATGCTGCGGGTCACCAGTCCCTTGCGGATACCCTCACGCATCTCGTCCTCTGTCAGGTCCTCGCTCTCAAAGAACTTCTCCATCAGCGTGTCGTCGCCGGCGGCGGCAGCCTCCACGAGGGCAGCCTTCATCTCCTTGGCCTTCTCCAGCTGGTCGGCGGGAATGTCCTCAATGATGGGAGCGCCACCCTCGGGCTTCCATGAGTATTTCTTCATCAGCAGCACGTCGATGACACTGTTAAAGCCGTTGCCGGTGGCTATGGGGTACTGCACGGGCACGCAGTTGTTGCCATACACCTCGCGCAGCTGACCTAAGATCTGGTCGAAGTCGCAGTTGTCGCGGTCCAGCTGGTTGACAAGGAAGATAACGGGCTTCTTCAGTTTCTCGGTGTTGCGGAAGGCGTTCATCGTGCCCACCTCAGGACCATACTGGCCGTTGACGAGGATGACAGCCTGGTCGGTAACGTTCAGAGCGGTGATGGCACCTCCCACGAAGTCGTCGGAACCCGGACAGTCGATGATGTTGAGCTTCTTATTGTTCCACTCCACGTGAAAAACAGTTGAGAACACCGAGTAGCCGTACTCCTGTTCCACAGGGAAGTAGTCGCTCATGGTGTTCTTACCCTCTACGGTGCCGCGGCGCTTGATGATGCCGGCCTCGTAAACCATTGCTTCGGCAAGAGTGGTCTTGCCGCTACCCGCACTGCCAAGCAGTGCAATGTTTTTAATCTCGTTTGTCTGATATACCTTCATAGTGGTTCTGTTTTTAGTTATAAAATATTGGTTTCTAGTTTTAATTGGCGCCGAAATTAGTCATTTTTCGTGAAATCTCCAAGAAAAACTTTCAAATATTAAACAATATTAGTACTTTTGTGCCAAAAAGACGTACCTTTATCCCGAAAAATGACAGGTCTCTATATCCATATACCTTTCTGTAAAAGCCGTTGCATATACTGCGGTTTCTACTCCACGACGCTATCGGAACATCGCCAGCAATATGTTGATGCCTTATGCCATGAGATGGCGATGCGGCCGTCAGCCGATGCCATCAGTACCGTCTACTTAGGCGGAGGCACTCCGTCGCAGCTCAGCATCGCCCAGCTACAGCAGCTCTTCACACACCTATATAATATATATAAGGTGGCTGACGATGCAGAAATCACCATGGAGTGCAACCCTGACGACGTCACCGAGACGTTTGTCGCTGCCCTACAGCAGCTGCCCGTCAACCGCATATCGATGGGAGCACAGACGTTTGATGATGAGCGGCTACGGTTTCTGCGCCGCCGTCACACCGCCAGACAGGCGGCAGAGGCCGTCGGACGCCTGCGCCGCACAGGCATCGGCAACATCAGCATCGACCTGATGTACGGGTTCCCTGGCGAGACCGCTGATGACTGGCAGCGCGACATTGACGCTGCACTGGCATTGGACGTAGAGCACCTGTCGGCCTACTGCCTGATGATAGAAGATGGAACGGCGCTCTATGAGCTCAAGAATAAAGGGCAAATCACAGAGAATAGCGAGGAACTGGAGCGGCAGATGTACTATATGCTCAAAGACCGCCTGGCAGCAGCTGGCTACAAGCACTACGAGCTGTCCAACTTTGCCCGGCACGGCCACCGTTCACGGCACAACAGCAGCTACTGGACCGACGTGCCATACATCGGACTGGGAGCGGCCGCCCACAGCTACGACGGACTGCGGCGGCGCTGGAACATCAGCCACCTGCAGCAATACATTGACAGCATAGGCAACGGACAGCAGGTGTATGAAGAGGAGATGCTCGACGACGACACACGCTATAACGACAAGGTGATGCTCTCGCTGAGAACGGCAGAGGGCATAGACCTCAGCACACTGAGCAAGCAGCACCGGCGGTATCTGCTGCCGCTATCGCGCAAGTACTTGGACAAAGGTCTGATGGTTCAGGAAAACGGAAGGCTGCGCCTGGGCAGGGAGGGACTGTTTGTCAGCGACATGATTATCAGCGACCTGATGAAGGTCTGACCTCATACCAGCCCCTCTATCGGGCTCTTTATGACACGGCCCACCTTAAAGCCCTCAGCCTCAGCGGCTTCACGCAGCTCCGACTCATAACACGATGCGATGCTTCCCACAAAACCGATAGGGAGGTCAGGCCGCTGGTACTGTGCCACATTGCGCCGGAAGAAACTGCGGAAATTATCTGTCACCAGAAGCCTGACCTCAGGCACCGTCAGATGACGGTTCACAAACGGCGACAACGATGCCAGAAACCTGTTTGCCAGGGGCTGGCGATAGACGCGTGCTATGACGTCAGCCATTGCAAGCCCCGTCTCACGCTGGAAATCCTCCACCACCGATGCCGGCAGAAAACCCTTGTACAGAGCGTTCAGGAAACGGATGCCCAGCACGGCACCGCTGCCCTCGTCACCCAGGATATAGCCCAACGGCGGGGTGTTGCTCACAATCTGCTGCCCGTCATACAGACAGGAATTGGCACCCGTACCTAATATACAGGCTATACCCTCAGCGCAGCCACAGACAGCGCGGGCGGCTCCCAACAAGTCGCCATGGGCCTCTACCCTATCGGCAGAAGGGAATGCCTGTCTCAGCAAACGTTCCATCACCGGCTCCAGTTCCGGACGGACACCGCTGCCATAGAACGCTATCTCTTCAGGCCATTGCTCCATAGACGGCAACAGCTCGCTTCGGAGGATGGCAAGGATGTCGGCCTCTGACTGATGGAAAGGGTTAATACCCTGTGTCTGGTAACGCTCCACAATCCGGCTACCGTTAGTCAGCACCCAGTCTGTCTTGGTGCTTCCGCTGTCTGCTATCAGTTTCATAGCCGCAAAAGTAATCAAATAAATTTAAAAAACGGCGTTTTGCTTTGATATTTTTACAATTCTTATTACCTTTGCCCGTCAAAACCACTTAGCATAACGTTATGAAGAGACTTTTTATACTGATGGCCATGCTGACTGCCATACTGTGTGACACCCACGCCGTACTGAAAGAGCGCGACCTTGAGAAAACACTGGAGATACTGCGTGCCGAACTGACGGAATACCATCGCCAGCTGTCGGGTATGTCAACAGAGAGGAAACAACAGAACGAAGCCATCTTCAGCCAGCTCATGGAGACCATGAAGCAGAGCAACCAGAACTCGCTCATGCTCTACTCGCAGAAGCAGAACTACGTGTTCGACATGACCTACGCCTGCCATCAGGCTACAGAGCTGTACAGCGAGTTCAAGCGCTCACAAGTTCCCTTCCGCAACTTCCTCGTAACAACCGAGACCGACATTGCCAAGTACGACAGTCTGGTTAACAGCCTGAAGGTCATGCCCGAAACCGTGCTCAGCGAACGCGGAAAGGTAAACCGCAACGTCTGTCTGACGCTGGCTACCAACATCCGTAACACGCTGACGGAGAACCGCGACCAGATAACCGACTACATACGCTACTATGAGGTAACGGAAAACCGCCTGAAGAACCTCAACGACTATGCCAACCAGCGCTACAACGACATTCAGACCAGCATCTTCAAGAACGGCGGAGCCAACTACTTCGCCATCATCAAGGGACTGAAACGCCAGCTGCAGCAGACGAAAGAGACCATTGAAGACAAATACTACTCCAGCTACAAGGGGTCGCAGTGGGACAGCAGCGTCATCTTCGGACTCTTCGGCATGATCCTCGTCTACGTCATCATAGCCGTCGTTCTCAACCAGCTGGCCTTCCGCCTGCTGCTGCCCAAGCGGCTCCACACCGAGGAGTTCATGAAAAAGCGCACCTGCATCATACTGGCCACCACCACCATCACCTTTGCCGTCATCCTGGGCGTGCTGCGGGCTACGCTGGACCAGAACTTCTTCATCATGGCCAGCGACCTGCTCATAGAGTATGCCTGGCTGCTGGGCGTTATCCTCATCTCATTGCTGCTGCGCGTCGGCGGTGAGCAAATCAAGAGTGCGTTCTACATCTACGCTCCCCTCATCGTCATCGGCTTCATCGTCATCGCCTTCCGCATCATCCTCATCCCCAACGAGCTCGTCAACCTTATCTTCCCCCCCATCCTGCTCTGCTGCTCACTCTGGCAGTGGAGCGTCATACGCCGCCACAACCGCAACGTTCCCCGCTCCGACATGTTCTACACCTACATCTCGCTGCTGGTGTTCGTCGCCTCCGTCTGCCTCTCCTGGACGGGTTACGCACTGCTCTCCGTACAGCTGCTCATCTGGTGGATCATGCAACTCACCTGCATCCTCACCATCACCTGCGTCAGCCAGTACGTCCACCTCTACGGCAGCAGGCATGGTCTGGAGAACGCCCCCATCACAAAGAGCTGGATGTACAAGCTGCTCTACACCGTAGCCCTGCCCGTCATGGGTGTGCTGTCGGTGATGGTCAGCATCTACTGGGCTGCCGACATCTTCAACCTCAGCGACCTCTGCATGCAGCTCTTCCGCCGCCGCTTCATCGACACGCCCAACCTGGCCATCAGCATCACCAAGCTGTCGATGGTCATCAACCTGTGGTTCCTCTTCCGCTATATCACCAACACCTCCCTGGAACTGATGCGGCTGCACTACCAGCAGCAGGACCCCACCACCGCACAGAGCCGCGAGGTCATGGGGCGCAACGTCATCCAGGTGCTGGTATGGGGCATCTGGCTGCTCATGTCACTCAGCATCCTCAACATGAGCGTCACATGGCTCATGGCCATCTCCGGCGGACTCTCCACTGGTGTCGGTTTCGCCTCAAAGGATATCATCGAGAACATCTACTACGGTGCCTCGCTCATGGCCGGTCGTGTCAAGGTTGGCGACTGGATTGAGGTGGACGGCACCATGGGCAAGGTGGCCAGCATCAGCTATACCTCTACCGTCGTGGAGTCGCTCGGTGGCGAGGTCATCACCTTCCAGAACTCACAGCTCTTTGCCAAGAACTACAAGAACCTCACCAAGAACCACGGCTATGTGCTGGCCGTCGTACCCTTCGGCGTGGCCTACGGCTCCAACCTCAAGCAGGTCTCCGAACTTGTTGAGGAGGCTGTCAACGCCCTGCACCATGAGTGGATGGACCCCGCCAAGCGCGTCAAGTCTGTCGTGTCGCAGATGAACGACTCCAGCGTCGACTTCAAGCTCTTCGTCTGGGCCGATGCCGTCAAGAAGTCCTACGTCATCAGCGATGTCCTGAAATGCGTCTACGACACGCTCAACGCTAACGGCATAGAAATCCCGTTCCCGCAGCGCGACATTCACATTATAAAATAACTTTAGTCTCCCTTATGCCCCCCCTCTAATGTCTCTTACTTGCTGTGCAAGCATGGACACATCTGCATCACTCAACATGACACGATATTCATCTCCGTTCCTTGTTGATATAAAGAAAGAATAATTCATTTCAAAATAATTCTGCAAGAGAATTCTTCAGGCTTCATATCACGAAGTCTTTCCAACTCAGCATGCTTATGCTCTCTGAGTTTCTTGATAGCCTTCAGCAACTGCTCTGAAGGTTTGTTTATTACTATAGGCTCTTTCGTATATGACATAATTGCAAAATTAGACGCTGCAAAGTTACGAAACAAAAATGAAAGACGCAAGAAATCTGACGGAAATTTCGCGTAGACAGGTTTTAGAGCACAGACTATTGGCATGCAAAATGGGCAGCGAAGAACTACCATCTCCGCTGCCCATGAACTGCTGGAAGTGTGTCACTTCACGATGAGCTTCACATTCCTGCTCACTTTATCACCGCTCGGTTTACCGCTTGTCATTTGACAAGAATCTTCTTTCCGCCCACGATGTTCAGGCCCTTACGCGGAGCCTTCAGTTTTTGACCGGAGAAGGTATAGACGGGAGCAACAACTCCACCATTATCCAACACTCCCTCTATGCGGTCTGGATTCATCGATGGAATCATGACTATGTCAACAGGCTTGATTTCCTTTTCAACAGGTGTCACCAGCAGAATGTTCTCCAGACGAATCTCTGTCCCAGCCTTGTAGCTGCTGCCAGCCTGAAGGATCATCTTGATGACGGCTCCTCCAGTACCCTCAAACACGGCGTTCTTAGTGGATGACAGCAAGAAACGGATGATGCCGTCTGTCGCATTGGCATCAAGCGAGTGTTTCTTCCATGTGGTACGCCCGGCGATGTCGATGTCGTACTCACCGCCTGTCTGCTTCAGCGTCAGTCCTGCGGGCAGGCGCAGGTCAAACTGTACAAGCGTAATCTCATTGTCAGGATTCACCAAGTCTATCAGCATCGTAGCCTCACCATTCTTCTGAATGGCGAACGGCTCAATGGCGAGTTTGGCCGTGCTAGTGGGTGGGGGTTCTGGGGATACAGTGTATGTATAGGACTCCTGACGAATCTCCTTCTCGTCGGGTGTCACCATCAAGATGCCCTCCAGCTTGATGTCACCACCATTGAAGGTGTTACTTGCTACGAGCGTCATTTTGATGACAGCTCCGCTTTTCCCTTCAATGGTTGTATTGCTGCTGGAGGCCAGCAGGAAACGTATGCTGCCGTCGGCTTGTGCATTGGCATCAAGCGAGTGCTTGCGCCATGTGGTGCGTCCGGCGATGTCGATGTCATACTCACCGTCTGTCTGCTTTAGCGTCAATCCTGCTGGCAGGCGCAGGTCAAACTGCACCAGTGTTATATCCGTTACGGGATTATCGAGGTCGATGACCATCTGCTTTGTCTCACCGCCACTGATGCTGAAACTCTCAATTAAGAGGCTGGCCGTGGCTACCGCCTCGCTCAGAGGCAGAAGCATGGCTAATATCCAAAAATAGAATCGGCGCACCCGGATTTTTCCGTGGCAGCCCCTCCGCTCATCCATAGCCACACATAGAACAGGGAAGATTTCCTCAATTGGATAAAAGTTAGTACCTTTGCACCGTTTTCCATAACCAACGAAGATGC
>Ga0247609_10000210_pt1 | contig 85605 bp, 73 predicted proteins | sample 172DNAGHGlowgp2_FD_193487 | JGI IMG/M metagenome (GOLD analysis project Ga0247609, IMG submission 193487) | Sheep rumen microbial communities from Palmerston North, Manawatu-Wanganui, New Zealand - 1728 DNA GHGlow gp2 | ecosystem: Host-associated > Mammals > Digestive system > Stomach > Rumen ...
TGCGTCATCACCTTGTTCATGGTTATTATCAAGTTGACCCTTCTATAGTGTGGTCTGTGGTTCAAAATGAACTTTCGCCGTTTCTGGAACAAGTAAAACAATATCTTGCAGAAACCAATTGGGAAGAATGGGAAAAACAAGAATCCCAAACAAAGAATTAACTACAAAATCACTCCTTTTATTCCTTAGAATAATTGTGCATTATGCATTCGTCATTGTGCATTATTTACACCATCTGTTCCACGTTCCACACGAACGCGCGAATGCCCACGTCGGTGCTACTTTTGTTGAGTTTTTTGGTTCAACTTGATAAAAGATTTTTAGATATTTTTCCTTTCCATTCAATTGTTTTTCTGTTCGGTCGGATTTGTAATCCGAGCGCAACGAATACTAACATTTTCTTTTTGTTACTTTCTGTCTTCAGCGACAGAAAGTAACCAAAGAACGCCGGCGACGCTGCATTCTCGCTAAAAATCATTTCACTACGCTAAACTCTCGAGAATGGCGCTCCCCACAAACCCGCGCCGCCAAGCCGAGAGTTCTTAACGCTTCGTTCAAAGATTTTCTTAACGCTCGCCTGCAAAGTCGCCACGCTATCGTTACGTGAAGAATATTACTTCTTTGTTTCACTAATCGAAAACATTGGTCAGCACGATAGTCCGACTGAGCCGAGCGGGTCCGTCGGTGGCTTTTCTTTGGGTTCCGTTTCCCTTGGGCATTTTGCTCACGTTCGGCAAAGAAAATACCTTTTCTTTGCTCTCACTTAATCGCAAAATTCTTTTTCCACAAAAAGAAATGGAACAAAATAAATATGCTATATCTGTTGCGGTCGGAGGTCGGATTACAAATCCTTATGTTCACAGCGACTGGATTACAAATCCAGTCGAACAGAGAAGAAGAATTTTTGCGAAACAAAAATTCTTCTTCCCGAAGTAATCATCCTACGATGACTTCTCCTAACCAGCGGCTATTGCTCACAGTGTCGTAGTCGGGCGATGTGAATGCAATGTACGCCTGGCATTGGTCGCCGTTTTTCCAGTGACGCGGACGGGCAACGGGTATTCCGCCGTCTTCGCGGTGAACGCCTTCGGAAACATACAGCGTGTCCTGCTGGGTTACGTTATACATCAGCAGCAGGGCGTTGTCGTTGTTGCGTGCCTCGGCCTTGCCGGCATTGTTTGTCCACGAGAAATGAAACGAATCGGTTGCCTCGTCGTACACCGCACGGGCATCGTCTACATTGGTGAGCGTGCCGAGCGAGAAGCTGAGCAGTTCCCAGTTCACAGTCACGTTTTCGGCAGTGGTGCCGGTGATGCAGGCGCGTATGTTGTGACGCAGTGCCGCGTTACGGCAGGTCATTTGCACCGCATACTTCCTGAAGCCGATGTTGATGAGCGGCGTCATTGGTCTGAGCGTCTTCATTACGAGTCCGAACTTGGCACGCTGTAACTGCTGTGCCTCGGTGTTCGGGTTGTGGATGTTTATGGGCAGTCCGCGCATATACGATATGCCTCTCCACGTGCTACCTACCACCGTTCCAGTTTTTCCTTTGAATCCTCCGAGGATTCCTTGTTTGATTACTCCCATTTTTTAAAAAAAATTTAAGGTTATGTAAAAATTTTATTTCTCCACACAAAAGGCAGTCGGCTGTGAGCGTCGGCTTTTTGTATTTCGGAGGCAAAACTATGTCGTTTCTCCGTTCCGCCAATGCGTTTGTCCAAAAAGTCCACTTTGTCCACATTGTCCATTTTGTCCACTTTGTCCATTTACGGCTGTAACGTGCTCATAATCAGCAACGGGATATGTAACAAAGGGCTGTTTTCTCCGTACCAAAACCGTACTTTGTCCGAGTCTGCTCCGTAATTTTACGGACCTGAGTCGGAGGAGAGTCGGAGGAGTGTCGGACAAGGTACGTAGAATGTCTTGCTCGGACCCCGTCCCACAGCGACGGCAAAAAACCTTTTTTTCGCATCAGCAGTGGGTTTCAGAAGATTTTATTATATATTTGCAGTATAAAACTACTTCGCCGTTGTCTGCAAACAGATATGCGGCGACCTAAAACATATTTGCATGATTGACGACAAGAACGTTTCGCCCGAAAGCGGCGAATTATTTCTTTACTTAGTGACACCTTCGTGGATAGCACGGAAGCTGAACATTTCGTCCCGCACGCTCAAACGCTGGGTGGCAAACGGCGAGGTGCCGCTGTACACCCATAAATTCAACGGCCGCCATTACTACGACCGTAAACAGGCGCTTGATTTTGTGGCACAACGGAAAGCCCACGGCCAGGGCAGATGCATACAGGGGGAATGCTACAGCGAACGGCTCAAATCCTTAGGTTCATAGCGGCTGGGTTGTTCGGTCGGATTTGTAATCCGACCGCAACGAATATCATTTTTTCTGTTACTTTCTGTCTACAGCGACAGAAGAATCTGTTCCATTTCTTTTTGTGGAAAAAGAAACGGAACCCAAAGAAAAGCCACCGACGGACCCGCTCGGCTAAAAATCAATGTCGTTCACTAAAGGCGTTGAAGTGCCGCGCCATCGTTATACTACCCATAACGTACTAAGGCACCAACGCCTTTTTAACGTTCTCTCCATTGATTTTTTTCACGCCTCTCGGCTCAGTCGGACTGTCGTGCTGACCAATGTTTTTGATTAGTGGAACAAAGGCGTCTGAATTGCAAATCCAGCCAAACTGGGGAATAATCTGCTTTTGGAAGGGAAAAAATACTTGTTTTTAAAATCTAAAAATATATATTTGAATAGGTTTTATTAAAAGAGAATGAAAATAAATAAATTATCGCCTGAAAACATAGAGAAAATCGCTGTTGGTTGTGTTGAAACATATGTTTCAAGATGCTCAAGACTAGTCGCTTGTTTTACCTCGTCCGATAAAAATCCAATTTGGGATGGTTGTATTAACATTTACAAGAATAGCAATCATTCTAATGCCAATTTGATAGGAAAAGTCTATGTTCAAATAAAAGGGACGACAACATCATCAAAAATTGAACAAATAAAATATGATGTAAGGGTTGATGATTTGAAAAAATATATGAACAATGGTGGCATTGTTTATTTTGTTGTTGCAATATATGATAATGAAGAGTGTATATTTTATAAAATATTACTTCCAACTGATATTCAAGATTTAATAAGAGGAAAAGAGCAACAACAAACAATTTCAATAGAATATTCGAAAATTCCTAAAAATAATATGGAATTTGAAAATGAAATCAATTTCTTTTATGCTAATTCGCAAAAACAGTATTCTTCGGGAGGAAAATCTATAAACTTTGAAATGGCTTGGAAAAATGGCATTCGTGAATTTATGGCGTTTACACACAGCGATAATATGCAAGATATGCTATTGAGTATTACCAAAGATCCGTTAAGATTATATGGAAAATTCGGGAATCAACATATTGTAATTGCCGAAAAGTTTAAAATAATGTTTGTGCAGGATTGTAAATGTGAAGTAAAGGTCGGTGATGTTGTGTTTTTCAATAATGTACAAATTAACCATTTTAATGGAGACTATGTACTAGGAACAGGTAACGGTATGAAACTAACAATCAAGGAGCCTGAGAGCGAATCTCCTAAAATTTTGTTTTCCTATGATTGTAAATCAAAAATGTTGAAGGATATTATTAAAGAATACGAATTTCTTCTTGCCCTACATAAGTGTAAAATATTGAAAATACAAGATTTTGAATTAAATTTTGAGAATATTATATCAGATGAAGTTGCTCAAGATTTTAGTGAAAAATTAGCTCTTTGTTATCGACTACAAAAATTATGGGAAAAATTACAAATGTGGGTTGATTTTGATTTTTCAAAGTTAACAGAAGGCGACAACGACAATATCCACATACTTTATTCTGCATTAATTGAAGATAAAACAATACCTTTGGATATAGAACAGGAGAAGTTTATATCGAAAGTTAAAATCGGTGGGTATGAAATTGCGATAGTAGGATATCCAATTGAAGGGACTAATGAATTCCGTATTAAAGATTTTTTTCAATCCGAAGAATTTGTTACGTATGAAGAGAACGATGAAAAAAGAAAAACGTCTCTTTTTAGTTTTTTAAGAAAAGATGATTATTTAAGTTGTATGAATGTTCCCTACGAAAGAATTGCTTCTTCTTATGAAAAATACATTATCGAAAATCCTAAAATTTTTGTTCGTGCGACAAATGATTTGCTAGAAATGTTGAGGGCTTATGATTGTATGTTATCCAATGATATTCGAAAAAAATCATTGTTGAAGGCATGTGAGAATTTAGCTCAATGGTTGATGAAATCTGACAGAGATAGCATAAATCAATTTTATCATAAGATAAACATTTTCCAAATAATTCGCAGATATCGTAACCTAACTCAAGATGAGCAAAACGAATTGTTGGTAATAGAAGAACTATCAAATGATAATTTAATAAAAGCTGCGGTAAATCTGTTGCTGGCAGATGAAAATCATTTTACTTTGTTCTTTTCAAAATTATCTTGTAAAGAGCAGACAGCATTCAAAGCATTTCCAATATATAATCTTCTAAAAATAAAATAGAAATTCTTTCTTATCGCACGATTTCTGTTCGGTCGGATTTGCAATCCGACCGCAACGAATATCAGCATTTTCAATGCGAGAAAACAACAAGAAGCAAATAAACACAATTCCAAAATGTGGGGCGTTGTTTATGTGACGGATTACAAATCCTTATATTCATGACGTCTGGATTACAAATCCAGACGAACTGGGTTCATAGCGGCTGGATTGCGATTGCAAATCCAGACGAACTGAAAATCGTGCTGACAAAGATTTTTGGTTTGTGAAACATTATTATTCTTCCAGGAACGATAAGGGAACAAAACAGATAAAAAACTATAATTTTCAACAAATAATATATTATCAAAACAAAGTATATCGTAAAATCCATAGAAAATATATATTTGTAGAATAAATAAGGATTACATGGCAAAGAAAAAAGAAGAAAAGATAAATTTAGAAAGTATTCTGTTTAATTGTCGAGATATTTTGCGTTCTGCTCGTAATTCGGGTTCGTTCTTTGAAAAACGCGATATGATGCTAACTCTTGTATTCCTCCGCTTTATGGGCGAGAAATACGAGGATGGAGTGGCTTCACTTCGTCAGCGACTCATTGCGGAAGGATTAGACCCAGATAACGAGGAGATTATCAAGGCATTCTTTGATGATGCCACTTTTGCTGACGGCACTTTCAATTTGCCTATAGAGGCTCGTTGGTCAACCATCATCAATACGGCTGCACCTCAACTGAATGTAGCTCTTGATACTGCATTGCGTAGCATAGGAGAATCGAATCCTACTCTGAAGGGTTGTTTCGTGGAAGGTACGTTTACACAACGCAATCTTGGAGCCAACGACATGAAGAAGATTGTGGACGAGGTCAACAAAATCAGCCACAAGACTTTTGGAGAAGAGAAAGACCTGATAGGCCGCGTATATGAATACTTCCTAAAGGAGTTTGCTGTTAATGCAACGAAGGAGGAGGGTGAGTTCTATACACCTCACGATGTGGTGCAGTTGATAGCCACTGTTATTGAACCGTTCGATGGCACATTGTATGATCCTTGTTGTGGTTCTGGCGGTATGTTCATTCAAAGCACCGACTTGGTGAAAGCCAAACAAGGCGACATCAGTCGTATCAATGTGTATGGACAGGAGAAGGAAGCCGCCACCTATCGTTTGGCAAAGATGAACCTTGCGTTGCGTGGCATCAGCCATAATCTGGGTTCCGAAAGCGATTCATCCTTTACGAATGACTTGCATAAGGGATTATATTTCGATTACATCATGGCCAATCCACCTTTCAATTTGAAAGGTTGGTATAATGACAACTTGAAGAACGACTCTCGTTGGACCGACTATGCCACTCCTCCAGAGAGTAATGCCAACTATGCATGGATTCTTCACATGCTTTCTCACTTGAAACCGCTGTCGGGCGTGGCGGGATTCCTGTTGGCCAATGGTGCTTTGGGCGACACCGATGCTCTTGAAATCCGCAAGAAACTGATAGAGAATGACAAAGTGGAAGCCATCATCATCTTGCCAAGAGAACTGTTTATCACTACAGATATCAGCGTCACCTTCTGGATTCTGAATCAGAACAAGAAGGGCGGCATGTATCATGAGCGAGAACTCAGAAACCGTGAAAATGAAATTCTCTTTATGGATTTGCGTCAATGGACGGAAAATCCAGTGAAAGGAGAACAGAAAAAGAAGGTGCAACTCGTTACGGAGCAGATTCAACGTGTGGCAGATATCTATCATCAGTGGCAGTCGGAGGGAACAGACGGCAACAACTTTGCTGTACCTGAACTGTATCGCAGCGTTGGCATTGACGAGATTGAACAGAATGGCTGGACTCTGGTACCAAGCAAGTACATTGAGTTCATTGACCACGATTTGGATATAGACTATCCCAAGGAGATGGCTCGCATTCAGCAGGAAATGAAAGAACTGATGCAGCGCGAAAAGGAATCACAAAAGATGCTTGAAGAAGCGTTTAAAGGTATCGGCTATGGGATTGAGTAAGTATAAGATAAGCGAGTTGATTTCTGTTTGCGACGAGCGTAACTCTTATGGTTATACCAGCTTTTACGGGTTGAATATTAATAAAGAGTTTATGCCGACATGGGCTAATACAGAAGGGCTTGACGAATCGAAGTATAAAGTGGTTCGGAAGAAACGTTTTGTGTTTAGTGGCATGCAAACAGGAAGAGATGAATGTATACGAATAAGCATGTATGATGGAGAAGATCCAATAATCGTATCTCCTGCATATACGACTTTTGAAGTTACTCGGAAAGATCTTGTCATTCCAGAGTATTTTTTCATGCTTTTTTTATCTAAAGAAAAAGACCGTTTGGGTGCTTTCTGTAGTGATGGAAGCATTCGCTCAAACTTGGATTGGGAAAGATTTGTTGATTTTGACATCACCCTCCCCTCCATTGACCAGCAGCGTAAATACGTTGATGTTTATTTGGCTCTCCAAAACAATCTTGCTGCCTATCAAAGTAAAGTGGAAGAATTGAAACTTGTCTGTGATGGGTATATTGAGGAGTTGAGAAGAAAGATGCCAGTTGAAAAGATCGGTCCATATATTAGGCCTTGCGATGAACGAAATTCTGACCTCAAAATCAAATTGGCCCAAGGTATTACGAATGACAAAGAATTTGCGACTCCAAAACAAGTTGCCGAAGCAGAAACAAGTGCTAAAATTGTTCGTAAGGGACAGTTTGCATACAATCGAGCAACCACAAGGAATGGCGAAAAGATTTCTATTGCCTATAGAACAGCTGAAGATTGTGTTGTTTCATCTGCATATCAAATTTTTGAAATATCAGCCAAAGATAAGTTATATCCTGAGTATCTTATGATGTGGTATAAACGATCTGAATTTGATCGATATGCAAGATACATGTCCAAAGGAAGCGCGCACGAATTCTTTGAGTATGAAGACATGGAAGATGTCCAAATTCCGATTCCGTCATTGGAAACACAAAAAGCCATTGCTTCCATCTATAATGTCTATAAAGAGCGCCAACGCATAGCAGAAGCACTCAAAGAACAGCTTAAAAATATATGCCCAGTGTTGATTAGAGGAAGTTTAACAGAATAAAAGAAATTATATGGCAGAGATTTCAGAAATAAGAGTAAAGAATATAAAAGGTTTTGGGGACACGGTACAACCCATAAAAGTCAGTATTCTTCCCAATAAAGTAAATTTACTGGTAGCTCCTAATGGATGGGGAAAGAGTTCTTTAACTACAGCATTTGAGTCTTTACACTCAAATAAAATTGATGTGGAAAAAGAAAACAAACATAAACAAGATGAAACATTAGAAAGTGAACTAACAATAGTATATGACGGAACTTCATATACAGCAACTAGCCATAAAAATGAGATCAACAACCTGTTTTCATGTAAAGTTATTCACTGTGATTTATATCCCAAAGTTGTGACTCTTAATATGGGAGCATTTAGTAGTTCACGAGGCCACCTTGATATTAAGGATATTGAAATATGTAACATTCCAAAAAAGGTTGAACTAACATATAATTTTACCTCAGAAAAGGCATCTTTTGACCCCAATGGGAAAATACTAAACAATCTAACTGATTATTTCCATGACAGAAACAATCTTAGTCTATTTTGTCAAAAAGAGACAATCAGCTCTATTAAGAAAATGGATGGAAAGAAAGTTTCGGTTTTAGTCAACAAAATTAAAGCCGAATTAGAATCAATGTCTGGAACAAGAGATGCTATCAAAAGCAAGGTAAATCCTTCCATATTTTCAGATATAAATGCCATCGAAGCATATTCAAATTTGAAAGGAACCTTCTGTAACGGAAAAACAGATATTGATGCTTTTACTGATATTTATCAAATAATTCACTTTTACGAGCAAAACAAATCAAACATAAGTTTGTATTATAAGCATAGTGAATATATAAAGTTCAAAGCGGAATTAGATAGAAATATAAGCGATTTGAATAGCACATGGAAGGTGATAAAAACAAAAGAAAAAAAAGGTAAATTAATTGTTGAATTCCCTTACGCTGATGTTATTTCAAATGGACAACGAGATGTTTTAACCTTCATTGTACGACTTCAGGTATTCAAAGCGGGTTTAAGACCAAACAAATCATACTTTTTATTGATAGACGAAGTCTTTGATTACCTCGATGACGCCAATGTTTTGGCAGCTCAGTATTATCTTACTCACTTAATCAAATATGCAAAAGAGATAAATTCAACATTAATTGTTGGTATATTTACTCATTTGGATCCCAAATATTTCAGAAGTTACACTTTTGGTAAAAAGATGCTAAAGGTATCTTATTTGAAAGATGTAACTGCACAAGCAAGTACTGAAATGAAAACTTTTATCGCATTCCGACAAGGATTAAATCATAAAGATGAAGGTGATGAAAAACAATTGTGGATTGCGTTATCAAAGTATTGTTTTCATTATCATCCTGACCTCCCGAATGTTAAAGATGAGTTGAGCGCGATAAACAAAACAAGAAGTAAGAACAAAATCAAAGAGTCTTGGGGCGAAGGAACGAATTTGTTGGATTATTTATTGAAGGAACTAAATAAATATTTGTCCGATCAACCTACTTATGATCCTTATGCCGTAAGTCTTGCCATCCGAATTGCTACAGAAAAAACTGTTTATGACAGTCTTGATAATGAAGCAGACAAAAATGAATTTATAAATAATCGTGATAAAGGGATACAAGACAAAATGGAATTTGCAGAGGGTAAAGGTAAAATGATACCTGATGCGTATTATATTCTAAGTTTAATTCATGGTGAATCAGATCATATTGAGTATGATGAGAATACAAAACAATTCAATGAGAAACCTGTAATCTACAAGTTGAATAACATTGTGGTTAAACATATGGTTTCAGAACTATTTGACTATAAACATGGGGAAGATGTCCCTATAAGTAAATTGCATTGATTGTAGCCTCATATAATTGCAAAAGTTCGAAACTATGGCAAAATTAATGAACATCAACGGCCACTTCGTGGAGAGTGATTACGAGAATGCTCTCATCGCTTTCCTTGAACGAGAAGGATGGCAATACCTTTATGGTGACTCTATAACTAGAGCCAACAGAAAGGAAGTGCTCAATATGGAAGACCTGCTTCAGTTCTTGAAAGACAACAATAAGAACGTGAAGGACGAGGAACTGCAAAGAATAGCAGATAATGTCAGATTGGTGGGTGCCGATTCTGATTTTGCCACATTGCATAAAGTCTATAAGTGGATGGTGAATGGTGTGCCTGCCGTTGATAAGGACGGAAGGCCAACGACAGTCAACTTGATAGACTTTTCTTGCTTAGATAATCCGCAGGCTAAGAATACAAATGTCTTCCGTGTAGTCAACCAGTTTACAGTGGAATACATGAACAACGGTGTAATAAAGAACCGCCGCCCCGATGTACTGCTCTCTGTGAACGGGATACCCGTCTGCGTGATAGAACTTAAAAATCCTGCTGATGCCAATGCCACGATTGAAGATGCTTGGGAGCAAATCAATATACGCTATTGGCGAGATATTCCAGGACTGCTTCATTACTGTCCTTTGGCTTGTATCAGTGATGGCGTGAAAACACGATTGGGAACTGTCCGCACGCCATACGAGCATTTCTATGCTTGGAGACGTGTGGAGAATGGCGATAAAGTAAGCGCCATGCCATTCGACGAGTTGGAAACAATGGTTAAGGGTGTTTATCGTCCAGAACGGTTTATGGAGATATTCAGGGATTATGTGTATTTCCAAGACGAAGATTATGACAGCGACGAAAAGGAAATCGTTTGCCGTTATCCACAGTTCTTTGCCACCCGATTGCTAAGAGAAAGCGTCATAAAATCGGTAAAGACCAAGAGTGGCAAGGGCGGAACATACTTTGGCGCCACTGGTTGCGGAAAAACTTATACGATGGCATTCCTTGCACGTCAACTCTCGTTGCGTTGTGCTGCCGAGATAGGTTCGCCTACCATACTGATGATTGTTGACCGCGAAGACCTTCAAAAACAAGGTGCAAAACTCTTTACCAAAAGTACCGAGTTTCTGGGTCTGGGAGAAGTTTCTGTAGTGCCAAGTCGTAAAAAGCTTCGTGAAGAACTTAGTCTGCGAGATAGCGGAGGGTTCTTTATCTGCACTATCCAGAAGTTCTGCGACAGAAAGGAAGACCCTATAGGACTTGTCAACGAACGTAGCAACATTATTTGTTTCAGCGATGAAGCACATCGCACGCAGATTGAAGGCTCAAAGCGCATCCAGTTCAGCGAGGATGCTGATGAGAATATGCGAGCCATGCTGTCAAAGCCATACGCCAAAGTATTGCGTGAGGCATTGCCAAACGCAACCTTTGTTGGTTTTACAGGAACACCTATTGCGGAAACATACCAAACTTTTGGCAACGAAATAGACCGCTACACGATGGATCAGGCTGTTGCTGATGATATAACCGTGCCAATAAAGTATCATCCACGCATTGCCAAAGTCCTACTAAATCAGGAGAAAGCGAAAGAAATAGAGGCCTATTATGCAAAGTGCGCCGATGAAGGCTCAACCAAAGAGGATATTGCAAGAAGCAAAAAAGCAATGAGTTCGTTGGAAGTGATTTTGGGAGAATCAGAGCGTCTTGAAAAACTTGCCGTTGACATACACGACCACTACGTTTCTTCCGTAGCCAACGACCCCGACAGAGTGCAGAAAGCCATGGTAGTCTGCTCGAATAGGAAAATTGCCTACGACCTTCTGTTGAAATTCAAGGCACATTATCCCGAATGGTTCGAGGAACGGAAAACCCCAGAAGGAGTCGATGTTTCCCCAGAAGAGCTTAAAAGATTGAAGAAAATGCCGACTATCGCAATGGTAGCCAGTGTGGGAAGCAATGACGAAGCCGATATGTACGATTATCTTGGCGGTGTGAAAAACGGACAACGGTCAGAAGACTTGGACGCAGCTTTCAAGCAAGTGCATTCAAACTTCCGTATCGTCATTGTAGTGGATATGTGGATAACGGGTTTCGATGTGGAATGTCTTACCTATATGTACAACGACAAGCCGTTGCAGAAACATTCGTTGATACAAACTATCAGTCGTGCCAACCGAAAATTTCCTGGCAAGGAATATGGTTTGATTATTGACTATATCGGCATACGTGACCAGATGTTGGAGGCAAGAAAAATGTATGGTGGCGACAATTCTGTCGCATTGACCGAAGACGACATAGAACAGGCAACTTTCATTTTCCGTGAGAACTTGGAAATTCTAAAGACGTTGTTCAAAAATTATGATTTGACGCCATTCTTAAATCCTGAGACAGACCCAGCGACAAGATATACGCTGTTGGCAAAGGCAGCGGAGTTTGTTTTCTCGTCAAATGAAAATTTCAACTCTGTCAGCAAGGATGGAAAGAAAACAAAGAAAGTTGCTTTCAAGACCTATTTCCTGCAAAATGTGAAGAGAATGCGAAAAGCTTACGACCTTTGTCAGCCTTCGGGAGAACTCAACGAGGAGGAGTCGGCATTGGCACAATGCTTCATGGCTATTGCAGGTATGGTATATAAGATGAATGGAACTGACGCACCTGATACCGACACCATGAATTGGCGTGTAGCAAAGATGGTGGAAGAAGCATTGAAGTACAATAATGTTGAGAGCATTCTTGAAGAGGGTGAGGAAATGGATATTTTCGGACCTGAATTTACGGAAAGGCTTGAAGACATCAAGATGCCAGCTTCAAAACTGGAAACGCTGATAAAACTTCTTCGTAAGCAAATCACAGAATATGGTAAGACCAATCAGGTTGCCTCGAAGAAATTTCAAGAAATGCTGGAAGCCACCATTCAGGAGTATCACGACAGGCGTAAATTCCTGTCAGAACAAGAGGCTGGTGCAACACAGGAAGCCACTGCGGAAAGTATTATCAAGAATGCCACCGAGCAGGCTTTGAACATCCTAAAAGGAATGCAGGCAGACCGTGAGAGTTTCCGTAAGTTGGGACTAACCTTTGAAGAGAAAGCCTTTTACGACATTCTTATCCATCTCCGCGACAAGAACAACTTCGAATATGGAGAAGACAAGGAGGTGAATGGTATAGTTGTCAACGATAAGTGTAAGAGTCTTGCTTGCAAGATTCGAGAGATTATTGATGCAAAATCGTCCTTTGCCGATTGGCTCAACAACCAGCGAGTTCGTGACCAGTTGAAACAAGACATCAAGATTTGCCTTGTCAAGAATGGCTATCCACCACAGTACACTCCAGAAGTGTTCCGCGAGGTAATGGAACAAGTGGAGAATTTTGAAGAGAATAGATAAATAAAAAAGTGAAAATTATGAGAAAAATAAATGGTACAATCATATTATCCATTCTTGCTTTGGTTATATCGGTAGCGGTAGCAATGCTATTGTTTTTTGAAGTAGAGAAAACTCCCGCAATTGATACAAGTTCTTATATCAGTATAATTGTAACATTATTAGGCATTATCGTTACTGTTGTTTTGGGTTGGCAAATCTACAATGTGATTGATTTTAAAGAAAAGGTGACGGAAATAGATGTGTTAAAGATGAAATTAGAAAGGAGTAGTCAAATACAAGAAGAAAATAACAATGTTTTACAAGAACAAATTGTAGCTTGCGCAAAATTCTATTCTGGTAATTATGCGGATAGTCTTGTGTCCTTTATGTCAGTCTTGCGAGTTATACTTAATAGAACAGATTATTCCTTTGAAATTAATGAAGCAGAAATTACATTAGAAACATTAAAAAAGATACTGGAAACAACCCCTCCAATTCGCTTATACCTTAATTGTGAACAATATACGGTACAACATTTTCTTATTCAAGAATCAAATCATTACAAAAATGTACGGAAAGAATACGAAGAATTTTATTCTGAATTAATGGCAAAGATAGAAAATGATGAAACAAGAAAATATGTTAAATAATATCATAACCAATTAGCAAGAAAAGCAGTAAAAAGTGAAAATTTACTTTTTCCGTATATGTTTGTACATTAAACGAGAATCTTTGTGAGCACAACACTCCGACTGAGCCGAGAGGCGTGAAAAAAATCAACGGAGAGAACGTTAAAAAGGCGTTGGTGCCTTGGTACGCTATGGGTTGTCTAACGATAACGCGGCACTTCAACGCCTTTAGTGAACGACGTTGATTTTTAGCCGAGCGGGTCCGTCGGTGGCTTTTCTTTGGGTTCCGTTTCTTTTTCCACAAAAAGAAATGGAACAAATTTCTGTTGGGTTGGATTTGCAATCCGACCGCAACGAATACCGGCATTTTCAATGCGAGAAAACAACAAGCAGCAAATAAACACAATTCCAAAATGTGGGGCATTGTTTATGTGGCGGATTACAAATCCTTATACTCACAGCTGCTGGATTGCAAATCCAGCAGAACAAGGGAAGTTGGAGGAGTTGTTGCCATTGTGTGAAAAAATAGGGAGGTAAGGTAATTAACAGACCTTTGCTCTATACGGGACTTCCGATCTTTTTATCGTAACATGTTTGTATCCAAGGTTGTCAAGATAAGTACGTAATGATGACTCGCTTTGTTCCATATTGTTTGTAGGACCAATGATAATTTCTTGTAAGGCGTCTTTGGGAAAATGCTGTTCTATATAAGGAACTATAATGTTTTCCTGTTTTCTAAATTTAATGTTTGTCGGATTAAGATTCATTAGTCGAACTTCTTCTTCGTAAGAGTAAGCGGAATTCTTTGCGGCACAAATTGTACAAATCATTCGATATAAAGATACCCCCAAATTTATACCACTATTCAAGAGGTCTGATTTTATATCTTTGAATGACGTGTTTTCTTTCTTGTGTTTCTTTAGTAAAAAGGCGTTGTCAATCAATGGGTTTATGATTTTCATAAGAAGATCAACTATTTTTTCTGGTTCTTTTTTTGAAAAATATAGGCAATTAAAAAAAGATTGATTCTTTGTTGTCATTAAGTCATGTTTGAACCCTAATGAAATTCCTGCCCCATTTGCCCCATACATACTCCACATAGGAAGGAAGTCGTTTTTATAAGAGAATGATGTTATAAATGAATTATCCAAAAAAACTTGTTTTATTGAATCAATATCCTTTTCAATATCTTTATCACAAAATGCTTTAGAACTTAAGTTAAGACCAAAGAGAATATCTTGTGGGTCGTTCATATATTGTGCATTAGTTGCCCAAAGGCAAATGTCGTTTTCAGTTAGAATACCATTAAACAAAGCCGAGATTGTGGTGTAATGATATATAATCTCTTGCCTTGGTGTTGTTAATGACAACAATTCTTCTTCTAAAGATGGTTCCATATTTTTCTCGTTTGTCGCAAGATACAAATATCTTGTTCCAAAATCAATAGAATAATAAAAATTCTGTTCGGTCGGATTACAAATCCAGCAGAACGAAGCAAATCCAGCAGAACAAGGTTACTTTCTGTTGCTGAAGACAGAAAGTAACAGAAAAAGAATTTGCTTTTTCCGTAAATGTTTGTACATTAGCGCTGAAAAAATCCAATTATGGAAGATAAAATCATACTATCGGGCTTGACGCTGGCTCAAATACAGAGCAAAGCACAGTATATACTTGAAACAGAAGTGAAGCCACGTTCCGAGTTGTTTCGGATTCGCAAGCGAGAAGGTCGTTTAAGCAAAGAAGTAATGGATCTTATAAAACAACAAAATGCCTGAACTAACCATTATTGCAGGGTGCAACGGTGCCGGAAAATCCACATTCGCAAAATCGTTTTTGCCAGCAAATGAAACCTCATTTGATTACGATAGAAATTTCTTGGAATATTATAATTCATTGCCTGACAGCGAATTTCGTGACGCTTTTGCTCAAAAAAAAGTAAACGATTTGTTTCAATCCGAGATAGAATTTGCATTAGCCAATAAACTGAATTTCTGTTACGAAACCAATTTTGATGAATACCCATTGTATTGGGCTGAAAAATTCAAAGAACAAGAGTATTCTGTGACACTTGTCTTTTTCTGTTTGGAAAACACTTCGATTGCAACCGAACGTATTTTAATGCGTAAAGAGTTTAAAGGACATTTTATCGATAATAGAACCGTTGGCGAAAAATGGAAGAAGGGATATAAAAATCTTGATGAGACATTTCATTTTTTCAATAAAATAATTGTGGTTGACAACTCCGTGGATGATTGTATGTACAAAACGCTTTTGTACATGGAACAAGATTCCGTTCAACTATTAACCGAATTACCCTCTTATTTTGCAGAACGTTTGCCAAAATTGTACGCGGAGGTTCAAAAAAAGAATTTGCTTTTTCCTTAAATGTTTGTACATTAGCGCTGAAAAAATACTGTTATGGAAACAAATACTCGCTATTTAGAAATATTGCAAGCAAACAAATCATATCTGCAACAGCAGTTTGCAGTTGATTCGTTGGTCGTGTTCGGTTCGGTTGCCCGCAACGAGATGACCGAAGATAGCGATGTGGACATTTTCGTACAAATGCCTCCTAAAATGCTCTTGGTCATAGGTATAAAACAGTATCTGGAATCCCTGCTAAATCGACCTGTTGACGTCGTTCGCAACCACCCCAACATGAACCCATTGTTAAAGAAACAAATTGAAAAAGATGGAATTCGAATCTTTGGAGCAGCATGAATTGGTAATTTCGATTCTTCAACAAATAAAGAAAGCCATTCTCGATTTACAGGAATGGAACAACGATGTTGTATCGATTGATGGTTATTATAACAATTCGTCAGGTATGCAAAAACTAGCGGCAAGTTGTATGCTGTTGGAAGCAATTCACTACGCTAAACTCTCGAGAATGGCGCTCCCCACAAACCCGCGCCGCCAAGCCGAGAGTTCTTAACGCTTCGTTCAAAGATTTTCTTAACGCTCGCCTGCAAAGTCGCCACGCTATAGTTACGTGAAGAATATTTTTTCTTGTTCGTCTGGATTTGCAATCCAGACGCCTTTGTTCCACTAATCAAAAACATTTGTCAGCACGATTCTCCGACTGAGCCGAGCGGCGTTAAAAAAATCAACGGAGAGAACGTTAAAAAGGCGTTGGTGCCTTGGTACGTTATGGGTTGTCTAACGATAGCATGGCACTTCAACGCCTTTAGTGAACGCAGTTGATTTTTAGCCAAGCGGGTCCGTCTTGAACTTTTTGGTTACTTTTTCTTTCAAGAGAAAAAGTAACAGAAAAATACATCTGTTCGGTCGGATTTGCTCTGTGTTCGGGCTATAATGGAATCCTCAGTGTTTGTATTCTCATACGTTACGACCTTTTCCATATTGCAAAATATGAAAAACTCACTACATTTGCTTGAAATATTACAGAATTATGACCTACATTTTTTTGTTATTTTACACGTTGTTTTACGTTTGTCTGGTGATACCTGTGTTCTGCATTGGCGCGTTGTTTAATGCAAAAATGCGTGAAGGACTGATTGGAAGAATCACACAACCAAAGCGGATTAGAAAATTCGCAAAAGAAAACGCCAACGAACAAATTGTTTTTTTTCATAGCGCGTCGGTTGGAGAATGGGAACAATCCATACAAATAATAAAAGCACTGAAAAAATCACATCCAAACCTAAAAATCGTTGCATCGTTTTTTTCGCCATCGGGGATGAACCACGGGCGCAAGGAAGATGTTGATTTATCGCTGTATTTGCCGTTTGATGTGTGCATCACAAATTTTATCTTTTTCAAACGGCTGAAACCCAAAGCGTGGGTGATAGCAAAATACGATGTGTGGCCAGGAATTATTTTAGCGGCGCATTGGGCAAACGTGCCTGTATTGCTCTGCTCGGCGGAATTGGCGGAAGATTCGATGCGCTACAAAGGTGTGAATGCCATTATCAACCGATTGTTCTACAAATATATAACGTATATCCTTCCCGTTTCGGAAGACTACAAACAACGGTTCCTGAATATTTTCCCATACGAAAGCCGTCTTGAAGTGGTTGGCGATGCCCGTTACGACCAAATTATTGCAAAAGCGGAAGCTGTTATGCAACAACCTGACGTTCAGTTGTTTGAAAACCCACTACCAATAACATTCATTGGTGGAAGTTTGTGGCCAGCCGACGAAAAACATTTGTTTCCTGCGTTGCTACGGGTTTTCAAGGAACACGACAATCTGCAACTGCTTTTAGTTCCCCACGAACTGCACGAAGCACACATTCAAGCAATAGAACAAACATTCCGTCAGGAAGGAATTGAAACTCAGCGATATACTGATTTTGCAAATACAGGAAACGGCAAAACCACGTGCAGAGTTGCCATCATAAACACAATTGGAATGCTGGCTAAACTTTACAAAAACACCGACATCGCATACGTTGGCGGAGCATTTTCCACTGGCGTTCACAATGTTGCAGAACCGTCAGCATTTGCAAATCCAGTACTATTTGGACCAAAGCACATCAATTCCTATGAGGCACTACAATTAAAGAATGTTGCTGGCGGATTTCCTATAACAAACGAAGAGGAATGTTACAACATTCTTTCAAAACTCGTTGATGATGAGAAATTTAGAAAAGAATCTGGACGGAAAAACCACGATTTTCTCTACGCAAGTAAAGGTGCATCCGAGAAGATTGTAAAACGTTTGCAAGAATTTTTATAACGCACAATGAATCGAAGAAAAGTGTTGTTTTTGAGCGCATGGTATCCTCATCGCTACGATGCGATGGCAGGATTATTTGTACAAAAACACGCTTTGGCCGCTTCCCGCTATACAGATGTATGCGTGTTATTCTTACTTGCCGACAAAAACATAACTGATTATGAGATAGTTACGAATAAAAATCAGGGAGTTCTCGAAACAATTGTCTATTATCCGAAAAAAGTTGGATTGTTGCGAAAAATTGTCACATATTTTCGTGCATTCCAAAAAGGCTACACTCACGTTTTATCAAACTGGGGAAAACCAAAAGTTACTCACGCACACATACTTACACGAACAGGAGTTCTGGCATATTTTTTAAAGAAAAAATATGGGATACCCTATATTATTACCGAACAATGGTCTCGGTATTTGCCTGAAAAGCAAACATATACAGGATTTTTGAGAAAACATATCACCCAACTGGTTGTACGAAATGCGGAATACTTATTACCTGTTTCCCAAACATTGGCAGAGGCAATGCAATGCGTTGGTTTACAAGCAAAACGGACTATTTGCGTAGGAAATGTTGTTGATGATTTTTTCTATGTGCCGCAAGAAAAACAACCACGAACAAAAAGACGGATTCTGCACGTTTCCTGCTTTGACGAATCAGCAAAGAATATTCGTGGCATATTGCGAGCCGTCCAACGGCTGTCAGATGAACGATTTGATTTTGAGCTTATTATAATAGGTACGGGTCCCGATTTCAAACAGATTCACAAAGAAGCTCAAAATTTAATGTTGACTTCAGTTATCCGTTTTGTCGGCGAGCAAACGCCACAACAAGTGAGCGACTGGATGCACCAAAGCGATTTTTTCGTACTATTTTCCAACTATGAAACATTTGCAACGGTGATTCCCGAAGCGCTGGCGAGCGGAATTCCAGTGGTTTCATCGCAGGTTGGCATTGCTCCTCAGTTAGTTACGCAAGAAACTGGCATTTTGGTTTCTGTAGGCGACGAAGATGGATTGTACTCCGCACTACAATGGATGCTCAATAACTTCCAAAATTTTGATAGTGAGAAACTTCGCCAATATGCGCTGCCATTCTCAAGCCAGCAAATTGGTCTGCAACTACGAAATTGCTATAAATCCGCAACTGTCCGTTCGTAGTTGAAAATCAAACTGATATACCAAATCAACTGCGCACAAATACTCACCGTGCTACCGATGCAATAGCCTACAATTGCATTGAAGAAACTTTGAGTGTAAATTCCAAATCCAAGCCCGGCTAATCGGGTCAAAACCAAGAGTATTTCAAAAAACAGCCCGATTTTTTGTTTTTGAAAAATATCGGAGATATAACAAATTGGAGCCACTAAAAAAGAGACCGCTAACCAACAGAGCATCAGTCGAATATACTCACCTGTTTCGTGCCAATTCTCCCCTAAAAGAATGTCTATAACCGAAGGCAACAAAAAATACAACAACGCAAAACATGGTATAATAATGTATATGGATGTTCTCAAAAATGTAAAGATTTGCGGTTTTATTGATGTCCGATTTTGAACTTGCTCCGAAGTTTTTTGGAAAAGAACTTGGTACAATGAGCTGGAAATCATATTGATAGGCTTAAATGCAAGCGTAAGTGCCATACCTAAAAAACCAATTTCAGTTAAACCAAAGTACGGCGTGAGTATGAATATCGGCATAGTTCCGCTGAAATAGTTTATAATCGCCCGTGGCAACGAGTATTTCGGGAAATTGGAATATTCCTTGAACGTTGCTGACAACGGCGATGGTTTACAAGAAAAAAGTGGTTTTATACTTGATTTCCACGTAGTTGCAATGCTCATTCCCAATGCTATGAACGGCGATACAATTGCAGAAAGAATCAAACCCCCGTTCAAAAATCCAGCGAATCCGAAACCACATTTTGCCGCCGCGTTTGTCAAACATTGCGTGACTTGATATGTGCCAATTTCGCCAAAACGTTTATTCCTTGTGTACCAATAATTTAAGAGCGTCCACATTCCCGAAAGCAGTACAAAAATAGGAATCGCCCAATACCATTCCGCCAAATTCGGCGCATTGAACCAACCAGAGATTGTTTCAGAAAATGGAATTGTACAGACCAATAAACCCACAACCACCAATGTGATTAATCCACCAATGTGAACACACGAAATTGCCTTTTCTTCGGATTTCGGAAGCAAAATGGCGTATTGGAATTCCGCTGTGGCAAACAACGACAGCACGCCCGCAATGCTCAAAAATAAATTTATCAATCCAAAATCTTCGGGACTATATAAACGTGTGAGAATTGGATAAACAAGCAAACCGATAATTTGCACTATAATACTGGCACTGAGAAGTTTAGCCGAATTTTTTATTATCTCGGACGATACAAATTCCTTTATTTCCTGCCAAATTCTCATTTTTATATACTGTGGCTTCGACAAGCTCAGCCACCCTTAGCACTTATTTCTTAATTAATTCTGAATCAACTACTTTGAATAACTTATCGCCACGACGGATTTTTTCTGTTTTCATTGAAAACAATTCACCTTTGACAGTCTTTTCCACTGTTTTCAAATCAACACGTATGTCGTTGGCGGTCATTTCGATAACGCCAGTCGTAGGACCTGTGATGAGAATCTCGTCGCCCTGACAAAGTTCGTCGGACTGCATTAAAAATTCCGCAACATTCAGATTTGAGAAATAGTTAGTACACTTGCCTATGGCAATTTTCGTCTTTGTGGCGCTACTGCCGTAGTGACGGCTCCACTCTCCAAGTCGTTGACCTAAATAATATCCATTCCAAAAACCACGGTTGAAAACCCGCGAAAGGCGTTCTTTCCACGCTGCAACTTTTTGCTCCGTGTTGTCGGCATACGTTCCGGCGATAATTTCTTCAATTGCTTGATTGTAGCATTCCACCACGGTTTTCACGTATTCCGCACTACGGGCACGACCTTCAATTTTCAACACACGCACGCCAGCGTCAATCAATTCGTCAAGGAAACCGATTGTGCAAAGGTCTTTGGGCGACATAATATATTCGTTGTCAATTTCCAACTCGTTGCCCGTTTCCTTTTCCGTAACAATGTAAGCTTTGCGGCACGTTTGCAGACACGCACCTTTGTTTGCCGAATAGTTGTTTTCGTGCAAACTCAAATAGCATTTTCCCGAAATTGCCTGGCACAACGCACCGTGGCAAAACATTTCAAGTTTTACCAATTCACCTTTCGGTCCACAGATATGTTCGTCTTGAATTGCCTTATAAATCTCCTTAACCTGCATCAAGTTCAATTCCCGTGCAAGCACCACCACATCGGCATATTGAGAAAAGAAACGTACCGCCTGCGTATTCGAAATATTAAGTTGTGTGGAAATATGAACCTCAACACCATACTCCATAGCACATTGAATGGCGGCAATGTCGCAGGCAATGATGGCGGAAACGTTGTTGTCCTTTGCCGCTTTCATCACCTTGTGCAAGGTTTCCATGTCCTTGTCGTAAATGATTGTGTTTACGGTCAAGTAGGATTTTATGCCGTGTTCGTTGCAAATTTTCACAATATTCGCCAAATCCTCGGTCGTGAAATTGTTCGACGAACGCGCACGCATATTCAGCATTTCTATGCCAAAATACACCGAATTTGCACCTGCCTGAATAGCCGCCATCAACGACTCATACGAGCCCACAGGTGCCATTATTTCTATATCTGTTCTTTGTAATGCCATGAGTAAAATTTGATTCTACAGGCGACAAAGGTACGGTTTAATATGGAAAATGAATAAAATTTGTTTTTACAATCGTAGTTTTTTGGCAAAGAATGAAAAAATCTCTAATTTTGCTCAATTTATAAATACAAAACGCTATGTCATATACAACGGATAGAATTATAGGTGAAGGATTGACCTTCGATGATGTGCTGATAGTGCCACGCTATTCAGAAGTGTTGCCGAATCAAGTGGATATTACAACAAAGTTGACACGTAATATTTCGTTGAACTGCCCGATAGTTTCGGCGGCAATGGACACAATTACCGACTCCCGTTTGGCGATAGCGTTGGCGCGCGAAGGCGGTATAGGAATTATCCACAAAAACATGTCGATAGAGCAACAAGCTCTGGAAGTAAAGCGAGTGAAACGATGCGAAAATGGTATGATTTACGACCCAGTTACAATCACACCAAATGCAAAAGTTGCTGATGCTCTTGGACTTATGGAAGAATTCAAAATCGGTGGTATTCCAGTTATCGGTGAAGGACGGAAATTGCTTGGAATTGTCACGAACCGTGACCTACGCTTTGTTTCCGACAAGCAAAAAAGCATTTCCGATGTGATGACAAAAGACAACTTGGTGACAATTACCCAAGGCGACGATATGACCAAAGCTGCCGATATTTTGCAGAAATACCGCATTGAAAAATTGCCTGTAGTTGACGAAAAAGGCGCATTGGTTGGTTTGTTGACATATAAAGATATTTCAAAAGCAATCGACAATCCTCATGCATGTAAAGACGACAAAGGCCGTTTACGTGTAGGAGCATCGATTGGCACTGCGGCAAACACCTTCGACCGATTGGAAGCACTTGTACAGGCAGGCGTTGATGTGGTGGTAATCGATACAGCCCACGGACATTCCAAAGGTGTGATTGACACGGTTCGCAAGGCAAAACAATTATATCCGCAGATTGATTTCATAGCAGGAAATATTGCGACCGCCGAAGCGGCAAAAGCACTTGTCGCAGCTGGCGCAGATGCGGTAAAAGTTGGTATCGGTCCAGGTTCTATTTGTACCACGCGAATCATTGCCGGTATTGGCGTTCCGCAGTTGTCGGCAGTATTCGATGTTGCCGAAGCACTCAAAGGCACTGATGTTCCTATCATCGCCGATGGTGGTATCCGTTACTCAGGCGATATAGTGAAAGCATTGGCGGCTGGCGCAAGCTCAGTGATGTTGGGGTCGTTGTTCGCAGGTTTGGAAGAATCTCCAGGCGACACAATTATTTACCAAGGACGAAAATTCAAATCATACCGAGGAATGGGCTCGTTGGAAGCAATGCAACAAGGTTCAAAAGACCGTTATTTCCAATCGAATGTGGCAGATGCGAAAAAACTTGTGCCAGAAGGAATTGTGGCACGAGTTCCATATCGTGGCACATTGTCAGAGGAAGTATATCAATTGCTTGGCGGACTTCGTTCAGGTATGGGTTACTGCGGTGCGCCAACTATTTCGGAGCTGCGCAACGTGAAATTTGTAAAAATCACCAGTGCGGGCTACGCCGAAAGTCACCCACACGATGTGACAATTACCCGCGAAGCTCCAAATTACAGCAGAGAATAACGAACAAAAAGGGATGGTTGCCATCCCTTTTTTGTTTTTACACATTATTGCTATCATACACGCTTTATCCGTGAGTGCCCTAACTTATTGTATCTTATTGTCTATCAATTATTTTAATTTATTAAATAAAAAGCGTCCCAAACATTTTGATTTATTTAAATTTAATGTAAATTTGTGGCCGTCAAAAAGTTTTTAACAATAATTTATAAATTTATTTATTATGGCAATTAAACTTGGTATTAACGGTTTCGGACGTATCGGCCGTATGGTGTTCCGCGCTGCTGTAGAGAACTTCGGCAAGGACATTCAAGTAGTAGGTATCAACGACCTTTTGGATGCTGACTATTTAGCTTACATGCTAAAATATGACTCAGTACATGGTCAATTCAACCACGACATCAAAGTTGAAGGTAACTTCATGATCGTTGATGGTAACAAAATCCAAATCTTCGCAGAAAAAGACCCTGCAAACATCACTTGGGGTGCTCTTGGCGTAGATGTAGTTGTTGAATCTACAGGTTTCTTCTTAACAGCAGAACTTGCTGAAGCACACATCAAAGCTGGTGCTAAGAAAGTTATCATGTCTGCACCTTCAAAAGACGCAACTCCAATGTTCGTGTATGGTGTAAACGACAAGACTTACGCTGGTCAAACAATCATCTCTAACGCATCTTGTACAACAAACTGTTTGGCTCCTATCTCTAAAGTATTGAACGACAAATTCGGTATCAAGAGAGGTTTGATGACTACAGTTCATGCTGCAACTGCAACTCAAAAAACTGTTGACGGTCCTTCTAAGAAAGACTGGAGAGGTGGTCGTGGTATTCTTGAAAACATCATCCCTTCATCAACTGGTGCTGCTAAGGCAGTAGGTAAAGTTCTTCCTGAATTGAACGGTAAATTAACTGGTATGTCAATGCGTATTCCTGCATCTGACGTTTCTGTAGTTGACTTGACTGTTGAATTGAACAAAGAATGTACTTACGATGAAATTTGCGCTGCTATGAAGGCTGCTTCAGAAGGCGAATTGAAAGGTATCCTTGGTTACACTGAAGATGCAGTTGTTTCAACTGACTTCCGTAACGATGCTCGTACTTCTATCTTCGACGCTAAAGCTGGTATCCAATTGGATCCTACTTTCGTTAAAGTTGTTTCTTGGTACGACAACGAATGGGGATATTCAAACAAAGTTTGTGAAATGGCTCGTGTTATTTCTAAATAATATCACCAATTCATTACAAAGCGGAGATGAATATTGTCTCCGCTTTTTTTTTCTTAAAAGCAAACTAATCATCGATGGCAGTTTCATCAAACAGAAATATTAAAATCAACGGCCTGATAGTTTTTGCCGACATAGTAATAAGTTGCCTTATTTTCTGTGTTTTACATAAACTCTCTTTTGGTGCGTGGACGCTCACCAAAGACGACATTATAATTTTACTCAGCTCGATAATCCTTTGGTCGTACCTGCTCAAACGCTTCGACCTTTCCAAAATATATAAGACAAACCCCCATTCCTACATTCTTCGCAATTATGTGATTGCAATGCTCCTGGGATTGTTGGGTTTGGTGTTCATCACGTTCATTCTAAAAATCCAAACTAAACGTTTTTTTCTGATTGAATTTGTAACCTTTGATTTTGCGGCGTTCTACTTACTGGTAATCACTATTTATCATATTGCACAACGGCAACGGGCAAAAGGTCTGCACACAAGCAATATTTTTGTGATTGGCGACAAAAACATTGGCCCATTCATCCACAAAATCGAGTCGAACACCTTGTGGGGATTCCGCATAAAGGGAATCATAACAGACGACTCCGAAGTTGCCGAAAAATATAACCGTTATCCCATCTACACGATGGAACAAATGAAGGAGAAATTATTGGAAGAACCTATCGACGAGGTGTTTTACTGTCTTTCGAACCTCGACAATAAGTTAATCAGCAACCTTGTGTATCTTTGCCTTGAACTGGGCATCACATTCCGTGTGTCGTCGCAAACGCTCTCGCTTGCTTCGGCAAAATCAGAAATATATTATTTGGGAGAATCGCCATTCTTCACGTTCCAAAACACGCCACGGCAGTCGATTAACTTGCATTTAAAGAATATATTCGACAAAATCATATCATTCTTCGCGCTCATTTGTTTATTGCCAATATTCTTAATCGTGGCAATAGCGATAAAAATCGACTCCAAAGGTCCCGTATTCTTCAAGCAAACACGTTCGGGATTGCGTGGACGGGAATTCACACTGTATAAATTCCGTTCAATGTGCGACCATGCCGAAGAAATGAAGGAATCCATGCTTGATCAAAACGAGCAGGAAGGTCCTGTTTTCAAAATTAAAAACGACAAGCGTATCACCCGCGTTGGAAAATTCATCCGCAAAACAAGTATTGACGAGATTCCGCAGTTTTTCAACGTGTTGAAGGGCGATATGTCAATTGTGGGACCACGTCCACCACTTCCTGCGGAAGTAAAGGAATATAAACCTTGGCAAACCCGCAAACTTTCTATGAAACCAGGTCTTACCTGCATCTGGCAAGTTTCGGGACGGAACAAGATTCCGTTCGAGCAATGGATGAAATTGGATTTGCAATACATCGACACATGGTCGTTGGGATTGGATTGTATGATTATTCTCAAGACCTTTAAAGCCATCTTCCAACATGACGGGCAATAAAACTGTAGCGACAATTTTATTTTGTTTGGCGGCAGGATTTGCTTTAGCACAAAACAATTCCGTCCATCAAAATGCTTCTTTTCAGCCCTACGACAGATATGTATATAACGCCGACAACCGTTTCCATACCTCGGTGAAACCTTACGATATGCAGGAGGTCGCACAGATTGTTTCGATAGACACACTGTTTGAAAAAAAATGCAACAACAAGATAGTGAACCACTTGCTGAATAAAGATTTCTTCTTTTTCCGCTCCAAAGATTTTAATTTCAACATAAATCCAGCATTTAACTTTGAACTTTCGAACCACAATGGTAACAACAACGACAACGTTGGTTGGATAAACGATCGTGGCATTTTCGTAAACGGAAATATTACCGACAAAGTTTATTTTTACACCGCATTCCACGAAATTCAGTCGAACTTTACCGACTACCGCCGCGACCGCATCAAGGAATTGGGCAACAACACGATTCCTGGTATTAGCCGAGCAAAGAAATTTGGCGAAGACGGAGGACTTGACTACGCATACGCGGAAGGATTCGTTTCGTACATACCAAGTAAATATTTTGGTTTTCAATTGGGGCATGGGAAAAATTTCATAGGCGACGGCTATCGTTCGCTGATTCTCTCGGACAACGCGCAGAATTATCCGTATTTTAAAGTAACGACAAACGTTTGGAATCTAAAATACGTGATGATGTGGTCGCAACAATATTACCTTGATAAAGGACACAAGGGAAACACACGCCGTCCTGAAAAATGGAACGTGATGCATTATCTTGATTGGTCGGTCACAAAATGGCTGAACATCGCGTTTTTTGAGACTATTAACTGGGGCGACGATACACTTGGGACGCACCGCGGATTCGAGTTCAATTACATCAATCCGTGTATTTTCCTTCGACCTGTTGAATTTTCAATCGGCTCACCTGACAATTGTATTATGGGACTCACAGGAAAACTCACCCTGTGGAAAAACCACGTCTTCTACGGGCAGGCAGTTCTTGATGAGTTTAAATTCGAAGAATTCAAGAAACACAGCGGCTGGTGGGGAAGCAAATATGCGCTACAGGCTGGTTACAAAACGTTCGACATCGCAAAAATCAAAGGTTTGGATTTTCAAACAGAAGTCAATTACGTGCGACCATTTATTTACTCGCATTTTACGTATTCGCAAAACTACGCCCACGCTGGACAAGCGCTCGCACATCCACGTGGTGCAAATTTCTATGAATCGGTGTCATTCCTGCGCTATAATTGGAAACGATTCTTTTTTGAAACGAAATTCGAATATTTGGTATTTGGAAAAGATACCGCAAACTCAAACTATGGTGGCGATATCTTCAAATTATATCAAACCCGTAGCCAAGATTATGACAACGTTATAGGCAAGGGCGGCGACCAAACCCGAATCACCTACACCGATGTAACGGTTTCGTATATGATTAACCCAAAATCGAATATGAACATCTCGTTTGGTGTTTCGCACCGCAAACAAACTTCGGAACTTTCCAACGACCTCAACCAATGGATGTATTTTGTTGGATTTAGAACAAGTTTGAACAATTTCTACTATGATTTTTAGGAAATTACGTAGTATTCAACGTAACATTTTTTTTCCTATCTTTCGCCACGAAAATTTTTGATTTATGAAACTACACGTAAAACATTTCTGCACAATGGCAATTGCCTTGTTATTTTTGATTTTCAACGCAGTTGCCGACCCTGACCTTTTCACTGTAACAGTAACAGGAGGAAACTCATTCAAAATTTCAAGAACCGACGCTTCGGCGGCAAGTTACGTGTACTACTATACCCAAAGTGGTAGTGCCGTGGCTGACATTCACTACAATGATGTTTCGGGAACATTGGAGTTTCCCGAAGGCATCAGGGAAAAAACGATAACCATTTCTTCACGAACCGTTTCCGACGGCGATAAATATGTGAGCAGTTCCCGTTCCCGTGACTTCTATTTTGTTGTTTATAACAACTCAATGAACCCTTTATATACAAATGGTTACGTATCAGGTTGGACAAATTATTCTTACTCAACGGAAAAACAACAAAAAATATTTCCTGGTGGTTTTACTGCTGATGACAATTTAAGAACACACGATGGAGTGGCTACTCTCGCAAGTGCATTTACCGACGACGAGAGATCTTATTTCACGAACACAAACCAAACACCGAAATATAAATTCAATGTGTCGTTTCAAACCTATGAAATTGCCGATGGCTATTATTATATGGGAATTTATTATAACTCTAACTCAAGCAATCCCTGGAAAACCGATAAAGTAGTTGCTACTTCAAACGGTCAAAATGCAAATCTATATAACGCTTGTTGGGAACGAAATGGTAGAGTTGGAACTACATATACAATTAAACTTCCTATACGAAATTTAAGTTCAAACGGTAGTATCAATTCTTATGTATGGAATAGTAGCACCTATTGGAATATAAGTAATACGAACGACTATCTTTACAGTCAATATTTCAATTCAGACTATTCAAGCACATGGTCAAGATCCGACGGATATTTTATTACAGATGATGGTTCGAAAAAGGTTTCTATTGTGACAAATGCGTCTGGCACTGATGACGACAAATTTTATGTTGGAAATCCTGTGACAAATGTAAAACTATGGGACGATGCCGATCCTGTAGTTAAAGGTATTTCTATGAACACAGCGCATACCTATACCAGTGGTGAACGTGTGTATATGGCGGTTCGCTTCAACGAGGTTGTTGATCATCACGTTACCAATGCAACTGTAAGCATAGGTAGTAATACCTATACGTTTGTGTACGCAGGTGGAGATTACACCACCACATTATATTTCTATTGCGACAATATAACAACAACATCCACATCGGGAATTACGGGTACTGTTACGCTGAAAAGTATTGGCGGATACGTAAATGATATGAATGGAAATAGTAAATATTTATCAGGTCTTTCTTATACTGTTTCTGGTTTCAAAATGTACCCATCGTATTCTGTTACGTTAAATACAAATGGAGGAATCATAAATGGCGGTAATGTTACCAAATACACCTATAAAGTAGGAGCTACTTTGCCAACCAACGTAACCCGTCCAGGTTATACATTCGGCGGTTGGTACACCAACTCAGCCTGTACGGGAACTGCCGTAACAGCAATTTCAACTACGGTTTCTGGTGCAAAAACCTACTATGCAAAATGGACACCAATAACATACACAATCTCATATAACTTAGCGGGTGGAGCACAAGTAAATCCAGTAACTTCTTATACAGTTGAAACGCCAACATTTACATTAGTAAATCCTACAAGAACCGGATATACATTTGTCGGTTGGAAAGGAAGTAATGGTACTTCGGCACAAACAAGTGTAAGCATTGCAAAAGGAAGTACGGGGAATAAAACATACACCGCAAATTGGAATGCAAATAAATATTATATCGTTTACAATGGGTCGGGCAACACAAGCGGAACAATGAGCAACACCACATGTACCTACGATGTGAGTGCTACCCTGAGAAATAATGCGTTTGTGAAAACTGGATATACGTTCCTTGGATGGGCTACAACGGCTTCGGCATCGTCTGCAATTTACACAAATCAGCAGTCCGTAACAAATTTAACTTCCACAAGCGGGGCTACCATTAACCTATACGCCGTGTGGAGCGCAAAAAAATACACGGTAACGTTGAATCAGACAGAGGCAAGCGTAGAAGGCACAGCTACAGTTGAGGCTACGTACAATATCGCACTTCCTGTTATCACCCCTCCTATAAGAATCGGTTATGGTTTTGACGGATATTTCACGCAACAAAACGGTGGAGGCAACCAATATTATAAAAGCGACGGTGTACCATCTGTCACATCATATCAATACGATGACAATCTTACATTGTACGCTAAATGGACGAAACGAGACTACACCATAACCTATTACAACGACGGTGGTACAATTACAACACAAAAACCGACAACAAGTTATAGTTACGGAACGGCAGTGACACTTCCGTCAATTCAAAAAAATGGTTGTACGTTTGATGGTTGGTACGATAATCCAAACTTTACTGGTGACGAAATCACCCAAATATCTTCTACGGAATACGGTGATAAAATATTTTATGCAAAATGGAATCCAATAACATATAACGTAACACTCAATAAAAATAATGGTGAAATCAAGAGCGGAAATGTAACTACATACGTATTTGGCATTGGAGCAATTCTTCCATCTGCACAAAATATGGAACGCGACGGCTTTACTTTCGCTGGTTGGTATGATAACGAAGAATTTGAAGGCGACGCCATCAACGCAATTACCGTGGCTGACTATGAAGACAAGGTGTTTTGGGCAAAATGGGAAGAAGGCGGCTATGTGGTAACATTGCAAACCAATGGCGGAACCATTAACAGCGGAAACATTGTAAGTTATAAATACCTTACAGGGGCAATTCTTCCAACCTACGTAACAAAAACAGGTTACACTTTCACAGGTTGGTACGAAAATTCAAGCTGCCTTGGCACACCAGTTACCGAAATTCCCGCTACGGCAACGGGCGACAAGACTTACTGGGCAAAATGGACAGAAAATGTATATGCTGTTACATTCCACGAAAACGGAGGTACAATCAATAACAACGTGATAATTGAAAACTACACATTCACAGTAGGCGCTGCTTTGCCAACAGATGTAACCCGCAAAGGATATTCGTTTGGCGGTTGGTTCAACAATGAGCAATGCGCAGGAAATCCTGTAACATTGATTAGCACCACCGAATATGACGACAAAGAATTTTGGGCAGACTGGAATATTGTAACATATTCTATTACATTCAATAACAATGGTGGATTATTCGAAAACCAAGGAATTCCTGAAACCTATCAACTTGGCGATAAGGTGGTTTTGCCAACTGATATTTCCCGCGAAGGTTATACGTTCGATGGTTGGTACGATAATTCCAATTTTACCAACACAAAAGTTACTACGATTGAAGATGATGAGGTTGGAAATAAAGTGTTCTACGCAAAATGGTTGGTGAATTCGTATAACATTACTCTTGAAACTAACGGAGGTACAATCAATTCGGGTAACGTGACAAATTACACGTATGGTTATGGCATTTCGCTTCCGTCGGATGTTACAAAATTAGGGTACTCGTTTGCAGGCTGGTACGCCGACGAAGAATTCGCAACGGCCCGCCTCACACGCATCTCCGAAACAGTTTCGGGAAATCAAACGTTCTATGCAAAATGGACAGAAAACACGTATTCAATCACCCTTAACGTAAACGAAGGTTCAATCAACGAGGAATATATGTCATATTACACATTCGGCACCAGCACAAGTCTGCCAACCGATGTGACCCGTCAAGGGTACTCGTTTATGGGTTGGTTTGTCAATTCCAACTTCGACGGCTCAGCCGTAGAATCTGTGCTGGCAACGGAATATGGCGACAAAATATATTGGGCAAAATGGCAAGTTGAAACATACGATGTCACACTGCAAACCAATGGCGGAACAATCAATTCAGGCAATCTTTCGGGTTATACATTTGGTGTGGGAGCCATTCTACCAACCGATATTACCAAAGTTGGACACACGTTTGCCGGCTGGTATGCCAGCGAAGAATTCAATTCTGCGGAATTATCGGTCATTGCCGTGAACGAAACGGGCGACAAAACATTCTACGCAAAATGGACAGTTGATGATTATCCTATTATTTATAATACCAATGGCGGTACAATCAACGATGAGGAAATCCACAGTTATACCTATGGCGCTGGCGCGGAATTGCCTTCAGATGTGAGCCGCGTGGGATACACATTTGCTGGCTGGTACACCAATGACTCTTATAGTGGTTTAACCGTTTCATCAATTCAACCAAACGAAACTGGCAACAAAACATTCTACGCAAAATGGAACGTGAACTCTTATACTGTTACTCTTGAACCCAATGGTGGCACAATCAATTCGGGCAACGTTACAAACTATATGTACAGTTCCAACGTGATTTTGCCTACTGATGTAACCCGTCAAGGCTATGTATTCGCTGGTTGGCACATTGACGAACAGGAACTTGGCTACGAAGAATCAAATTCCATTGTACAAATCCTCTCAACCGATATTGGCGACAAGACATATTATGCTTGGTGGACGAAAAACACATACACAATCACATATTTCACAGAACAAGGAGCAATCAACGATGAGGAATTTGCTGAATCCTATACCTTTGGTGAAGGTGCTACCCTACCAACCAATGTGACCCGCGAAGGATACACATTTGCAGGTTGGTTTTCCAACTCATCATACGCGGGTGCTTCTGTTCAATCCATTCCAGCGACAGATTTTGGCAATAAATCATTCTACGCTAAATGGAACGCAAATATGTACACCGTAACGTTTGTGACAAATGATGGTACAATCAATTCTGGTAAAATTGAAAACTATACGTACGGAAATGCCACGTTGCTCCCATCGGATGTAACAAAAGACGGCTTTACGTTTGCAGGCTGGTACACAGATAAAGATTGTTCCGGCGAACGAATTCCTTTGATTTCAAACACTGATATCAACAACAAAATCTACTATGCAAACTGGGTGATTGTTGATTACACAATTACATACAACAACAAAGGCGGCGTGATAAACGGTGACTTTGCTGTTGGGTACAACATTGGCGACGAAACCACACTGCCAACTGATGTGACTCGTACAGGCTACGATTTTGCTGGCTGGTACGATAACTCCAACTACGACAATGAACCAGTAACTTCCATTTCGGCAACAGAAACAGGCAATAAGGAATTATGGGCAAAATGGAACAGAAAATCATACACTGTAACCGTTTCCTACGATAAGGCTGTGGGAACAATTTCAGGTAGCGATTCATATTTACACGGCGACAATGTGGTTCTTAAAGCCCGCGCCGATAATGGTTTTGAATTTGCTTCGTGGAGTTGCGACGATGAAAATGTGTTGAAAGACAAAAACATTCAAGACTCAACGCTCTCTTTTGTTGTAACAAATCCTGTGGAACTTACCGCCACATTCAAGTTGAAGGAAATTGTATATCCTGCGGCAGAATTCGTGATTGGCACGGTAAAAACAGAAACAGAAATTGCTCCGATAGACCTTGCTACCTTATTTGAGACAAACGAAGGCGGTGAACTCTCGTATTTGGTAACAAGTTCGGCCCCAAATATTTTACTCGCACAAATTGAAGACGGAAAACTCTATCTTTCCACAATGGGATTGCAAGGGAAGGCAACCATTACTGTAACTGCCAAACTTGCAAACGGCAACAAAACTTCGCTCTCGGCGGAAGCTGTTGTGGAATATAACTGCGACATTCAAGTAGATGCAAGTATCACAGATGCAAGTTGTTATGGCTTCGAAGATGGTAGTATTTCATTGAGTGCCGAAAAAGAATATTCATATCAATGGATTAGCGAAGACAACTCTACCAACAAACTTGATGACATCAAGGCTGGCAATTATTCGGTACAGATAAGCGACGCACGCGGCTGTAAAACAATAGAAACATTCACCGTTTCACAGCCAGACGAAGTTGTTGCGGAAATCGCAGGTTTCAGAAAACCGAAATGTGGCGCCGCTGACGGCGAAATAACTGTTTCCGCAGAATCAGAATACAACTATTTGTGGAGCAACGGCGCAACCTCAAAGGATTTGACGGATGTCGGTGTTGGCGACTACACGGTGACGGTGACCGACCCGGCAAACGGATGTTCCATCACGTTGGCGCAAACAATCGAATATCCTGCAAATCCAATCATCACGGTTGAAACCGTTGAAAAGACCCGCTGCGACCAGTCGGCAGGCGCGGTAGTTGTGAGTGTTGATAATGAAGTTTCCTACAATTGGACTTCGGCAGGCGAAACAATCTCAACGGATCAAAACTTGACAAACGTAGCCGCAGGAATCTACACACTGACCGTGACCGACGAAAACAATTGCGTAGGCACCGAAACTGTTGAAGTGAAGAACTTCGAGATTCAAGTGCCACAAATTTCATTGGTGACAGTAAGCAAGGAAACCAGCAAGAATTTAATCGTTTGGGTTCGCGAAAACACCGATTTGATTGACTACTACACAATCTATCGTGAGGATTCCGAGTCAAATGATTTCAATAAAATTGGAACAGTACAATATTCTGAAATCAGCGTTTTCGAAGACGAGGATGCCGATCCGATGAATCGCCAATGGAGCTACAAAATCACCGCAACGGACATCTGCGGCAACGAGACGGCAATGAGCGAAGCTCATACAACCCTGCATCTTGGTCAGTCAGAAAGTCTTCGCGAAGGCTATGCCGAATTGAGCTGGGATCCATACGTAGGCGTTGACTACCGTTCGTTCTATATAATCCGTGAAACGACAGTTAACAACTACACATTTATTGATACGGTTTCCACCGTTCCTGCAAGTCTTACTTCATACACGGCAGAAATTCCAACTGTTGGAAAATCAATTTATTACGTTGGAATTAAATTAAACGAATTAATCGATCCGAAGGATTTTATGAAGGCTGAATCGGGACCATTCTCATTGGCGTTGTCGAACATTGCCGAAGCTGAAAATATGGACCAGGATGCGGTTTCGGAATTGGAAAACAGCGTTGTGGCATACGCTGCTGGCCATACAATCTACGTGAAGAATGTTGACGGCAAAACTATTGAATTGTATGATGCCTCTGGCCGCAAAATAAACACGGCGACAGGCTCTGAAATCACAGAATTCGCTGTCCGTCTTGATGGCATCTATTTCGTGAAAGTGGAAGGCGAAACATTCAAAGTGATTGTTCGCTAACATAAACAAGCGGTTTTACATTGTTGATATAAATAATAGGGGCGAATATCTATTCGTCCCTATTATTTTATACGAATTTTACGTATTTTACTGCAAATTTTAATATTTTTCAAAGAAATCACTTTTAATTTGAAATATAATCCGTTTATTTGCATTGAAAAGTTTAGTTAATGGCATAAAAACGGTTACAAATGGCTTGTATTAATAACAATTTCACAAAAATCCCTGAAAATTACTTGTTTTCTGAGATTGCGCATAGAGTCGCAGAATACAAGGCGTCGCACGCCGATGCTTCTATTATCAGTCTTGGCATTGGCGATGTGACGCGACCGTTATGCCCATCGGTCATTCAAGCACTGCATCAAGCAGTTGACGAGATGGCTGACGAAAAAACATTTCGTGGCTACGGACCAGAACAAGGCTACAAATTTCTTATTGAAAAAATCATCAAGCACGATTACAATTCCCGTGGAATTAGTTTAGACACCGACGAAGTGTTTATCAGCGACGGAGCGAAAAGCGACCTTGGCAACATTGGCGATTTGTTCGATTTCAGCAATTTGGTAGCTGTGACCGACCCCGTGTATCCTGTATATGTTGACTCTAACGTAATGGCTGGACGGGCAGGAATTATGGGAAAAAACGGACGTTGGAGCAACATTGTGTATCTGCCGTGCAGCAGCGAAAATAAATTTGTTCCCGCGTTGCCCAAATTGGTTCCCGACATAATTTATCTCTGCTACCCCAACAATCCAACGGGAACCACGCTCACAAAATCGGAACTCAAAGTGTGGGTTGACTACGCACGGGAACACGGCGTGTTGATTTTGTTCGATTCGGCATACGAAGCGTTCATCACCGAACCCGATGTGCCGCACAGCATCTACGAAATTGATGGAGCAAAAGATGTGGCGATTGAATTCCGTAGCTTTTCAAAAACAGCTGGATTCACTGGACTTCGTTGTGGCTACACTGTTGTACCAAAAACCGTTACCGCATCGACGTCCGATGGCTCGCACATAGCATTGAACCGTTTGTGGAACCGCCGTCAATGCACTAAATTCAACGGAACGGCCTACATTGTGCAACGTGCCGCCGAGGCTGTTTACTCCGAACAAGGAAAAAAGGAAATCAAGCAAAATATTGATTACTACTTGACCAACGCAAAAATAATCCGCGACGGACTTTCATACGCTGGAATGAAACTCTACGGAGGTGTAAACGCCCCTTACATTTGGGCTAAGACGCCTAACAACATTGATTCGTGGACATTTTTCGACCAAATTCTCACAGAATGCAATGTGGTTATAACACCAGGCGTTGGATTCGGTCCACAAGGCGAAGGCTACGTAAGAATGACCGCTTTCGGCAACCGCGACAATTGCGTGGAAGCAGTGAAACGGATAGCAAAAATATTTTAATTTTTGCCATAACAAAATTTAACGTAAACTTAACATTCATTAACATTCAGGTAACATATTGACTCTATTTTCGTACCGAATAAAAAGGTAAAAAATGGACACAATTGTAACTATATTTCGGATATTGCTGATAGCAGTCGGGGCATTAGGCATCTTCTTGTATGGAATGAAACTTATGAGCGACAGTTTGCAGAAAATGGCTGGTAGCAAAATGCGTCTTATTCTTGCAAAGATGACCGACAAGTCAATCCGAGGCATTCTCACGGGAACCATTGTTACGGCGGCAATCCAATCATCGTCGGCAACCACGGTGATGGTGGTGAGCTTTGTAAACGCTGGTTTGCTTTCGCTTGCGGGCGCAATTGCTGTTATTATGGGCGCAAACGTGGGTACTACTATCACTGCGTGGATTATTTCGCTGTTCGGCTTGGGTGAATCAACCTCAGCATTGAATTTTCCGCTGATGGCGGTTGCCATTGCATTGCCAATGATGCTGATGAAACGGGAAAAACTCCACTCTATCAGCGAATTTATCATCGGTTTGGCGTTGTTGTTGATTGGTCTGAATTTTCTTCAAAATGCAATGCCAAATTTGGAGGAATATCCAAACTTCCTTGAGGCGATAGCCCGTTTGTCTAACTTTGGTTATCTTTCAATATTGATATTTATAATTATTGGTGCTATTCTTACGTGTATGGTACAAGCCAGTGCCGCCGTGATGGCAATCACACTAGTGATGTGCTACAAGGGTTGGATTGGCTTCGATGTGGCTGTGGCGTTGGTTATGGGGCAAAATATCGGAACAACTATAACCGCTAATCTTGCCGCTATGGTAACAAACACAATGGCAAAGAAGGCGGCGCGCGCGCACCTTGTGTTCAACCTAATCGGTGTTTTCATCTCGTTGGCTGTTTTTTATCCGTTGATGCACCTCATCGCCGATATGACGGTCGGATTCATTGGTTCGAGCCCATACGTTATGCCGGGCGAAGAAACCTACAATCCAAAAGCGCTTCCATTAGCACTGTCGATATTCCACACATTCTTCAACGTAGTCAACACGTTGATTTTGATGTGGTTCATTCCGCAGATTATCAATATTGTAAACTGGATGGTGAAAACGAACGAGGAAGACGAGGAAACATTCAAGCTGAAATATATTCCCGCCCACTTTATGAACACCTCGGAACTTGACATTGAGAGCGCCCAACAAGAAATTCAACTGTTTTCACAGCGCGTGCTCAAAATGTATGATTATCTTCCTGAATTAACAAAAACAAAGTCGGAAGAAGCTTATTCCGAATATCTTGACAAAATCAAGAAATACGAGGAAATTACCGATAGAATGGAGATTGAAATCGCTAAATTCCTCACTCACATTTCGGAAACAGTCGGCAGTAAGGAAGGTTCAAAAAAAATCAGCGCAATGCTCCGTATCATCGACAATTTGGAAAGTATCGGCGACAGCATTTACCATATTTCAATTATGAAGAAAAACCAACACGTGCAAAATGTGCAGTTCGGTCAGATTAACGATGGTCATCTGCAAAAAATGTACGAATGCGTACGCCATGCGTTACTCATAATGGACGAAAACCTCAGCAAGGACTACGACACGGTTGATATTTCATCGGCGTATCAGGCTGAGGATGAGATAAATGAATACCGCAACTTGCTTCGTGACGCCCACGTTGAAGCTATAAAATCAGGCGAATACACTTACGAAGTCGGCACGCTCTACAGCAGTATTTACGCACTCTATGAGAAAATCGGCGACTTTGTCATAAATATTTCCCAAGCGATAGAAAAATCCCAGGAAGTCACTCCTGCCCCAGCTTTGGAAGTGTAAACTATTTATGGTAAATCCGTCTCACGTATTGCGGAATAATGAGAATTGTGTAATTTAGCAAAAAAAATACAATGTCTCAGATAAAATATTTCTCAACGAATCATAAGGCTGCCGAAGTAACGTTCGGCGAAGCTCTGTTGAAAGGTCTTGCCCCTGACAAGGGCTTATATATGCCAAACGCAATTCCTACGTTCTCCAAAGCGGAATTAAACGCGTTGAAAGGCAAACAATATTACGAAATCGCCGCCACAGTATTCTCAAAATTTTTGGGCGACGAAGTGCCATTCGAAGACATACTTGCAATGACAAAAGATGCATACAATTTCGAAGTTCCACTTGAAAAAGTCGTTGACCGCAAGTACGTTATGCGTCTTGACCAAGGTCCAACAGCATCGTTCAAGGATTTTGCTGGACGGATGATGGGAAGAATGATGCAGTATTTCTTGAAAAAACAGAACGTACACAAGCTGATTCTCACCGCAACATCGGGCGACACTGGAAGCGCCATGGCACACGCCTTCTACGGTTTGAACAACATAAACATAGCCGTGCTGTTCCCCGAAAAAGAAGTGAGCGACCGTCAACGCAAGCAAATGACAACCTTGCAGAAGAATGTACAAATAATCGCCATAAATGGGAAATTCGACGATGCGCAGGCTATGGTAAAACAAGCCTTTTCCGACCCCGAATTGGAATGCTTGAACTTCACCAGCGCAAATTCAATCAACATTGGTCGTTTGATTCCACAGATTGTGTATTACATATATGCCTATACACGCCTTCGCAACCAATCTTCCGAGGATTTGGAACAAGTTGTTTTCTGCGTTCCTTCGGGAAATTTCGGCGATATGATGGGCTGCGTGTTGGCGACAAAAATGGGTCTGCCAGTAAAACGAATTCTTGTTGCCACAAACGAAAACGACGAGTTCGAGAAACTTATGAAAACACACAAATATGCGAAAATCGAACCATCGAAGAATTGTCTTTCGAGTGCGATGAACGTCGGACATCCGAGCAATTTAGCCCGTTTGATAGAATTGTACGGCGGAAATATGGACGAAAAAGGATCAATTTTAAAAGAGCCTGATTTTGCCGCAATGGACTCTATGTTTTATGCGCAAAGCGTATCAGACGACGAAACCCGCAAAACAATCACGCAGGCATGGAACGACTACCATGTGGTTTTGGAACCTCACGGCGCTGTTGGATGGAAATGCGTTGAAGATTATATCACCAACGAAAATCCTGCTTCCGACCAATTGTTGGTCTCGTTGGAAACTGCCCATCCTGCAAAATTTCCACAGGCAATTATCGACGCTATCGGTATCGACCCAAAACTGCCAGCAAGTTTGAGCGGATTAGAAGGCAAAGAGGAACATTTTGACAAAATCGACGGCAACTACCCTGCCTTTAAAGAATATTTGGACAAAAAATACGGATGGAGAAAGTAATTCTTGGCATCGACCCTGGAACGAACGTGATGGGCTATGGCATAATCAAAGCTATAGGAAAATCAATGGAAGTTCTTGAAATTGGTGCGATAGAATTGCAGAAAATTAACGACCCGTACGCCAAATTGCAGAAAATCCACAGCACGCTGACCACACTCGTGGAACAATATGCACCAGACGAAATGGCGCTGGAAGCCCCATTTTTTGGGAAAAACGTGCAGTCAATGTTGAAACTTGGACGCGCGCAGGGTGTGGCAATGTCGGTGGGCGTTGCCCACGATATTGTTATCCACGAATACGCCCCCCGAAAAATAAAACTTTCAATTACAGGAAACGGTGCGGCGGCAAAGGAACAAGTGGCTGCCATTCTGTCGAAAATGCTGAAATACGAAAACAACCAAAAGTATCTCGACGCTACCGATGCGCTTGCTGTGGCAGTTTGTCATTTCTATGAATTGTCGAAACCCGCAATTCCCGAGACGTCATCGGTTACAAAAAAACGTGTTTCCACCCGAAAATCATCGCAAACATGGGCACAATTCGTTTCGCAACATTCAAACAGAATTGTTGGGGGAAGTGGAAAAGAAAAGTAACATATTGCTAAAAACAGAAGCTATGAAACAATATGATTATCTGATAGTTGGCTCCGGTTTATTTGGAGCTACGTTCGCATACAAAGCAAAACAAGCCGGCAAAAAATGTCTGGTAATTGACAAACGTCCACAGTTGGGCGGCAACGTGTATTGCGAAAATATTGAAGGCATCAACGTTCACAAATTTGGCGCACACATTTTCCATACATCAAACAAGCACGTGTGGAATTTCGTAAATTCCATAGTTGAGTTTAACCGCTATACAAATTGCCCTGTAGCGAATTACAAAGGTAAACTATACAATCTGCCGTTCAACATGAACACTTTCTACCAAATATGGGGCGTAACCACGCCAGAACAGGCACAGGCAAAGATAAACGAGCAGAAGGCGGAAGCGCTCAAGGCACTGAACGGCCGCGAGCCTGCAAATCTCGAAGAACAAGCATTGACGCTCGTAGGCAAGGATATTTTTGAAAAACTCATCAAGGAATATACCGAAAAACAATGGGGACGGAAAAGCAACGAACTGCCAGCATTCATCATCAAACGTCTGCCTGTCCGTTTTGTATATGATAACAATTATTTCAACGACACCTACCAAGGCATTCCCGTTGGCGGTTACAACAAGTTGATTGACGGTTTGCTTGCCGGCGTTGAGTGTAAAACCAATGTGGATTTCTTCAATTCAGAGTACAAAAATTGGCAGAAATATGCCGATACGCTTGTATATACAGGTGCCATAGACGAATATTTCAACTTTTCGTTGGGAAAATTGGACTGGCGTACGGTGAGTTTCAAGACACGTGTGAAAAACACACCGAATTTTCAGGGAAATGCCGTGGTGAACTACACCTCACACGAACAACCCTACACGCGTGTAATAGAACACAAACATTTCGAAATGTTCGGTCAAGCGGTGTATGATTGTCCGAAAACCGTTGTCAGTGAGGAATATTCCACCGAGTACAAGGACGGTATGGAGCCATATTACCCCGTGAACAACGACCGAAACAACCAATTGGCAGAATCGTATCGTGCCTTGGCGCAAAAGGAACAAAACGTGATTTTTGGCGGTCGTCTGGCAGAATACAAATACTACGACATGGCACCAATTGTGGAAAAAGCACTTGCCTTGTTTGAAAAATAAATTTGTATTTTCAGATAATACTGAAAGTCAGACATTTAAAAAACAGCCTTTGCTTGGCAAGATTTTATAATTGTCTTAATACTCGTTCCAACTCTTGATTTCCAATTCGTCCCTCGAAAGATTGCAAAATGCTGTGATAAAGGCATTTGCGAGGCGGGCGTTCGTCAACAATGGAATGTTGTAGTCAATAGCGCCACGACGAATGGAATAATCGTTGTCCAACTCCGATTTGCTATGGTTTTTTGGTACATTGATAACCAAATCGAAGTGTTTCTGACGAATGAAATCCATCACGTTCGGTTGCAAATCCTCGTCAGGCCAGTACATTGTGGTGGCTTCCACACCGTGGTCACGCAAAAATTCCACTGTACCTTTCGTTCCGTACAACGAATATCCTTTTTTCACAAGCAAACGACACGGTTCCAGCAATTCCAACTTGCTCTTGGTAGGTCCCGTGCTAAGGAAAATATTCTGTTTCGGAATAGTGTAACCAACCGAAAGCATTGATTTCAAAATAGCTTCATAGAAATTGTCGCCAATGCAACCAACTTCGCCTGTAGATGACATATCCACACCCAAAACAGGATCGGCTTTCGCCAAACGGGCAAAACTGAACTGCGGCGCCTTAATGCCGACATAATCAAGGTCGAAGAGCGATTTGTCGAACTTGGTGACTTTGCCGCCAAGCATAACTTGAGTAGCTTGTTCTATAAAATTGGTTTTCAATACCTTAGATACGAACGGAAAACTTCGCGAAGCACGCAAGTTGCATTCTATCACCTTTATATCGTTGTCTTTTGCCAAAAATTGAATATTGAACGGACCCGAAATCTCCAGACTCTTGGCTATGGCACGGCTGATTTTCTTAATACGACGAACCGTTTCCAAATACAATTTCTGCGGCGGGAACGTCATTGTGGCGTCGCCCGAATGCACACCTGCAAATTCCACGTGTTCGGAAATTGCGTAACTCAACACTTCGCCGTTTTGTGCAACTGCGTCAATCTCAATTTCTTTCGCTTGTTCAATAAATTGCGTTACAACAACTGGATGTTGTTTCGAAACCTTTGTCGCCAACGTCAAGAAATGTTCCATTTCCTCCTTGTTGGAAACCACGTTCATTGCCGCACCCGAAAGCACGTACGACGGACGAATTAGCACAGGGAAACCGACTTCGTCAACAAATTCAAAAATATCGTCCATGCTTGTCAATTCCCGCCAGCGAGGTTGGTCAATGCCAAGTTCGTCGCACATTTCGGAGAATTTATGACGGTCTTCGGCACGGTCGATATTGACGGGCGAAGTTCCCAAAATCGGAACATTTTGGTTATACAAACGCATTGCCAGGTTATTCGGAATTTGTCCGCCAGTTGAGATGACCAATCCGTGTGGTGCTTCCAAATCGCAAATGTCGAGCACGCGCTCAAGCGTAAGTTCGTCGAAATACAGACGGTCGCACGAATCGTAGTCGGTTGAAACCGTTTCGGGGTTATAGTTTATCATCACAGAGCGGTAGCCCTCTTTCTTGATGGTATTCAAGGCATTGATGCCGCACCAGTCGAATTCAACCGACGAGCCAATGCGGTACGCACCAGAGCCGAGCACTATCACCGATTTCTTGTCGTCTTGGAATGCAATGTCGTGAGTTTCACCCGAATAGGTGAGATACAGATAATTCGTTTGTGCTGGATATTCCGCCGCAAGCGTGTCTATTTGCTTCACCACGGGAACAATTCCGTGCGATTTACGGAATTTCCGCACGGCGTCGATATTGTCTTCCATAGCGTTGTCGCTTGATTTGAGGACAAGACGGGCAATCTGGAAGTCGGAGAAACCACGCACTTTCGCTTCACGGAGCAAGTCAACAGGAACGTTTTGCAACGTATCGTATTGTGACAATTTTGTTTGAATAGCGGCAATGTTCTTCAACTTTTCGAGGAACCATTTGTCAATTTTGGTCAAATCGTGGATTTTGTCAACCGAATAACCCTTTGCCAATGCAATGTTGATGGCGAAAATACGCATATCGGTCGGTTTTTGCAGTTCGTGGTCAAGGTCGTCGAATGCAATGTCGTGGTTTGCCACAAAACCGTGCATTCCTTGTCCAATCATACGCAGACCTTTCTGAATAACTTCCTCGAACGTGCGTCCAATCGCCATAATTTCGCCCACCGATTTCATCGACGAACCAATTTCCTTCGACACGCCTGCGAATTTGCCCAAATCCCAACGAGGAATTTTACATACAATATAGTCGAGAGCTGGCTCAAAAAACGCACTGGTGGTTTTCGTAACCGAGTTCTTCAACTCAAACAATCCATACCCCAAACCAAGTTTTGCTGCCACAAACGCAAGCGGATAACCCGTTGCCTTCGAAGCCAATGCCGACGATCGGCTCAAACGGGCGTTCACCTCAATCACACGATAATCTTCGGAATTGGGGTCGAGGGCGTACTGCACGTTGCATTCGCCCACAATGCCGATATGACGGACAATTTTGATTGCGAGTTCACGTAGTTTGTGGTATTCGGCGTTGGAAAGCGTCTGTGACGGAGCAACCACAATACTTTCGCCCGTGTGGATTCCAAGCGGGTCGAAGTTTTCCATATTACACACCGTGATACAATTGTCATAGCGGTCGCGAACAACTTCGTATTCTACTTCTTTCCAACCTTTAAGCGATTCTTCCACAAGCACTTGCGAAGAATATGCAAAAGCCGTTTCGCACAACTTTTTCAGTTCTTCGACATTGGAACAGAAACCGCTTCCAAGTCCGCCCAACGCGTATGCGGCACGGACAATCACAGGGAAACCAAGTTTTTCCACTGCTTTCACGGCTTCCTCAACCGATTCGACAGCTTCGCTCCGAGCGGTTTTCACGTTGATTTCGTTCAGTTTCTGAATGAACAAATCACGGTCTTCGGTGTTTTTAATGGCTTGAACGGGCGTTCCCAAAACTTGTACGCCGTATTTTTCAAACACACCGTTGTCGTACAATGCTGTTCCGCAGTTCAGCGCCGTTTGTCCGCCGAAGGCCAGCAAAATTCCCTGCGGACGTTCCTTTTGAATGACACGTTCCACAAATTCTGGCGTAACGGGCAAGAAATAAATCTTGTCGGCAATGCCTTCCGACGTTTGCACGGTGGCGATATTCGGGTTTATCAAAATAGTTTCGATTCCTTCCTCACGCAATGCTTTCAGTGCTTGCGAGCCAGAATAGTCGAACTCGCCGGCTTCGCCGATTTTTAACGCACCTGAACCTAAAACTATAACTTTTTGTATATCGTTTTTCATAATTATTTGTTGTGTTTATGTTGTTCGACTATGTTGATGAATTTTTCAAACAAGAACCGAGTGTCGGTCGGACCGCCGTTTGCTTCGGGGTGGAATTGTGTTGCGAAGATAGGTTTTGACTTATGTTTAATTCCTTCGCAAGTACCGTCGTTCAAATTCAGGAAATATGGTTCCCAATCGTTTGTCAGTTTTGAATGGTCAACGGCAAAACCGTGGTTTTGCGAGGTTATGTAACATTTGTTTGTGCCAAACTCCTGTACAGGTTGGTTGTGGCTACGATGTCCGTATTTTAATTTATACGTAGTCGCTCCCGAAGCAATTCCGAGCAGCTGACTTCCCAGACAAATGCCGAAAATCGGCTTGTCGCCGTTGATTGCAGTTTTTATGTGAGCGATGGTTTCCTCGCACAGTGACGGGTCGCCGGGACCGTTGGAGATGAACAGGCCATCGTATTCGTCGTGGGTGAAATCGTAGTTCCACGGCACGCGAATCACCGTCGTGTCGTATTTGAGCAAACTACGGATAATGTTGGCTTTCACGCCGCAATCAACAAGCATTATCTTATTTTTCCCATTGCCATACACTTGTTTTTCCTTTATGCTCACTTGGTCAACAAGATTGTCTTTGTTGGGGTCGTACCACGCCACATCTTCGTCGTTGATTACGATTTTTCCTAACATACAGCCCGATTCACGCAAAACTTTTGTCAACTCACGGGTGTCAATTCCGTAAATGCCAGGAATTTGGTTTTCCTCAAGCCATTGAGCCAGACTTTTCTCGGCGTTCCAGTGGCTGTGTTCAAACGAATAATCAGAAACGACCAAGGCGGCGATTTGAATGCCGTCGCTCTCGAATGTCGTGGGTAAACCATTCTCGTACAAATGATTAGGAACGCCGTAGTTTCCAATCAAAGGGTAGGTTGAGACCAAAATCTGACCTTTGTACGACGGGTCGGTCAAACTTTCGGGATAGCCCGTCATTGCCGTGTTGAACACCACTTCTCCAGCAGTCGATTTCGGGAAACCGAACGATTTTCCAACGAACTCCATTCCGTTTTCCAATATTATTTTCGCTTCTGACATTTTTTTGTTTTTTATCATTATCTATTTTTCTGAGACGCAACACGTTGCGTCTCTACATAATTCTTAACTTACTTTAACGCCCGTAAATCATCGTTTCCTTCAACAAAGTTTATGAATGCGTTGTTTACCAATTTGTTACCGCCCGGCGTGGGATAATTTCCCGTGAAATACCAGTCGCCCGAATAGCCCTTGCACGCATCGTGAAGTCCGTTAGTCCTCTGGTAAACAATGCTGATTTTCGTCGTCACGTAACTTGGCGTGAGCAATTCGGCTATCTTGCCGGAAATTTGCTCGTCGGTGAACGGTTTGTAAATGTCTTTCACATAATTCACAATTTGTTCCTTCGGCAAATGTTGCTGCTGTTTTGCCTTCTCGTAGGTTTCCTGAATTACGGACTGCATATTTTTCTCCTGAAGCAGTGCAATTGCCGCCTTGAACGCAATAAATTCGCCCATTCGAGACATATCTATACCATAGCAGTCGGGGTAGCGGATTTGCGGCGACGACGACACTATCACAATCTTTTTCGGGTGCAGACGGTCGAGCATACGGATAATGCTCTGTTTGAGCGTGGTTCCGCGAACAATGCTGTCGTCAATCACCACAAGATTGTCCTTATACGGCACAATGCTGCCGTAAGTCACATCGTACACGTGCGTCGCCAAATCGTTACGGGTGTTGCTTTCCGAGATGAACGTGCGCAGTTTTATGTCTTTTATAGCCACTTTCTCAAACCGAATGCGACGGGAGAGAATGCGGTGCAGTTCATCGGACGAAATTTTGTTGCCCTTGCGGATGATTTCCTGTTCCTTGAGCGTGTTCAGAAACTTTTCAAAACCTTCAAGCATACCGTAGAATGCGACTTCGGCGGTATTTGGAATGAACGAGAACACCGTGTTGTCAATATCGTTGTCAACGGCTTTGAGAACAGCAGGGACAAGGTTTTCGCCCAATTTCTTGCGTTCCTTGTAAATGTCGGAATCGCTGCCACGCGAGAAATAAATCCGCTCGAACGAGCACGCCTGTTTTTTCTTCGGGCGGACAATCTGCGAAGTCTCAATTGACGCGTCCTGTTTTACAATGACGGCCTCGCCCGGATTCACCTCGTGAACGGAATCCGATTCCACGTTCATAACCGTCTGTATTACAGGTCGTTCCGAAGCAACAACAACGATTTCGTCGTCAACATAATAATATGCAGGGCGGATTCCCCACGGGTCGCGAACCACGAATGTCTCGCCACTGCCCGTAAGTCCACAGATGACAAATCCGCCGTCCCAATGTTTAACAGTTGACCGTAATACGTTCTCGATTTTTATATTTGTTTCTATTTCTTCATTGATTTCCTGTCCGTTCTTATTTTTCTTGTTGATGGACTGATATACTCGTTCCACCTCTCTATCAAGTCGGTGACCAAGTTGTTCGAGCAAGATGAACGTATCGGCATAGCGGCGAGGATGTTGCCCCGATTGGTACATCATTTCAAACACCTCGTCAACATTGGTGAAATTGAAGTTTCCGCACACCGCCAAGTTCTTTGATTTCCAGTTGCTTCGACGCATAAACGGATGTACGTACGATATTCCCGACCGTCCCGTGGTGCTGTAGCGCAAATGGCCTATGTAGGAATTTCCCGCAAAAGGCAGCGTGTTTGCCGCAAACAGCGGGTCGTTCAATTGCAAGTCGGTGAGTTTTTCGTAGTTGGCATGAATTTGGGCAAACACCTCGGTGATGGCATTGGCACCTTCGGCACGTTCGCGGAACATAAACTCCTCGCCGGGGTTCATATTCTGTTTTACGCACGCCACGCCGGCACCTTCCTGTCCTCGGTTGTGCTGTTTTTCCATCAGAAGATAAAGTTTATTCAGCCCGTACATCCATGTTCCGTACTTCTGTTGATAGTATTCCAAGGGCTTCCGCAGCCGTACCACAGCTATACCACATTCGTGTTTTATCGGTTCCATTCGTCCTACATTTTGACGAAACAAAAATATAGATTATTTAATTATATTTTTATACGAAAAACACGTAATTTGTTTTAATTATTAATTTGTTTTGTAAAAATAGTTTTAATCTGAAAGATAACATTTGCAAAAAGATGAAATTCTAACTTGCTTTCGTTGAAATAGGTTTAGTTGTTAATTTAAAATTGTCTTCCCATTTGTGCATCTTCTAACGCCCTGAAAGGGCAAGCACCTATTAGCCAAGGATAACGTCCTTGGTACAAAAGAGTATTTATAAAATCTCCGCCCCGAAGGGGCAAAAGCATTATGTTATCAATCAGAAAAAACATATTGCTCGTTATATTCAATTTTGTATAGCCGTAGAAACTCCAGATATTCGTCACGGAAGCTCTGTTTTTTATGATGTTCAGCCTGATTCTTGATGTACGCAACCACTGTGTCCACCTGCGATTGACTGACGGAGAACACTCCGTACCCCCCTTGCCATGCGAAATTTTTGTAATGCGGAGAAAGTGTTTTTATCCATCGGCTACTGTTGCGTTTCATCTCTTCCACCACATGAGCGATGGTTTCCGTGCGGGAAAACAACATTAGAGCGTGAATGTGGTTCTCGGTACCTCCCACGCACATCACCTGACAGCCAGTGGTATTGACCAATCCGCCTATATACTGGTGCAGCCGTTCGAGATGTTCCGTTGCCACCGTGGGGCTATTGGTCTTGGTGTGGAATACAATGTGCAAATATACCTTACATAGTGATTGTGCCATATTCTTGATGCTTATGCCCCTTCGGGGCGGTTATTATTCTCATGGTGCTAATTTGCCAAGGGCGTTGCCCATGGCTGACTGATATCCCAAGGCGTTGCCTTGGGCTGACCGCTTGCTGGCCTTTCAGGCCGCCTTCGTCCACTACTAGTTCGCCTTGGCGGATGTATTCGTCAAAATTCAAATATTTGTTGGTCATAGGTTCTCGTTGTCTTTATGTTGCAAATAGTATATATTCTTCTGTGCCTCTATTTCAGCACGCAACTCCTCATCTGTCGGCATATATGTCATATACTTGGCTGCAAAAAGTTGGTCATTGCTGTGCAACACCGAATAACGGGCAATATCCTCATCGGTATCGGCACAAATCAGGATTCCAATGGTGGGATTATCGTTCTCGCTTCGTTTCAATTCATCATACATCCGCACATACATATCCATTTGTCCTACGTCTTGATGAGTCACTTTTGTGGTTTTCAAGTCTATAAGGACAAATGACTTCAGCAAATAGTTGTAGAACACCAAGTCAACGTAATAATCCTCCTTCTCCGTATGTATATGCTGTTGTCGGGCAACAAACGCATACCCCTTTCCTAATTCCATTATGAATTTTTGCAAATTGTTAATGATACTTGTCTCTAATTCCGATTCTGTAAACGTTGCATTCTGTGGAAAACCGAGGAACTCTGCAATAATAGGATTCTTGATAAACTCCATTTTGTCTTGTAACGGTGTGATTTTCTCCACCATTTCTTTATGAACCCACTCTTTGTGCTGTGACAGTAACATACGATGGTAGTATTGACTGCTGATGTTTCGTTGGAGTGTGCGAGTGCTCCACATCTCTTTGGTTGCTTCTTTCTCATACCAGTCGCGGGCATCCTTATTTTGTTCTTGCAATAAAATACGGTAATGTGTCCACGACAATAGCAGTGTTTTTTTTGAAGTCAAAATATCTTGAAACAATGAGTTGGAAGATTTTCTATTCACTGCGTAGAAATTTTCGCTATTAGTGCTTTCGGAGGATTTTCCACTCACTGCGTAGAAAAAGTCTGGAAAGCAATTATAAAAAGATAAAAAATGATATAAGTTCGCTTGTTTGAAGCCATCTCCGTATCGGCTTGTTAACTCTTTCGACAATTCTTTTATCACCTGTTCACCATATTCTGCACGTTGTTCATTGAGGATTTCTTTATGAATACACATTCCAAGCAGCCAATTGCGCAAAATAAGCGTGACATTCACAGCGTGATAGGCCGCATGTTGTGCTTGCTCAATAATGGTGCAGGCATCGTTAAATAAAGAACTTTTCTCTGTTGGAGTATTATCTTTCATATTGACTTTTTTCTCTTCTTTCATAATTTGTTCTACTCTTTGTGTGTTGTCAGTTCTTGGCGGATGTACTCGTCAAAATCGGGGGGATGGCGTTTTATGATTTTTTGTCACAACATCTTATCTGCTTTGCAATAAAACTATCTGAGATTATTCTTCCCTTTTTATTTGGGAGGATTTTTGAATATAAAGTTGATTCTGAATCGTAATATTCAACAAAGAACTAATTTTATTTTTATTTTTGTAATCCACGTCAAATTTATACATATGGCTGATTACTAAATCCTGTAATAGTCTATAGCACATGATATTATTCCTCATATCTTTACTATATTGTTCTATATTGGACATGGGTAATCCAGGATAATTAAGGTTGATGGCTAAATTAATAAGTTTGTAAGAATTGAATGGATTATTATCTAATATTTTATCAAATGTTTTGTTTAGTCTGTCATCACCAACAGAATTAGATATTCTTGTAATTACAGCCAAAGAGGTTAAATATGATAGATCTGCAACATATTGTAGTGATTTTTTTTGTATCATCTCTTTTTGTAATGAAATGTCAGCTCTATTTCTTTTGGAATATTCATCAATTATTGTATTTGCAATATATTCCGCCAATTCGTCTTTATGCTCGGACATCATTGTTAAATATAATCCCAATGTTCGCATTCCCACAGTATATGCAGTTTCAATAATCTCATATTTTGTTTTAGCTTCTAATTCCCCCCAATATTTTATTGCTATTTGTCCTAAAATGTCTATCGTTTTTACAGCAAGGTTTATTTGAGCGAAAAGATCTATTTCATTAATGTCATCGTCAAGAGTGAATTGCGAATAATTCATCTCATCATTATCAAATTCTTTTTGTCTTTCCTCTAATTCTGATTCAAGTAATAAATTAGATTTTCTCTCCTTGTCAACATCAATGGCTCCTATAACCTTTGCTGTGAAATCATTCATTAGCACATTTAATGATTGGATATCTTGCTCTAATTTACATGTTGGAGAATTTGAGAAAATCTGTCTGGCATTGTCTAATAATGTTACTATTATCCAATTGTTTTTTGACAAATGTGTAACAAACATAATAATATTTGCATATTCATCTTTAAAAATTCGTTCGCATATTTTTTGAACGATACTCTTTATATTCTCATCTTCTATATGATTTGCAATATACTTTGCAACGAAAAAATAATATATATAATTCTGTCCAATTCTTACATTATTGTTAAAGGACAATATTTTTGTCTCTTTCAGTGTCTCTTTGATGGTTTTGATTCCAAAAACAGTCTTATCTACATCGTGTTTTTCACAATAAAGGTTATAAAATTCGTCAAATTGTTCAATTGAAATTTCTTTAACCTTTTGCTCAAATAGGAAATAACAAAAGAACACTAGGAAGTTATAATAAAACCCAATGTCTTTGGGTTGTTTAATTGAATGAATAAGGCAGTCATTTATCAAGTGCTCGTAATAAAAACCATGAAGAGAATAATTAATACTATTATTGTTTCGACGTCCCTCAAGTACTTGTAGGATGCCTAAAATATAAAATGGATATGCAGGGATAAAGTTCTTTCCTAGAATGCTATTGATTTGTTTATTTGCTTCATCGTTTTTCCTACGTATTTCGTTTTTGCTTTCAATACTTGTATCCTGTCCATAAGAATTCCATTTCTCCACTAATTGATTTCTTAGAATTGGACCAAATTCCATAATAATATATTTGTCAAAGTTTTCAAATGGTGGATTAGCAGAGATGTCACGGGTTGAGATAGAAATGTCACCAACTGCAATAATGTTTGAAAACAAAGCCTCCAGATTAGATGTAAGAAGTTTCCAATACTTGTCATTACCTTTAGTGGCAGTTTGGAAGTCATCGATAATAATAACAAAGTCCTTATTTTCCTCTTTCTTTTCCTTTGGAAATTTATTTATTCTCAAGTACTGTTCTTTTGCTTTATCAATTATTATATGAAGTATTTTTTCCTTTCTAGTATTGATTGACAAATCTATCCCATTTAGCAAAATAGGGAAAAAATTATGTTCATAATAATACTTTTGAAACACATATTTACATAATGCAGTTTTACCAGAACGTTCTTCTCCAATGATATAATAAAGAAATCCGTCTGTATCCACAGCACTTGTGAGATCTTCAATATTTGTTCGCTTATCATTTTTATTTAATTCAGAAATAATTTTTAAGTTTTGTGGAATGTACAAATCTCTTAATGAGATATCTTCTCCTGAAGGATGAGTGAAAAATGCATCTGTAGAATGAAGATATTTCTCGAATTCTTGATTTAATTGAATCGTTATTTGTGGATTATCTATCGGATTGTTACCGTCTCTACTAATGTATTTTTCAGAAATGTATTTTGTCAAGCTCTCTCTAAAAAGTTTCTTGAAATCGTTTGTGAAATCTTTATAAAATACACCTTTGCTTTCAATTCCTTTTTTGAATTCTCTAACCTTTTGTAATTGTTCAATATCCACATCGTTGGACATTATTTGTGCATTTTTGAAAAAGAACATTATTTGAACAGAATCCCGTTTTTCATATGCAGAATTAAATTCCTCTTCTGTGCCAGAACCTGCATTGGGTGTTGGCGAACCATATCTATTAGACATGATTCCAACAAAAATATCGTAGTCATCAATTTGCTTATTAATAGCATCTTGAGAGTAGGTTTCAACTGACGGGTATGTGTTTTTCTCCCATGTTAAGGGAAATAAAACGAAGCCATTGTGTTCTCCCAATGTCCTATTTAATTCATCAATTACTTCTTGTACCTCTTGCCGTTCAGTATTCACATCAGAAGGTGAAGATATGAAAATCCTAATTTGCTTAATGTTTTTTGTCATTTTTTCTTATTTTTTATTTCCTCATCTCCCAATACAAAACTATCTTTCCATATTGGCAGTAATGTTTTTCCTCTACAAATATACGAAAAAACTACGTGGTTTCAAACTCCATATTTTGCAAATCAGATAAAGAAATCCAAATCTCTTTTCCACAAATAATGTACTAAAAGTAAATTTTATACTTTTGCAAAAAATACAAGAAAGTGAAATAGAAAAATTTACATAGAGGCTTTTTGTTGAATCCCATTCAGTAAACGACCAAATTATTATGTATGGGGGATGATAACAAGTTACGTCTGTGCCTGTGGGCATGGATTATTTGTGCTTATCCCATACATGCTTTGGTCGGCTAACTGATGGTAAGCGTTACGCAAATAATTCAGCCCTTTTTTATTGCATGGACGGACACAATATTCACATAGGGAACCTTATAAAGACAGAACTGCTTAGGCAAGATTTGTCTGTTTCGTGGCTTGCTCGACGTGTATGCTGTGCTCCAAGCAATTTAAACAAACTACTCAAAAAGCCCAGTCTGCATACCGACTTGCTTATACGAATTTCCATTGCATTGCAACACGATTTCTTTTCCGAAATTTCTTCAATGATAAACAAATTATCTTAGGTAAAAATCACCTAAAAATCGGGTGAAAACCGACGAATAGTTTTATTATACAAACTTTTGATTATGAATACTTTTGTACAGGTTTAATTTTAAATTTTAACGATATGAAAAAAGTATTTTTGTTTGGATTGACAGGATTATTCCTGCTTGGTTTAAGTTCCTGCAATAAAGAATGTGTTTGCAAAGTAAAAGAGGATGGGAAAGTCGTTGAGAAATATTCTTTTGAAAGAGACGATGACGAAAAATGTAGTGATGAGAATGAATCTGATGGAGACTATAAAGTAGTTTGTCGATAGTATATTAATGTATAACTAAATATTAATTAATATGAAAAAGGTAATTTTATTTTTTGTTGCTGCAATTTTATCAGTAACAGTATTTGCAGGAAATGATCCTCAAATCACATCAACGCCAGATGCGGGATGTAACTCAAATTCAACACTTGCGGTAAAACTGTCCTGCCAGGTTTATTCCACGTATGATTTGAAAACGCCAATAACCAACGCGTTAAGAGAAAATCAGTTCAAATTGGTGATGGAATCAAAAGCGCAATATCTCGTGGAGTTTTGTTACACTCCAGTTCCTAAAGCAAAATTTGGTGGTGCAAGCTATGACATTAAAAATTTTACTGCCACTGTTAGTAATGTAGAAACAGGTGAAAGCGTACTGACTATTTCAATAAAAGATGTGAAAAAAGAAGCTGAAGTTACAGATGCACTTGTTAAAGCAATGAAAAGCGTATTTTCAAAATAATTAAAAATCGAATAATATGAAAAAAAGTGTTTTAATTATATTGTCGTCAATGATATGTTTGTTCGGTTATTCCACAAACATTCCCAAAGTCAACAACCATGGTTTTCCGCAAAATATAAAAACGACACCTAAAGAGATTATTTTGGAACAAGTTTCAGAAAACAAACAAGCTGAAGACGTTGTAGCGACTCCAGTAAAAGCAAAGAAACAAAGTGTTCAAAAGAAACGTGTTTCCGCTCCTAAAAACGATGTGTCTAAGGTAGTAGTGGAAGAAAAGACAATTGCAGAACAGGATGTGAAACCTGTGTCTAAAAAAGAGTTGAAGAAGACATTGAAAGACACAAAGAAACCCGCAAAAAGTGGAAAAGAAACATTGTCAATTGTTGCATTTGTATTGTCATTGACATTCCCTATTGTCGGTTTGATATTGGGCTATGTTGCCAAAGGACACGATGGAAAAAATATCTGGAATAAATTGGCAATTATTTTTGGTTGGATATTTACCGCATTTATCCTATTGTATTTTGTAGGTTACGTGGTATTACTATCAATTTTGTTAGCGTAATATTTTGAATGAAGCTGCACAATTGGGATGCAGCTTCATTTTTTTATAAAAACGTTTATGAAAAAGTTTGTCTTTACAATTCTTTGTTGTTCATTAGTTTGCACAATTCTTGCCAATACCGATTACCGAAAAGCGGGATTGGGTGTGCCTCGTTATTCAAATCATGGATTTGAACTTTCAGTTTCTCATTCAAACCATCAATCGGCAATTGAAAAAACTGTCATTGCACAAAAAAAGCGTTCCAAGAAAACATCTTCCACAAAAAAAATAACACACAAAACAACAGTTAACAGCATCAACGACAAAGAAAAAATCACAACGAAGCAAATGAATAATACCTTGCCAAAAATTCAACAAAACAAGAAGTTGGCAAAATCCATAGATAATAAACTGGATTCTACAGGAATTATTATTACACTCATAATTGTTATAGGTGTGTTGCTTGCTCTTGCAATGATAATCTTTGGCTGGTATTGGTTAGTGTTCGGAATGTGGTATTAGGCGTGAAGCGACGTATTCTTCTTCCTCCTCCCTCTTACAAAATCTGCTCAGTATGATTTTTTGTGTCAACTTTGCCGATGGCGTCGATTATAATGCCGTTCTCATCAATAACGTAGGTGGTGCGAAGTGTTCCTTCGGTTGTTTTGCCGTACATTTTCTTTTCGCCCCACGCTTCGTACGCTTTTAAAATTGTGAGGTCGGTGTCGGCAATAAGATGGAATGGCAGGTCGTATTTCGCAATAAAACGCTTATGCGAGGCACTGCTGTCGCGGCTTACGCCAAGCACCTCGTAACCCAATGAAAGAAAACGGTGGTAGTTGTCGCGCAAATCACACGCTTCGGCGGTACAGCCAGGTGTACTGTCCTTGGGATAAAAATACAACACCAACTTTTTACCAGCAAAATCGCTGAGTTTCACCAAGTTCCCATTCTCATCGTTGCCCTCGAAATACGGAGCTTTTGTTCCTTTTGTCAACATACTGTTTTGATTGTTATTGTTGGTAAAATATCATTTTTGCGTTTAAAAGTGGGAAAATCCAAAAACATAAGCTACCTCAAGTCCCAACGACATCATATTTCCGTATTTTTTATTTTGTTGGTATTGTAAATACGGACTAAAACGTAAAGAATTAAAGCCTGCAGCTGAGTTCAAATCTACTAATGAGAAGAAATGAAGATCTGTAGAAAAACCCAATTGAACAGCGAAAAAGCTCACATTACCAGTATCTTCTTGGGTGTTTGAATGAGATATTTTTCTTTTAAAGTCACTACCTAACGAAACAAATGGTCCAGCGGAAACATACTTGTTGTCAATTATTTTTCTTTCATATTGAAAAGCAACATAATTTGAATTTATTGTATCGTTAATGTTTAAGGTGGAATCCATCGAAGTCGTCATTGTGGCTTTGCATGTGCCTGTTTTGAGTTTTGCTTGAAGTCCGAAAACATTCCTTTTTCCAAAAAGACTTATTCCTACAGAAAAACCATCTGTCGAGGATATCACATAATTATTTGATACGGGAGCTTGTCTATTATATCCGATGACAATTTCGAGGATTCCTAATGATGAGTATGGATTATAAGGTATATTTTTTATAGAATCGCTGACAGAAAAAGTGGCAAGGGCGTTCCTAACGTTGTTATAATAGATTTCAACGCTATCAGAGATAGTTCCATTATTGGAGCATTTCTTAAAATCATCAACCTCTTTCACGTACCTATTTATGTAAAATCTATAAATTTGATTAATTTCATCATACCCTCCTTTTGCTGAATTTCCCTCTAATGTGATTTTTCTACATATTAATTCCGAGAAGTCAAATACAGTTTGATGATATTTTAGATTGAGGTCTGTTTTCAGCGAATCGCAAACCCAAGAATCTAATTTATATAACCAAGGTGAAACTTTCCTATATGTATATCGAATCGGCCATTTAGTTACGTGTTCATTCGAATGAATCAAACGAATCTTCATATCACATATTGCAGAGGTGTCTTCATTTTTACCCTGAAAATCTGCCCATGATAATTCTCCATCGTCCCAATTATGTATGCTTTCCATATACGATGGCAGCAGGGAGAGCGTTTGTGCCAGCATTGCATTGTTCAAACAGAAGGAAAACAAACTAAAACATACACAGAGGGAAAATGCTTTTTTGATAAAAGGTTTTACATTTATAAGGTTCATTTTTTTATTTCTTTGCCGCAAAGGTACGCATATCTATTGGATAAATGGCAATACATCGAGACGTTTTATTTTTTCTTCTCGCATTGGCAACCGTTATTTGGTCTATACCAAAGATTTACGTATAGATGGCGGAACAAGGCTCATTCCTATGTATATGGCAATGTTGTTGTGAAAAATTGGGAATACAAAAAGGAGAAAACACAAAAAAAAGCACCCGCAAATTCTTGTGAGTGCTTTGGTGGGCCCTGCTGGGCTTGAACCAGCGACCACCTGATTATGAGTCAGGTGCTCTAACCAGCTGAGCTAAGAGCCCAACTTTTATTTCTAAAAGTTTTCGTGTGCAAAAATAGACAAATTGTGTTATTTTGCAAGCGAATAAACGAAAAACTCATGACAGACAAGATTAAGAACATTATATTTGATTTCGGCGGCGTGGTGTTTCAAATCGACGAACAGAGAACCATTGACGCGTTTGCACGCTTGTTCCAATGCTCTGGGAAACAGGTCTTGGAATATTTGTTTGCCAACGATTTGTTTGTTTCGTTCGAATGTGGAAAAATTCCAGCAGATGAATTTATCGCACATTTGCAGTTGTTGGCACCACAGCCCGTTACGAAGGAACAGATTCTTTCTGCTTGGAACGCCATTTTGATTGGCTATCCGAAGGAACATATTCCATTGCTACTTGCGTTGAAGAAAAAATATAGAACATTCTTGTTGAGCAATACGAATGAAATTCACACCCATGAATTTATAAAAATCGCAAAACAACAGCAGTTACCAATTTCATCAAACCATGATTTGTTCGAACAAGTGTGGTATTCTAACGAAGTTAAGATGCGGAAACCCGACCCTAAAATCTTTGAATACGCACTCGCACAAGCAAATCTTCGTCCCGAGGAAACGATGTTTCTTGATGATTTACAACAAAATGTTGACGCAGCGTTATCGGTTGGTATTCAGGCACAACGCATCACTCCCGAACGGGGCATATTGCAAATCTTCTCGGAGTTCGTGAAACAATAATCAATGTTCTCGTGCGGTTATTAAAAAAAAGATTGTACCTTTCGCAAGAAATAAAATGAGACTATGGATTTCAATTCAACAATAGCAATAATTGGAGGCGGCAACATAGGAATGTCTATTGCCGAAGGATTGGTTAATGCTCAGAAATACAAGCCAGAACAGATAATAATCACTCGTAAGAAATCAGATTTGCCCAAGGATTTGCACGAAGGCGGGTTTACTTTTCAGGAAGACAACGCCGACGCGGTTTCCAAGGCACGCATTGTCGTACTTTCGGTTGTCCCACACGTATATGAACCGATTCTGGAAGGAATGAAACACGCCTTCACCGAACAACATACGTTGATAACCGTGGTGACCGGCGTAGAAATTGCCCGTTTTCAGGAAGCAATTCAAAAAGATATTTGCATAGCCCGTGTGATGCCGAATACGGCGATAAAAATCCGTCAGTCAATGACGTGTATTGCGACCAACAAGCCAAAGTCAAAAGAGTTTGCCGAAGTCACAGAATTATTCAATATGTTGGGCGAAACGTTGTATATCGACGAAGAACTGATGCTCTCCGCCACAGCGCTTGGCTCATGCGGCATCGCATATTTTCTGCGCGCGATTCGTGCGGCTTCGCAAGGTGGCACGCAAATCGGCTTCCACGCCGATGAGGCACAACTGATTGCGGCACAAACAGCAAAAGGCGCAGCGGAATTGTTGTTGCAACTACATACCCATCCCGAAGATGAAATTGACAAGGTTACAACGCCTCGCGGAATCACCATTGCAGGACTTAACGAAATGGAACACAATGGCTTAAGTTCCGCTTTTATAAAAGGAATAGTTAAATCGTATGATAAAGCAATAAATAAAGAAGAATAGTTATGAGAAACGTGTTGAAAACCATTGGATTAGCTTTGTTGATAGGATTTTGCTCCTGTTCAAATAAGCATACGGCTGTGTCATTGGAAAAATTTGCCGACACAGCAAATTATTTCGCTGAAAAAATCGCTGATTTTGAGTCGAAACAAGATATGAGTGATATCGACTTGTATATGCAGATGGAAGATTCGATTACTGCTGTTAAAAAAGTGGCCGATGAAGTTTTGGCGAATCTGTTTGCACAAGAAAAAGACACAATGTTTTTACCATTTGAACAGACAAAAAACTTTGAACGTATTGAAATTCAAAAGGTTTGGGTGGTTGGAATGAAATTCGACAAAGTGATGTTGGACGCTCGTGTGAAAGCAGTTGACAATAGCAGCTTTATGGGTCCGCACGCTGGTTTGGTGATTAAGGATAAAAGCTCAAAATCGTTGGAAGTTGGCGGTGGCATACAAGGCCCAACCGACGAAAAACTGGACGCTGGACAGATTTATACGTTCTCAGGCCAAATCGAACATTTGCACCTATTGTCGGATTTTAAATCGATTTTATTCGACGAGGATATAAAGAAGTGGTAAGATTTCGCTTACTAAGTATTACTTTTAAAATTCTAAAAACCATCACTATTTTGTGGTGGTTTTTATTTTTTTGAAATAATTTGTCGTGGAAAATCCGTCAACAAAATCTATGGTTTTCACTTTGCCACCGTTAGCAAGCACTTCTTTTGCGCCCACAATATTTTCTATGGCATAGTCGCTGCCTTTTACCAAAACATCGGGAAGAAGGGTGGAAATTAGATTCAATGGCGTGTCTTCGCTGAATGGAATCACTAAATCAATGTACTCAAAACTTGCTATTGTTAACGCTCTGGATTCCAATTCTTTAATAGGACGGTCGGCACCTTTCAACTTTTTGATGGATTCGTCGGTGTTGAGCCCAAGAATTAGTCTTGTTCCAAGTTCCCGCGCCTGTGCCAAATAATATACATGTCCTTTGTGGATAATATCGAAACAGCCATTTGTGAACACAATCGTTTCGCCTGCTTGCTTCCACGAGGCAACGATTTTTGCAGCTTCTTCGAGCGTTACAATTTTATGCAATATTGTTTCCAGTTGATTCATCGCTTTGTTTTTTACGGAATACAAAATATACAGATGCCAATCCAAGTATAATTTCCACAATCAATTGCGATTCATGGCTTATGGTCGCATAAAGCAAACCAACGGTGTTGAAGTCAAATCCATAAATTGTAAGTGCAAGAGCCACAATATAATGGTAAGCACCGATACCTCCCTGCACAGGAATTGACATTCCTATGCTGCCCACAATCAATAGAAATAGGCCGTCAATAATCGTCATATTTGCTGTTTGCGGAATTGCGAAACACACAGCCCATGTCATAAGCCAGTAACAGAGCCACAGTAAAAACGTATATACAATGAATAACCCACGTTTTTTGAGTTTGCGTACCGATGAAAATCCATCAATTACCCCTTTGATGAACGACAGGATTTTTTCGGAAAGACGGTTCCCTTTTCGTAGGTAATACACAAATACACAAAAAATTACGATTGAAATAACACTAACAGTAATTATCCAAAGGAGATTAAATTCCGAGAATCGGGAAAATGTGGGTGTTATGATTTTGTCGAGAATAAATGTACCGAAGAAATCAATTTTAATAAAAAATGTGACAACGGCAAGAATGAGCATCATCAACACATCGAACATTCGTTCCACTATCACGGTGCCGATTAGTTTGTCGAATGGCAGTTTTTCAGTTTTTGTTAATGCACCGCATCTGGTAATTTCGCCAATACGTGGCAGAGCCATATTGGCAAAGTAGCCGAACATTTCAGCCCAAAACACATTTCCAAACCGTGGTGTATGGTCGCACGTGGATTCTATCAGCAACGACCAACGGGCCGCACGGAATACATAGCCGCCCATCGCCAAAATGAGCGCAACCGCAACATACCAATAGTTTGCGTGCGTAATGTCGTTCCACATAGCGGCAAGGTCAACATCTTTAAAAACAAAAATCAGCAATCCCACACCAATAAGTGCAAAAACAATGTAAGAGATTGTTTTTGAGAGGGAACGGTTCATGTGTTATACCAGTTTATTTGTGGCAGTGTCGGGGAAAATCACAGTAGGCGTGAATGATTTCGCCTCTTCGAAATCCATTGTGGCATAAGAAATTACAATGGCAATATCACCAACAGAAAATTTATGTGCAGCGGGACCGTTCAAACATACGATGCCGCTATCGCGTTCACCTTTAATTACGTATGTTTCAATGCGTTCGCCCGAATTAAGGTTGAGCACCTGAACCTTTTCGTTAGGAATAATATTAGCAGCTTCCATCAAAGCTTCGTCCAACGTAATGCTACCAATGTAGTCAATGTTGGCTTCAGTGACCGTAATACGGTGAATCTTTGATTTCATTACTTCTATCATCATTTCTTTACTGTTTTAAGGTAATATTGTCAATTAAACGGACATCGCCCACGTTGACCGTGATGCATCCCACAATCCAAGTTGCTTCGTTCCATGAATTTACAGGTTGCATAGTATAGCCGTCCACAATCTCAAAATATTCCACATCAAGTAGCGGAACGCTGTTTACGGTGTTTATCACAAATGACTTTAACTCAGGAAGGGAATATTTGTTGGTCAATTCCGCCGCTTTGAACAATGTTTGTGAAATCTGCACAGCTTGCTTCCGTTGCTCCTCGTTGAGCCGTGTGTTGCGCGAGCTGAGCGCAAGTCCGTCTGCTTCGCGTACAATTGGACAGGGAATTATTTCTATGTTGATATTACGTTGGCGCACCATTTCACGTATTATGGCGATTTGTTGGAAATCCTTCATTCCAAAATACGCACGGTCGGGTTTCACAAGGTCGAACAGGCGGTGGACAACAATTCCAACGCCATTGAAATGGCCTGGTCGCGCAGCACCTTCCATAACCGCGCCAATCGCGCCAAAATCGTAAGATTCAGTTACGTTTTCCAAACCTTCGGGGTACATTGTCTCAACCGACGGAATAAACGCAATGTCAGCTCCAGTAGCCTCAAGCAAAGCAATATCGGCATCGACGGTGCGGGGATATGTTTTTAAATCGTTTGGATTATTGAACTGCGTTGGGTTCACAAACACGCTGACAGCAGTGCAATCATTGTCGGCAATGGACTTTTTCACCAACGAAATGTGTCCCTGGTGAAGAGCCCCCATAGTCGGGATAAAGCCCAAGGAACGCCCCTGCTTGCGGATTTGCTCCACAGCGCTGGAAATTTCTTCTCGTGAAGTACAAACAATCATTTTTCTATTCTAACGTTAGGCAAAAGTAACTAAAATTTTAATTCCTTTTCCGTTATTGCTCCTACATTCCCGTATAGTTGAACGGCGTGATTTGGCGGAGCTCCGCTTTCACAGCTTCACTCACGTTAAGGGTTTCAATAAAATTATGGATTGACGATTCATTGATGACATCGTTCGTGCGGGTAAGTTCCTTCAACGTTTCGTATGGTTTTGGATAACCCTCGCGACGAAGAATTGTCTGGATGGCTTCGGCAACCACAGCCCAGTTTGCTTCCAAATCGGCGTGAATAGCATTTTCGTTCACAAAGATTTTCCCCAATCCTTTTTTCAATGACGCAAGAGCAATCAACACGTGACCGTATGGGACACCAATATTGCGCAATACGGTGGAATCAGTCAAGTCGCGTTGCAAACGGGATATAGGAAGTTTTGCAGCCAAATGTTCGAATACGGCATTCGCAATTCCTAAATTACCTTCGGCATTTTCAAAGTCGATTGGATTCACTTTGTGCGGCATAGCCGACGAGCCAACTTCATTTTTTTGAATGCGCTGTTTGAAATAACCCATTGATATATATTGCCATACATCTTTGCACAAGTCCATCAAAATAGTGTTGATACGTTTCGAAGCGTCGAAAAGTGCCGCGAGGTTGTCGTAGTGTTCGATTTGGGTTGTTGGGAACGAACGGGTCAAACCAAGATGATTTTTCACAAAATCGTTGCCGAATGCTTGCCAGTCTTTGTTTGGATATGCAACATGGTGCGCATTGAAATTTCCAGTTGCACCACCAAACTTAGCCGAATACGGAACAGCCTTCAGCTGCGCCATCTGCGCATTCAAACGCGACACAAACACGTTGATTTCCTTTCCCAAACGGGTTGGTGACGCAGGCTGACCGTGGGTTTTTGCCAACATAGGAATATCTTTCCATTCATCAGCCATTTTTGTCAATGTGTCGATTATTTCTTGGAGCGTTGGAACTATCACATCGTTCATTGCCTCTTTCAACGAAAGCGGAACCGACGTGTTATTAATGTCCTGCGAGGTCAATCCAAAGTGGATGAACTCTTTATATTCCTGAAGTCCAAGTTTGTCGAACTTATCTTTTATGAAATACTCAACGGCTTTCACATCGTGGTTTGTAATCTTCTCTGTTTCTTTGATTTGTGTGGCATCAGCTTCGCTGAAGTTACGATACAAATCACGAAGTTTCTCAAAACAGGCAGAGTCAACATTTTTTAGTTGTGGAACTTCCTTGCACAATGCTATAAAGTACTCTATTTCAACGCGAACGCGGTAATTGATAAGTGCAAATTCAGAAAAATAATTGCCCAAAATCTCTGTTTTGTTTCTGTATCGCCCGTCAATTGGGGAGATAGCCGTAAGTGTGTCTAAATTCATATCTTTTTGTTTTGTGTTGCAAAAATACTAAAACACTACGATAATTGTTCTATGTATGAGAAAATTATACTTTTGTAACAATAAATCAGTTTTTGATACAATGTCGATAGTGGATGATTTCTTTCGGGCTATATCGTTGCAATTCCGTGCGGTACGTTTTATCATAGACAACCAAATGGTTTGGACGTTGTTTGTGCCGTTACTTTTATTCATAGTGTTGAATATTGTGGGATTTTATTCTATCGGGGAACTTGCCGCTTTGCTATCTGACCACGTACTGGGTTTGGAAGTGCCGTTACTTGCAATATTGCTTCGCATTTTGTTTTTCATACTCATAGGATTATGGGGCGGCTATGTGGTTGTAATCGTGATGAGTCCATTTTTGGCATACGTTTCCGAAAAAACAGAAAAAATCTTAAACCTCAACGATTATCCCTTTAATCTGTGTCAATTCTGCAAAGATGTGGTACGCGGAATTGCGTTGGCTGTCCGCAATTCGTTAATGGAAATTGTAGTTGGTATTGTGCTATTTTTGTGTACATTCATTCCAATTGCCGGACCATTCTTATCGCTCGGCATTGGCTCAATTTTGGTTTTTCTTGTATCGGCATATTTCTATGGATTTTCGTTTATGGACTACACAAACGAGCGTCGGAAATTCACTGTGCATCAAAGTGTTAACTGGGTAAAAAGCAGAAAAGGAACAGCGTGTGGACACGGCTGTGTATTTGCTCTCATGCTGTATATTCCGATTATTGGACCATTTTTGTCGGCTATTGTCGCAATTGTTTCCACAGTTGCCGCCACAATTGACGTGATTGAACGCGAAAGCGTGTTAGAAACTCTTACTTAGTCCCAACGTGCAAATTGAAATGTATTCACATTTGTCGATTTCGTGGCGAAACATATAGCCAGCTGTGAAATCAATGCCCTTGCGGAATCCCAACGTGCAGTTCGCACTGTATTTCACTGTTGATATGCGATAGTTTGCTCCTGCTTCCAAAGGATGGTAGGTTTCAACGGCAATCGACGGCTTGATGCGTTTGTACTTCGCATATCCCAATTTGATTTTATTTTTCTGCTTCCACTCGGGATAAATGTCTTCGGGATTTTTTATGTAGGAATTCTTTTCTATCGTCAACTTTGTTTGAACGCCAAGTCTAAAATCGCCCAATTTCCTTTTGTATCCAAGATTTGCGACAAATGTGTTTACAGGGAAATAGCCATTTTTCTTGTACTTGTCGGCAAACTCGTAGCTTACGCCCACATAGAGGGGTTTGGTGATAGCATATCGTGCGCCAACGCTCACGGCAGCTTGCTTGAGTGTTTTGCTGGCTTGCTGGAAACGGGTTTCCGTTTCAAAATCAAACGATATTTTTTTTGAAAGTTCGTACGAAACACCTATTCCTGTCCAAATCTGAAAAGATTTTGTTTGGGCGGAAACAAGAATTCCCGACAGACAAGCCAACACTATGAGCGTAAATCGTTTCATCTACGCATCGTGTACGTCCGACATGTTATTTTCGCTGTTGTCCTGCTCGTAGTAATAGATTTGAATCCAGGTAGAATCAGTCAAATAGTTGATGTCGCCAACTTCAAAACGATCAATTTTCAAACCAGTACGTTTTTCCAAATCAGCTTTCAGTTCATCGTAATGCTCTGGTTTTACCAATGCGATGTTGTCGTATTTAATACGTTTGCGCGATTCGTGCTTAATCATCCAAACTCTTTCAAGAATGAACGCAACAGTAAGAATTGCAAAGTTTGTAAACAACAACTCCGCATAACTTACCTTCTTGTTAGACAACGCATTGATAACCGAAACACCAATTACAAGGAACAAATACGTCATTTCCTTGATTGGCATCAATTCCGTACGGTAACGGATAATTCCGAATATTGCAAACAAACCAAGCGCAAAACCGACTTGAATTTTTACATTTCCCAACAAGAAACACAACAAGAACACGATTGTGGAAATCAAAATGTAAGTAAACAAGAAATCACGACGTCGTGTTGCTGGATAGTACAAACAACGGCTGATTACATACACTATCAGAAAGTTGAATGCGAAACGGACTAATAATTCCCAAAATGATGGCACATCAATAAGTGCGATTCCAAAAAGTTCTTCCATATCTATTATTTTTTGTACTTTAATTTTTCTATATATCTGATTTTTTTCTTGAATCTATTTTTCTTTATGTTTTTATAAACCACAGCGGTTCCAATTGCATATTTGCTCATTCCTCGCTGGAAAATTCTGTTTTTCAGCAATGAGCTTTTCATAAATGAAACAGCACTGCATTTGTCGCGCTTCAATTCTATAATGCAAATATGTCCAAAATCGGCTTTTTCGCCTGTCACACAATTGGTTACCATCAAATCTGTGTCAACTGTGCAACGTTCGCCGTGAACCAAGTCAACCAATGTGATGCGTGAATATTCCACCAATGTTTTGGGGAACAATTCTTCGCCAGAGAATGGACAATTTTTCGTGATAAAATTGTTCGCCTCCATCAGTGGGCTTGAGAATGGAAACGCAATACGTTTCTTTTTTGTTCTCCGCTTGTTGTTCTTGAATTTTATTTCAAGATATTCCGCTCCAGTTGAAAGATACGTTCTATGGCGGACTTTGTAGCGGTTCAGTTTCCCGTTTTGGTGTGCAATGTACATTTTGTCGTCGGCGGTGTCGAAATACGTTGTTCGGTATTTTTGGTACGGTGTGCCGTTGATGTGCAGCACCGCATAATTTGGTGCGATTTCCGCCAACACATCCGGCAGTTGCGTCCGACTGAACACATATTTCGTGTCGGTGCGGTTCTGCAACTTCACAGAATCCATTTCGTCCAACGAAATTGGACGCATTGCGTCAATTATTATTTCTACCGCATCAGCCATTAGTCAGCGTAATACGTGTATTCGTACACTTTCTTTTTAATTTGTTTTCCTGCAGCGTCGTAATATACTTTTGCGGTACGTTTTCCAGCTTCGTTGTATTCATACACTGCTTTTTCCTTGAGTTTTCCCGAAGGGGAATATTCATATTCGGCAGTCTCTTTTTTGCCTTTGTATTCGTACACATAGTATTTTTTCAAATCGCCGTATTCATCGTATTCATAGCGTTTCACAACACGTCCCCGGTCGTCACGCTCTTCCTTTGAATCAAGAATTTTCTTTCCCTTTGAATCAACTTCATAAACAGTTCTGGTCTTTACTTCGCCTGTTTGTGCTGAAACAGCGGCACTGATACACAGACCAGTGGCAAGACATAAAAATGTGTGTGTAATTTTCATAGTTGTGTTTATTTAAAATTTTTAATTGTTATTTCTGGAATGACAACAGTTGACGAGTTGTCGGTTATTTCAAAATGTTTGTAGCTTGCGGTTTGCGGGTCGGCGGGAATTTTACTTTCCTCGCTCAGCGCATATACCCGATATTTTCCTGGAATTAATTTCGAAATGGTGAACTTTCCATTCGCATCGGTCCGATATCGTTCAAGTATTTCATCACTGTTTTCAAACTGAAGATACACTGAAGTTTCCTGCGAAGGAATGCTGTCCTCAATCGAAGTGAGCGTTCCTACCGTGGCACAAATATATTCTTTCACATTGCCGATTGCCACACCATTGCCATCATCATAGTCCATGTGTCTGTAAATGGTGAATTTATCAGCTTTTGCTTCATCTTTTTTGCTATCAAGCGAAACAGACTGGGAAAACGTCAATCGTGGATATTTTGCATTTGAGAGCGTGTCGTCGGAATATACAAACACGGTATAATCACCCTTGGTGAGATTGCTGAACTGATAGATACCATTGTGGCTTGTACGCGTTTTGTCGTCGGCGAGTCCTGAGTTTCCATAGGAAATATATACGTCGCAATCAGTTGCTGGATAGGGTGATCCCGAATTTTCCTGTAGCGAGTTACGATTCTGAACCATCACAACGCCCTCTATTGAAGCAAGTCCGCCCTTACCCTCGTCAGGCGTGCACGAAAGAAGCAATCCCAACGCAAAAACGAACAACGAAATCTTTATTGTTTGCATAAACATAAAATTTATCAGTTGCCAAAGATACTAATAAATTCAAAACAAACAACAAGGGCAATGCCAGAGTTTCAAAAAAGCGAAGTTAAACGGAATTTATCTTCAATTCTTTCTTCAGCGAAAAAACAAAAACGCTTCCCCATCAAAGTGGGAAAGCGTTTTCAAAAATTTTTATTTGGGAACGTTTTAGATTATCTTTTCCAATGTAGAAACATTTTCTTTGATAATCTCGTCCGGCAATTCGTAGTTGGTCAAATCGCCTGCAAGATATTGGTCGTAAGCCGTCATGTCAATCAATCCGTGGCCAGAAAGGTTGAACAAGATAGTTTTCTTAACACCTTCTTCCTTGCATTTGTTTGCTTCGCGGATGGTAGCCGCAATCGCGTGTGCTGATTCCGGAGCAGGAATGATTCCTTCTGTTTGTGCGAACAACGATGCAGCTTGGAATGATTCCAGTTGTGGAATGTCAACGCCTTTCATCATACCGTCCTTAATCAACTGGCTCACAATTGTTCCCGCACCGTGGTAACGAAGACCGCCGGCGTGAATGTGCGCAGGAGCAAAGTTGTGTCCCAATGTGAACATTGGCAACATTGGCGTGTAACCTGCCTCATCGCCAAAATCATATTGGAAAACACCTCGTGTCAGTTTCGGACACGATGCTGGTTCTGCGGCAAGGAACACCGTTTTTTTGCCGTCAACCAAGTTGTGACGCATAAATGGGAACGACAGTCCGCCAAAGTTTGAACCACCGCCGAAACAAGCAATAACCATATCGGGATATTCACCGGCCATAGCCATTTGTTTCTCTGCTTCAAGACCGATTACAGTTTGGTGCAACGTAACGTGGTTCAACACGCTACCAAGCACATATTTGCAGTTTGGCACTTGCATAGCCAACTCCACTGCTTCGGAAATAGCGGTTCCAAGACTACCTTGATAATTAGGATTTTCGGTAATGATTTTCCGACCTGCTTTTGTACTCATACTTGGTGACGCAATTACTTGTGCTCCAAATGTTTGCATAATAGAACGGCGGTATGGTTTTTGGTTGTAGCTTACTTTTACCATAAATACGGCCAATTCCAATCCAAATGCTTTTGCCGCATACGAAAGAGCGGCACCCCATTGTCCCGCACCAGTTTCGGTGGTAATATTTGTCACACCTTCCTGTTTGCAGTAGTATGCTTGAGCCAAGGCGGAGTTCAATTTGTGGGAACCCACAGGGCTCACACTTTCATTTTTGAAATAGATGTGAGCAGGCGTGTCGAGTGCTTTTTCCAATCCGTAAGCACGAACCAACGGCGTTGAACGGTACGATTTGTACAGGTCGCGAACTTGTTCAGGAATATCAAACCAAGCGTCGGTTTGATTCAATTCTTGTTCGGAACACGCACGGTTGAACAAGCCCGACATTTCATCAACCGTGATAGGCTTTTTTGTCTGCGGATTCAGCATTGGAAGAGGTTTCGTCTTCATATCCGCAACTATGTTATACCATTGTGTAGGTATTTCATTTTCTGGAAGAATAAATCTTTTTTGTTTTTCCATTGTATGTAAATTTTAATGTTTCAAAATAATTCTACAAAAAAACCGCAAGTCTCTTGGAGGCTTGCGGTTATATGAGCTTTGATAGCATATAAACGTTAGACCCTCCTCACATTAGGAGCGCCACCACCAACGGTTATAAGAAATCAAATTTTTCATTTTCAATAATTATGTCACAAACATACAAAATTATTGGAAACCACATAGTAAAATTTGAAAAAATTAGAGGAACAGCACAACTCCAATCTCTTAATTCGTATCCTCTAAATCTTCTTCTTCCATCTCCAATTCCCGTTGCTGGATATACCATAACCGGGACAAAATAATGGCAAAAAACGGGAACAAAACAATTCTGTACCGCACCAAAGCGCCAAAGTTCGCAATTGTCAAGCCGATGAAGAAACCGAATGCGACCACAAATATTGCGATACTGAGCAAAAATTCATCTTTTGCAAAAGCCTTGAAAAATGAAAGCCGCAGTTTAAACAGCGAAAGAATTGTAATCAGCAAGACAACAAAGTTTTCGAGTCCCGACAAAATCATAAACGGCGACCGTGCCTCCCATATAAAAGGTCGGAACAATCCTGCGAGTAAAGCCTGTGGCATTTTCTTGAGCATTCCGGGCACCGTCGCGTCAAATGCTCCAATGTCGAAACTGTTCGTGCCATAATAGTCACGTTTCAAGTCATCCTGAATAATCACCGCTTGCTCCATCATAGAGCCCACGGTGGCATATTTTCCTTCGGCAATATCGGAAATGTTGTCCATAAAAATCGCAAAAATCCCAACAATCACAAGCGCCATAAACGGAAAGAAAATAACCTGCACAAACCTATTATTAAACAAGCGAAGGTAATGCAATCCTATCCACGCAATACTTGTGGCAAACACAGTATAGAACGTATATGGACGAATTGAGGTAAGAATATACGCCCAGAACAAATACACGATGACAAACTTGAAAATTTTCTTTTTTCGGAAGAAAATCATCCAACACGCCGTATAAATCGAGAAAATCCCGACCATGCACCACACGTCTTTCAACAAGCCAGAGCCCCAAAACAGCACCGAAGGGATGTAGAGCAAAGACACTGCAATCATTGTCGCATTTTCGGGGTACATTTTTACCAACATTCTATAAAATCTCCAAATTGGTATAAACAGAATGACATCCATCGCGATGGTTGTGCCCAAATACGTGCCGCACCCAAGTATGTAGAACGGCACAGTAAATCGACATACCGCCCACGAGTTCACATCCTTGAAATACGTTGGCCAACCTGTTCGCCAATCAAAAAGTGAGAGCAGTTCCTGCGTCCGTTCGCCCAAAAGCAACCTTACAAACGCGCCAAAATTCTTTTCCGCCATCCGCACAATGGAGCGTGTTCCCGTAAAATAATATTGCGTATCGCCGCCATCATAGTAAAAAATATACACGCAGGCAAAACAAATTCCAAAGAAAATTTTGAGTAACAAGGCGCGGGTGAGATGCGAATAATACGTAAACCTATCAATATTATCCTCCTGAATCTTATGCACAACAAGGAAGACAATAAAAATAAGGGCTATCGAAACGATTACATCAAGACTCGAAAATAACTCGCGCATAAACCGATTTTAAACCAGTTTCAAAGATAGGCTTTTGGGATGGAAAAATTTCTAAAAACGACAAATTTTATTGATTATCGGTGACAACCCACTCCGAGTACGACGTAGGAGTCTCGTAAAGCCGAACACTGTACAGCTGGACATTTGCAGGCAATTTCAGCAATAATTGTTCAGCGATATAGGCCGTAAGATTTTCGCACGTTGGTTGAAACGGAACCTCCACAAACTTTCCATCTTCCTGAAATTGTTTCAGGCAATCAAAATTTCCATCGGCGGAAACAATCAACGCATGGTCGAACTTGTCAACGACAGAATCTTTGATAACTTGCTTCAAATCGCTGAAATCAAGCACCATACCACATTTCGGAGAACGTGTGTCGGTACATGGTTCGCCAATCAACGTGACCAATAATTTATATGTATGTCCGTGAATGTTCCTACATTTTCCATCGTAATGCGGAAGATTGTGCGCGGCATCAAACACGAACTCTTTTGTAATTCTAATTTTTGCCATTTTTCATAAAAATGTAGAGACGCGATTAATCGCATCTCTACAAACATAAATATCTATTTATTCTACAAACGAAATCCAACCGAATGGGTCGGCAATGTCGCCATATTGAATGCCGACAAGCGTGTTGTACAAGTCAACGCAGTTTTTGCCTGGATGAACTTGGTCGCCGAACGTGTAGGTTTTGTTTTCGTCAGGGTCATATACTGCAGAAATAGGCGAAATAACCGCTGCCGTTCCGCATTCTGCCGCTTCGTCGCATTCAGCAAGTTCCGTCAATGGGATTTGACGTTTTTCCACTGTCAAACCTTTTTTCTCAGCCAAAGCCTGCAAACTCATATTGGTGATTGAAGGCAAAATTGACGTTGATTTTGGCGTAATGTATTTGTCGCCCTTAATTGCGAAGAAGTTTGCAGGACCACATTCATCAATGTATTTTTTCTCTTTCGGATCCAAATACAAAGCAGCACCGTAGCCCATTTCGTGCGATTTAATCGACATATTCAACGCAGCGGCGTAGTTTCCACCAACTTTTACTGTACCTGTTCCAAGTGGAGCGGCACGGTCGGAACCACGTTCAACAATTACCTTGATAGGTTTGAAACCGCCTTTGTAGTAAGGACCAACAGGACTACAGAACAAAATCAGCAAAACTTCTGTAGAAGCGCTGATGCCAAGACGCGGGCTCATACCAATCATCAACGGACGGATGTACAACGACGCGCCCGTGCCGTATGGTGGCACGAAGTCGGCATTTTCTTTAACCAACGTGAACAACATTTCCTTGAAAAGTTCCGCTGGAACTTCTGGCATACCAACACGTGCAGCCGAGCGGTTCAATCGTTTTGAATTTTCTTCCCAACGGAACACGCGGATTTTTCCGTCTTTGCCGCGGTACGCCTTCAAACCTTCGAAACATTCCTGACCGTAGTGAAGACAGGTAGCAGCCATGTGCATATTGATGTTTTCGCTTTCGGTAACTTCCATTTTCCCCCATTTGCCTTCGCTGTAAAGGCATCGAGTATTTGATTTCGTTTTCAAGTACCCAAATGGTAAATTAGCCCAATCAATCATATTATTACATTTAAATTATATTATTAAACTTAGTTATTTGTTCCTGTAACCATTGTATGTGTTTTACTTTTCCCGGATTACGATGACTGCGGGAATAGTTCGTGTAATATTTATGTTCCTGCAAGAACTGGATTTGTCCGAGATTCCATTCATACTCGTTCTTTTTCACCAATTTTTGTTCGAGCAGTTCCTTGTATAAATCGCGTGACACACAAACATAATCATTTCTTCCGAGGTAATCCAAATCGGCATCGCAAATTATTTGTTCGAGCAGCGTTTGTGGTTCAACCGACATCATTGTGCACGAAATCAAATCGCAGATTTTTTTGATTTGTTCCTCGCTGTAGCCTTCATTTGGAAGCATTTCGCGGGCGATTTCAATGCCTGCATATTCATGTTTGTTGTACGTCCGCATAAATCCTGCATCGTGGAACAACGCCGCTGTTTTCAATATGTACATATCCTCGTCGCTCACACCTTCCGCCTGACCAATAACCTCAACCTGCACAACCACATCAATTGTATGTTTTAGATTGTGGTAGAAATACGTTTTGGGCAAATGTTCTTCGAGGAGCGTATAAACATCTTCCTGCAAACCTTCGAAGCGCAACAATGCCAATTTTGCCGAAAATACTTGGTTTGGAATCGCCTTGAACGGATGTTCCGAAAATACAGCCTTGAAACCATTCACAAAGTACATATCGGCTTTCTCCTCCTTGCCTTGAACCTGAATTTTCCCCCGATATTCGCAGTCGAAAAACTCACGTACCATTATAAATGTACTTTCCGAAACGTTCACCCGACCTACTTCGCCCGATGCTTCCATTCTGCTGGCAATGTTCACGCTGTCGCCCCAAATATCGTAGGCATATTTTTGTCCATCGACAACACCAGCAATAACTGGACCCGTGTGGATTCCAATACGAATTCCCCACGATTCGGAACCTTCGGGAATATCTTTTTGCATTTCCTTCAAACGATACTGCATTTCCAACGCAGCCGCCACAACTTCAATTGGGTTCGTTGTGTTCTTTTTGGGAATACCGCCAGCGCACATATACGAATCGCCGACTGTTTTTATTTTTTCCACATTATATTTCTCAACTATCTTATCGAATTCCGAGAAATATTTTTCCAATTCCTGAATCAACGATTCCGCGGAAACCCGTTTCGCTATTTTCGTAAATCCCTTGAAATCAGAGAAAAGTACAGTTGCCACATCAAAATTCATTGAACGCATCCGTTCCGTTGGAATAATTTCGCTACGATTCGTGTTTGCACCGCTTTCCGTATGTGAATCGGTTGCATCGGATTGTTCCGCAACAGCTGCTTTTTGTGCAGTTTTAGCCACAATTTTCCGAGCCTTCCGCTTTGTTTGTTCCGAAAATTGCCATACACCAATAATCGCCAACACAAGTCCATAGAACGCGAACGCCCATCCCGACAACAGCGGATTTGCCTGAACCCTGAACTCATACACCGATTCTTTAGAAACGGCGTTGCCTAAATGCTTCGCACGCACATGGAACGCGTATTTCCCGGCAGGCAGATTGGCATATTCCACCTGATTATTCGGCGTTGTGTGCGACCACATTTTTTCATAGCCCTCCAAATAATAGGAATATTGAATATCATTGTGGTTTTCGTATTCAACGGCAACAAAGTCAAACATCAGCGATTTGAAATTATATGGTAACGTTAATTCGCCCGAAGTCACCGTCATCAGCGAATCGCCATTGACAAGCACTTGTGAAAGACGGACATTTCCCAGCGTTTTCTTTACCGAAAGTCGATTAAAATCCATTCTTACCAAACCTTCGTTTCCGCCGAGCCAAACCACTGAATTTTCATCGGGATACATTACAGAAATGTGGCTGCCACGGATTTTTGTGAACGGTGCGGTTATAAGCGTGTAACGCTCTAAATTATTGGTGTTCCACGCTACTGCAATTTGATTTTCGTACCGTCCTTTGGTATGGAGTGCCATCCACAGATTTTTTTCGTTATCTTCCTGTATTGGTGATACATACACAGCTCCGTTGTCCTTTGGGAGAGAAATTTTTCCATCACGGTAGAAGAAATTGTTTTCGCAATCGCAACGGAACAACCCCTGCGCAGTGGAGAACAAACATCCCAACGAAGTTTCATACACATCAATTCTTCCCGCATTTCTAGGCAAACCCTGCCATTCGCACGGAATAATTTCGAACGACACCACCGAATCTCCTTTCGATTTTATATGTGTTTGCCAAACACCATCGGATTTTGTACCAAAGAAGGCAAAATATTTCTGAAAATCATCGCACGCAATCGAAGTAATTTCAATATCAGGAATTTTTGCCTGAAGCCGAATTCTCATCGTTGGACGCTCAACCCAAACCACAACCGATTCGTTGGAAACCGTCACCAGACAATTTTTGTCGGAAACAAACGCATTCTTTATTGCGTCGGTACAAATTGTTTCGTTCGTTGTAAGATTTATCAATCCTTGTTCAGTGGCGGCGAACAATTTTCCGCTGAACAGCAGCAACGCATTGCAACGCGAACGTAAAAGCGCGACACATTTGCCGTTTTCAACCCTATACACGCCACAGTCGGTGCCAACATACAATGAACCTTTGTATTTCGTTGCACACAACACACTTCCCTGCAATCCGTTATACCTATTAAAATATGTAATGGCAGGATTCATTTCCACGCGCACCAAATTGGAAAATGACGACACCCATACATTATTATTTTTATCGACGAAAACCGATTGGATTTTATTATCGAGAAAACCATTCTGAAGATTAAGCGAAAACAAAATTTTTCCGTCCATGTCCAAGCAAAACAAGCCGTGCGATTTGGTTCCGACGCAAATTGTGTTGTTCGTTAGTTTGTCGAAACACGAAAAATCACCATTTTTCAAATATGCGTCAATTTCCGTGATAAACGGCACGGTGCTTCTCTCTGGCGTGATTTTCACCAAACCATTGGTTGTCTCAAACAATGTAAATTCATCGGTATGCAATGCATCGAGCACAGTAATTTGTTGTGACACAATGGAATTTAGGTTTTCGGAATATTCATACAGCGAACGTTGTGTCGCAACATACAATTTATTTCTGTCGAGCAACAAGCGGTTCACCGCACCATCAACATCAATTTTTTGCGGTATACTGTCACGAATCACGTACAACTGCTGTTGTGCCACAAAAAACACCGAGCCGTCGAACGCCGCAATATCAGACACTGAGCCGAACAAAGTCGTTGAATCTCGTGTAATTGACTGAATGGAACGTTGATTGAACTCATCGGTGCGCATTTCGCCGATAAAATTCATAGCACCGACGAAAATTTTTCCCGAAGCGTCACGGCAAATTTTCGGCATGCCATGCGTAGGATACAATTTCCAATTCGCGCCATCGAATACAACTACTCCTGCATCGTTTTCAAAATACAACACATTTTCGGCATCCTGCGTAATGTTTCCCCACGGTCCCGAATAGCCTATAAAATACGGCGAAATCCGCTCGTAATAAGGCATTCCCAGTTCCGTCGTCTGGGCCGAAACCGACATTCCTATCAAAAGGAACAACAAAAAATATAGTCGTTTAATAGAAACCAAGAATATTTTTTATTAATTTTAACACGCTTTTTCAAACGTTCGTTCGAAAAAGCATTCAAAGTTATCAAAATATTAAAATTATGGAACATTTACAGAAAACTATTTTAGTTGCATGGGATTTTACCAACGTGGCAGAGTATGCAATGCAGCATGCAATCCGCTTCGCGAAAACTATTGGTAGCACTACCGTTACCTTACTACACATTGTTGACGACGAGAAAGAAATTGACAATGCCATGTCGCAACTTAAAATTGTTGCTGACGATGCACAGAAAAAATATCAGTTCAAATTGGAATACTTGGCTGTGAAAGGTGACATTTTCACCACAATCACGGAATACGCTAACAAACTTTCGTGCCCATTTGTGTTTATGGGAACACACGGAATAAAAGGTTTGCAGAAAATCACAGGAAGCTGGGCGCTTAAAGTGATTGAAGGTTCCAACTGTCCGTTCATTGTTGTTCAGCGTCCTCCACGCGACGAACACTTTGAAGATATTGTTTGCACTGTGGAATACAAAAAAGAAGACAAACAAAAAGTTGGTTGGGCGGTTTACCTCAACAAATTCTTCAAGTCAAAAATCTATCTGTACGTTCAAAAGAGCAGCGACTCGAACTTGAAACGCCAGATTTATTCAAATTTGGTGCATGTAAAATCAATTCTCGACCAGAACAAGATTGAATACACCGAAGTGGAAGGCGCAGGAAAAGACGATTTCGCAGAAGAAGTTATTGAATACGCAAATTCAATCAACGCAAATGCGATTTTGGTTTCCACCTACAAGGAATTGGACTGGGCTGACTATATGTTCGGCGCAAATGAGCAGAAAATCATCGGAAACAAATATGGCATTTCCGCCATCACCGTACTTCCGAACGCTGGAAAATTAAAAGGTTTTAACTAAAATTAAATTCATACAATATATAAAAGGAGATGCGTCGGTTTGTGCGCATCTCTTTTTATTACAAGCACAACCAAATGAAAAAAACGATTTCGCTTTTTTGTTTTGTACTCGTGGCAGTGTTGGGATTTTCCCAAACCGACACCACATTTGTGGAAGGACGCTACAGAATTTCGTTCACCGACAAGAAAAATTCGCCATACTCAATCGACCGTCCGCAGGAATTTTTGAGCCAACGGGCAATTGACCGACGGACACAATTCAACATTCCCATAACCGAACAGGATATCCCCGTGAATCCGCAGTATTTGTCGGTTGTGTCGGATTTCGGCGCAGTGCTCTGCAACTCATCAAAATGGTTTAACTCCGCAATTTTTTTCATTGAAACAGCATTGTCGTACAACGAAATAGCCAAACTTTCGTTTGTTGACAAAGTGGAATACGTTGCGCCAGCAATTGTGTACAAGAAAGACGAACGGAAGTTGGTGCAACAAGACACAATTACCAGCACACCATTACAAATAGTAGAAACCAGTAATAAATCCGACGAACTAAAAGCAACGGTAAACGATTTGGTAAATCTCTATGGCCGTTCCTGTATGCAAAACGTGCAATTAGGCACATTTATGTCGCACATAGATGGGCACATGGGACAGAACCAGCTAATAGCAGTGATTGACGCTGGATTTCTCCACGTTGATTCCGCCGCTGTGTTCCAACATCTGTGGAACGACAACAGAATTCTGTTTGCCCGCGATGTTACTGGCACAGAAAAATTTTTCGACACCACCAGCATATTCCAAACGGGCGGCCACGGTATGATGGTGCTTTCACTCATAGGAGGATTTTATCCACAGAAGCTTGTGGGAACCGCGCCTATGGCTAATTTCATTCTTATCCGCAGTGAAGAGGAGGAAACCGAATACATTGTTGAGGAAGACAACTGGGTTACCGCCGCCGAACTTGCCGACAGCGCTGGCGCCAACATTATTTCCACCTCATTGGGCTACAGCAATTTCGACGATAAAAAACAAAGCCACACATACGCGCAAATGGACGGAAACACCGCTCGGATTACCATTGGCGCCGATATTGCCTCGGCTAAAGGGATGCTCCTTGTAAATAGTGCGGGAAATTCAGGCGACGAGCCGTGGAAATACATCACCTCTCCCGCCGATGCCGACAGCGTGCTGACTGTGGGCGCTTGTAAATACAACGGCAAAAAAACAAAATTCAGTTCGTTCGGTCCTACTTCCGACGGCAGAATAAAACCCGACGTGATGGCTCTTGGACTGTTTCCTACCATTGTGGTTGCCAACGGAGAAATTAAAAACGCAAGTGGAGGAACATCATTCTCCTGTCCGCTTGTTGCCGGCTGCTGCGCCACTCTGTGGGAAGAATTTCCCGACTCGTCGGCACAAGCCATAAAACGGCTGATGATGCGGAGCGGCGACCGATACGACAAACCCAACAATAAATACGGACACGGAACTCCCAATGTCACCAAAGCCCGTTGCTACTGCTACGGAAAAGTGTTGTACGATTTCTTGGCAACCAAATACACCCTTTCCGACTACGACACATTTTTTAATCAAGTATGGGAAAATGGAAAAAGTATATTCCTCTCCGAAAAATATGTATTCGAAGTGAACACAGGCATGGGCGAAAATTCCTCGTTTATTGTGAAAGACAATGATTTCAGCAACATTGATCTACCCGAAATATCAGAAAAAGGCGGAAAACTCGTGTTCTACGTATCGTATAAGAAAACGTTCGCAATTAAAATTCAACCCAAGAAATAATGACACTCTTCGATATTATTTTACTTTCCATTGGACTTGCAATGGACTGCTTTGCGGTTTCCACCGCGCTTGGCTGTAGCCACCGCAGCATTGCCACAATTTGGAAAGTACCCGTGTTGTTTGGATTGTTCCAAGGATTGATGCCGCTTATTGGATTTTCGTTGCTCATTTCGTTCGCCGATTACCTCAACGCAGTGATTCATTGGATTGCACTTGCCATATTAACGTGTATTGGCGGCAAAATGATTTACGAAGATATTCATCCAAAAGACGAAGAAGAAATTGAAACACAGCAACTTACGTGGAAACTTATAATTCTGCTCGCCATTGCCACCAGTATTGACGCACTTATGACAGGCGGTTTGTTTGTAATCTATCCCGAAAAGATTGTTCTTGCCGTATTGGTAATTGCTTTGGGCAGTTTTCTTTTTTCCTGCCTTGGTTTTTCACTCGGCATATTCTTCGGCAAAAAAGCCAACTTAAAATCCGGCATTCTCGGCGGCATTATCCTGATTGGCGTGGGAGTGAAAATTGTTGTGGAACATTATCTGTAAAACTAATTCACCACCGCCTTTATCGTAAAATCCTCATTGATGAGATCCCTCACTTCGTTCGGGAAGACGTTCATAGTAAAGAGAAAAGATGAGGGAAGAAGAAATTTTGCAAAGCAAAATTTTTTCTTCCCTCACTTTCATTGTCCCCCTAACCTCGTCATTCCGACCGTAGCGATAGCGAAGGGAGGAATCTATTTGTTGTAACCAATATATTATCTCAACTACTTCACCCTCTCAACTCCCTTATACGTAAAGAACTCGCCAGATTCTATCATTTCGTTGATTTTGTCAATATTGATAGAAACGCCTCCTTCATGTTTATACAAAACAGTATCATAATGAAGACTATAGATTTCCGCATACGGATCTCGATCTATCACACGGGACTTTAATGTGTCCCGAATATCTTTCCCTTTCGTTACTTTCCAAATCTCTTTATATTCGCTGACAGTAATGTCTGTAAAACAACCACGTATATCTTTAGGGGAACAACCCTCTATGGAACTAATATAATAATCTCCCGAACATTTTTCCCCACGCAAACCAAATGAAAAAGCATAACTTGAATCCGGATAACCAGTAACTCTATTCTTTTTGTCAGAATATGCCACCGCCACGTAGTTTGCATAATTTTCATTTTTATACTTGAAAACTACATCTGCACCACCATCTTCACCGAATTTTTTCTTGCACGAAACTACTGCAGACACAATAATTGCAACCAATACATAAATGCATGTTTTTTTCATAGCCTTATTGTTTTATAAATGATTTTACTTCACTCTCTCAACTCCCTCATACGTAAAGAATTCGCCAGATTCTATCATTTCGTTGATTTTGTCAATATCTGGGCCATCGTAACTATAATGTTCTTCATCGCCATAATATGTTCTTACTGCGAACAAGTGTATAGGTATAGAATATATTTCCTCAAACGGATCGCTATCTACAACTTTTGTATAGAGTATGTCACATAGTTTGTCCCAATTCGTTCCTGCATACTCATCTTCCATTTTTTTTAATTCCTCTGGTGACATATCCAAAGGAACTTCTCTGCCATCCAATTGCTGTTTCTTTGTTACCCAATAACCATCCTTCAGTTGAAGGAATCCATTTCCATACAACGCAGGTTGAACTTTCGTCCTAGTTTTTATTGCAAAAGCATTTTGGGAGTAATCCTGTTTCATTTTCACAACAGAATAATAACATGTGGGATCTTTCGTTTTTGAAATTGGTTCGTCGTTTTTGTTGCACGAAATCATTACAACACCAAAAAATGCAAGCATCAATACTTGAAATACATTTAATCTTTTCATAGCCCTATTGTTTTATAAATGATTTACAATAAATTTTTGAATTATTCTTAACATTAATAATGTACTGCCCAATTGGAAAACCTGAAACATCAACTGTTATAGAAAGTTTGTCAGTCGTTCGTTCAAACATTTGTACACCAATCGAATTATAAATTTGTATCAAAGTTATATCTTTTTCTTTAGATTTCTTCAATGATATGGTTATTTCGTTTTGGGCAGGATTAGGATAAACTTCAAACGAGTTTGCAAGCTCATTTTCTAACGAGGTATCGTTGTTCTCATCATCGCTATAGGTGATTATAGAAAAGTCATCAGATGCTGTTAAATCGCCTTCCTTTAATGCTGGTCTTTTAAAAACTTTACACAACAATGATGTTCCTGCTTGAGCATGGAATCCTGGTTTTAGTACCACGCTATCACCCGCAATAAATCTACAAGATGAACTATCCATTACGTTTACATAACTGCTGCCTCCTGCAACAGAAATGTAACTCTTTGCCTGATACGTGGTATTTGTGGCATAGGATTGTGTTGTTGGAGTCGAGATTGTTTTATTTGTAATGTTTATTGATGTTGATACATTTGGCTGAATTCCAACCAAACAAGTATGATTATTTAAATTAGTGTAGGTTGAACAATCTGCTAATTCATCAATATCTTCAAAATCAACCCAATAATATACTTCAGCAAACCCATTTCCCCACCCTAAATTAAAGTGAAAATTATCATTCGAAGAATCGTATCCATCACACACAAAAGTATGCTCTCCAAGATAATTGTAAAGAATAGGACGTTCAGCCAATATCTCAGTTTTAAGAGTGTTTAGCCATGAATTATATGTTGTGTACCATTTTTTCCTTTTATATTCCATGGTATTCTTATATCCAAAATACAGAAAGGCATCTTCTGAATCACTTGGGTAGGCAGAAGAAGAACACCCATAATTCATATTGACCAATTCACCATCTCGTTTTAAAAGATATGAAATTGCTATACTTTCAGTGCCATAGTTGGGATTATTTGTGTCCCGTAATTCATCTGGCATATTCCACCAATCAAAGTTTGCATAACTGCCTGTTGCATATCCCCAATAATTCATTATTTGTCCTATTGCTACAGCAACACAACCTGCTAAATTGTGTCCACAACTACAAGAGTCGTTTTCTGACATTAGTCGGTTATATCCGGGACAGAGACCATCATTATTGTTTGCCTGTCTCCATTTAGAGGACATCAAAACAGTATGGTTCACATAGCTTTTCAACACATTCTGTTCATCAAAATCAGCAGAAAGCAGTTCGTCCCATTTCTTGTGCCGGTCCTCTTTATACCATTTTTCTTGCATTGCCACATCAACCACAAATTCATATTGTTCCATCCAATCCCAAAATGCATCGGGGCCGTCATATAAATCAATGTGTCCTTCGTCGGAATGGGCAACCACGGGATTCAAGTTGCGGTTTGCTGGCACAGCAACCCAGCCGCCTCTGTCCATATTGCAGTAGTAGATGCTTTCATGTCCCTTGTATTGTTTCACAATGACATTTTCCACCGAAGCCTTATGCCCGTAATTTTTCAGGAAAAAACGCTCCGCCACAACGCTTGCCGTCTTTTCGTCAACTTCCTGCGAGAAAGCTTGTGCCGCAAGAATCGCAAACAATATAGTATAAACAATGTGTTTCATGGCTATATTATTCATTCAATTTGTTTTTCAATTCATCAATCTGCTTTTTTGCAACTTGACCTCATCAAAATAATTGTATATTAATTCTACCACTCACTCCCCTTCTTCGCATAGAACTCGCTGGATTCAATATTTCATTACTCTTTTTTCAATGTATATTCTTCGTCACCAATAAACAGATTCACCAAACCCACTCCTCTTACAAGTTTTATTGTTCCGATTTCATTAGATTTTTTTGAAGAAGAAAGAATAAGTGTGTCAGATAATTGTGCTGTTCCGCAATCATAAAATGCATAATATGTCCTTCCATCAGAAGAATCATACACTTTGCTGGAAATACTCCAATATTTGTTCTCTGTATAATCTGAAGTTATCTGTAAAGTAATATTATTTGGGGAAGAATACATGTTATACGATAAATCACTCTCACACACGCATTTACAATTCCAAGGTATTCTTTTGTTACCTTCCCATACATTCATATCCATAACCTCAAACGTAATATTTTTTCCTTTTGTATTTTCAAAACGAACGACATCGCCTTTTTCATAAGGGGTATATTCTTTATATTTTTCAGGAAATGACTCACAGCGCTAAGAACAAGCATAAAATAAATTTATGCTTATAATTAAGAAGAATAGTTTTTTCATATTATTAAGATTTAAAATTAATACCCGTCTCTATATATGTTCCCAAAAGTACAAAAGACTATACAACTACCGGAAAAATTTATCTCAACTACTTCACCCTCTCAACTCCCTCATACGTAAAGAACTCGCCTGATTCTATTGAAGCATTTAGTGCATCAATGTCTATTTTCCCGTCTTTCTTGAAGGCATTTTCATCTAGAATAAAATATTTTTCAGTTAAATAATTAGTGGAGATTATTCTATTTTTCAATGTCTCTTCCGAAATTATGCCTTTGTCACTCATGTCTTTATATTCTTCATAGGTAATATCGGTGTATGCTTCTTCTGCAAAATAATCACAAGTTGCGTAATAATAACCATTAGTCAATTCTTTCAAATCCACCTTATATTCTGGTGAATGATAATATTTTACTTTCTCGTTGACTTTATCATACGTTACCGTAACGTATTTCCCATAGTCGTATTTTCCATCAAATTTTACCACAACGGAATAAGGAAGAATATCCGATTCAGGATCTCCACCAGGACAGGCTTCTTCCCAAGGTTCCATTTCTGGCTTTTCATCTTTTTTGTCGCAAGATGTTGCTAAAAAACTGAAACACATCGATGCACATAGCATAAAAAAAATTTTTGTTTTCATAACTATTTATTTTAAAATGATTTTTCTTGTTATTGTTTCATTATTAATTTTACAAACTATAAAATACTCAGCAGGAGTCAAATTTGAGAGACTAACCGTTTTTAAATATTTATTCGCTTTTTGAGATTCATTATTTGAAATAGTAAGAACTTTCTCTGCAAATAAATTTACAACGTAAATATCAACAATGCTATTGTTTTGCAAGTTATATGATATATTAATTTCATTATTCGTTGGATTAGGATAAACCTCTATATTATAATCTTGAATCTCATTGACTTGTGTATGAGAGAGGTTGTTAAAAGATTTTAACTCACCTTTACAGTCTCCGCAATCGGAAACATTTGAAATTCTTGCATTTACCATATCTCCTGTTATTGTTACGCCTGGATTAAAAACGATAGTAGAACCCGATGTGAAAACAGCATCTTTATCAATATTCACCGTACCACTACTTTGTATAGTTTGTTTTGCCTGAATATTCAAATAATCGCTATTGCTATTTACAATGGTATTGGTTGCAGTAACCGTGTTTGGTGGTTGTTTATAAGCCATAAAGGTACTAGCTTGATTGTTCCAAACTTTTGCATTATATTCTGTTGTAGTCGTTCCCATAGGCGTTCCAGAATAGGTGACGTTAGGATTTGACCAGTATAAGAGTCTTGGACACGTACTACATCCATTAGCGTATGCCATAATAGTTCTCCATGTTTTTGATGGATTTATGTATCCATGCCCGTAGGCAAATGGTGTTGTGTTAGAATCGACATATGTATCGTGTCTACATCCAAGTAAATGACCTATTTCATGACCAAAAGAATAATTTGTTGTCGCACATGTAGAATATGCACTAACTAAACAAAAAGCGTCTGAACTTGAAGTTCCTATTCCATATGCAATGCCACAAAGTGAAGTATAGTATGATAGTAACACGCAAATGTCTGCTGAATATTTTTCCCGTAAATTATGAACTTCATCCATATATCCATCATTGGTGTTCCTAAATCTCTGTAAATCTGTGGTATACGAGCCAGATTCAGTATATGACGTTTTACCTAAATATGCTAATTCTATACGATAATTAATTAGACTATTTACAAAGGATTGATTTGTTAATGAAACAGCCGTATTAACCGTATTTATGATATTACTCACAGAAGATTCGGCGCTGGAAGTATATAAGACCAGAACCCTAATTTTACAATCATAGTCACTATATGATTTTAACTCAACATCTTCTCCTGTAATATTATCGTCTATTTCTAAAGCGCTTTCTTCTAAATTCTCCATATTTTCGTTTTCAATTATCTCATTTTCGTTACAAATTTCGTGTAACATAGAATAATCAACAGTAATTAAAATATACCTGTTTTTTTTATACGTTTCAATGGAATATACATTAGTGGGCGTTTCAATAACCCCTTGAATATCACTATCTAGGACAGATATCATTACGTGAGTGTCGCCATTCGAAGCAACAAAGAAAAAATTATTTACGCCTCTTGCATCAATAGTGTCTTTTTTCACTAAAAAATGTTCTTTGCCTATTGTAATAGAATACTCGTTTTTTTCTAATATTTGTGTTAAATCAATTTTAATGAAATCTACACTTTTATAAGAATTATTTTTTGATAGTATTTGTTGAACTTCCTTTTGATTTCCGTCTGGTATTGTCATAATAAATTCAGTTGCATATAGTGCATTATATATGACAAGAAAGAATAATATAAACTTTAATCGCAACATAATAATATCTTTTTATTTTTCTTGTTTTAATTCCTCAATCTGTTTCTGCAAATCTATAATATACAACGTCAACTCTTCAATTTTTTGAAGAAGAAGATTATCCATTTCGCCAACTTTATAGCCGTTTTCTTTGAATTCCTTTGCCGAAGGCACATCGGGTAGGTGTTTGTTTTCGATAACGAATGCTTCCACTTCTGAAAGTGGTTTTAGGTTATAGTTTGGTTCAAATACAAAGTCTGAGGAAGGTACATCTGCCATAACTTTGAGTTCTTCACAAAGAATACCACTATTTACGGCTAATCTATAAGTGTCATTTATTG